>Ga0123342_1000377_pt1 | contig 68414 bp, 34 predicted proteins | sample Turbeawhitnodule_FD_89960 | JGI IMG/M metagenome (GOLD analysis project Ga0123342, IMG submission 89960) | Root nodule microbial communities of legume samples collected from Mexico - Turtle bean Mexico white nodule | ecosystem: Host-associated > Plants > Roots > Nodule | place: Mexico: Nepantla... | reverse complement strand
TCCCCCCCCCCCCCCCCCCCCCCCCCTAACCATCACTAAACTCAAAAATAACCCTCACGCTGTCTACCCACAAAACTACCACATCTATATCTATATCTAGTATGTCCTACGTTTTTTTCTTCACCCATAATCATTCGCCATTGTTAATTAATTACTAATCTCAGTCAATCTTCACCGTTGTTAGGGGGAGTAGATTAGGTTATATAACTTTAGAAGCATGTGCTTTGGTGATGAGGTGTTAATTAATTAGCTATGAAGAAGGCATATAGGGCATAGGTAGTTAGGAGTTAGGAGTTTGGACGAAGTCAACTAGAATGAATGACATCAAGCATTATTTTCTTTATCTATTTTGTCAAACCGTACAACCTGCGTACGTTATGTTCGGTCTGATTCAGAAGCGCCCAACGTAAAAACCTGTTTCTCTTCTGGAAAGGAAGATAACTCGCGAAGCTAATTGGGCTACGACTAGAAAAACCACATGCAACTATTACGGGGTGACGTTTTGGGCAAAATCCCCACCCCCAACCTCAACTAAATTTTGTTCTCACCACACCTTCCAGGAAAATAAAATTAGCCAGTGAGGCTCTGATTGCATGTGGGGATCCACCGCAAGGACCATTTCAAGTGCTTGGGGACCTCTGCTTATTTCCTTTTCTCTTTTCCTAATTTATCTATTTTATATACCCAGCTTTGGCTTTTGAGAAAAAAAAGAACAAGATGAACAACAAAAAATAAATAAAAAGAAAACAAGAAAAGGGTTGCACAATAATAACTATACAGCGCGTGCTGTCCATTGTTATAAGTAGAACTGACCTGCCATCTCCATGGATTGAAGTGTTGAGGTTGGTCAAAAAGTGAAGGATCCAGATGCACGGCTGCAATCACCGGAAGGACTTTCCACCCACATGGAATGTCATAACCTTTCAAAAACACACACACACCATTTTCAATTTGATTTCCCTTTTCTTTTTTCACAGCACAATTTTTCATCTTTCTACAAAACAGATATACAAATTTTCCACACCCTCCAAACATACCTTTATAATTAACATCTTTCAGAGCCTTCCTGTGGAGAAACCTCACAACATTTCCCAACCTTAGTGTCTCGTTCACAACCTTCACAAAATATAACAAATAGTTCATAAGTACACCACTTTATATACTTAAATGTGTGTTTTTCTTATTCACTTTGTGTTATCAAAGTTGCTTATAATATAATGCTGTTCTGTTGTAAGTAATAAACACTTTATTATACTGTATCACCTCGTCATCCCATATAATATTCTTAACTGCTGACTTGTATATTACTGTTAACATTCACTTACGCAGTGAGTGAATTCCATTCTTTTGTAATCGTCCCAAGTGAGTTCGACTTCCCCTGCTTGTTTCTTGGCTCTGACAATTTCACCGTGCTCTTCCTGTTTATTTTTTCACACAAATGAAAAAGAAGAAGCTAATTATCACAAGTAAAATTTGGAGTGAATTGTGTGGTAGAAGGTGGACAGGGTGAGAAAAGTGTTTGAAGAAAATATTGGACGTGGCGTCATGGTTGTACTTGCTTACCCTTAACTGTTGCATAGCTTGAGGACAGCCGGGCAAAAAGTAGATGGCTAGAGCTATGGCTACTGAGGAAGTTTCATGGCCAGCGAAGAGCAGACTGAGAATCAAGTCAAGAATTTGTTCCGTGGAGAGATTGGAGTGCTTCAAAACCCAGTTCAGAAGATCGTCTTCCTCCAAACTCTCGTTTCCCTCTTGGATTCTCTTCACTCTCTCTTCCATTTTCCCCTCTATGAACTTCAGTATGGTGGACCTAGACTGTGAAACATTGACAAACATCACAGGATTAAAAAATTCACCACTGCCAAACTAGAGAAAAAAATAAAACACAATTTGTTGTTGTTGTTATCATTACCTTTAACGCCTTTCGGTATGCAGTTCCAGGTAGATTCAATGGCGCGGATACCACCCCTTTCATGAAAGTGACGTACTCTTTCTTTAGTTGCTCTGTCTCGATTTCCCCAGGATCCATGCTCATGATATGCTTAGCCATCAGGTTGAAGGTGAACTGCGATTTGCACAAGCCAATTGAGAGTGACAAGAAACATGAAAACACCCCTTTAGTACTCTTTTTATGTGACTCGTGTGTGTTAAAGGTGAAACAAAAAGTACCTTCTTGGCTTCATCTTGGGCTGAGAACGTGCAATTTTGGTTCCAAGAGTTTAGAACCAAGAGGGTGTGTTTCTCCACCTCTTTCAGGAGGTGGGTTCTGAGCCTGGCGTGGCTCAGAAAGTTGAGTGATATAACCCGCATGTCTCTATGCATGTCGCCGACTAAGACCAACATGGACCATTTCCCGAGTATTCCGCCAATGCTTCTCGGATAGCTGCATTCGAACAGTTTCCCTTCGTTCTGCAGAATGAACCTGTTGAGTCCTGCATCTGCTGACACTATTGCCGGCTCCCCAAATAGCTTGGACTTGTAGATTGTACCATACCTGAAAACAAACATTTTGGCATGTTCATTAGAGTGGTAGAGCACCTATACAGTAAATTATCTATACTGTGGGATTTTGTGTGTGCTGCTGTTGACATAACAAGGTCAATGAGATTTTGAAACTTGGGACTATACATACAAAAACATTCAAACTTTTCAGTTTTAGACCGATTACACAAGGTTTGGTGGCGGTTAACTAATTAATTTACCTTGCTATGTGTTTCTCCATGAATTCCCCTATGGTGGTGGCAGAATAAGGCTTTAAATAGCCAATGGTTTCACCAAGGAATGGCCAGCCCATGTTACCTGGGGGAAGGTTGAGCCTGGGTTTGGTTTGCTTTCTCTTGATAAGAATGAAGAAGATGAAGAAGAGTGGGAGAAGAGCAAGAATGGAAGAAGGAGAGTAGAAAGTTAGATGTGAGTCAGACATGGAGCTAGCCTGTCTGATTCTGATCTTTCTAATCTCTCTCTTTCTTTGTTCTCTCTGTGGTGGGGTGTGTGTTTTAAGCCTGAAAAAAAAATGTGAGTACACTTGCGTTGTGTTGTGTTGTGTTATGTTGGTATTGTGTGCAGTTTTTGGTTGGTATGAGAAAAGAAAAGAGAAAAACTAGAAAAGGTTTTGCATTTTATGGCGTAATAAAATGAGGAAATTGGAGCTAATGAAAGCGTGAAGCCAATGGGGTGGTTTTATAAGCTTCTCTTCTGACTTTAAGCGAAAACAGCGGAAAGTAGGAACCAGCAAATTGGCTTTACACTTTGGAAAACAGTAAGCTTTACAATTTTAATCTTGTTTATGCTTTAATTATATTTCATTAACTCATCATTCTACTTTTTCATTCTTTAAACGAAAAAAAACAATCTATGTGCTTACCTTTCTTCTGTTCCATTATACTTTACCAAGTACTAACCACTGTTGCTTTTGTTCTCTCTTATTCTGATTTTTTGGGAGAGAGCTTGTTCCAGGCATGCAGGGATTAATCAATACTTTGTCTTTTCCTTTCTGCTTCCCTCTTACTCCCTCTTCTCTTCTTTCTTCTTTCTTCTTTCTTCTTTTTCTTTCCCTTCTTTTCCAAACGGCTCCCTCAAGGGAAAGTTGAAAGTGATATCCTCTTCTGTTAACTTGTTAGGCACAGAACATGCTCATCTTTTTCAAATACAACCAATTTATAATATCTTTCATCTCTTTTTTTAACTATTTTTAGACTGCTCAAAACTTGCTGCAAGATACAAAACACTTTTTTCTTTGGCTTTTTAATCACACTCTTTTCAAAATAGCTTTCGAGTACCGTAAAATTACCTCCATAAACTATTTTTAAAATAAAAGAGAGAGCAAACCATTAGATACATGTTCTTTAGTGAATTATATTCGGTGCTTTTCTTATTGTTTATTCAAATTTATTCATGATTTTATAGTTTTAATCAATTTAACTATTAGCAAAATATGTTATTACATTCTCTTATTCAAAAATTCTCCAACGATCATGGAATCATCGAAACTGATTTGTACTTCAGGTTTTATTTTAACTGATCGTTGTTAGTTTTAATTATTTTTGAAAAATATTAAAATGCATTGCTAATAAATGGATCTATTCTTTAAATAATTAAATGATTTTTTCATTTCAAATTGTTTCTCAGTATAATCTCACATTAAAAATTATAGTTAGAGTCGAGATATATTACTAATATAATCTCACATAGTTGAAATAAAGAATAATTTATATATATCTTTCTCTTTTAATAATTTAAAATGACGTTTAAAAACAAAATTATGATAAAGTTAAACAATAATTTAAATAAAATAATTTATTTTAATGATATTATTTTAATATATTTGAGATGAAAGTTGGAAAACAATATAAAAATAGTAAATTATATTTATTCGATACTAATAAATTTTTATTTTACTTTCTTTCTTAACCAATGAAATCAAAATAATTGACATTTATTAAATTTAAAATATTAAAGTATTATTGATATTTTTATTTGTTAATTTTTTTTGTCTTACTAATGTTCTTTATACTTTTAATTAACTGAAAATGATATCAAGTATCATTTTACAAGTATTGATGATATTTACATTTGTATTATTTTATATCGAATTTCATTTAATTTAGACATTTGTTGGCTTGTTATTTTGCAATGGACATTATCTATGTTGGTATCCCTCAAAATAAATGTAGTAACAATTAATTAGATTTTTATGATAAAAATTTATGTATTAACATAATAAAACAAATTTATATTTTCCTTTAATTAAAAATTATCATGGATAAAGAATTTATTGTAAGGCTTTTATTGTGAAAAAATAATAATTTATTCATTATTTTGGATGACAATTTAAAACAAACATTTTACCATGTGAATGCATAATTGTTAAACCATTGGAAGAGAAATAATTGAATAATTGTCGGTGGTTTACTGTGTGGTTGGTTATAGAAATACAACTTTCAAACCAAAAGCCTATTTAAAACAAAATTATTATTATTATTATTATTATTATTATTTTATATATATAAACATAGTATTTACTTAAGTATTATGAAAAGGTAAAACAAATAATAACTAATTTAAAATGAAGAGGTTTTTAAGAAAAATAATTATCCAAGCCATAAATGTGAAAACCATTCAGGTATTTTATGAGTAATTTCAAAATTTTAAGTGTTTTATGAGATTTTTTTTTTTGTATATTTCTTATTTTTTTTTAAATATTTTCGGGGATAAATATATACCCACAAATCTCCTGATGAAGTATGTAAAGCGGACAAAAAAAGAATTACATTGAATTATATTGTTATTTTAATCTCATGAATAAATAATATACACATAATTTGGAATCGAAACATCACATATAAAAATCTTTAATATATAAATCATAAAAATAAATACTTAAATTGCATAATAATAATAAAATCATGAAAATATATTTATTTTTTAATTTTATAAAAATGTTTAGCATACACTAAACTTTACATGAAAACGTGCTATAAATAATAATATATATATATATATATATATGACACAAGTATAAAAACTATTTTAACATAGTAATCATTTCAAAAATTAAATATATCATGCTTATTTTGTTTTAATTATTTAAAACGTGGTAATCAATCTATTCCCTGCATCGCACAAATATCTATTTAAGTAAAATTACAATAATATTATTACATTCGATTGAATTGTTAGTGAACCAAATCATCCACTAATCCAAGTTGTTAATTTTCTTTATTTGTTAGGTTGTTAAATACGTGTTTAAACCCTAATTAAATTGGGTTAAGCCAAATTGAGTTAAATAGAATGAAATAATATAAAGATTTATTTGGACATTTGTTTTCGTAAAATCTTATAGAAAAAAATGATAAAATAAATATCAAAACAGATCCTTCGTTAAAATTGTATTTTTTAATTAAATAAAACAAATTTGACTAATTAACTTATTAAAAAAATCCGAAAATTGATTTTAGAAGAGCGGAGGCATCTGAAATGCAAAATTATTAAAAAACATACTTGTATTTTAACGGTAACGAAACCCCGTCAATGATTACATCAATTACATTGCTTTTCAAAGTATTGAAATAAAAAACATTGGTTTGCACGCTGTCCGTAATATATTCATGATGATATGTTTAGTTGTTTTTGGTGACTTTTTTTATTCATATGTGATATGTTTAATTTTTATTCAATCCCTACATTATTATAATTATATTCAATCCCTCTTTCAATTAGTGAAGAATTAAATTTGCATCTTCCTCTAATAAAAAAAATTAAATTAATGTATATATATTCATAGCTCATTGATTAAATTATTTAAAAAAATGCTTATGCATCTAATAACAAAGGTTGAATTAAATTTGTGTAATTTGTGATGAAAATTATCAAAAGATGGATTTTAAGTGTAATTTAATTTTATAAAATTAATTAATAACGTAAAATTTAAATTTAATATTGTTTTATTTTATAAAATATGGAGAAACTCGTTGAAGAAGTATGATAATGAGTACATAATGTTGGAGATCCCACTATAAGAATATTTCATTGTAATGCAAACCTCATCCCATAAATCGGTTTTATGAGGTTGAGTTATGCTTAAAGTTCACTTCATAATATGGTATTAGAACCATTTAAAACATATCTTAACGAGTGTTTGTTGGACTTATTGTGCCACCCGCTATCGGATCGTTATCGGATCACTCATAATATGTTGTTCCACGCATGAGCTGTCACTCTCGACGTGAGGGTGTATGTTGGAGATCACACGTCAACGAGAAATAAGAATACGTATTATAATATGTGAATTGATAAATGAATTAGATAAATGATTTTATAAACGCAATTAATTAAAGAAGTGATTTTGATATTAATAATTTGATTTGGTGGATAAAAGAAGAGTGATGGAGAAGAAATGAAGATGGGAAATTGAGTTTTTGGTATAGTTGGTAGTGTGAGTGAGTGGTTGAAAGAAAGTGAGTGGATGGTGTAAACAGCAGAGTCACGGGCTTAATGATATGTCGGCGTGGTGAATGAATTTGGATCTGCATGTAACATAGTAGTAACATAGTTTTAACATATAATTTTATGGGTATTGGTGGGACCCACACAAAAATAATTCAGTTGGGAATGGACCCAAAAGGGTTTATGAAATGTGATAACTACTGTTTCATTCTCATTGCATCTCGCAAGCTACCTACTTCCTCACAACATCTCCATCACTGTCTAATTTTAACTCTTCATTTTTTAATCAATAATTTATATTATTTACTTTCTATTTTGTTAACAAGTCAAGTAAATAAAGCCAAAATAAGCATTCAAACAAAATAAATATTAATAGTATAATTACGTTGTATTTTAATATGAAACATTGGAAGAAAAATTATTTTAACGGAGATTTATTTTTATATTATATAAGTTTAAAACTTTTATTAAGTCATTTATTTAGGATTGTAGTTTTTTTTTTTTTAAATCATGATTTTTTTTTAAATTTCAGAAAAAGTCTTTTACAACTCCCATTAAATATCAGGAGTTTACGAACTTTTGTAAAATATCATATGTTTAAAAACATTTGTTAAATACTATGAATTTCAAAACTTGTGTAAAACTTCTATTAAGTCATTTACTTAGGGTTGTAGTTTTTATCCTTAGCCGGTCTACGACCTTCGATACCAGATGTACAGATTGTCCGCCTCGACGGTACATAAGGTAATTTATATTATTAATAAAAAATTATAAACTAGTTTATTAATTAGTATAATATTAACTATTAAGATTTTTATTACTAACTACTTTATATTCAAAATTAGTAATTATAAAGACTATCAAAATCTTAAAATTTATGAAAATCTTTGAAATTATGAAAGTTATGAGGATCTTAAAATTGATGTTGTCTGATTTGTTGGCATCTTTGGTAAGATAAGGAATAAATACTAGTTTTTAATGAAATAAAGAGTTGTTTTGTTACATATATGATATGAATTTACGGTATGTTGCTTATTATTTTATAGCAATAATGATTTGGTTGTGTTCAGAAGTTTATTATAGTTTCATACAGTGAATTTAACTTTTTGTTAACTTATATTGTATTGGATTTTATCTTATATAGTTATGATGATACTGAGTTGATAAGTGACTAGATTTTAATTGTAAGCAACAAAAATTTCTTCTATATTTTAGTTATATCTCTAATTAGAATCTTAGACGTCTTAAATATAGACAAGTAAATTAGTGACGCTACTAATAACATTGAGTTTATGAGACAAACTCGATTAACAAAGATAACATGATTAGACGATAATAAGTATAATCTACTTCTAGAAAAAGAAGATAAAGTTGATTATACTTTAAAATTTTTGAAAAAACTTATATATTATATATTTCTCTCTTTATTTATATATATATATATATATATATATATATATATATATATATATATATATTGGAGGTTTATATTTTGAAAAATTTATAACTTATTTTATTTTATTTTAACGATAATGGGTGGTCACACATGGATATCACCATGGCTATGCTTTGTTCTATATCAGCAACCACCTGGATTATAAATTATAATTCACAAACAACCTTAATTTTCAACTTATCATTTCAGAAAATCAAACTCATATAAATTACAAGAACCTCCACTGCGTTTGCATTTTCACATATCGATGCCTAAATCACCACATGCCACCATTCTTGCACATTTTGTTTACAGTTTTAGAACTAAAAACAGAATAATCTAAAAGCCCCATAGCTCTTATAATTTTTGAAGTGAGTATTGAAAATTATAATACAGAGTGCATTCAAATTTTGAAATTTAACCGATCTAATCCCAAAAGAGATGGCTGAAGAAAAGTAGACAAGATTTCGAATCCAAATCTTGTCGTAGATTCGAGACAAAAATGTTTTATTTGGTTTTATGTACAGAGAACGCAACATGAAGTAGCAGACAAATTATGGAAAGTGTTGAAGGCAGTAAATATAACAGAGTGTAATATCTTGCATAAATTAAACTTTAAAATTAATAAAGTTTTAAATAAGTCATTAAAATTTTAACTATTAAATTTTTTATTAATAAATTATTTGCTGTCTTTAAACATATGTTAATAGACTAAATTATTAATAAGTCTTGAACTATCTGATTTTTTTCTTCTAAATTCTAAACCCTTTTTTTAATCGAGTCTTTTAGTGTGTAATTTTTCTAATTGAGTCTCCAAAATTTTAAAATTTGTCTCTATTTTTCATTTCGAGGCAGGTTCAGGTCACCAATAACTGATATCAAGAATTTTTTATTTTTATTTTAGGAACTTGTTGAAAAATAGTCCAGAAATATATTTGAATTTTTTAAAACGAGTTATTTAATAATTTAAATATGGTAATATATTATCAAGTTCACCACATTTAAAAAAAAAAAGTTAACACCATAATAATTAACTAATTTTTTTTGTTAGAGTATAAGTATAAGTGAGAAAGATCAGAAAACTTTTACAAAAGGCAGTATCATATTTTTGTTGTTGTTATTTCATGACTTATTGGTAATTATCATTCTAAAGCTTTTTCCCTTCAAAATTTTCAATAGTATTGTCTTGTAGTTTAATTAAATCGTAAATTTTAAAGTGATAATTTATTTTTATATAGAATTTAAAATATTAATGACAAAATATATATTATTTGATTAAAAAATTTAAAATAAAGTAAAATTATAAGAATTTACAAGAGTAATTTAAGTACTTAAAATTAAAAAAAAAATCAAATTCTACATTAAAATTTAAAACCCTTTACACTTTCTCATCTTTCTCTTTGAAAATAGAGTGGATTAAAGGTGTGAAATAAATGTGGTATTAAATAAAAGTATAGTGGAATGTTATGTTAGGAAGTGAAAAGGAAAATGAAAATGAAGAGGAAGGCCCATAAGGATAAGGGCATAAGGCATAAAGCATAAAGAAAGCAAGCACTCGTGCGGGTGGGCAGCATGGCCAATCATTGCTACCATGGGGTTATCATCAAACATCCACGTGGCTGGACCACACGTGTGAATGAGAAGACATTTACCAATCAAAATAATTCACCAACCCTTTACTTAACTTCTCTTTACACCTCCAACTCATTCTTTCTCACACACACATTTATCATTCCATTATTAACCTTTCAACTTCCAAGGTTAATCAAACTCACAAACACTAATTTCTGCCATTAATTAACGTTTAAAAAAAATAATTGTTTAACGAGGAACAAACACCAGCTTTAGTTTACCTTGGCGAGTCAACGGTAGTGTTTCAACAAATAAGCACACCCAATGATGAAATCACACTTTTTTATTTTTTTATTTTTTTTATATATAGAACGATCACTTTTCTTGACCCAATTAAAGAAATGTCTATTCCCAAATTTAGTCGCCAAGATAGAAAATTCGTGCAACTTTATATATTTTTAGAATATTGAAAAATTGAAAAATTATTTGATTTGTATTTAAGACAACGTGTCTGACTTTCCAAAACTATATACTATTTTATACTCGTGTAAATCATGATTACAATATATCCCTTGAATTCGGCTTTTACTAAATTAATTATAAACATTTTATGTTGACTAAATAAAAACACTTTAAGTATTACAAAATTTAATAATTAATTTATGAATAGTTGCTAATATAAATAATTTTTTTTTTGTTAATGCATTTTAATTGTGTCACTTTTTTTCCCAATTTTTCTTCCCACCCAATCAACTCAAGATAAGATGTAGTAGTGTGTACCTTTATCATCACCCACATGCACAAGAGCTGAAAATTGAGTAGATACCAATAACTGAATAACCTCATTAACAGAAAAGGAAGACAAATTCAAACTCGTCTAAGATCTCATTTTTCATGCTAATTAAATTTTAGAATCTGAAAACAAAAATATCAAAACTCTGTGTTGACGTGACTACATACACTGCATAATTAGGCATACTATATAGTAAGTATAATGATAACCCTAGCTAGAGTCTAGGGAGACACGGTTCTACATTAACTTTTATGATTGTGTCTCGCTTAATCTCTGGGGTGGTTGATTTTGGTTATAAAACAAAGAAATCAAAACACCACTATTAGATGCAGAATTTCAAATTCATGCAGTGGCATAATTTACCAGATGATCATGTTTTAATTGTTGGACTCTTTCATTTCATATTTTTATATATGTAGGTGCAAATCTTACTCCCATGAATCGGTTTTATGAGATTGAGTTAGGCTTAAAATTCACTTCTTAATATGATATCAGAACCTTTTTGAGTTTATCCTAACATTTTTTGTTGGTCTTATCGGTCCGGCCGATGTTGGCTTTATCGGTCCACCAGCTATCAGATCGGACCGTTATCAGACCACCCGTTATATATAATCTCACACACGAGTTGGCAGTATCGGTGTGGGATTGAGTGGGATCTCCAGCATCAATGCGTTTGTGTCCGTTGGATTTGAGAGTTGGTGCTTGCAAATTGCAGTGCAATTCGCTCCCTGATGAACACGCAGAGTCGTGGGCAGAGGGGGCCAGCAATCAATACGAGGGAGTGTCAAACCAAAGAAAATATCATCAAAATAATGATAAGAGATAGGGCGAAACCACGTGTGGCTGGTTACAACCAGAGAGAAGAAAAAAAAAGAGAATCTCAAGAAATAATATATACACATATATATACATATACTTGCTGTGACATTTATATTCCTTTTGCTGGGAAAGGACAAACGCGCGTGCCATAACGATACTGTACGGATTTATTAAGCATGGTCTACTTGTTGCCGTAGTAACCAGAAGAACAACCTCCATTGTCCATGTCATACCAAAAAGGAAGAAGATGTGCCACCGATCTTGTTCAGATTCCTTCCTTAACACTGTTACAAATTTAAAACCCATTTGCATGTGTAAATTTTAGCAGACTCTTTGAATTTTGACTAGGATCCAAGAAACCAGAAATTTTGAATATAATAAAGTTTGGAAAGGTAAGTAATCTGATAGACATAGCATCTGTTAAGATAAGCTCCAAGTACTAACTCCACTTTAAGATAAGAGGACAAGAAGTGTTGTTTTTTTTGAGAAAGAAGATAAGAAGTGTTTTCGTTATTATAAATAAGATTTGTTTATGTTTTTGTGCATGGTAAAGGACAAGAAAAATTTAATCTTAGAATAGTATAACATTAGTGAAGTAGAGTTGAGTGTCACACCGACAGGTTTATGTGTATATCTGGAGGAGAGTGATAAGGGTGGAAGAGAGATGAGAGAAAGAAAGGCATAAGGGCAAGAGAGTTAAAGTTCAATCAATAAGAATCTGGTCCACAGCCTAGAAATGCACAGCTAGCAATACGAAGCAAGTAGCAACCTTTCAAGTGTTGTGACAGAAACGAGGTGTAGGTACATTGGCACAGAGGGAGGGTCAGTGAGTGAGTGTATTGAATTGAAAGAAGTAAGCAAAAACAAACAAATTAACCTTCAAAGTTGAAAGTTGAAAGAGCAGTGATGTAATATTGTATAGTGGGAATAGAGAAGATCCTATGGATGTGTCAATGACACAGGCATTGGTTGAGTTGAAGGGTGTGGTAAAGGGTCCCATGGCTCAGTTGGTTGCCAGTCCCTTCATGATTGTGTTTAGCAAACCAAGGGAAGCTTCAATCATTGCTCACGCGCGGCTCTGCCTGAAAACGTGGCCACACAATGCCCTAAGTAGTCTCAGGCACATTGTCAGCTATAATCATAGCCCTCATGCACAACCTTTGACCACTACCACCATGCTGCAATCTTCCCTCTCTTAATCTTTATCATAAACCAAACACCATATACACCAACCAACCTACTACTTCTGTTTAACGTTTCACTTTCTTAAACTAAATTCAACATATCTATATCTATCTCCCTTTTATTCATTCTCTGACCAACCCTGCCTTCACAAAGGACAACATCTTTAAACATCAAGCCATGTATAAATTACGTGCACGGGTTGGATTTATTAAGATTGATTCAAAAGATAACAAAAAGCAAGAGATCATAGATTACCTAAACAGTTGAAGACTTTGAACACTTTCTTTTGGCTCTGCTATGCACCTTTGAAATTGTGTAATGCTATTCCCTTGTTTCATACTGCTTATTAGTTGAGACACTATCATGTTTGCAGACAAAGTTTTCATGATTGAAAAGAAAAGTGCGCATTATTGTTCACAACACATTAAACTACACAAAGAATGTTTAATCTGCCCCTCTTTTTATCCCTATAATTAATGGTACTGCCAGATACTTTGACTGCAGTTTATTATGTGAATTGCTAAACAACTAAGCATTCAAAGAATATGTCCTCAGTTTCATGGCCCATGTAATTTTATCTCCTTTTAGAAGGTTATAAATATTCTTTACCTAAAACAATCTTATTCAATGGGGGTATAATCATTATAAGTTATAAATACTTTTTATCTCCTTATTGATCAGTATCTAGGGCATAAGTTAAAGATCAATGAATAATTTTTTTGTTAAATATAATTGAAAGAATGTCTTCAACATCAGAATAAATATCTGTGACGTTTCTCTATAATAACAATTTTTTGTCATTATATCATCTAACACTTCCCTTTTACTAACAATTTTTTGTCATTATTATTTTTTAAATAACTCTTAATAATATATTGTTTGTTTTTTTAACCTAAATTTAGTCAATATCCACTAAAAAAAATTATGAAATAGAAACCAATTTGTAAAAACCAAAATAATTAGTTGCAATAGTAACTAAATTAGATAACATTTTAAAAACTAAAAATAAATTTGGTTTCTAAATTAGTTTCTATTATTGTTAAATAATTCTAAATTGGTATCTAATTAGCAATCAAGATTTTTACAGCCAAATTTAGAAACTAAATAATTGATAGTTAAATAATTAGATACCAATTTAGAAACTATTTAACTAGAAACTAATTTAGAAACCAATTTTTTTTTTAATTTTTAAAATGGTCTCTATTTTAATTTTTATTGTAACCAAATATTTTGGTCTCTATAAATTGGTTTCTATTTTATAATTTTTTTTTTTTAGTGTATAGCCACAATAAATTAATTTTTAATAAATCATATTGAATTAATAATAATACACTAAATTTATTTTCATAATTCATTATCAGTTCCAAGGTCTTATATATTTAATTTATATTATATAATAATTTTTCTTACAAATATAATATCTCTATTATTTATACATATGTTTTATTTTAAATTTAAAATAAAATTTAGTGGGATTAGGCACGTCATCAACTTTCACTCCTTGACATCTTACTAAGTTAATCACTTTTAAATATTATTCATATACATAATTTTTTTATAAGTTAGCACAATTGATCAAGAGCGAGTCAACTATAAAATAATAAGGAAATATTATAGAAAATGGTATATTTTGATTGATTTAATATGAAAATAAAAAATAGAAATAAAACTTATGTAAAAGATGATAAAATAAATGTTATCATTATAAAATTAATTATCCTCTTCTTCTCTATAGACAAAAGCAATAGGAGAATAGATTTGGTCTCACAGTACAAAAATTATGAGCAGTTAATGTTGTAGATCGTACTCATTTTGTTGCTACTCCTCTGTCACACCCGTGACATTAATTAACCTAATCTTTCTTCGTATAGGCTACCAATCATACTGCGTAATAATTAGGATTGAAAAATAAAACCCTACTAATTTGTAAATACCTTTATAAACACCAAGTGACACTTGTTCATCAAGACGAAGAGACAAATATTTTAAACCAAGAATATTAATGAAATAAATGACATTAAGATAAAATTATTTTATTTATAAAATTGTAAACAAATATAATATTTTTAAATGAATAAAAATGTTTATAGAAATAATAAACTTTGTTTCACTTCCGTTGTATGTTCTTTAATTTTAGAAAATAAATACAAATTTAATAGACATGTTTTTGTTGTGTGTAAAATTATGGTATTCAGTTGCCTATATAAAGTTATTACCTATTTCTGAATAAAAATATTTTTTACAAATAAAAAAAAAGTAATTTTTATAATAATTAAATTAGATATTATTTTAAAGATTAAAATATTTTTTCTTTCTAAATTAATTTTTATTATTGTTAAATAGTTTTCAAATGTATCTACTTAACTAATAAAATTTTAATTATCAATTATTTAGATTCTAAATTTGATAGAAAAATCTTGGTAGCTAATTAGATACCAATTTAAAAACTATTTAACAATAATAAAAATTAATAAAAAAATTATATTTTTTAATCTTTTAAATAGTCACTAATTTAATCACTATAGTAACTAATTATTTTTTGTCTCTAAAATTGGTTTCTATTTAATAATTTTCTTGTTATAGTGTACCATCACTCAGAAACTATTATTATTATTGTTATAACTTATAAAAACTATTATTATTATTGTTATAACTTATAAAAATTAATAATTTTGGATCTTGTTGAAGCACATATATTCAAAATTATACGCACATGTGGTGAACCTTGTGTAGGCCTGTTGCATGAAAGCTAATAGAGCAGTAAGTGAAAAAAGGGACCTGGTCAATTTTATCTATATCTGGTTCCCTTTCAGCTTCAAAGATTCAAATTGGAAACAAGGAAAGGCATGAACATATGCAGAAATTGAATATTAAAATCAAAGAATACTGAGATTTAAAGCCAAAAAATGAAGAAGAAATTAAGTGGAAGTTGAATATTTATATATGGTGAGAAAAAGAAAAGAATGTAATGAAAAACAAAGGCAAGTAATGAGATGAATGAAGATGATTATAAGAGGAGAAGATGAGAACAGATCAGAACTGATACACTTTTGCTTTCGGCCACTGTCTCATCAAATATAGTCCCCACTTACGTTCATGCCTCAGTTCATCAAATATATATATATATTCAATGAATCAATTCCAAATATAAGGCTTGAGAGAGAAGTTTGTGCAGTAGGATAAGGCAAATACAAGCCTTAAACGAATAATATATAGACAGTACTCATGAATCAGGAACCATAATGAATCACCAATTATATTTGGCATGCATGAGTGATGAATACGACAAGTAAAGGCACATATAGAAAATTTATATATATATATATATATATATATGGATATATAGCTAGGTTAAGGCTTTGGTTTAAAGAATATTAATGCTTTTGCTTAGGTCTGGTTTTCTTCTTTGTGGGAGTAGATCGGCTATCACTATCACTATCACCAAGTTTCTGCATATAGAAAACCAATTTCAGGATATATATATGCCATGAAATGAAAGCAAGCATTTAAATTAGATTTTTATTATTGTGAGAAATAATAACATGAATATAAACAATTAATATGATTAAAACTAAAATTAAGTTATATATGTGTGTATTTTTTTATCGGCATATCATGTAATGTAGATTTATAATTATCAGTTCTCAAAATAATAGTAATAATAATAATAAAAAAGTTCTCAATAATAAGGATCAAGTTCTCACTTAATATTTTTTTAACATTATTGACTACAAATAAAAAATATAATAATATGAAATATATTTAACTCGTAAACTAACATTTGAGGTTGACTGGTTTTATTATAGGATGACTGGCTTTTGAGATATTGATTTATTATCAAACTACTAAAAAAAATATAGTTTTAGAACCTTGTATTTGTAATGTGTAACACTTACTAACAAATTTTTTATGGTAGGATCTCACATTTACTTATAATATAACTAAAATATTGTGTATAAGAGAGAAATAATTCTTATTATAAACTAATTTTCAGGGTTACGTTATTCCAATCTGAATTTTTAAGACACTAATATAAAATCACTTTCATAGAACACTTTCATCATTGTGAAAAATTAAAATTATAAATATAAACCTTAATGAATGAAGTTAAAAAAAATAGTGAGATGTATACATTACAAGAAAATTACTAAATAACAACTAATTTTAGAGACTAAAAAATATTTAAAGTAGTAATCAATTAAAACCTTTGTAGTTAATGATTAGATACTAATTTAAAAATTATTTTATAAATTTTTATTAATAATAAAAACTATTTTATATAATAACAGTTTTTTTTTTAATTTATAAAATAGTTTCTAATTTAGTCAAAATAGTAATTAATTATTTTGATTTCTAAAATTATTTTTTATTTGATGACTTTTTTAGAGTGATATTTTTTCTAAATGATTATGTGACTATAGTTAATTAATTATAATTTTAGTTGAACTGGTATGCTGAGAGGTCGAAAGCTTCTAGAAAAACCTCTTAAAGCAATAAATAATTTTACGCCTTTTCTTAGTATAATAATCAAATATAAATTAGTAATTAAAGAAAAAATCACAAAATAAATTTTGAGTATAAAAAAAATTAATCAATGGACCTATTCTGAAGTGAAGATGAAGTTCAATAGAGATTAGTAGCAATGCATTTAATTCATTAGTTAAATAATTAATGAACCAAAATTAATTTAAATTTTGATGGAGAATTCCGACAAAGTATTCAACTCTGTTTAAGTTTAGGTTTAGGGTTTAGAATTTAATTTTGTGTAAGTTTTGTGTAAGAACATTCATCATCCATATATGATTATAAGTTGTACTGTTTTAATTCTAAAAAATAATTTAACGATAATATGTTTTTCAAAAACATAAGCAAATACTGACAGTAAATTATATAATTACACATCTTCAATTTATTTTAATTTTGATTTGCTTAATCGTTATTATAAAAACATATAACTAACAAGTTATCTAAAGTGGCATGTCCCATCCAATTTTAGTACTAACGGACTCAGGTAACTGCATGTTTCCCACCGTTATCTTAGAAAATCAAGTAATATAAATAAATGTTGTCAATTCATGAACTATGATTACACATTCTCAAGACTAAATTGAAAGCCTTTTTTGCATAATAAACAAGTTGAAAATAAATGCATGCACTCAAACTAAATATTCTCACCAATATGTCATGCTTCAGTCATAAAAGATATAACCTGCTTCCAGAGCAAACCCACTTCTAGCTTTAAACAGTTTAGTTTACTTTATTTAAAAAAAATAAAATAAACAATAATATTTTTCTCAGCTTTCTGAATTTTCAAAACATGTGTTAACTCCATTGCAGCAGCTTCTCAGCACATCATCACCTGAAAATCCTAAGATTATTTTATAAGGTTGGATCAGTGAAGATTTTTGAAAGGAAACAACACATGCAATGGGCATCAGATGAATTAGCTATAAATTATTATAACTGATTGAATAATTCTTTCTGGTATATATGCATTTGGGTTTCATAATCCTATTTAATCTAGTTAATATTAACACTGAATAGAAGAGCTAGTTGGGTTATGATTTATGAAAGGGGAAAGAAACGAAACACAGTGTTGTTGTTGTTGCAGCAATAATTGTGGAGCATCGTTCATACTCAACTATTATCCAAAAGAAGCCCCTAAACACATTAGGAAGATCTGATGGAGGGCCACACTCATTATTTTAGATCAATAATGTCACCTGTGATGTGAGCCACCTAATGAAACCACATATTTGTGATTCATTATATTTTCCCAACTTTTTTTCATTCCTCTCTTGCTCATGATATTCGATACCTAGAGCAATGCCTAAAGGTGCCACAAGATGGAAACGTGGGGGACCATGACAGCACTTAGCCACTCACTAACTATATATAAAAAAATATGGTCAACCAAAGATGCAATTCTTTTGGATTTCCCTACGTCTGCTTAATCAGTTCAACCTATATTTCTGTCAGAAACAAACATAGGAGACGTAAAATTTGCAATATGACGATCAGAGTCTGACTAAAGATGATATAATTATGCTTTCTGTTCCAACATACAATCACCCTTCTAACCTTTTATAAAGTAAAAAAGAAAAAAACAATTATTAGTCACATGTCATCCTTCCCACTACCAGGTAGTTCTTTATAATATCTAAAAGATAAATACATTTTTGAGCTCTATAAACATAAAACTTCCATTTATCTTTTAGAAAATGATTAATTACGATCTTTAAAAATGATCTGTACTGTTATTTTGTAATGACGTAACAATCATCTAAATATGTAACATCAAGGACAACTTAGAGTTGAGATATAACTTTTACATGTATAGATGCATGTTACCTCATCAGTAAGTAGTGATAGGTATTACTGTAAACTTGTATGGATCAAAACTAATAAAAATTTGAAGGAATGAAAACTAAAATTTGTCATTACTTAATGATTAGGATAGAAGGTATCTACCGTAACTGTAAATTCATTTCGACTACTGTGAATCACCATCCGATGAAAAGAAGAGGAGAACCCTTAAATTTCCAGGAAGATTTTTTGAGTAAGCATGCTAAAAAGTCTATCCAGTCTTACAATATTACAGAGGAAATAAAAATATTTAAAGCCTAAGACAAGGACTGGACACATACATTTTTCATGGACAGCTAGCCTGCAATTTCCAGAGAGAAATTTTCTTATATTTCTTCAACTATAACCATTTACATTTGCAAGTTATACAACTCTACACAGTCAAAGCTACAGACAATGTATATAAAAACACCGCAGATAATCCTGTCAGGAATTCCTTGATGAAAATCTACAAGCCAATTGAGAAACAAAACAAGAAAATTGTTGTGCCTCTTGGCGGGGTCAGTTTTATGTGCATAACTTGTGAAACGAGTGTACCACAAATTCACTTGGTCTGTGCACAGAGGTTGTGATCCGTCTCTACCAGTGACAGGAACAAGTTGCAGTATATATCCTAGAGGAATACTTGGAGCACCAAGAGTATTCACCAAAAGACCAAATTAATTATACGCCAAGAAATAAGGCCTTGCCTACCAGCGTACGATTGAAATACCACAGGAATGAATTCTCATATGGACAATGGCAGTCTTCTTTCCCTGTTCCTTGCCAATGTTTGCCTAGTCATTCTTAGCCGGGCAGGAAGAAATATATTGAAGCATATGACAACCCCAAAAAGCCAAAAGTGCCTCAAATAAAGGGTCGTGAGGGATGAGACAACAAGCACGGAGAACAGTAAAGCAAAACCAATCGCCTGAGCAACATCACCCCTGCAACAAGGCAAGAGAAATGTCAAGTATAGATGCATGAATCAGGTGCATGATTTTTATATGCATTTTAGAAGGTAATAGATCTGATATAAAAGGATACCAGGACCTAGACCCAAACTCCAAGTTTGACTGCTAGAATGCATCTTAAATATATTAGTTTATGATTGATTTCTTTTGTATTAAGGTTTATAGACCGAGCCTTGTTGAAAAGTGTCACGACCTCTGGACTGTGACCCACACAGAACCATGGTTCCCTTAGTCTGGGCAGCCTTCAAGTAACACAACATCAAAAGAGAAAAATAAAGAAACAAGAGGAATACCAAAAATCGGAGATAGTCTCCCTTCGAAAAAGAGGACAATCTATATATACTGAGTTAACTGTGAAACCATGCAACTGTATACACACACACATATCACCACTTTAAGCCTTGGAGATAAAGATATACACATAAATAATTCATCTAGGAATCATAGTTCAAACATACTGATTATTATAGTCTCTCAAAACATCATGATTACATCATTAACACACTTAATAGTAGGATCATCTACATCTCAAAATAAAGACTTTCTTTCTATTCACTATCCGTATACTAAAAGCTGCAATATATTTGGGTGACCATTCAAATCGATCACATGCAATGGAGGGTTATCAAGATAATGGACAAACTCATGGCCAATCCTATGGAACCTGGCATTAAACCACTAGTGAATTTGGAGGGAAAAAAAGAAAAAATGGAGTAAATCACAGTGACTTAGTGAGAGCATAATCAACAAAGTGGACATGAAGGAGAAAACAAACATAGCACAAGTTTTATTTTAAATAAGGTAAGGAGTATAATAGAAAACAGAAATGCAACTGAAAACTCATTAGAAAAGTAATTAACATCGTAATCAGTAATAATAATAATAAAACTTTCCATGAACTGTCACCTCATATTGTACAAATGGGCTACTCTATCTCCTTGTTACGGCAAACGGTATTTATAGGACTACAGGCAGTAAGCTGGTAGCCTGCATTCTCTCTCTTTTGTAATAAACGGCACTTACAAGGACTAAGAGTATCCAACTCATTGGTTGCATTATCTCTTTTGTTGCAACAAACTATTGGAGATATCGACTAGAAATAAGGTCAATTTGCAGTGTATAAATTGGTGCAAACCTCATCTTACAAGTTGGTTTTTAAGGTTTGGTTACACTTAAAATTCACTTCTTAAGATGGTATTAGATCATTTAGAACATATCCTAGCAAGAGTTTGTTGCACCTATCGTGCCACCCGCTATTGACCCATAAATTTCTAGTCCCACGCAAGAGTTGACAGTCTTCGCGTGAGAGGAGTGTATTGGAGATATTAACTAGAAATAAGGTATATTCACAGTATATAAGTGGGTGCAAACCTTGCAAAGTTCACCTTATAAGCTAGTTTTGTAATGTTGAGTTATACTTAAAGTTCACTTCTTAAGACAAACGGCTATTATAGGAACTATAAGTACTAAACCCCTAATAGACTACATATCATACCACCCACAATGAAAAGTTTAAATACATATTTACCATTAATTAACAAGAACCCTGGTAAATCAAATCGAACTAGATAAATAAATCTTATGTACTATACAGTACCAAAAAATATTAAATAATACCCACTTGAAGTAGTGGGGATTAAACCCCCTTTAGATTAACCATGACAGTGAGTATTTGACACTCAAAATGTGACAAGGGAAACAATATATCAAACTCCTTAAAGAAATATTTATATACTAAAGTGAAATCATCACTATTGCGAGACGATTTGATAAAAACATAGTCAGCCTTGCTACACGGCTTAGCCCCTATGAATTCGGCCATAACCTCTGGACAAATGTTGAAAGTAGCAACAAACTCCTTAACTTTGTCTCTTGAAGTAAACTCAGAGGCATATGAGGTGACATAATCAAGCACCCATGAGTACTTTGGATTGGAAATAGGAAGAAACCTATCATTTCTTTTCCTCTTGGCCAAGATTAACCTGGAAGCCTCTGGCTTAATAGGACATTGTGAAGAGGCCTTTCACTTCCTTGAAGACACGACGATGACCTTACATCCCCTTGACATCTCGGACACTGACGTACCCGATATCGCAATGGTACCCAAGGGGGAATTTACCTTCTCCACAAAGCCCTTGGGGAAAGCAAGTGCGACTTTTGGAATCTTCTCCAATAGGGATAACCTCCCTACATACAGATGACCATTTCCATTGGAAGAATCAGAGTGGGAAAAGGAAAATGAAGAAGACTTAGAGGGAAGAAAAAAACCTGAGAAGAAATGCTCAAAATACTTAAGAAATAGTCAACAAGGGCCAAAAAACACAAAAAGAGTACAAAAAGTGAGCAACTTGAGCTTTTAGAAATATTTGGAAGCATTGGACATTGGGATTTTAAGGCTCGCAAAAGGTAACTTTGAAACATTGTGTTGTTCGAGGCAATGTGTCCTTTCAATCCTACGTGGCACGCGTAGCGGCGAAACTCAGTCGTTTAACTGATATAATGCCTCAAGACCAACACAACTCATCATTACTATTGAAACCTCCCATATTAATATGGGGATTGCATATCATTATTAATTGGGGTTTTAATTACATGATCCTAAGCTTGGACTAAAGGAATGGTCGCAAAGCTTGACCTAAAGACAAAGTCGTGAAAACACGACGAGTTGTTCCAAAACTCGACTTAAAATAGGAATAAGTTCGGAACAAAGCCCGACTACCCTAAAATTGGGTTCCAAGCTTGGAGGGCTTTTGTACTACCCGGTACCGAAAAATAATAAGTAAATATTACCATGATTGACTTCATGATTCCATGAGTTGTTGCTGATAACTGAATAATAAAATCAACTAACTAATCCACTAACATCTAGAAGCAAGATAACATGCTAATCAAATTACTAATTGACTTATTCAAAAATAAAAACTACTTTGACAGCTTATATGCCACGTTTCCAACATTCCTCCTTGCCTCGGAAGCTGCAAACTCTTGGTTTCTTCTGCAAAAATTTAACTTGCTGATATAGAATGAGTTGGCGAAGACATCAACAATATGATCTTCTACTTTAGATTAGTCTTCTCGTGAGATACCATTGCTTCCCCATGATATAATTGGACCTTCGCATTTTAAACTTTTAACTTCTCAATCAACTCTTTGATGTCAATCCTTATTGAAAACATGTTTTGATAAGAACTTCTTATCTTTGTTCCAATAAACTCCAACTATAAATTCAAAGTTTTTAGATACTTCACCCTACTCAACCTTTTCAACTTTATCTAGAGCAAATTTTCCATTCTTCTGGTTCTTCATTCTTATTCTTCTTCTTGTTCTTGGTTCTTGTTCTTGTTCTTGTTCTGGTTCCTGGCTCTTGGTTCTTGTTCTTCTTATCTTTGTTTCATATAGCCTTCAACTCTAAAATCAAAGTTTTTAGACACTTCTTGTCCTACTAAACCTTTTCAACTTTCTCTAAAGCAGATTTCCCATTCTTCTTGTTATTGTTCTTCTTCTTGTTCTTATCTTTATCTTTGTTCCAATAGCCTTGAACTCTAAATTCAAAGTTTTTAGACACTTCTCACCCTACTCAACCTTTCCAACTTTCTCTAAAGCGGATTTTCAATTCTTCTTCTTTTTCTTATATCATTTTCTATTGAAAAAGAAATTTAGTACTCCTCAAATGGATTTAAAGCAAAGCTTTTCCCCTTCTTTTTAACTTAGAAAGCATCTTTGTCATAGATATCTTTAATTGTGCAAGATTTTTTTTTAACATGTGATAACCCTTTTCAACTAGTTTTCAAACACTCAACAAATTTTACCAGGAACATTTAACACATAAGAAATTAACTTCGTACCTCAGTAGGTTGAGATTGCTATTGCTCCTTTTCCTTCCACAACAATGTAATTTTCATGTCCAACTCGAAAGTTGATGTGATTGAAATGCTTAGTTCCTTGAATAGATCCTTTTGTCATGTGGTTAGTACAACCACGGTCAATAAGCCAATTTTGACTTGATTCATTGTTGGAGAAACATGTGGCGGAAAACAAGTAATCCACTTACTGTTGATTAGCAACCTTTGCCTCCACCATTTGGTTAATTAGTTTAGCAGCCTTTGCCTCTTCACCATGTGGCTAATTATCTTTTCTACAGATAATAACTTCGTACCCCAAATGATTCGCTTACTGCACTTATCACCAAGTTTTCTCCAATATATAAATGGAGGGTGACCCATTTTGTCACAATGTTGAACTTGGAATTAAATATAAAGAGAGAAAATATATTTTAGAGAGCTTGTTAAAGACTCTCTTAGGTTCTCACATGGATATATAAAATCTGTAGAGTAATCTGACATGCAATGAGAGAGAACATAATAGAAAAAAAAGTAAAAGCACATTTAGGACCCTAGGTATAGATAGGTACAACTCAAAATACCTTTTTAGTAAAGCCTAATCTATGCCTATTCTAACAGCTGACAAAGTGGGTAACTCATCTATTCATCCTTTCCTTTCCTGTAATTATTTGCACTGTTCTCACTGTTGGCTTAAGGATTCTCCTTCTAGTTTTTCTTTTTCCATGTTCTACCTCTTTGGCTCTTGGCTAGTAGAGAACTTTCAATACCATGATTTTGTCCATAAGCCTTTGTTCTTCTAGGGCCTGCAAGGCATGTACCATGTTTGCCAAAGTGATTTTGGACAGATCCTTGGTGTTCTCCAAAGTGGTTGTAGATGCCTCATCTGTCTGACACTATTACAAGAATTTTTCAGAATAAGAAAAGCTAGTGCCAAGTAACCTTACCTTGTTAGCAATGCCCAATAATCTATGAGTACTCTTTAATTGTTTTACATTGTTCCATCCTTTGGACCTCAAATTCACTCATCAAGTTCAGCACTTGCATGTCTCAAATCTTTTCATCTCTTGCATACTCTTCCTTCAGATAATCCCAAATTCCTTCAGATAGTGAAGATGGTTCTTGAAACACCAGCAAATAGAATTATTTTGCCTATGTTTTTCGGTATTCTCATGATATTTTATTTGAGCCATGGTGGGATTCTTTGGCAGCGGAAGTACTTCATAATCTTCACCAACAGCTTCCCAAAAGTTCAAAGTCTCTAGATAAGCCTCCATTTTTACAGCCTAGAGATCATAGTTTGCTCCATCAAAGACTAGAGGTGCAACTTATGAAAAATTTGATTCACCATCCATTTTTCATAGGCCCCTCAAGAAGAGATCTTTGATACCACTTGTTGGGTTTTGTTTAAGGATAGAAGAAAAAACAACTGAGCAAGGAAACAATATAAACTATTCTGAATTGCAAAAGCGTACAACTTTACTGAATCTAGCTTGCATTTAAATACTTAATATAACTTAATAAAAATCTTGCTCTATGATATCTGAAACGAACTAATCCACTAACAACTAAACAAGATACCATTCTTATCACTTTAATAATTGACTTGTTCAAAATTAAAATTGCTTTCACAGCATCAAAGGCACATTTCCGAATACCTTACCTCAAAGAGCTCCAACTGGGGATTTTTTAATGAATGGGTAATTGTTCCATTTAAATCAAATGATGAGAGCAAGAAGTTTGTGAGATTTGAAACAATGGAAGGAGGGAGCGAGGAGAATGAGAGTAAGAAGATATGCAAATGGGATGGGGGGAGAAAGAAGATGAATAAGGGAGGCGGGAGGGTTTCCTGTGAAAAAGAGAAAGAAAGAGAAGAAAAAAAAGAGAGACAGAGGGGTAGAGCGAGAGGGATCAAGTGATATAGGAAATAAAAAAGGGTGGTTGGGGGAGGATTTTTTTTTTTTTTCTAAAAGTAATGGTGCGTTTCAAAAGGAAAAACAAGATCTCGTATAATGAAACTCAAAGTCACAATACTGCAAGTGAAATCCAGATGTAAACACAAGTCAAAAATGCAATTCAGATGCATTGCTTTCTTTCAAGTCTTTGTTTGAACATGGTATCAGGGTGGTGACATCCTCCATGACCTATCCCATCACTACTTTGCTTCCTAATATATGGTGTTTTACTATAAATTCATGATTATTTCTTCATATTATTCATCTCATGTTACACGCCTCTTCTACACTGCTTTTCTTGTTTGCTGACAGATTTATTATTTTTTGGCTCTTACTGTTTTGTTTTGTGCTCATTAGGTCTTTGGATCTCTCTTACAAAAGATCCACTAGTTCATTAGGCTACTACCTCAGTTTATTTGTATAACTTTTATTCACTCTCTATTCCCTTGACTAGATCAGATATAGTCTACAAGTATTAATGTAAACACAGGTCAAAAATACTATTCAGATTTCTTTGTATTTCATGTCTATCTTTAAACACATCATAGTAAGGATTATAATATTGTAATATCATCAACAAATCAAACCAAAGACAAATGAATAAAAATATTGTATGACCAAGATATTAATCGAGGAATACATTTTACATCCTAAGATTACGTAAGACAACTAGCATAAATGCAGCGGATACCTAATAGTAGCATCTAAATTAATTTGACCCATGACCGCTTTAATGCATTATTATCCACAATACAGGAGCATTTGGAACTTAGAAGAGGTATTGCAAAATCTATTTGGCTATAGAAAATGACTTGTGATATGAGAATTGAAGGTGTTTGGTTAAACTTGTTAAGTGACTTTTTGACATTTTTACAAGTCAACTTGTTTCAATAAGCTTCAACTAGGCCTATGAAAATAAGCTTACTGAATCAAGCACTTATGACATAATCTCTCTTCTGCAGAACATTGAATTATGCACTTCATTAGGGTAATTATATCAAACATCCATAACTCATTTTCAGATCCATCCTATCTATTTATCCAATAGGCAAGATTTCTGGCTCCAGCACTGTTTACATCGATAATATCAAAATCTTCACCTGATAAAGTTGTCTATGTAGCTGTAAAAGTAATGCACCCTAACTAAGACAGGAAGGAATTTAATTTGTGATTTATGTTTATATGTTGCGATCAAATTCAACTTTTTTTTAAAGAGAATGGAAATGATCAAAATCTTAACTATTTAGTCATAGAAACTCTAATACCGTGTCAAGACCAACACCGAGATACTTAATAAAGCATGGGCACAACCATACAATGCAGGACAGACGCAAGAATACGAGATATTCTTGAAAGCCCAAAATATGATACAACTTAGATATATTAACATGAAGTTTGAAAAAACACTTCCCATAAATTCATTATAATACATAGTTATACCATACCAGTGAAAGATTATCAAAACTGAAAAAAACTCCTTATCAAAACAAAATCCATAATTACATGTATTCTGCTGCTCATCCCAAAGTATATTCCTTGCCTAATGAACATACCACAAAAAAATACATACTCTTCCCCAACCCTGTCAAACTGTCATAAAAGATCACTAGTCATATTCAAAAGAAGCCAATGCTCAACACGATTACATAATATTTACTATAAAATACACAAAGAAGTCATCATAAGTCTTATTCCATAGATATTAAGGTGTAACATGCGTATCAATATCTGATATGCGTATCAATTTTGGACTCTAGAGGATTCATAAAATTTCATATCGAACAGTTAGCATTCAAGAAAAAACGAAAATATTACAGTATTTAATGAAAGAGGGAGACAGGAGCATCAATATCACATCTATAATATCCGTACTCTGCCATTTTTAATGCTACTACAGAGTTAAGTTTTCATGTATGCCTCATAGTTTTTAACTTTGCCAGTGTCAATTTTCATGAAACTATATTTTTTTCATCTAAAGTAAAACAAATTATCTTGCCTCTCCACTGCCCAAATTTTCTAGAACCGTCAGTCACAGGGCTTGCTATCGTTGACATTACACAATTATTATACAGAGGCTACATCGCCACTCTACACCATGCTGCAAGTTCTTTACACACATCATATCCAAACTGGAGACCGGAGAGGAAGACCTAGCATTCCAAAAGAATCTCATCCAACCTATCAATTTCATACCAAGACGAGTACTGAAATTGATCAAACTAAACTATGAATCGGTGTTCACCCATCAATGTTATATATCGTTCAATATATCTAAGCAAAAGGGAATTCCAAAATCCGAAATACACGGTACCCAATTCAAACTCTTTTTTTTTAAATTTTTTTTCAAGTTTTGCAACAAATACTGCAGTGTCATCTAAATACCAACAAGACAAAGTAAAGCAGTTCTAATAACAATTATCTTGTATCATAGTCAACTGAAATTGACAAGTGACAGAAGAGCATGCAATTGTGCTTGCGTACACCGGGAGCAACTCAACACATAGATATGAAGCTAAAGAACGGCATAAAATGTAATTGATGAAGTTAAAAGAGAAGAAAAGAAAAAAAGGGTTAACCGAGTTTGGACATGGGGCTTGGGCGAGAAGAAAGTAAGAGCAGAGTGGTTGCGCTTGTAACGAACATGGTAATCTCGGAGCTGATCCACGAATTTGGAGTGGGTTATCATCTCCACCACCACCATCAAAATCAAAATGGAAAATTGGAACCTATTCGCCTTCGCCAATTTTCAATGAAAGTGTCTTATTCCATAGATGAAATTAAATTATCTAATTTCTTAATTGAAATTGTGAAGACCTAAACGTACTTTTAATCTTTTCATTACTGGTAATAGTAATTAATGTATCATTATTCTACTCTAATCTTTTTTTTTAAAATTAATTTCAATATTGAAATTATTTTCTAAAGTCTGTTTGGCACCAAAGTTTTTTAAAATATGATTAATTACTATATTATCAGTTAAACGTAATAAAAATTCGTATACTTGAATGCTAGTAAATTTGGTTTTAATTTTTTTTAAAGAGTTTATCTTTTTCTTTGCATAAAAAAGATTAAATCTACATATATTTTAAAATTTGAAGAAAAAGTTATCATTATATATAGAATTAAAAACAGTTTTGTAAAGGTTGAACCCAAGCGAAGAACTAGTTAAATAACTATTACAACATAATAAATAATAAGAAAGTAGTTACAACTAAACTTAGATGAGTAGGCACTTTCCGAAATACTCGAGTAGGTATCTCACGATAACAATAAACTAAAAGATACACCCCATGGATTAGGGAAACCACTACACACGTCCTGATGAACCGTTTATACAATCCACACATGTAAGGGTCTAAGTCAACCAATAAATGAAACTTCTGGAGAAAAAAAATGGACGTTTCACATATTTTAAGAGAACACACAAAAAATACGAGCATTGACTTAAAATATCGGAGTGTAATCGCAAATACTTCCAATGGAACACGTGTAACGAGATAAAGAACTTTAAGAAACTAGAAAGCTACTGACACGTCAATGTCAACGAATTATGTATAGACATGTATTACCTAAGTGCCATTATCCATTCAGGTACTAATAAAGTTTTTTTTTTACAATTTAAACTACACCAATAAACTAATAGTGTCTGTCTCATGAGTCAACACAAGTTTAATCCGACCCGAGGTAATCGCATCTACTAAAAAAGGAAAAATGTCAGTTAAATCCCATTTTCATTTGTTTAAAAGCACATTAAAAAATTTTACGAAATATTATAGGAAGTAAAATTAAGGTTTCAATAAGACAATTATTTTGAGATTTAAAAGACTTTTAATAAAATATAAGGTTTTAATATCAATTTGAAAAAAAATATTTAAATAACTTTGTAAATCAGTTTATTAATATTTAATTACAATAAAGATATGTTTGAAATAAACTTAATCATAACATAAAATTTCATTTAAAAAAAAGATGTTATCATAGTGGACTTCAAAGTATCATTTTTATCTCTTAAATTTGTTTATTTTAATGACACGTAATGATTAATGATTATACTAATGCTGAAAATACATTTCACAATAATGTTTGATTATGAATTATTCAATTAAACAATAATTTATATCTATATAAATATAATTGTTTAATAGTTCTTGTTTGTACAAATAAGCAAATCTTTTCCGTTTCAGCCTTTTGTTGAGATTGTTTTTTATGTTGTTTTTTTTTAATTCTTTTCCATCCAATAGAATACATTTGGTTAGAAGAAAGTTGTATATATAAAGTATTTTTTTTTCTTTGATTACAAATGAAAAGAACAAATTTATTATTATTTTTTAATTGTAGAATCCTTTGTTTTTTTTAAAATGGTAAAGAGTTTTGTTTGTTATGTTAACAATGGTTGATCCATTTAAGATACATATTTGTCATATTATCTACTTTCCTTTACATCCCAGATCTCACTATTTTTAACAATATTCTTGAAGGAAAGAAATATCACAAGTGATTTTGCTTTATTTAAATGAGTCTCAGATTGAAGAACAAAATTAGTTTTATTAATTTGAGTGCACAATCTTCAGTTGCTACACATGGGTGTTTTTCTTAGCCTAAAAAATTAATATTTTGATTATTTTTCTGGACTCACAAATCTCTATCTCCACCATCTATCAAAGTGTCATATACATTCATACTATCATTGTCATATGGAATTTTCTCAAAGATATGTGCTCAGTTTGCAAAATTACAAGACTTGTTTTTTTCTTTCAAACAAAAACTAGTTGTAAGAGATTATTTCATTTGGTTAAAAATTCTTTAGGATGATTTTTTTTTGTCCTTATCACACCATGCACTTGTGTCATCAAATGTACTTTGTATGTTTCAATCAACAACATAAAATACAAATGTCAAGATCAAGTCATTAAGTTCATTAGGGATACATAAAATACAAATACAAATATTCTACTCCGAAGACTTAAATCCTTCTTATGGATAGTCTTTCATTCCTCAAATATGATTTTTCAGGAGAGAAGAAACTTTTAATAACATCAAAATAAGAGCAATTTTGGTTGAGAAAAATAATCTCAAAATATGTATCCACTCTACCAAAACAAGACACACAATTAACACATGTCATGGAAAGCATGGATTTCTTCCACACTTATTCAAAAACCTCAACAATGATTTGAATCTTAGAAAAATATTGAAGGACCTAAGATAGAGTTTGGCTTCACTGTGAAACATTATCAAATTATTAATTCTTTTACTACAGGTGTACAAGTTAAGAATAATGTTTCAAATTAATTTTTTTTTACTCCTTCAAGTTAAGAGAGTAATGTTTCAAGTTAAATTTCTCTTACTCCTTCAACTTCTAGTCATAATTAGTCTCCATGTGATGCTAATTCCTAATGATTGATAAACTTTTTAAATCAAAATTAGGGACAAACTTTAGTATTTATCTCAATAAATATTATATCTAAAGGTTACTCTAAAGCCAAATATAGAACAATGATTATTGTTACACTTTTTCTGCAAGATTTTAAAGTTTATGTTGAGTATTTAACTCTTATATTGTGATAATGATTTTGCATAACATTGCAGTCAACCTTTCAATTAGTTCCAATCAATTCACTTGTAAATCCACTCACATTCTATTTATCACAACTTGGGTCTCACACCCAACCATGTCTCCCACTCAGTCGACTTTTACTTCCTACAATATATATTTTGGTACCTACACCACACAGAAGTTTAAATGCCCAAAATAACCTTGTAATTCTGATTTGAAAGAGAATAGAGTGTGTAGCTTGGTTTTTGGCGGTGGTTGATTTTAGTGAAGGTGGAGGCAAGGCTGAGCAACGACAATGTGTATTGGAGATCATGGTTGTGATTAGAAGGTTGGGTTATGTGATTGATGTGAGAATGAGTGATTGAATATGAAATTTGGATGAAAATAACAAAGGTAGTAGTATCTTGAAATCGAATTTGGAAAATTAAGAAAAGTGCATTCTGAAAAAGGGGAGATTTGTATTAAAGAAAGTGATTCCGTAAGAGGAAAAATTTGCGTTATAGAAAATGTATTCCAAAAGAGAAGATATTTGCATTACGGAAAGTACATCATTCTGAGAGGAAAAAATTACATTATAGAAAATGCATTCCAATAGATAAATATTAGCTTCTGAATTTGGATTTCTTTAAATGAAACAACACAACCCTAACACCTTTTTAAAATTTAAATGAGGCTATTTCATTTTACCATTGTGATATAATGTAATTCAAAATTGTTATGTTGCAGGAAGCAAAAGCCATCTCAGCCTACATGTATATCAAAGAATAATAACACGGCTAATACTGACCGATGATAAAAGAAATCTAGAATATGCGTCATTTTCTTGATTCTATTTACAGCTGCACCTCTTCCTATTGGACACACATAGTATACTCGGTCACAATAAAGTTATATAAATAGAGGATATTTTTCCTCTAATTAAAGACGAAGGCAAAAAATTTACTACTTCTCTTTCATGCAATCCTTCGTTTTTCTTAAATAAATAAAAAAATTCAGGTAATTTCTTCCTCCACCATATCAATTTCGACATGTACCCAATCGGTTCTAGAAAATGACAAAAATATTCCTTCTAAATAACGAAAATAACCTTACACAAAAATGGAAAAAATTATTTTTGAAACTTTTATTTGAAATATTTTAAATTTCAATTTTCGGAACATATTTTTGAATTCTTAAATTTTTTATCCAGAATGTATTTTTAGTTTTGTGTTCGGAATTTTTTTCCATGTATTTCTCCATTATAATTATTATGTTGGATTTTTTAATTTGGAATAAGAGTAGTTTTGGAAATTTAAAAAATTGATATGGTGGAGAATAAAATTGATATGGTGCAGGAAGGTAGTTTTGAAAATTTTAAAAATTGATATGGTGGAGGAAGAATTTGCCAAAAATTCAATACGTATTTACCAAAATATAAGCCCACAACCCAAACAAAAAAATCACTACACAGTATCATTCTCGTTTATACAATTTTATTATTTATTTAACTAAAACAACTTTACTTTTAGTAAAAGTAACTGCCTAATTCTTCTGGACTATTTCCAACTTTGTCCTTGTAAAATTATTCATCTTTGATAATTTTAAAAATTATAACATTTTAATATAATAGAAATATGGCACATTTCTTGTATTCACTAGTTTCATTTAAAATGAGATTCCAAGACAAGCTAAGACCTTTGGCCCACTGAACAATTTGAGTATTCAATTGGAACTCGCAAAAAACATGGCAAGAGTAGCATAATTTCTAAACGTATAGTTCCGTTAGAAGTATCTACAAAAATGAATACCCTCCAGGGCGTTACCACCGTGACATGAGACCATCTCAAAATGCCATATCATCTCACCAAAAAGAGAAAGTTTTAAAAACTCTGCGGCCAATAAATAGTGACCACAAACTAGCTGTTGAGAGTAGAGAGCATGCCTCCACCCGCATTTGGAATCACCACCTCCCACCCTGGCCCTTTAAGAGGAATGGTACTGCATGGAGGTTTCGAGTTACCATCGTCTGAGTTGTTGACGATAATAAGATCACTGCGATCCAAGACCTTCTCCAGGTCTTCATCACTAATATCTGTTCGAATCATTTTATCTTCGGCTGTTTCTTCGTCACGAAGCAATGCCAAAAAATCCTCTTCCTAAAGTTCGATTATGCACAAAGAACAAATTAAGACAAGCTATAGGAAAGTCTCAACAAATAAATCCAATAATAAAATGCAAAATTTTCAACTGCACTATATATTTCCACTAAATTTTAGATTAAGCTAACCCATTTACCCTAAGAAAATGGGGATACAGCACAGTCTAGTTGCGATGACCAGGCAAGCAAATCCCAACAAAGTAGTACTAAATGTAAGCCGACTAGACAAGTTCTAAACATGAGACGAACAAAACTAATTAATCATTTAATGATCTGCATGTTCATCCGGTCAAAATTTTGGCCATGTAAAGGAAATATTGACTGCAAAAATCTTTACACACCAAAGGCACGCAGTGGACAGCAAATTCATTTGTACTTCTAACAAACAATGGAGAAATTAAAAATAAATCATTGGATAGCAATGGCTAAAATACAAACCTCTATGTCATCCCTATTGACAGTTTTTGTACGTTCTTGATGAAACTGTCCTTTCCCAATCACTACATGCTCAAGCTTCAATTTGCTGAAAGCTCTTTTCAACATGCGATCCTGTAAATAGACTGTCATATCCATCCCTATAACAAGCCACACTAAAGACTGAGCCCGATGCAATAATGAAGTACCTCTATAGATTGAGCAGTTGAGAGCCGGTAGACATGAACAGGCTTTGTTTGACCAATTCTATGACACCTATCCATGGCTTGTAAATCCATCTGAGGATTCTGAAACTCAAAAAAATGTGTATTATAAATAAAACAGTAAAGCAAATATATAAAACACAGAACAAAGATATGTCAAACAGTACCCAGTCACTGTCATAAAGAATGCAAGTATCAGCTGCAGTGAGGTTGATTCCCAATCCACCAGCCCTAGTAGAAAGAAGAAAAACTCTGCAATTGCTATTTGCATCGTTGAAGTCCTCGATCTGTTCATGGGCAGACGAGTTAACAACGATTGGAGACTAAGAACAGTATTTGCAAATGATAACAGGCTTAAAGCTTCTTGATCAAAAGCTTATCTACAAATACTATGTTAACTAAAATAGAAATGACCAATAATGCTTCACTTTTACTGGAATAATTGATGCTCACAAAAAACAAAGATAAGAAGACAGAGAGCAGAAGGCTGTCATTACAAATTTAATATACCATGATCGCCAGACAAATGTAAAAACCTTTAATCTCCTTGTTATCTAGGATATAAGTAATATTTGAAACAGTGCTTTCGTGGTAGTGACATTATGTTCAGAAGCTACTCTTTCTAGCTTCCGAGAAAAGCTCATACTTCTCTGATTACATTTTTTTAAAAATATTTATGAGAGTTTTAAACATATTTTCTTTAAGAAAAACACTTAAAAAAGCACAACCAAACAGTTCAGTAAAATGACAGAACAGACGTATATATTGAAGAAACTGAAGGACTATGCAATATAAAATATTCATAACCTAAAATAAAATACAATATAAGAAAAAAATGAAAAAAAAAATCAGAAACGTGAATTGAATTATTATATTGTGTTGTGTTATTCGTGCATTGGTACAAACCTGTCGTTTCCTCTCATCCAGTTTCACAGAACCATCAATCCTGCAAACTTCAAAGCCTTTTTCACTAAAATAATAATCCATTATATCCAACACTTTAGTCCATTGACTGAAGATAAGAACCTGATAACAATTAGCAAATGCAGCAGCATGTAAGTAGACACTTAGTAACAAGGTAATGGGAAAATGTAGACACAGCACTCTGAAGCATACTTTGTGATTCCTTGCAAATAAACGTTCCACCAATCGATCAAGCAAATGGAATTTTCCACACTGTTCAACTATCTCATTTAAAGGAGGATAGCAAGCTGTCCAAACAGAAAAACATAGCTTGGATAAGAATAATAGATCTTGAAATAAGTAAATCCACTCAATTGCACGATACTTACATGTATCATCATAAGCTGATTCTAGAAGATCAGGATGGTTACACACTTTCCTAAGCTGAATAACCAAATTACGAATCGTACCTCCAGGAACAGGGCGTCCTGCAGTAAAGTAATGTGATACAGATCTATATTAATATAATGAGGGAGTTGAGAGAAAACCTTGTTTTCATAACATGATAGCAAAAACTGGAGGCAGAACTAACCGCTTGACATCTTTCCTTCTAAATAGTTTCCCAACGTCTTATTAACTAAATGATCCTGCAAATTCTTCTGATGATCCGTCATGTTTGCATAGATAATAATCTCTTTTTTCTTTGGCAACATAATCTCAACATCAGACTTCATCCTACGCAGAAGAAAGGGTCGAAGAATAGCATGAAGTTTTGCCACTACCTGCAGATGAATATGTCACGTGTAGCCTTACAGTTCATATTATTAGAATGGACAAGTAGTACAAAAGAAAGTTTGGAGTGCATACTTGGGATCTCCGTTTCTCTTCCAGTTCTTCCTTGGTTGCTTCATTATTGCCCTTCGCTGACAGATTAAACCTACAAGGAATTTAATTATATTAAAAGTAAAACAAATGCATAAATAGTGTTTTCATTAGCATCAAACCAAAACCAATATTGTCAAATGACATAAAAGCTATTGTTCGTATAGAAAAGAGCAACATAATAACAAAGACACACAAGCAACTGGTTTGAAAAAATAAGACAAACAGACTGCAAAATTAAATTTGGTACAAGCCAGCAGAAACATGGGTAGGGGTAGGACACAACAGATTCAGGGGAAAAGGAAACTAAAGTTGAGGAAGCATTCAAAATAATGATTTAAACAAATTCATGAACTTTTTCCTGACAATATATCAAACAGGAAAAATTATTTAAGTATAGAGGAATTGGTCCACATTGTTTACATTCCATATGCCGAGTCAGAATATAAAAGCTTTCATTAGCCCAATATAAGACATAAAAATCATAGGGCATCAGATTTTCAACTATCTCCATTCAGTGGTGGCACATCATCAAACCATTAAGAAAACAATACTAACCATGACTCAAATTCTTCAAGGGATGCAAAAATATCAGGCAAAATGAAGTTCAATAGAGACCATAATTCGGCCAGGTTATTCTGAAGAGGAGTTCCAGTTAGAAGAATCTTGTTTTCAACTTTTATGTATTTCAACTCCTTCACTAATTTGCATTTTGAATTTTTGAGCCTGTGTCCCTTCAAAGGCCAAAAATCTAGTTAGAACAACAGAAACATACAGACTTCTAATTAAAATATTGCTCACTCAATACATTGGACAAACAAAACATTTTGCACATTCAAGTGAATTTATTTACCTCATCAACAACGAGATATTTCCAATTGTATGACCTGAAATATTTCTTAGCGTCATTTAATGCAACCTCGTAAGAAGTTATGACTATGGGAAATTTTGGGCCAATTGTTTTAGTAGGCATATGTTTCCTTCGGATCTCATCTCTCTCCTTCTTGCCACCATGGTAGACAATGGCAGGAAGTGATGGTGCAAACCTATTCCGTTTATTCAAAATAATAACTATTGGTCAAAAGATAAAAAAAAAACATGTATAATAATAATAATAATTGTTATCATGGCAATAATTATGCAGCTAAAATTTTCAATAAATAACTTTCTTATCCACCTAGAAATCTCATTCATCCAGTTTGAGAGGGTTGATAGAGGAGCAATTATCATGTATGGCCCATCCAGACCTTTTGCTTTTAGATGAGAGAGAAATCCAATCGTTTGGATTGTCTTTCCAAGACCCATTTGATCCGCAAGAATCCCATTCAATCCATTTTGCCACAAGGAAATCAACCACTTTACACCCTTCAGTTGATAAGGCTTCAATTTCCCCCCTGTCAGTAAAGGCATGAGCTCTTTCTGCTCCTTCTCAATTCTTTCTTCCTCGGTCATTTTCATATCTACAGTCCCCTCACCTTCTTTAGATCTTGTTAGCATGGCAGCAACTGCCCTCTTGGCCCTCCTCTAAAGTAATTACAAACGTGAAAACACACTAATGATCAAAATAGCTCAAACTGGATGCAAGCAATGGAAATTAATAGAACATGTTAACAACATAAAATAAAGCTGCTCATAAAACTTTGCTTATAAAGAAGGGAGAAAAATGGTCGTGTTTTGTGACTTTAAACCAATTACCAAACACTATCTGATAAACTTTACATCTAACTAAAGTCAATTTTACAACTCCTGTATGCATAGAACCAATGATATACAGTGGCATGCCAGTTTACGTGAAAACAATTTAGATGCACCAGAGCACAGTGTACTGACAGTATTGCACTGGGAAGCAGCTTTTCTCTTCGATCCACGTCCCCTCTTTGCAGAAGGATTACTCTCTAGCTCTTCCACTTTCACTTGTTCATCCACAGTCTAGTAACAAATATTCAAAGAATAAGAGCAATGCAACAAGAAGAACAAATCAGCATGCATTAAAAGTTGTCACAGAAAAAGAGCACAAGAGAGTGGAATAGTACAAGTGCGATGTCATCCATTTTCTCCAGCAAAAACTCAGAGTACAGTTTGGTCTGAGTCAAAAGCTCATCCAATTTGTTAAACTGTGTGTCGCTGAGGTCAGGTGCCTCCCCACACTGCACCTCCTCTTCCTTAATCCTAGCTTTAAGTAACTTCTCTTCCTCCTCTGCCATAGTCTTCGATACAATAGACGAGCCATCGTCTTTCACATCAGCAATTAACTCTTCTTCCAACTTAACCTCGTCTTTGGGGGCACAAACATCCTTTCCATTTGAAAATAAAGGAACAAAAATCAAAGACCGATCAAAACCAATTTATACCAAATCAAAAACAAATATAGCACAAACAACATAAACCTCTATCAGCATAACAAAAACGACAAAGTTTGAAAACTATTCTGTAACACCAAACGACGACAAACACTATTCGTCCAACTGAAGCTGACATTACATGACGCGAGTCACAGTCAATAAAACAAAAACAAAACATTCCTATATTATCGATACAAGAACAAAAGCGGAATAAGTTTTAACACTACATACAGCGCCAAATAGGATTTCATAAAAAAGGACAGTTCAAATAAAGCATACAATACAAAATGCAAGTTATAGTCAATAAATAACTGGTCCAAACAAATAATTCATAATAAGAGCACGTTGTGTGCGAGTGCGACGGCGTCAGAGAAACAACGGCCTTCTTCATTGTCACTCTTCAGGTTAGTGCTAGATTGGAAATTATTTACTTGGAGAAATGAGAGAGAGAGAGAGAGAGAGAGAGGAAGCACATCATAACAGACCTCGTCTTCGAGAACCGAAGTTGGAGACTCCACAGCAAGATCCTCATTATTCACTTTGTCCTTCATCTCCATTTCAAACCCTAAAAACGTATACGATCACCGAACAAAAACACGAACAGTGGAGTAAATAACAGAAGCAACAGCGTTAGGGTTGCGATACGATACCTGGGAGAGAAAACGATGAAGAAATGGAAGGGGCAAAACGGAAGAGTTGGGACTCTGAGAAGTTGGGAAGACGAAAATGACCGGGAAACTGGTGTATAATGAAGCAACAACCAATTAAAAAAGAGAGGAATTTATTTATTTTATTTTGGGTTTTATTTATTGATGGCGCATGGAATTGGGCGGGAAAATGGAATTGAAATATTGCACCCTGGTTTTGGCGATATTTACTACCAAAACCACTTTTGTATTTGTACGTGGAAACCTAGAAGGCTAGAATAGAGTATGGTCATTTATTGAACGTGGTTGTGGGAAGTGCTAACCAGCGGTTCCCGAATTCCGTGAAAAGGGATGACGCGTGCCGTTGTTGGCCACATTCTGATGGTTCGTAGCGCAATTTTTGGGAAAGCAATTTATGGTCATATTCGTATAATACACATCTAAAGGGCAAAAAGGACACTAGAAGAGAATTAGGAACAAATGGTATTGCACTCTGAATTTGCTTGTGATCACTCAGGTGCGAATAAATCATTATCTTGCAAGGAAAGATACCTTAGTGTTAGGACAAGTACATTTTTATCTTTCTTTCTTCGCATGTATGATAGTAGGTTTTAACACTATGGAAGACAGAGTTTTCATGCAGCAAACACATAGAGTGCTTGAGAATGATGTAATTTATTCACACGACGACGTGTTTGAAGGTGCTGAAATGGTGGTTTTAAGTAAGTTGGTTACTGGATATAAAGTTTTCTTTTATTGTTTGATTGCATATAAATTGAAATAAGCAATCATACATTAAATATAAAATATTACTTTTTATTATTTATGTAACAATTTTTAATTTCTACATATATAATCTTAATTTTCATTAAAAAAATACTAACAATTACGAATATTATATATTACAAAAATTTAATTAATTAAAATTTTAAAAAAATATACTTCACAATTTATTATTCAAATATTTTTTCAATAATAAAAGTATATTATAAATTTATATTTTTCATTTTTTAAATAATTTTAACTTTTTTCTCAATTATCACATACTCACAAACTTTAATAAAACATTCTTACAAATTTACTATAATATCCCTTAATTCGAACAATCTAACAATCTTAAAGTCAAATTCTTATATATTTTTCATCTCAAATTCTCTTTCCAAATCCAAACACACACAATAAAATAATTTGTCATCTGTCTATAATTGTATGACTTTATACATGATGGACAATATAATTTGATGAAAAAAATTATAAATAAAGAAAAACAAGTGCATTGATTTTTTTTTATAGAGTTTTCATTTTAATGATAAAGAAAATACTACAAACACACCCAAAAAAAAATCACTATCATCTCCATACTTCAACGAGTTCTTTTTAAAATCGTGACATATATAATTTACAAACTTTCATGTTTTCTTAAAAATCTAAATCTTGAATCTCGATCATACTGGATTCTTTAATTTAACTGAAGATTACCATTTCAAAGCTTAGAGAAATTTCTAAATGAAATAGACGAAAATGATTTTTTTATTGAGAAAAATAAAAAACTAATAGTACCAAAAATGTTTAAATCTATCAGTAAATAAACATTTATTATTATTTGATTATTTAGTATAATTTTTACCTAAAACATGTGATATATGGTCTTTTATATTAATTTGAATCTTATCTAAAAAAAATCATAAATTTATACTAACTTTTTGCTTAATGTATAATGAAATCATTATCAGTCTATCTTCTGTCCTATGATTATTAAAACAATCAAATGTGAATCGACATCGTTCAATATTTAATAGTCCATTTGATTTTGAAAATATTGGGATGTTTTAAAAAAATAGAGAGAAAAAGATAACAACAATAATTGTTTGTTTTGAAAAATTGAAGACAGAACCACAACTTTGTAACCATCCAATCACACATATGTTATAAAAAATACATCACCATAATCTTGTTAAAAAAATTAATAGTTAAGTAATATTTTCTTAAAAAAAAACAAATATTCAGTATTTACAAATTAGTTATTGTGGAGATACCAAATAAATAGTTGGTTAAAATAACCTAAACTTTTTATAATTCACTAGACAGATAATCAATAAATTATATGTAAAATATTTGATTATGTTACAATTGTTCTAGATGATGTCACTATATGGAAATAATTTTGTTATAATTATTTTAGATGACATTATATTAATAAATAAATTTTATTAATTATTTTACAATTGTTTCATATGAGGACAAAATAATTTTATTGATTTTGCTATAATTATTTATGTTCGTTGTAGATGTTTTTTAATTGTTTCCTTAAACATATTCAAAACAGAATACTATGAAAGATTGAAATTCAATGTTTCCATTATGTGATTCAATCCTAAAAAAGACGAAAACATGCAATCATAAATATATTGCAAATTCTAAGCTTAGTTTTTTCGAGCTTCATAGGTCATATTCAAAAAGTTATGTAAAGGGTTGAAGTTGAAGATGAAAATACAAGCACGACAATAAATTTTGTTGCAAATACAAGTGTTACAATTTTATCAAACTTTTGAGCGTCTTTTAAATTGAGTGTTACGTATTCTAGTTATTTACTTTATGAAGTTATACCCTTGCGGTATTTATTTGTGTTCTCTCTAAAAGTGTTATAATCCTTTGTGAGTTCTTAATCTATAGGAGAGATTAAACAAATGTAACATAGAGATTTGTAAGTTTGTGTAACATTTAGAGATTTGTTAAATTGATATAACTTATAAATACTTGTTACCTCATTGTAATAAAGTGATTTGATTAATGATATCTCTTAACTAGTTGTTCAAGTGAATTTAAGACATTTTATTTGTACTCTTTGAAAAAATAAAACTTCAATCTATCATTTCTTATTTCTTGAAATTTGTTGTTCCTATATGTATAACTACCATATGTGAGGCTAAAAAATATTTCTTCTATGTTTAAAGAAAAAAACATATAGTTATTATAATATTAAAGGATAATTCTAAAAACAAATCCATTGGCTTAAAACTATTAAGGTATAAATGTTTATTTTTACAAAGGTTACAATACTACTTGCTGAGGGATAAAAATGAAAAATATTTGTATTATTAAGATGGAAATGACCTTGAACTGACTGTTTTTAAAAAAGATAACTTGGGTGGATTACACGTGTTCACTTTGATCAAAGGCATAAACCAATAAAATAGCAAAGCCAAAATTTTATTTTCATCATTCATAGCCCATGATATGTCAGATGTGTTGTCTAAATTATCAGAGAACATACCCCAGTGCTTTGTGTTCGTGGCACACCACTTCCTCCTATTTTGTCTTTAATGATGTATGTAGTATAGATACAGATACGGACACGGATACGGACGCTTTGTATAATCTTTAAGATGTAGGATACGGGGACACGAATCTATATATTATATAATTTTGAATTATATAAATTGAAAATAAATATTTATGTGCAAAAGTATGTTTTAGTTTATTTTGTGAGTAGGAAGATATTTTTCATGACTGGTTCAAAAGAATTTGTTTATTATTATAATCATAATAAAAATTTATACAATAAATTTGAGTTTTTAGAAAATTATTATATTTATACCTTTTAAAATTGTGTTAGAACCGTGCTAGAATTTTAAAAAATCCAATAAATATTTTTTGAATTGAACGCTTCACCGATAAGTGTCCTACGAACGTCGTACGAGTGTCGACACCGATACGTGTCTGACACGGATACGCCCATTTAAAAAAAGTGTGAGAGCCTCATAAGTTGTAAATGATTTTTCAGAAACCAAAGTTAAATGCTTAACATCAACATTGAGACAAAGGAAAGTAAGATAAAAACACAATCTTCTCGTTGCTTGAATTAAATGGACTAAAATAGGTGACTCTTTCGAATAATGTTATTCTATATAGTAGTTCTAGTAAGACGCGCAGAGATCTTCAAAGCCCATATACTCATGTTTTTCTATCTTCTCGATTATGTTCTCTATTCCCACGCCACCTGTGATACACATATAACACGAGAAATAGGCATTAAAATTAGAAGTGAAATGATGAAACAAAAAACTATGTATTTCAATTAAAATCACAGAAAGTACCTAAACTTAGTGCGCTGATGAAAATGGTCAATGCTAGTATGAAGATGATAATGGATGCTCGGCCAAGAACCACAATTATCTTTCTCACCACATGCTGACCAGTGAAGGCAGCTAAGGTTGCAACCAGAGCAAAGTAGGAAGCTGAAGCAAAGAGGTAAATGAATTCATAAACAATTTGGATGTTCATAAAATTAGCAGCAAGTGAAATTGCTTCAGTCCACATTTTGATTGCCACTTACCATACGGTACTGGGAAACGATCCAACAAGTAGTATTGCACTACTGACATGGAGGATGAAAAAACCATAGCAAAAGTTGATGTAGCACTTGCTACCTACAATGCAAAGAACAAATCTTTAATCCAAGTTGTATTTTTCTTGTGAGATTGTTCTTAGGAAATTCTTAAGATGGTGAATACACAAGAAGGGTGAAGAGGGTACCTGAGGAGGAATTCCCAATTCTAGAAACAATGGTCCCAAAATGAACCCACCTCCTAGACCAAGCAGTCCACCAACCATACCAGCCATTATTCCAGTGGAACAGTAGAGACAAATCTGATGAATCTTCCAATGGGTGATTTCTTTTCCCTTTGATGCAATCACTCTAGTTCCTTTGTACAAGCCTATGGCTTCAAAAAGTGTAACAGAGATCGCAATAGGAACCTTGTATTGGCAAATCAAATATCACTCAGTCTTTGTCGTGTCATTTTGCAGAAAGTTACATATATGAAAAAGCTAATAGTTGTTTGATGGTTTGATGACTAATTTTATACGGTTCTCCTAAGTAGGTCTGTAGGATGAACCGTTATGCATGCTATATATTATAGTTTTTTTATTACCATTAACATTAACATTAAGCAATCAGTGTTTATTGTTATCTAGTTTCATGACACCTCTTGTGCCTTCTAAACCAATTTGTTGGAATTGATACATTTTGCTAGCATATTAGAGTTCATTTGTCTTTATTCACGGATTCTTATAGCCATAAAACCAAATGATTGTCTATTGCTGAAACTCATATGATATGCAGAACCCAAATATGTAGTAGAAGATATCTTACCTGCAAGAAATTAAGAATCCAGAACTGGATGGAGCAGGGCTTGCTGTATTCCTGCACAGAAATGCATTTATTATTCAGCTGCATGTGTGTGACTAAGGAATCAGAAAATTAAACCGTATGTAATGGTTTGATTACCTTAACAATCTGAACAATGAAAAAAGCCACCCAGACATACACGAGGAGTGATAGTTCTTTCCAATATATGTTTTTTAGTAAAGGGGCCTGCATATGAAAATTTTGTACAGTGCAAAAAGTTAGATAAACTATGAATCGAACGCAGTGGAAATGACTTGAAAAACCTTGGTATTACCTCCTCAAATAGTGCATCAGTTGGACCACTTGGTATTGACTTGTAGTCATCTGCAATAAATGGTTTACAAGTTACAACCATGAATGTTGAAGAGATTTTCTTTTACTTTAAATTTTATCTGATAAATCTTATTGTTGGAATTTGGATCCTTTTTCCTCTCTATTTCCTACGGGGTTTTGTTGTTTTCAGTTTTGAAATCATCTTCCACACATAGTTTCTGAAAGGTTCTTCTGAATATTATTAAGTGCTTACCACCGGATTCTGGTTCTGCCTGCAGCAGTTTGGATGCTTCCTGAAAGTCAAGTAGCATAGTATTCATATAATTATGCTGAAGGTCTGAGACACAACTTCAAGGTTTCAAGAAGTGCAATAAGGTGAATTTACCTTCTTTGCGATTGTTTCCTTTTTCCATGCGTCTATGCCTTTGTATGTAGCTTTTGTTGATGTGGCTGACACCGATTATTTCCAAATTAGCATAAGCAACCAAGAAAAATATAAATAAGGCATTAATGTCATCTGCAGCTTCAATTGATTATGAAGCAGTGGCAAATACAACAATGTAATTACATAGACTGAAAAATATACATTTCTTTTTATCAAAATTTATTCTTATAAACCAACATATCATATTTAAAATATGAAAGAGTGTCGTTTGCCAAAAGACTTTTTAACTATACTCCTAATTCACCTTCTGTACACATTCTTCTGTTAATTTTTAATCTTTTATAAAATTCTGATAAACCCACCATACACACCTCAAAATGATTCTGATAACATATACATATTAAGACGTAGACGAAGTGTAGACCTATTTATATACTATAAAATATTTTAATTTCTAATTAACTTGAATCTCCAAGATGTTAATAATGTTGTTAAATAGTTATTACCTACGAATAGGATGATAAGCAAAACTGTGACCATCCAATCAGCAAACATGACATTACATATAACACCAATGCTTATTCCTAACATCAGCATAGGTTGGAAAATCAAAGCCAAGTCATAGTCTATAAGTGGCATGTCCAGTGTTGGGTGTCTGAGTCTCAGATTGTAGTATACAGTCGATACTGATGCACCCATTATCATACCTGAGGTTATGAAATCAAAGCTACAATGTCAAGAATCCAGAAACCTAATGTTGCAATAAACCAAGCTAGATAGTAGAGACTAACACTTAGAAATGGCAGTTGAAGACTTGGGATCAAAGCCAATGATCAAAGCGAGCATAGGCACAAAAATTCCTCCACCTCCTACCCCTCCAACGCTTCCCAATGCAGCTCCCGAAAATCCAATGATGGATCCTACTATAATTCTCCAGCCAAATTTCATGTTCTGCTCTACCACCAGCACAAAGCATGCACATCTCAGATTGTAAAAGGACAACATTTCAAGAAAAAAAACAACAAAGTACTATACTATATAATGTATTGATGTGTTTGATGAACTCACCGGCCAAACTGGTTCATAGGAAGACTTTCCCTCCTCCCACAAGAAATTTGCAATGGCTTCAAGAACTCCTTGTCTCTCTTTCTTACCATCATTTCCCAACTCTTTTTCTTTCAACATTCGATCTGCTAAACTAACACTGCAGATCATAGTAAGGATGCACAAGACCAACCATGTTGATGCAGCAATTGAACAAGTCTTGCGTTTCACAACTGTAGCCATGCATGCAAGGTGAGAATAGCCAGAGAGGAGAATCTAGGAATTGGAATAGTAAGGGCAATGCTATGCTCCTTAGTTGTTGTTGTTGTTGTTTTTGAGGAAGGAAATTGTGAAAATTGAGGAGTGCATTCTTCAGTACCACCATCTTGTGTTTACATATATATACATATATAAGTATCTTTGGCCCCTTAAGTAACTTTTTTTTTTATATTTCTAGTTAAATGAATTTTGAGAGGTGTTTAATTTTGGTTTTCACATGTTATTGCTTTCATACCTGTTGCCAAAAACTCCATTTGTTGTGTATAGAATCTACAATAGTAGAAGATTCCTTTATAGTGCCTTTTAGTTTCTTAAAATTGTATGGTCATTGAAAAGACAATTTGTAGTAATCCTTGCTACTATCTTTTTATCAAAATTTATATTTTATCTGCAAGGAAGGTTCATATAAAATGACAACACCAATTTAAAGGTACTATAAGATAAGATGAAACTCCAACCAAAAGCAAAAAGTTTATCCTCAATGAAATGCATTATAAACATTTTGGTGGTATTTAGTCGTTTTGGCACTTAGAAATCATGCTCTTGTTTCATTAGAACTCTATTAACAGATGTTAAAAGATATTGTTGAAAATCACACATCGACTAAAGATTAGAGTCTTTCATATTATATAAGTGAGTGCAAACTTTATCTTATTGAACGGTTTTATGAAGTTGAGTTAAACTTAAAATCCACTTCTTAATAGATATTAGATGCTAAAAGAGTAACAGAGTATATCACAATGTAAAGAATGCCAAAATTTAAACAGTAGATTCACCACTTTAAAAAAACAAATGAAATTAGTACCTTCACCGTACCTAACGTCAATAACAAGCCAATGGTTTCGGAGGAAGCTTCATGAAAGAACCATTCACGTTAATTGTTTTTTATGCTTTATATTTCTATTCGGTAAAAGATTTTGGAGTGATGGAAAAAGGTGAAACAAAATAGTTTTAGGATTATTTAAATTGTATTGACCGTAGTTTTTGCGAGCTCATAATTTTATTTCAACTTTTAGTTAATCACAAAAAGTTATTCTCTAGTTTTGTGTGATGAGAACTTCACAAATAAGGACTAAATTAAATGATTTATGTTAATGTATATTTGAAGTTTAAGTGATATTCACTGGTTTAAAAACATATTCCGGAAAATTTATTCCAAAAAAATGTAATGAAAAGCCTAATCTCAAAAAAATTCCTCAAACATAAATATGAAAATGTATTTTAAAATATTAAATTCAAAATATATTTGATCTGGCACTCCTATTCAAAATACATTTTCATGTTCACTGGGTGCAGGAATGAGTTGTTTTGTTTTTTGTCTTGTTTAGAGAAAAGCTATTTATTAAAAAGGTGGTATGAACAATGAAAATAGAATACAAAACCTCGTAGTAACAGACCACTCAAAAAGAATAATTAAATATAGCAACCTTGTAAGAGAATCAAACAAATCTACCAGTTTTAGGAAGCTTCATGTAACAACAATAATAGCCAAGTATTTTTTGAAAAGAAAAAGTTTAAGCATTGAAGTGTTTACTTTACAATTGTTCTTCATTTGTTGGGGACGATTAAAACAGTACAAGAAATCGATGAATGTGTTTTTTTGGTTTTGTTATATTATTTAAAATGGAGATATTAGTTATAATATCTAGTCTCATTTTGGTTTCATTTTTATTTTCTTCTTTAGTTTTGATCCTTCGTATTTTTTTATTTTTTGTCTTATTGTTATCTTTTCATTAGTTATAATGACGATAAAGTTATCATGATTACATCTTTATGTAATAAGGTCAAAAGAATTTATTGTCAACATATAATATTATTAAGAACTCAAATAATATATATATATATAATTTATATTTTATTTTAATATGTGTGCTACGGGTGCTTATTATGTTGGTGTTTGTGAAATTATTTAAAGAATTGTATATTAAGAATAGTGACTTAACTATTTTGCTACAAGTAACTTCTTCTTCCTTTTTCAAAGAGCAGAAGAAAATAATAAGTCCATGTTATGCATTTTCAATTATGAGAAGTTGTAGAATTTTAATAACAGATAAACATTATATGAATGTATTTTATACTTTTTATTTATTTCGTATGAATAGAAAATCTTATATTTTTAAGACTTGTTATTTTTATTCACACAAAATTGCATCATTTAATTTAGATTATTTTTTGTCTAGTCTATTTTTATTTTAAATAATTTTCTTAAATTGATTTATCTACTGTTTCTATATCACCAGCTAAAAATAGGCTAACATTACAAACAGTTGAATAGACATCCAAGTAAAAGTTGAACAAAAGAAACTTTTTCTTTATTATTGGTTCAGTCTTTAATACGGCTTTCATAAAAAAGTAGTGCTGGTTCGTAATTTGCTGCATCTTAGGGAAAGAATGGTGGATACGTGAACATTTTAAGGTTTCTTCTGGCACCCATCAAATTCTTCCTACATCCCATTAATATTTAAAAATATAATTTTACTTTTTTAAATGACTTATGGATTAACAATAATTTTATTTTTTTAAATGACTTGTGGATTTTTTTTTGGAATATACCCCTTCCAGAATCTATAAGTATATTCCAAAAAAAACGTTTTCCAGAATTTCTGAAAAGTATTTTTCGAAATAAGATTATTTCTAAAACGTGTATATTTTCTAGGATCTTCTGAACACCCATTTCCAGAATTTAAGCATATTTCGAAAAAGGTTTTTCAGATTTTTTTAAAACTATTTTTTAAAATAAGATTTTAAAAAAGTGAATGATACATTTTTAAACAGACACACATAATTGAGACATAATTAGGTAAAACAGCCGTTAAAGAGTGAAACGATATTTATTAACTATGTCAAGTCAAAACGAAATTTGACCTCTGATTCCTAAGGTGAAAATTGATTTTAGAAATATCGAGAAAAAATGAGACTTAAGCCATTTGTAAACAAACAAGTGATGAAAACTCAACCTTTGTGATTGGAGATCCCATGAATAAGGTTCTTATAGGTAAAAACAAGTCATTTGTGAGCTCTGCTAGCACTAAAATTAATTTAAGATCAATTTTGTCCATTACTATGGTGTGTGTGAAAATGCTAGACACTGCATTATCGAGAGCATAAACTTTGTGGTTTAATTATAAGATAAAAGAGTTTTAATGATCAATAAATTTTTAATGATTTTCCTATCCCTTATGGATGGTGTATACACTTGATGAAATCAACCATATGAGTGTTCGCTTGTATGAGATTTTGACGAGATCTCTATAGCACTCATGAATACCACACGCGCATGGCCTACTAAGCGCAACACAGCGATACACAACAAGTAATGTGGGGTATATTGTGATTGATAAACCTCTAACACATACTAGGTGTCTTAGTTCATATAGCTTGCTATACCAACTACACAATGTGTTAAGTTCATCAATCCAAAATTGATTCATATAGCTTGATATACCAACTCTGATGCATTACATCTTAGATGAACCCAAAATCTTCTTTTTCTTTCTTTATCTCCATGTTTTTATCTTTTACACTATATGGAGATGATTGTTGTAAAACCATATGAATATATGAACAAATATTGCAAAACAAAAAATAGGGTGTGTACAGAAAAACCCTGGCAATTTTTAGTGCCATTAAGAACGTTCACGCCTCTACACTACTAGTCTTTCAGAAGATTGAAGAACGTTGTTGCAGTTGAAAAGCTGAAATGTTCAAATGTGATTTGTGAAAGTGCAACGGTTTTAGGTTCAATTGCGAAAATGAAACAATTTTCTTAGATTCCTCTCCCTGTATAAAGAGAGATTCCATCCACACATCTTCATTGCCTACTGATCTTCCACATCTCACATTAACTTAATAATTATGATTTTCAAAAATTTATGAAAAATTCATATTATATCCTGAAGAACTTGCACAATACACTATAGATCTTTACGGACAGTGATCACTGAAGCCTTAAAAATTCAATTATGTTTTAAAACCTTATTTACTACCGGCATAACTTCACGTTGTGCATAAAGAAACACCACACATTTTAAAAGTTTGGAGGTTTTGTCTTGGAAGCATCTGACTCGAAGTATCTAAGGATGCATGTGACTCCAAAGATCTAAACATGCAATGGTCAGAGCAATTAAATGTTTTGTAGAAACTCTTCTATCAAAACCAAACCACTCACACACTGCCTCAAAATATTTGAACAATTTATGTGGGATTATACACCATTGGCAAAGTGACTATAAAAGATCTGAAAATTTTGCTGTATTATGCAGGAAAGTGAAAACAGTTTGGTTCGAACTTGCAATTAACTGAATTTTGAAAACAATTCAATTTAGTTTGTCAAAATTGTTGGTTCAGTTCAAATAAACTATAAGTTTAGTTTCCTTCGATTCTAACGTAGTTCAGGGAAGTTAAAGCTTTTATGGTCTCTCTATAAGCCTTGCTTGAGCTGTTTCATTCCTAACATGCACTTACCATTGATGAAAAATAAAGTTCAGTTAGCAGTGCAATCATAAGAATTCTCCTTAAAACGGCATGAAGCAATATACAAAATCTATTCATTTTGGTGGCGTTAGTTTTCCAAATCCAAATGAAATCAAAGAAGTATGAAACTGAATCAAACGAACAACCTCAAATAATCATGGAAGTTCTGTCACATAATTGATCGGTGTATTGAAATAAATCAATTATTTGACCTCCAACGTAACAAAAATCTATAAGAAAACGGACAAATAATGCTGGAAGCACTGTATTGTAAACATAGGCTCCAATCATTTATCAAGTGACCACGGAAACTTGGAAGCCGCAAAATTGTTTCCTAAAAAAATAACCAGAAAATCCTGCATTTCACTTCCCAAAAATGACAGAAGAAAACAACACAAATCCCAAGATAGATACCACATTCGATGTCCAAGTCCACAGAAAACTTGGAAGCCGCACAAATTGTTTCCCATAAAAAATAAATCAGAAAATCCTATGTTTCATTTCATAAAATGTCAGAAGAAAACAACACAAATCTCAAAACAAATACCAAAACTACATGCCCAAGTCCACGTTCACAAAAAGAAGCAAACGACACGAAAGATGCAGTATTCAAGTTTTCAAATATGGATAGCAGCGGCTACGGTGTCCTTTTTACGGTGCAATGATCACACAACAATTACCAGGGGTGGGGGACCAGGAGTGGACAGCAAGATTCAGAAGTAAACATAACCAAATGATGAATGTTTACCAATAAAGTTGAGAAATACGATGCCCAATTCCTAGTAGTCATACTCCCGGGAATGAGATCTCTCCGAGCGACGATATTCACGGTCTGTACCATGACTTTTCTCCTTTTCATGTGATTCAGATGTTGCACGTCCTGCATGGTAGTCATCTTCCATCCTATCATGGTCATGATACTGATTGTAATGATCACCACGATCATCTCCATGATGGTAGTGGTCATACTGCTCAGGGTCATGATCAGGGTCAGCATGTCGACGTCCATGCTCATACTGGTTATGCCTACCACGATCATCCTCAGGCTCATAGTCACGATTCCTTTCCCCATGTTGGTCCCTCTCCTGTTTAGATTCAACCCGTTCATATTCAGACTCCCTATCACGTGAACGTCGATCAGTGTCCCCAACTTCATAATCTCTATCCCTTTCACGATGTCTATCGCGGTCTCTATCCCTGTCACGATCCCGTGCCCTATCTCGATCACGTCCACGGTCTCTATCTCTTTCCCTGTCTCTGTCCCTTGTCCTGTCTCGGTCCCTGTGGTGTCTATCCTCTCTATAGTCACGATCCCTGACCCTTTCATGAGAATGCTCCCGTGATCGCTCCCGTTCTCTGTCTCTATCCCTACCTTTTTCACGTGATATTTCCCTGTCTCTGAATGATCTCAGCCCAACAATAATCAAAGTAAGTGACTTTCAAAATATATGATGAAAGAATATTATTTCAAAGTCCACGATTATATGAACACCAGTTAAAGCAGGGAAAAAAAGAATATTCCCTGGTATGAAAGAATTATTTGTATGGACAATTGATGTTCCTTACCTATCATTATGCCGGTCCTCTCGCGCTCTTGGTTCTTCAGAACGAGACTGCTGTTGCTCCCTGAAAATTGAAATCAAGTCATTTCCCCTTCAAAAGAAAAACAAAGCATATAACAAGTTATCAATAGTACATATCACGTTCTACAAGGGAGCAAAGGGGGTTAATATTCCCTAAAAAACTAGGGGCTTCCTTTGCAACCTAGGGTGATGAGTAATGTATTGGTTAAGCCAAACAGTCAATAAAAGTTTAATTTCTGTTAGTTACCCTAGTGCAGGTTATTTGAAAAAAAGCAAATGATAACGTGAATGACAATTATTAAAAGATTGAAGTTAGACTGATCAACCTCCCAGAGTGTCGCTGATTAACTTCTTCTCCCCCAACTCTAGTAGTACCAAGCCCACCACCCAGGCGGCGAGGTCTCCAATTTGGAACAGTCCTCCCACGCTCAACATCCACGAGCACCCTTCTACCATCAATTTTCCTACCATCAGCCTGTTTATAAGCAGCTGCAAATTGAACCACAGATGTGAATTTAAAGCCATAGTGAAATAAGCAAACTAATTAATCTTTGTCAACCTTTCATGTCTCTTGTATGCAGAAACTCAATGAAAGCATAACCCTTGGGCTTATTAGTCTCTTTGTCAGCAACTAATCGAACCTATACCATAAGAAAATTGAAAAAAGACCAGTCAGAACAGAAAATTTTGATCTTAAGCTGCAAAGAAAATGTAATGAACAACACTCCCTCACTTCAGAATTGACATTACTACCAAAAAAAAGGACTAATGGTATATTCTTAAATGGCACGGCAGACAGGCACTGTGCCTAATTAGCCGTGCTCACCTTTAAATCACACAGCGCCCATCGAGAGATGAATCACCACCACCAATAGTTGCAGAAAAACTGATGTATGTGGTGCCAATTAACCAGTTGGTGACTAGTTCCCCTTACCAGGGATATTATTTTTAAAATAAAAGACAACTATAGGTAATATAGAAAATACCATGACATCTTCTCAATTGCTGATTTGTTTTTGATAGATACTCTAGCCTTAGCCAAGAATAAAATTTAGCAACATCAAAAACATACTAGCTAAGAAATTAAACAGAAGAGGAAAAGAATGCAATACTCCCAATGTTTTTTACCAAGTGCAGAAAATAACAGAAGTCAGTCTCCTTTTCTTGCTTGAAAACAAAGGCCAAAAGGAACGAGGGACATCACTGCTCTGCTCAACTAAATGTTCAGTTAACAGCAGATGGAAGCACTTGAACTTGAGTCCAGATTGGTTGAAATTTTAGAACAGTTTACCATTTGCAGAATAAGAAGTCCACACCCTTACCATGGATGTATTTTTAGATACTACACATACCTACTGCTAACATAATTCCTAGATAGACCCATGTCCTCAGAAGATCTCTTGACCCACATAAATTAACAGACGAACTAAGTCGAAACTAATAACAGAAACCAATACATAATCCATTCTATGGAAATTCGTGGTGCCACTAAATACAGCAGTTACCATTGCAAAGTCACTCACCATCATTGATGATATATTTAATCAGGAAGATGCGTAACTGTATCCTAGAATCTTTGGACAGAACAGGATAATAGTTATGCATGATTGATTAGCATCATGACAAGCTATACAGTTCAACAATCAAGTTAGCAATGATAACCAACTGGTTTACTGATGTCACAGTACAAAATCACATTCTCCAGATAATCATACCATGAAATTAATAGCTGGTCAATCACAGGACTAATCAATATGAATATTCAAGTTTAAACAATATTATGAAAATATTTTGCATTTTGCTGTTCAAGGTATATATAGGTATGCATGCAGAATTCTGTAATTGAGAAAGACATTTTGAAGGTTGGTAAAACCATACATAACTTAAGAAAACTGAAGATATAACTAACTAAGAAACTATGAATGAGCTCTTACCAAATACCCTTGAGGATATCAAAATACCTACCCGTTTGATTGGACCATATGACTCAAACTCCCTTTTGATTCTGCTTTCAGTGGTCTCGTAACTCTGTTTGAAGATAGCAACAATAAGATATATAAGCTACTAAAGTTGCAAACCAATACTACATAGGAAAATCCAACTTACAAGTTTAGCCACAAACAATGTCTTGTATGGATCTCCAGATACATTTGGATCATTCTGTGGATCATCTGCAAAGCAGCGAATATAAGAATGGCATCCAGAGAACATAAATCAAGACATTAGTATATTCACAATAATAAGGGACTCATCACATTTCTCAAGCTCTTCAGCAGCCTTTGCAGCTCCCTTTTCTAGTCTTAGCTTGTGTATTCTGGCTCTTTTTTGTGCCTACACCAACAAAATGGATCAAAACCATAACCTAAAATAACTTTTCTTCCATCTAACACCTAGTCTCAAATGATTTTTCAAAAAACTACCACAAAGGACAGGAATTTACCACACAGAAAAGATTACGAAGGCAAAGAACATAAAATGATTACTCCACAAAGTAACCATGCATTTAAAACCTAAACTATGAATGGACTAAATTTTAACCATGCGCTCTTAACGTTCAATTAAATCTGTTCCAGCATTCCACATTAACATTTGTTACAAACTAATCCCGACAAACTCTCGGTGAAGTAATAGACAACAACCACAGACACCAATCAGAAGAAGACTCGACCTTCACACTCCCTCCCTCAATTTCAGTGTAGAAGCAAAGCTTCCCAATCAAAATAACAAGCTTCAACAATAATCAGACGCTTGCATCAAGTAAATAAAACATAAACACAGAAACCACTTATCAGAAACGAAAATGAACGAACAGTACAGGAGTTTCGGTTTCTGGAATAGGTGGCGAATATTCTGGATCCCCAGGCTCGGCAAATTTGGTCACAAATTGTGCCATCCCTTGAAAAGAGTAAGCAAAACATATCAATTAATTTGAGCACAACACAAAATAGAACCAACCAACGCAAACGAAAGCGTTCACAAAACCTGTCAACGGCGGACATTTCCGTTTCTCCGGCGGCGGTTTGTACTCCAAGGGAGGCCTAGGTTCGAATAGCTTCAGCAAGTTCGCTGTGAGACCAGTCGGATGACTCTGTCCAATCTGAATCTCCGATACATAACAAAACCACGGGAATTAGATAGGCATAAAAAAAACCCTAGCTACGGTCGCGAATCGAAAATTGGTATTCAGAAAAGAGAAATTGGAAGAGAAGAGACCAGTTTGAGCTGAAGGACGTTGGAACGGTTCTGGGCTTTGGTGCGAGCCTGAACGGCGGCGTTTTGGTTGCGCATGAAGGCATCGTTGTTGTTGTTGTTGTTGAAGTCTCCCATGGTATTGCGCAGATGAGAGAGTGTGGTGTGATGCGAGGGTATAAAAAACCAAATCAGGGAGACGAATGCATGTAATATAAGAAGAAGATCCGATCCAACTTCTGCCCCGCCCCGTTGGATGAAAGATCGAACGGTGCCGGGATCTTACTACTTTCTCACTGCCTCCGCCCTCGGTTATTTATATCCACTTCCAGCTATGGTAGGGTTTTTAATTGGGATTTTAGATATATTAATCAATACATAATAAATGTATATTTTTTGGGATTTTTTCTACGCTCCCTTCCCTTCCACCAATAACAATAACTATTTCACTTTTTAAAATAGTTTTTTGTAATAGGTTATTTTAACTAAAAAGATAAAGTAATTAATTTTAGGAGATAGTATAGAGAAAAAAAATCTTTAAATGGAAGGAAAAAACATCAATCATTTTGATTTTAATTTTTTTTTACATTTTTTAAAATTACAATTATTTTGAAACAGAGACTATACTTATAATAATATCACAATGTTAATTTCTAGTCTCGTAGATAAGCTAGAATATACTTGGGTAAGATAATTATTTTTATACAATTAAAATGTGCAGTAGATAAATATTTTCAAACGTATAAATTATATTTTTGATTTTATAATAAATGATCTATGGTGAAGATTATATTGCACTTGACATGATTCATGGTAGATTTTTTTAGCAGATTATAAGTGGTGGTGTTTGAAATTTTTATTAAGCATAAACATTTTTTATAAAATATGATTTGACATCAATATTCTTCTATGTATTTTTGAAAAAAAATACAAGTTTTCCTTTATGTTCAATACTCTCTAACTTAATTCATTACATAATTTATTTCAGTTTTTTTATCAATTTTTCTTGTTTATAGCTTAAATATATATTTATTGTAAAAATACAAAATTTTGTGTACTTGTTTATTGTGGAATAACTCAAATAAGTTTATTGTAAATCGTTTACCACACAAATGATAAATAATAATAGAGAAACTTACAAAAGAATCATCTAGAAGGTAAACTAAGGAAGGAAGAAAGAATTATATACACAAAATTAAGGTGATTGAATTAAAATGTTAACAAGTTTCGAATTGCATTCACAATAAAATTTTACTATGAAAAAAACATTACAATGCAAAGTTTCTTTGTTAGTGTATTCTCCCTTAACTAGAATTTTTTTGTTATATAATTGAATATACAACTCTTAGTTAAATAAAATCGTTAATACAAGGTCATATTTAAACAACAACTACTATAATTAACTTCTATAAAACACATTTATAAAAACATTAATGTACTGGTAGGCACCGGACGAACATACGTAGCCGATCGACCAATCGAACGCATAATAAATGTAAGTGCACCCGTGACAAGCTAAAGCAGTTAAGATATTGAAAGAAGATATGTTTCCCGGGTATTCCGGAGCACGATTGACAAGACCTATCCATAACCACCCCGAGTCCAAGGGATAGAAAACCCATTAGGCAATCCTATAAATACTGTGCTCAAGCTAGAGAAAGGTACGTTTTCATTCACTTACTAAACCACACTTAGAATCTCATACTTACTTGAGCGTCGGAGCCTTCACAGGTACCCTCCCTCGCTCGACCGAAGGAGACACTAAGAAGGAGCGACCGACCGAAAGAGAAGAAGACCGACACGTCAGCAACTATACTACATCAACCGACCGTGCCTGAGCCCCATCTCTCCACTCAGGTACAATTTATATTTTTATAATAGTTTTTTTTGAAACTTTTGTATTTCACATCTAAGTTCTTTTGTTAGTGAAGCTTTTATCATAATGAGACTTAAGTATACATGGATGAGTCATTATTTGTATTTAACTTTTTTTTTTATTTTTGTCAATGTAGAAAGTGAAGGAGTTTCAACGTTGGTTGTATAGCTTAATTGATGTAAATGACCGTCACTTTCAACATTAGTTATAACCTTCATTGATGTAGAATGTATTATTTTTATAAAAAATACCATATTTTAAATTCCCCACTATACGCATAACCGTATTGGAAACTTGCTACTAAATCTAGAAGAATGTTAACCACAATTAAACTCTCTAAATCTACAAAAATAATTCAAATATGAAAACCTAAAACACAAGAAAGAAAGATTTAATAGAGTACAAACCTATGAATTGGAGTACATAGATGAGATTCAGGTAGATCTTAAACAATGAGTAAACAATGATTGGAATAAGAAGCCTAAGAATATAAGTAGTTGAGAAGTGGAAAAAATCTAAACTTATGATATATGAATTGAATGTGGAATGATAACAGTAACAACAAGAAGAAACATTGAGAGTGGAAGAGCAGGACAAGAGTATCAACACCACATGTGGGATGAGAGGAGACGTTCAAGAAATTATTAAAAGTGAAAAAATAAGTAAGGGAAAAGGGATGACATTGCATGTGAGAGGAGGAGAACAAATGAACCAAAATATATAAGAAGAGATGTCTTACGTGTCCGTGTCGGATACACGTATCGAACACGACACTCGTACTACATTTGTAGGATACTTATTGGTTAAGTGTTTAATTCAAACAATATTTGTTGGATTTATGATAATTCTAACACGGGTCTAACACAATTTTAAAAAGAAAAAATACATTAATTTTCTAAAAACTCAAACTTAGTGTATAAATTTTTATTATGATTATAAAAATAAGGAACAAATCCTTTCGAATCAGTCATAAATCTTTAATGTACATAAATCTTTATTATCAATTTATATAATTCATAATTATATAATATATAGATCTGTGTCCCCGTGTTCTACATTTTAGAGATTATGCATATCTTCTTGTCCGTGTCCGTGTTGTATCAGTGTTTGTGTTAGATAGGCTAGGAATATGCTTAAAGAAATAATGTCAAGTGAGACCTATTTATGTTCTCACTATATTTTTTTTAATTGTTTTCTTGTAAAACAATATCATTTTAACAATATAGAATCTTGTTTTCATACTCGTGCTCATCTCTCTTAGTCACTCACATATCGCCATACAAAACTAACAAATCTTCAATTCATTATAAGTATATTTAAAAGTGATATAAGATAATTTTGTCCATTTATTTTTTACTATATTTTTTTGATTTAGATTTCTTATTGAGACATAAGAGTTATAATTAATCTAAATTGATTTGAGGGGGGTCCTCTTGTTAATGTCTCATTTTAGGAGTCACACAAAATCACACACAAGTGAAAAATATATAATCGTAACATTTAATTACTCATGTGAACTTGTATTGAAAGTTCCACCTAAAAAAGAATAAGGTGCATGGGGAACAAAATTTCGTAAACCCATAAATCAAATTAAATATTTCTTAATGAAACTCTATCACAAACAACAATATAATATGTTTGTAAGGCCTACTACAACATATAGAAGAAAAAAAAAGAATCAAGTACTTGAAGGGACTACTATCACCACCACCTCCTCCATGGTGAAACAAATACAAGAAACATTACTTCAATGATACGAGTAATATTTATGTTCAAGACTCCATTCCATACATGTGCTCTACATCCTGAAAACACCATTTCCAAATTAAAGAACATATAAAACATGAACAAAAGATGCAAGCCACATAACTTTACATTCACTTTAGGCCTCATCAAACACACCCCGAAACGATTGAAGGAAGACCTCACTTCTCATGCACGCATGCCAATGAAACAATAAATAGCAGTAACAGGCCACTTGCTTTCTCCCTTTCCTTTCGGAATGTTATTATCAGCATTCAATACAAGATTTGGTAATCTCATTACTTCTGAAATCTAGTGTTTTTGTTTTTGGATCACTTCACTACTAGAGCCACCACTGCTCGTGTCAAATTCTTGGCTAGAAAACACTGCCTTTCTAAACTTTTCCATGTCTGCATTGTATTGCATTGTATCATACTGTCCTGACCCAGATGAAGAAGTGAAAGCAGCACTCTGCCCTGTCTTCATCCCGTCTTTCAAATCATCCAGCGACACGTCTCCTTCCAATATTCTTACAATCTGCACATAAACTCATAAGTAAATAAACATGAGTAGGAACTAATTGAAAGAAATAAGAGAAGACAAAAGATTGTAGCAACTGATTGAATTGCACAAAATTGCAAAATTGATCTTATTCATTTTGATTTACTCAATCATATATGTAATAATTACAATTACTGAAAGCTATAAAGGAGGAATACTAACATGTTTGTAAATTGACCATTAATACAATATAACGGTAAAATAGTTTAAGGGTAATAAAATCTGAATTAATAATAATAAAATCTGAATTAATAACCAACAACATGAACTCAGTTAGTCACTATAAAACATATACAGTCACATGACATGCCATTATTGAGACTTTTACTAAAGAGGTACAATTTCACACTAAAGGAAACTCACACAAATACTAAAAGGGAGACACTAAATGATAATTAGAGTGAGTTTAGTGTCTTTGTGTGGGTTTTTTGGAGACAATATTAAAGAAATAATAATTATCAAATTACATGTTACCCAATTATATGCAATTAATTTAATAATGATAGAATCTCATGATTAGTATCCTACCTCTAATTAGATTGTAATTTGGAAAGAGAAACTCCCTGTATATTTCCTAAAACATGAAGTGATGTAACCATACACATAAGAAAATAAGAAACATCTCTTCTTCTTACCATTTTTTTTATCTCATTTTCTTATAGGCTAACATCAATATTTCTTGTAATGTCACTTATTAATTATTAAAATGGGTAAAATTTTAAAAAAGTACTAAAATGGATAAGTCGTGCCAACGTGGTACGACTTTAGTGTATTTGAACTGAAGTCGTGTTAAGATATCACGACTTCATTGTAATCAGATTATAACTAAAGTCGTGTCACTTTAACATGAATTACCTATTTTAATAATTTTTTAAAATTTTATCCATTTTAATAATTAACTTGTTAAATTACACCTAAATGATAAAAATCCGTCATTATCGGTATCTTGAATAGGATGGGATTATATATACAATAAACTATACAATATTTTGATATTGTCATTTAATTATAAATAATAGTGTTGGATAAGTTTATTTAATTTTATAATAACTATTTTAAAAATGATATCAAAACTAGCTAAATAACTACAAGCCATTGAACTCTTGAAAAGCAGAGCATTTTGTATGAAAACGATGAACTTAAGGAGAATGGAAAAAAGGGAACGTTTTATTTTGTTTTTTGTTCACTCATACAAAACCATAAATATTCTTACGGCATTAATCAACAGTGATGTGATCTGTGTGTGAATCATGTACATACCTGGCTCATTTTTGGACGTTTCTTGGAAGAATGACGAATGCTAGAAGCAGCACAAGCTGCCATCCTTGCCAATTCTTGAGGATTGTAGTTTCCCTCCAAGAATGGATCAACCAACTCTCCAAAGTTACCATCCTCTTCCAATCCACGATTCAGCAGTGGTCGAGCCTACTCGGTTCATAGGTTCGTAATTAGTTCAATGAGAAAACAAAAAGTGTTATAGGACAATGATGGACTCTTCAATGAACATGATACCAACCCAATCTACTAAGCTATCGTCTATGGCACTTGTGTGATCCACAGGTCGTCTCCCAGTTATGAGTTCCAATAGCATGACCCCAAATGAGAAAACGTCAGACTTCTCAGTCAATTTTCCACTTGATGCATATTCTGGGGCTAGGTACCTGTTTCAGCATGCATATCATGACCAAAAAACATTTCTTTATTGAACTTTCCACAGTGAATAAAAGCATATGGTGATGAAAAATTACCCGAAAGTTCCCATGACTCGAGTCGATACATGAGTATTATTATCGGAAGTCAACTTAGCCAATCCAAAATCAGCAACCTGAATAAAATGCGTTGTTGCCATACTATTAGCTTCAACAACATATGATCCGTAAAATTTGGGTTGATATTAAGTAGGTAAATATGTGTATGTAAACTAATGAAATATATAAAATATGTAATTATGCTGAACCTTTGCTTCGAAGCTATCATCAATCAGGACATTCGCAGCTTTAATATCACGATGGATTATACGAGGATGACCTAAAGTGCATATGAAAATACAGCAAAGTTTTTTAAAAAAATGTAAATACAGAGTAAGATGAATAAAGAAAGAACTATCATAATCTAGAGGGATGTGATGTGACTATCTTACAATCTTCATGAAGATAAGCAAGTCCTTTGGATGATCCTATTGCAATTCGCATTCTAGTAGGCCAATCCATTGTAGGCCTGCCCTTTCCTGCATATCACCATAGAATACATTAGCAATTTTGGTTACAGGTGCTCACAGCAAACAAACTCAGAAAAATGTCACAAGTAACTTGCACCAGCGGCATTATAAGTCTCAGATCTAAATCTTAACATACTAGTAGAGAATAAGGTTAAACTATTCCCTCAGTGCTTTTTGCAGTTGTTCCAATTCAAAAAGCCTTAAGTTTCTGTCTTTGCACAATTTTTTGTTGTAGTTTGTCATTACTAAAGAAAGTTTCTATAGTTGTTCTAGATCACCAAAAGGTTTTCATTCATGTGGGTGTATGACTCTAAGACCTATAATTTTTTCATAGAGAGACTGAAACATAAAAGGGAAGCAATTAAAAGAATGAAGTAGATAGTTTAACCCAAAAATAAACTTGAGGGTTATGGTTTCACAGTTGTGCTGCAACTGAAATAGAAGAGTTGAAGCGAAAGCTAAAGTGGCATGAGTTGAAAGAATGCATATATGTAGTAGTATAGTTACCATGAAGATGATATTCCAATGTATTATTGGGAATAAATTCATAAACCAACATTCTCTGGCCACCAGAAATTGAGTATCCAACGAGTGACACAAGATGGCGATGATGAACACGACTAATGATGTCAATCTCAGCTTGGAACTCTCGTTCTCCCTGTCCACTTCCTGCTTTTAGACTCTTCACTGCAACTTCCTTTCCATTTGGCAACACACCCTTGTGGACATAGCCGAAGCCCCCTTGTCCTATCAGTTTTGAATCATCGAATCCGTTGGTGGCAGCAGATAGTTCCTCATAAGTGAAGGTGCCACCTTTCAGGCCTAGAGCAAGGCTTGGTGAGGGAGGAGGCAAAGCGGGTCCCGTCGAGTAGTTCGAGCTCATATCAGCACTATTCATCATAGGAGGAGGCGGTGGTGCCCCCCACCCACCTCCTCCTCCACCACCACCACCAGGACCCATTCCATTTTGTACCCTCACCACATGGTCCCCGTGTGGACCTCCGTAATAACCTTGGTGTTGCCCGCTATTGTAATAGTTATTATTCCCTGCAGAGATCATTAGTTATCAACAGGCTATTCATTTCATTCTCTCAAACATCGTTACGCAAGAAGGAATCAACATCAGAAATCAACATCAGAAATCAACAATAGTATACAAGTGTGATGAGTACAAACACTACCTTTGTCATCTGAATGTACACATATTACTCATTTTTAAGTACAAATCATAACATGGTACATTTCTAGCTATTGCCTAATCACAATTCTTGATCAAGAGATGTGCTTGCAAACATGATAATCAAAAGTTAAAGATGTAGCGAAATTAGAAAAAGTCATAACTGGAGTTATTTTAATATTACCTTGAACTTTTTATTAGTTGTGTTTATAAATACTGTGTTCAATTAAGAACTTTCTGTACGACCAAAGTTGTGACCAAACTAATTATTAGTATTGTTTTTTAAGAAATGATCCTTGAACTCTTAGGCATCGTTAATCTACATTCAGAGAGAAAGAGATGAAAAAGTGAGAAGTAAAAATGTGATAACTGATATACAAGGAGAGAAAAAAAATAGGAATAAAGTGTTTGTAGTCTGATCAGATGCTTGTATAGCATCATTCATTCTTAATTCTGTTTTTAATTATAATTGAAATTTCTTGTTGTAAACTAATTTTTTTATCTCACTGACTAGAATCAACAACCATTATGAAAATGAAGAAGTCTGATTGAAGATCAAACAAACATATAATTTTGAAACACAGTTTCAGTTTATTAAAACAAAATGGCCCGCCTTTTATTTCTTATACCCCGAGACCCCTGTCTCATCATCTCTTTTTCTTTCTTTTTCTCTTTCTCTTGTCACTGTTGGTTGCAACAAAGAGATAATACAATCTATGCATTGAATAATCATATTCTTACAAGTCTCATTTGATGCAACGAAAAGAGAAGGTAGCTTACGAGCTTAGTGTCTGTAGTCTTATAAATATTGTTTCACACAATGAAGAGATAAAGTGACCTTGTACAATGTGAAATAAAGGATCATGGAAAGATTTATTATTATTATTATTGATTATGATGTTAACTACTACTGTAACGAGTTTTCAGGAATATACATATATAAAGTTATGTAGCATTTTTGTTTTTATAATCATTACTGTATTTAAATACAAAGCTTGTGTTATATTTGTTTTCTTCTTCGTCTACTTTGTTCTTGTGAGTTACTCCATTGTTTCCTCTCTTTTTTCCTTCTACATTCACAAATGATTTAGTGACAAACTCCCCAGGATTGGCCAATTTAACCAGGAATTTGTTCATCATTTTGCTAGGTGTCCCTTGCATATCATGGAAAGTTAGATAAATCAAGTCATTATCAATACTTGAACTGCTAGGTAGGCTTTTAAGTAGATAGAGTTGCTCACAACCCAACAATTTTCACTTTTCACCCTATTGGTATAAGTTTGATTCAAGTTCACAACAAGAGTTTGATTTTCAGCAAGGCATAATTTTTTCAAAAGATTGATAAAATTGAATGGAAATGGGAGATGATTACTATAGACTTTGTCACAAGGTTACCAAACCTCAATACTTTATGATTCGCCCTAGGTAACTGTGGAATGATGGACAGATCAACACACTTCTTACATGTGCAGACAACCAACTTCGCAACTTAGTATGCAAATCTTTACGAAGAGAGTTTACACGGGGTTCCCTTGTTCATCATATGAGATCGAGCACCTCAGCTTACAACTCAATTTTGGAGATCCTTTCAAGCATTAATTTTTGGGAACTAGATTAAATTTGAGTACTGCTTTTTGATTCTCAGATTGGTGGTCTATTCAAGAAAACAATACAAATTCAAGAAGATACGCTTCATGCTTATCTGGTCGACGTTGGAGGTAGTTGAAACCAACACTTGCCTTTTGGCAGAGTTTTCTTTATGATAATACTTATCAGTTTAATATTCAGATTGACGCGAAGCATTCTAGGGGAGGCATTGTAGATCGCCAATTAATTGGTTTGAATCTAGAGAACATAGATTGGTAAAAAGTCTTATTCAGACAAGAGAAGTTCACCTTTAAAAAGATATATAAAACCATTATGAAATTTGTGTTCACTTATTATGAAATGTTCTTTATCTTTTGATATTTAAGAGAGAGTTTATCACTTAGCCCTTCCACTTGATCTTTTCAGAGTTCATCCATTTTTTTTTCATGTGTCAATGCTTTGGAAGTATGTTCATGATCCCTCTTACATTATGAAACACCAATTTGTGTAACTTGATGAAAATTTAAGCTATATAGAACAAGTATTGGCAATACAAGACAAACGCATGAAGCGTTTACGTTTGAAGGAAAGTTGTGCCAGTGAAGGTAGCTTGGGGATGACCAACTAGTGAGGAGATGACTTGGCAGCCAGAAACAGTTATGCTTTAGGAAGATCCTCACTTATTTGAGGCACAAGGTTAGTTTTAGATTTTGATTCAAGGACGAATTCTCTATAAGGAGGAGATAATGAAACATATTCCTATATCCTCAGACTCCTATCTCACCACCTCTCTCTCTTTCTTCCCATTCTCATATCTTCTTACTCTCATTCTCGTTACTCTCCTCATTCCCTTGTTTCGAATCTCACAAACTTCTATTTTGTGTTGAATTTATCACAGTTCTTATAATGCATGGTAAATTTGGATTTAATCACAATGTTTTGAAAGACTATAACGATTAATATGTATTAAGTATATGATTCTCCTTAGATGAATTATTTATATATATTTTTATGTTCAAGGCTTAAAGCAGTAACATGCTGTCTTACATAAGACAGTTGAGGCTTAGTTTATATATATGTTTCTTTCTTTCTTTTCACGGTTTCATATATGGATTGTTCTATTTGGGTTTTCTTTTGGTAGCCCTCGTGTTTGTTTTGCTTTTGATGTTGTTTTATGTGGTGAGAAATGATGTCCTTCTCATGTAATGGTGTATGTGCATGGTATGTATAAAAGGCAAGCAAGAAATAAGAAGGTTTTGGTTGGTTACCTTTTCCAAGCGATTGCTCTCCATAATAGTACATTCTCTTCTTCTTCTTCTTCCTGGAGCAGATAACGCAGACGATGACCAAAAGAAGAAGCACGCTCCCAACCCCAAGCACTGCTCCAACTATGGCTCTACTGTTATCGTTGCTGCCACGGTTACTGCTATTGTCACTTCCACGAGTACTGCCACCGTTACTTCTATTGCCACTATTTTTTGAAGTGGGTGGAGATTGTAACGATTTGTGTGGAGGAGAGGGTGATTCAAAGGAGGGAGGAGAGTGTGAGGATCCGGGTGGAGAAGGTGACTGGGAGGAACTATTGGGTGATGGCGGGCTTGAATTGCTTGACGTTGGAGGGGAAGGAGGGGACTTTTCTGATGGGGGTGGCGAAGATAAAGAGGATGGCGTTGGGGGAGATGGAGGTGGTGATGATGATGGTGGCGGTGATGACGGAGGTGGTGATGACGGAGGTGGTGACGACGGAGGTGGTGATTTTGACGGTGGTGAAGATGAGTTGTCAGCGTCATCAGGGGTGGCGTTATCAGGTGTTTCATCATCGGGAGAATTGTTATGAGGAGTAGAGGAAGACATTGTTACTGTGTCTCAGAATTCACATGAAGTACTAATTAATTCTGGGTTCCGGCGAAAGGTTTGTATTCAAAAGAGCGCGTTGCCGGAAACACCATCTACCGGCGATTGGACCCCTGAAAAGAACAAGAGGTTGGGATGATGAACAAGTTATGGTGAAAATGTGAATGCATGATAGTTACATGTAGATGAAGGTGATGAAACGATTCATTAACCTACACAAAAGTCAAAACCAGGTTTCTACTATGTTTATTGGTGTTTTTATTTTGAACTAGTAATGGAATTTGTGTTCCTAGATTATGGGATTAAAGTGTCGTGGGGAGAAGTTTTTTTTGTTTCTACCTGATTGGAAGAAAACCAGGGGTTCTCAACAGAAAGAAAAGGGAAACGTGTTGCATGCTAAAAGGTCCATAGTACGAAATGAGGCTTTCTTGTTTTCCCTCAATGCTCTCCGACAAAGGAGGACCTATGTTTTTCTCAATCAATGCATTTCTCTCTGCCACCTCTTGCTTAGTTTGAATTAGTTATAGCTTTGACCATTTTTGTCTGGTTTTCCTTCTGTTATCCCATGTTCGGCCACAACACATTTCACCTTCAAATAGCTCACCAACCAACCAAAAACACTTGCATATATTCACCCAAAAATAACATTTTTAACTTTAATTTAATACGCTTTATTTTCAGTATCATCACTAAATCATCAAAAATTATATCACTGCATTGTTTAACTTCAAAATGATCATTATTTATTAAACTAAAAGCAACTATCCCATTTATAGCAGATTAGCATGTAACATGACACTTCTTTTTTCCATATTTATCTTCTTTTTGAGATAATACTCGAGATACTCAACTTAGGAGGAAAAAAACTCTACAGTAAAAGTGTTTCAGAAGGCTATCGATCAGTATCTTCAATTTATCAACTCTAGACGTTGAGAAAGGAAAGAAAAATAGGTTATTAGTCTCTTCATTCTAAAAGTTTATCATGATTTTGAAGTAAGAGAGATTAAAGTTATGCTTTTAAGTTTGAAGACTAAATTTATGTATATGAAAATATAATGACAGATTCTTGACCATGTTTAACCCAAAACACAAGAACTACTAAGTTTTTTTTCTTCAAAAAATGGTTCAATTTCGTTCTTAATTGCTTAGTACACTGTTTATACTTTCGTGTAAAAAACATTGTGTTTGGATTAAAGGGTATAAATGTGAAGAAAGTAAATTTAAAGCACCTTATTTGGACCAAATCCATGAAAAATGGACACAGTAGGCAGGACTTGAAGTCCCTTGACTAAAGAATTTAACTATTACATCATACAAGTTCTTTTGTTATATTATGATTTTTTTATAATTATTATTATTATAATTTAATAAAAATTATATTAAAATTTTAAAAATTTAATTCATTTTATTTTAAATTTATACAACAAATAAATAAATTTAATGTATAAAAGAAATGTATATAATTTATAAAAAAAAACTTTCTTTAATTTATACAAAACAATTCAATTCAATTTATACAACAAAAATAATTCATTTCATTTATACAACAAAAATTTATTTTAATTTATACAATAAAAACTTAATTTCATTTATAGAACAAAACATATATTTAATTTATACAACAAAAAATAAATACATAATATTTTAAAAATTTAAATATGTATTTTTTTTACCCAATTATTATTGTTCTACATCTTTCAATTCTTTATAAACTTTATAAGATATTTTTTTAAAATAATTTTAAATCAAACACTTAATCAATTTAATAAATTTAATTTAACTAATTTATATTTAAATACTTATTATAATATTATAAATGAAATGAAATTAAAATAATTAATTTTTAAAAAATTTAAGTATTTTATATAACATTTACAAATTTAATTACATTTTTTTCTTTTACTCAATTATTATTTTTTAACATTTTTCAATTCTTTTTAAATTGTTTAAGATAATTTTTTTAAATAATTTAAAAACAAACACGTAATCAATTTAATTTAACTAACATATACC
>Ga0123342_1000376_pt1 | contig 68450 bp, 26 predicted proteins | sample Turbeawhitnodule_FD_89960 | JGI IMG/M metagenome (GOLD analysis project Ga0123342, IMG submission 89960) | Root nodule microbial communities of legume samples collected from Mexico - Turtle bean Mexico white nodule | ecosystem: Host-associated > Plants > Roots > Nodule | place: Mexico: Nepantla... | reverse complement strand
TATTATCTATCTTTTATATCCTACAAGACACAGATAGTATATATGACAATATCTTTTAAATAAAAAAATATTTATATATATATATATATATATATATATATATATATATATATATATATATATAACTTACGTGATAAAATTGTTAATTTTTATTGTAACTTCTTTATAAATATCACTTAAAAATGGTTTCTAAAACGGGTTGTCATGGTAGTTTGGTGTTGTCTTTAGAAGAAAAGTCATTCAAAGTAAACATAAAAATTAACATGCAATTTTTTTTCTTGATGGTAACGGGCCTCACTTCCAAATCCTTTTTCTTTTAATTTAACAAGATGAAAGCGTAATATGATTTCGTATACGGGCCTTTTATTCAACTTCCATTATTGGGCCTAATCAATATCCATTTTAATTTAATCTCCTCCACCAAGGATAAAAAAAAAGTTTTTCACTTACTCTTCGGAACAAAAAAATAAAAATAAAAAATATATATATATATACACACGTATTATTTATAAATATTAAAGCATATGATATTTTATAAAAAAAAAATTGTATTTTTCAGTTAAACTTGCTTCGCATTATAAATCAATATGATTGTTTATACAAGATCATTAATTACCTTTTAACTATATTATTAATGTGAAGCAAGTTATCGAATTTGTTAATAATTAATATTCAATAATAATATTGAAGATACTAAATCCTATATATATAAATATTTTATGATATATAAGTGAATATAAATCTATTTTTTATAAATCGTATTTTATAAAATTAAGTTAAAATCTATATTTAATGGATATTATACAATAAATAAGTGCATATATTAGAAAGAGAATAACTCAAAATAACAAAAATTATGAGACCTAACACAATTTAGGAATATGTTGGTAGAATATGACGAAGCCATGGAGAATGATATAAATAATCACAGTGTAGGTTGAAATGTATAAAATGGAAAACTGCATTTGATTTAAGTTTTAAAGGTACCACTCCACTTTAAGAGAATTTTTATCATGATACAACAAGTTACAGGGTTGTAAAGTTACGAGAGCCAGCTATTTTTCTATATATATATATATTTTTTCAATTACTATTTTAATAACTTTTTCAAAATAAAGTAAGCAAAAAGAAAGTGTTTAGTACGGATTAATTTGGAAAAAATAGGCACGAGAAAAGATAAAATAATATTTAATGAAATATATTTTCTAGCAGAACCAAAAGGGAAACTAATTATTTAAATTTATTTAATATAAATTGCTTCTTTAAAAAAATAAAGAAGCGAAACGAAAAAAAAGAACTAGTCGTAACTGTTTCCATTTTTCATCTTGAAAAATAATTAGTTTGAAATTTTAAAAATAAAATAAAATGATTAAATATTTATCAGATAAGATTTTTTTTTTAAATGTTGGACCATAATATATACAAATCAACATAACAAAGATGTAAATTTTACGTTCGATGAGTGTTCATTTTCAAAAAAAAAAAACAACTTAGAAATTAATATATCAGATAGAAACTTTAAAATAACACAAATTGTAGGGAAGATGGTAAAGAACTTTGACTTAAGTGATTTGAATATATGTGAAATCAGAAGAAGCTTTATAAAATTCTTAGTAAGAAGAATAAACCAATAGAAGAGTAAAACAATTTTCTAAAGGTAAATTAAACCAGGGAAAAAACTACAAGAAAATCAAACAATGATTTATCCACATAGTAAACCAATTTATCCAGTAAGAAAAATAATTTCAGCATATATAAAAATCTATAATAAAAATGTACATCTGATATTCACCAATCATTTTTCAATTTTATCTTTAATTATACTTAAAAAAATCATTTTAATAGTTAACCTTCTATCATATATTTCACTCTCTCAATCATATGCGAGAAGATGATCACAAAAATACTCAAAAAAATATATATAACCCACGATAACCACATAAAAAAATTAAATAGAAAAAAAAATAAGTTGAAAAGTAATTAAACAATTGTAACTACAATTTCAAACTCGATTTTAAGAAAAATTGTATATACTTATATATAAAGAGTATTTCTTTAAATAGTCATTTTTGGTTTACATAATTTTTTTCTGATTCTATACTTATTTAATATTTCTCATTTTATTTGTATGATTCTATACTTATTTAATATTTCTCATTTTATTTGTATAACGAAGTATTATGTCATTTCATATCAATTACTTAAAAAATAAATTATTTTTTAATTTTTTAAATTAATATTAATGGACAGTTTTTATATGCAAATTAATTTCTTATTTTAAAACATAAAAATAAAAGAAAGAACATACTCTTACGTTTTCATACAAAATCTCACATATAAAATAAAATAATCTTAATTTACAATCACTCTTTCCACTCCATTTTGAACAACTCTATTATTTGGTAAAACCATTATTCTTTTGTATTTACTATCAAGTGCATCATAATCTTAACGTGAACATCATTACATTCTCCAGTATCAAAACTATGGAAGAAGAGAAAAAATTTGGAAAAAAAGAGAAACTCAAACCAGAAGAAGAAAAAATATGTTGATTTATCATCTTTCTTTTACATGTTATTTTTTCTTTTCAACTTCAACTCATCCAAAATTATTTCAGTATATTTATTAAATTTCTATATTAATAGAAATTGAGTAGAAATGAAAAAATAAATAAGATAAGATGATAGAAAATGCCAACAAGTGACATCATACGTGTTTCCCTCTATTCCTTATAAAACCTTAACAGAAACATTATTTTCTGAAAGATATATGATGTCCAGAAAAAAAAAAAGATATTATGAAAGATATTTGAGAAAAGAACAATGGAGTTAAGATAAAACAATAGGTGGGCAGCATGAGCTAAGTGTGACAGACTTTAAAATGGGGTTGTTGGGTTAAAAAATAACAAGTTTGAGAAGGAAGTGAATATAGAAGACAGGGATAATCACAGTAGGGACTTCTTGCATGTGACTGTGACAATTATATATATACTGAAACGTCAAGCCTCATTGACCCTATATTTTATAGCACTTCATTTCTTTCCCTAGGCTACCCACTGCAATATTACATTAAATTAATCTTACCATCTTTTTAAATAACTTCCCAGATCAACCCCATTTTCATCTCTACTACCTCACTCTTAAGAACCAAATCCCCTTACTTAAAAAAAGTTAAATACCTTTAGTTGCACATTAATATAGTCTCACATCATTTAGAAATCGGTCAATATAGTCTCACATCGTTCAGGAGTTGAGACTAAGGACATTTTATATACTATCTCCTCTCTCAATCCACCAAGATGTTTTTTAACGATAAAATTGAGACGGATAACCAACCTCCAAAGTGAATAATATCTTACTTGAGTCGGAACAAAAATTATTTTCAATAGTTTTAAAAGTATCCAGAAAGTTTTACGTAAAAATATAACAATATTTAATCCTAATAAATTGAAAGAGAAAAAAAATAACATATAGCTACCACCTCATGATGTAAACAAACAACACTTGTATACCTTAAGCATGATTAGAGATGTCGGATAAGTGCATGTAATATTTTTTTTTTGCTGGTTTTTTCTTTATTAATTTTTAGAAAATAATGGAAGCAATATTGAAATGAGACATTGATTTAGTTGTCGGGGCATGCTTTTAGGATTAGGTAAATAATTTGGGAAAAATAATGGAATCTGACCCAGTTGAGTCTGGGACAGGCTGGGTAGGGATCTCTCTGCCCCTTTTTAGCCACCCTAATTCTTCATCACAAAACATCTGTTGATTTTTGTAATAAATATCTTAAAGTCACACACTTGAACTAAAAAAAATGTGTGACTGTGGAACTGAGGGAAGAAAGTAAAGTAGATTGAGGTGAGTGGTTTGTTGTTGTGTTATTGTTTGAAAGTGGGATTAAAAAGAGAAGCAAATGTTGTGTTGTGGTGTTATGAGTTGAATGAGTAAAAGGGTTTTGAAGGAGAAGGGCCACACTGGTGGTGGCATGGGAACACTTTGGGCACATTCACACAAGTTTGTAAAAGTGACAAACTATGGTGTTTGAGGTTGAGGTAGTGAGTGACTTCTTGTCTTCCACCTCTGTCCCAGATGCTTCTTCCTTTGGATATCTGACTGAATATTAAGAAGTGAACTTTAAGTCTAACTCAATCTTATAAAATTATTGTCTTCCACCTCTGTCTCATATGTTTCTTCTTTCGAACATCTGAGTGAATATTAAGAAGTGAACTTTAAGTCTAACTCAATCTTATAAAATGGATAATATAAGAAGAGAAGTGAGTAAGGTAGGACAATACTATATGTGAATATTACAAGTAAGAAGATGTTTCTATTATCTTGTACAATGGTGTTGAAGGAGTTTATTGTGCAGATTGTTGGCACCGCCAAGTTTGAAGAGATTGTTATGTGAAGATATGATTCATTAGAAGCATGAAATTGACATGTGGAGCCCTTTATGGTGATGGTTGATTAGTTATTTATGTTGAACAATTAGTAATGATATTCTCCCAGCTACATTATTCTAACATAACATTCATTTCTACCCACATAGGAGCTGTATATTTGTTTCTGTCTGCTCCCTTCCAACAATTCATACCAACATACACCATTTTCGCTATAAATAATTTACTTCTAAGGCTTCACATTTTGGCTCCACTTCGTTTCTTCTTCCATGCAAAACTAAAATCGCTATCTCCCATTTCTCAAAGATTCTGGCACAGGAATTTCTGTTTAATATATTCCTTTCAATACGCTGTGATCGATATAAATTAATCAACAATTATGCAGGTTGCTGTTTTCTAAACTTACAACATAATATTTTAAATGTTGCTTTTGGCAATCTAATTCACAAATTGTAAGTGTGTTAGAAAAATCTAAATTATACTAAATACAACTACTGTATATATCATTAATTTTATCTTAATTATTGTCTAATTAATTAACTCATAACAAACCTAATATATACCTCCTCTATTCATTATTCTCCATATAATAATTAATATATACACATCACAGAAAAAAGGTTCCTCAAAATAATATAATATATGATATATTAAAGTTTAAATTTATCAGAGCTTGCTACTTTAGCATACAATGCCATTTACTTTTATACCAAATAAGACCATAGTAGTTTTCATCACACATAACTGAATTAATTATTTAAGCAACCAAACAAAAATAAAAAATAATATATATATATATATATATATATATATATTCCCTTCAAAAAACTTGTTTATAAAACGTGGTATATTCTTCAACTAGTTCAACTATATATACATTTTCCCTTCAAAAAAATATTTCTTAATAAGATGTTATTTCTTCCTACGGAAGTAAAATTATTTTTAAAACAAATAATGGGAAGATATCAAATCGTCGAGTAAATAACACTAGCTATTACATGATTAATAATTGTTTATGAAATATATATTTTATTAATAATATAATTAAATATTACATAAATTGTTATTTAAAATAAATGAAAATTAATTAACTGATTTATGTTTACAAATTTTAACAAGTATGTAAATTTTGGTGTGTAAAAAATGAATGTAGAGATCTTTTGAAAATAAGTGAGAAAAAAAAATTCAAGCTAAAATTAAATCTTGAATGTAAATTATTTAAAAGTTTTCAAATGGTACAATAGTTAATACAAATGGTCTCTCTTTATTTGAATATATATCTTAAATTTTATTTTTCATTAACTAAATATTAACCCACACTCCATCTTAAAAAAAAGGATACACATGTGATTGATATCTTATGAAACTTTTTTTAGTTAAATTTAGCTTACATCCACATGACATTTAACTTTGTTTTTCTAAAATGGTGGACACATCTTGGAGTGCAATTGTTAAAATTTAAGTTTAGTACATGTGTTCAATAAAATTATTTTCTTAATGCCATTATATTTTGAACTTTTTATAATTGAGTTGTGTAAGGATATTATTTTTACAAGTATTCAATAAGATTTGTACTAAAATACTCTTTTTAATATTTCTTCTTTGTCTCTTATAATTAGTCTTGTTTTTGTCTCTTTGAGTTATTTATTCTAGACTTTTAGGTGTGAGCACGGATGTACATGCAAGAAAGTACTAAATGTTCAAATAAGTGTTTTAAATAAGCTATTAATACTATTATATATCCTATTTACTTGTTTCTTGAACATATTATTAGCTGAATATTTGGTTTTATTTAATAATATTGTAATCCTTATTTAAGAACAGTAATTAAAATATTAACATAATAAATGTTTCATTATCCTAAAGATATCTTATATATAACATATTACTGGTTAAACATGTATATTTTTTTTAAATAACATGTTAGACATCAGTATGTAACTTGAGATTTCAAGTAGGTTGACACCTCAAGTAACAACAATCATTTGTTATCCTATGAAAAAAGTATTATTAAAAAAAGAAAAAATAAAAAAAATACAAAAATATGAGAGATTAAATCAAAACTCATATATTAACATAAACGATACATAGACAGACTATACCTGTTCATGCAGACTTCTAATAACAGACTTAATGAAAACTTATTATACAATGAAAAAAAAAAAATTATAAATAAATTCTAAATTAATCAAACTTATTAGCACATTAAACATGTATTTTAAAAATGATAACACTCTTAATAATTGAGCCATAAATTAGATTAATACAAGATAGTTAAGTCTATTTAATAAAATAATTTTATAATTTTAATTAACAAAATATTAAGTTAAAAAGAGTGGTAAAATAAAAAGGCTAACAAGTTGTTTTTCAAATTTAGTAATTATTTATCCTCAAAATGAGATACTTTTCCGGTGCGTACTTATCTGAACTTTGAATGCATATTAATTATAACTTGATTTGAACTTTAACAGCAGGAGTCAAAGTTCATACGAATCAAAGCAATGTGAAGAAACATATTTATCCATAAAATATTGTGATTTAGATGCTTCACTACATTCAATAATTATTACTATATAACGTCTTTAGTCTCATTCGTTGCCCAAAGCATGCAACATGACAAAACGAACCCATGCATTCCATAAAAAAGAAGAAGAAAAACTCTTTTGCTTTTGCTTTTCGTTAGGATGAATAGACTTTAACAACTTAGCCATTATTACCTTCCATTTCTCACTTTATGCTCTATATGTATTCACATCAACTCACATTTTTCGATACTATAAGTGGTAATTTAAGTTATAATTGAGTTTGAATAGAGGGATCGTGATGTTTCAATATTTTTTTTTTAATTTAGAAGAAATAATTGATATTTTTATAATATATTTTTACACTTCCCTAGGTTAGAAATCTAATTGCATCATGGCGGAAATCTCATGGAGATTATTCTTCATACTTTTCAAAGTTTTGACCTAATTTTAACCTCAACCTTAATAGTGTGTTTTAATTCATAAATTCCGGAGAATTTGCCTTTTCACCTTCCTCATATAATAATGTATATATTCAACTCACATGTTTTAATCATATAATCATAAATAAAAGATTAGGATAATTACCAAAACACTTTATTAAGAAAGAAGTAAATTTAATATAGTATCAGAACCACGTAAAATTTATTTAATGAGTGTTTGTTTGACTTATTAAGTCACCTGACCGTTTATTCGAATTATCCATAATATTTAGTCTCACGCATGAGTTGTTAGTCACGAAATGTGTTGACTAAAAATTAAGATTCATAATATATAAGTGGATGTAAGCCTCATCTTAAAAATTAGTTGTATAAAATTGAGTTTAACTTAAATTTCACTTCTTAATACATATAAATACTTAAAAAAAAAAGTCACATTAACTACATATAATTTATATGTGCTTATTAGTTTTAAAATTAAAATTATGATGTTTTGAGAGTCTGCATGATTAAAAGACGGAGGAAATGTTAAATTTACATATCTTGATAATAATTTGAATAATTTTTTGGTTCCGATTTTAATTTTGATTTTATTTTACGTTTAATTTTTGTCATTTTATTTCTTATAGTTATCTTTCTTCTTTAACTTTAACCATAACGTTGTCACACACGACATCATTGTCAACTCAATATTGTTAGCATCATCAAAAGTGCTACTTAATGTTACTAGAGATTAAAATTAAAACTGATATATGTATATAAATAAATAAAAAACAATATATTTTGCGAAACTAAAATAAAAATAAAAATATTTATAGTAACTAAAAACAAAAAAAAAACATATATTTTAAAGAAACGTAAAGGAACGAGAAAAAGTTTACTAGATTTTGAGAATTAATATATAACTCCTCAAACAACCACAAATTCATATTTTAAAATAAACATTGTTTTTATTTTAATACTTATAAATATATTATTTTATTCATTGTTAATAATATATTGATATTATTATTAAATTGATGTATCATATAATTTTATCATCATTAAGACAGAAAAAAACCTAAAAAATTGATAATATAGAAATTAAAACCAAAAGCACCCTGATCATTATATATGGGACCAGTGTATATTATACATAATTCATTGTTTTTTCTGAAAAGAAAAAAAAGAATCACAATGGGACCAAAAATTTAACTACAAACCCTTTAAATAATATATGTTCTTAGGTTAGTTCTTTGTGGGCAGTGTTGTTCACATGGTCAAATGGTAATTGATAGTTCTATGATTGCTGCTCACTTTTCATCACTCAACATGGAAGAGAAAAAAAAGGAAGGATAATAATGCCATTAACTAGCAAGATAAGTCATTTATCACGTTCTTTAATGCAAAAGTTTTAGATAAAGATCACACAAAAAAGTGTCAAAAGAAAGTTTCTTCAATTTATCAATATCCACAACTATACTTAAAGTTATCTCTCTTTTACCAAAATCTATCATCTGAACACAAAAAAGTTATATTATATTTAATAATTACAAACTAAAAAAATTAAATTGATATTGTTTTACTTTTGATGTTTTAAAAAAATATTATTTTTATTATGGTTCGAGTGATTATGAGCACTCAACTACGATTGATGTTTCTCAAAAAGTTTTCTTTTAATTATTTTCTTTATATCTAGTATAATTTTTTTATTTAAATGGAACGATAAAACCCTAAACCCTAAATTATAACTTTTAAACCATAAATACTAAACCTTAAATTATAAAACCTAAATCTTAAATCATAAATCCTAAATGAATTAGCGAAAATTTTGTCAAGAATCTAGAATGATGTATTGATCATCCTATATTTGTCATAAGATCTTGCCTTATTTTCGATTTCGACTTAAAATATCTATTTTTTTTTATCAGCAATGAATAAATAAAATTAAAGGGGATACTTCAGGGGTATCCCAACCCATATACATATCTCTCCTTTATGGTTGGAACAAAACAACCTTAAAGTGAGAAAAACATACCCAAAAAATACTCAATCAAGATAAACCCTGCTCTCAGGGAGGATCCACTCGGGAAAACCCCATCTCATTGCTCTTATAAGGTTAACAGACATCTTTATCGAACCAGCACAAACCCGGCGATGTGTCTACCTCGGTAATTTTCAGTACCTGATCTTCCATTCTTCGAATACGACAATGATACACAACTTCACCGACCACTTCATGGAGATCGTCGTTTCCTCGACCGGCGATCATGTTTACCTTTGCCTTCGACGACCACCGACTAGCGCATGGAGATCGCCATTTCAAGTTTCGACGACCACCAGCTACGCACGCAAGGAGATCGCCGACTTAAAATATCTATAATTTTTTGGAACTTGATTAAACTTTATTTCGTTTCAAAGTTATCTTTTATCTCGTCATGGACCTTGCTCTATTACCAATTAGGGTTCAGACGGGACACTTTTCTTTATACATATATATTTTTATTTTTATCAATGATCGATTATGTGGTACCATTTTTTTTTTTGGATAAAAATATTTCGTAAGAGACGGTTTTATTAAACTTGGAATTACTCCTACTAGTTAATATTATTTACATATTAGCATAAAATGATTGATTAATTGATGCGATGGAAGGCATAGAGTGAAGCGTGGATGGTGGTTAAATAAAATAATTATTGAAGGGTGGAAGGTTAAGCGAAAATTGAGTTGCTTAAGCCGAGAAAGATGATATGAAAATGAGTAATGAGATATGAGAGCACCGAAAGTCAAATGCTTTATATGAAACACAGTATGTGTGTGCTACTAATGCTCCACTAATCATATTCCCCACTAATAATCTTTTATAGCTAGGGTAACAATAATATTATGCTCCTATAAATCCATTACGGATTTTCAGTAATTATGACTTTTTAAATACTACTTTAATAGGGCTTAACACATTTTTAAATAATTAACTTTACTTTTACTCTATAAACAAGTTGCACATTTTAAAATTAGTCTTTTAATTAAATGACTCTACATCTTCTTCATCTAAAGGTTATTGCATAACAAACCGACACAAGTTACATTTAATATAAGTTTTTTATATTGTTAGAAAACAATCCAACAACTATTAAAAAAATTATTTTTAAAAATAAAAATAATTAATTATTATTTGATTAAATTAAAAATTATTTTATAAACTACAATATTATTGATATCTAAAATAATTTTTATTATTAATTGGTATCTAACCATTAACTATCAAGATTTTAGCTACTTACTACTTTATATTCTAAATTTGTCTCTATTAATTTTTTAGAGACTAATTTAGAATCTAAAATATTAGTCGCTAAAGATAACTAATTTAAATACAAATTTTAAAATTATTTTATAATTTTTATTAATAAATAAATTACTTTATATGTAAATAATTTGTTAGTCTTTAAATAAGTATTCACTTAATTAATATAATAAATAATTATTTTTGTTTCGAAATTTATTATTTAATAAACTTTTTATAGTGTTTATATAATCAATACATAAATTATCCGTCATTATTTTTTTTCCATACAATTCAAATACAACTAATCTTATATTCATTTTTAATACCATACTCGACGTTCATATTTAAGTAAAAGGTATCTCTGAAAATGTTTTTGGAAGCATCAAGTAGATTAAGATGTCTTGTGCTATTATTAAAGGCATTTCAAATAGGATTTCTCACAAAAGTTTTTTAAACCATTTTTTTGTGGTGTGCAAAACTTTGTGTGGTTCCTACATCTCACACCACTTTTAAAAGTGCATATTAATTTTGCTCAAAAGGTAAGTAATTAAAAAAACTCAAAGTATTTATATTTTTATTTATACTTAATTATGTTTGAAATAAACTTTACTTACATCATCTTCAATGAAAGATGTTGAAGGGTTGCTTTGTGGTAATCGTAGCAATTATTTTATTAAAGTGGTCTCACTTGCCATTCTAAAGTTACTTAGAAAATTTCTTTGAAGTAACACTAAACAATTCAAATTTAAAAATAAAAAACATTATGTTGTTAGTGGGAATTTTAAATTTATTATGTATATAATTAAATTTAAATTTATAAAATTTTAAATTGTTTGAAATTTCTTAAAGTGTCTTTCATTGAAACAGAATTGAGTGCAAATTACAATAAATTCATTCTAATATATACATAAATTGGTTTAATCGAATATATTCTTACGAATTTATTTAACTTTATTTGAAAAATTGTGTTTTTACTCTCACTGATAAAAAAATATTGTTTAATAACGTCATACAATAATATTATATTATTAGTAACATTTTTTTTATGATTTGATATCAAACAATTATGATTGATATCAAATGTGATGTAAACATATCTTCCATTAAAATAAGAATATCTTTTTACATTGTTTTAATTTCTTTTTACTTGTTGGTGCCATATCTTCCATTAATTGTGATTTCTTGATTATGTGTTTAAGTTAGATAAGTGATACATGAAAGAAACACTTTATTGACTATTTTATAAGGGGTCATTAACTTTTGACTGAAATAAACTACAGTATGATTAAAAAAAATAGCAAAATTGTCCCGGCAAAAGTTAACACGGTTGCATAATTCTTAAAATTGAAACACAAACCCACACTGATTAGTTTATATTTGCAGTTAACACGGTTGCATAATTCTTAAAATTGAAACCCAAACCCACACTGATTAATTTATGTACCTATATGGATGACGGGGCTTAGGTAATGTTTATCCACTGGTACACAATTAGTTGGCGTGCGGATAATCTCTCAATCCTTTAACGTCTTTTTCTTTCGCTGTGTGTGCTCCGCCGGTCGGATACCTGCGATTGCACTCCGACGCTCAATTCAGTGCTAGTGTTTTGGTTTGTTCTCTTAGAAAATGAAAAAACGTACATTTCTCCCATTTCAAAATCCTATCTATAAGTTGAATTGGACCCTCACTTGTGTGGGTTAGATAATCAATTCACTCAAACGTGTGTAATGATCCTCAGAACCTGTGTAGTGGCTTTCTGATATCATGGGCATGTATCTTGAAATATATATTTGACTCATTCAACGCCAATTACAACTGTTTATTTATTTATTACGTATTTGTTATATTGTAAATGTCATTTAACTCGGTCGTCCGGTGTCCGACCGATACCGTTTCATTGAACTGGTAGACGTTCTCAAGACAAATAGGAACATTTGAAATCATTTCCATACCGAAATTAAAAGTAAAGTTTGACATAAAGAGGAAGAAATGAATTTAAAGTAGAATGTGCAAATGGTGTGTTTTTGAATTCCACTATTACACATGGTGAATATACATGAGAACAAAAATGGGGGTTGAAAGGAGTGGGAGCATCGTTTGATGTGTCGTGAGACGTAGCATTGTCTGATAGAATGCGGTGAAATGTATGAGAATGGACAGAAATTTTTGGGTGTATGAGCCAAATGGTTTCTAAATAGTAAATAATGGGTATAGACTGAGAAATTCAGTGGTGATTACGTGAAGCAAACGGTGTTTTCATGTTGGGACTAGAAAGAAAGTGTAACGTATTTTATGTATCTGTCTTTTTATCCTTAATGTTTGCAACGCACGTTAAAAGACAGTGATATTTGTTTGTGTTGCTTCTTTGGTGATGATCTTCCCTCAACTATGCAAAAGCATTCGCACATGATATCATATGCCAACAAACTCAGACACCAAACCCTATTTGCGTGCCGTTTCTTACTTCTTTTCCAACCCAACCCAACATGCAATTCCTTCACACTCTGCAACTTCCATGCTATATATTTAATTCCTCTTCTCTAAGTTTTTTCTTATTCAAACCACTCCATTGTTTTTTTAATCAGATTTCTTCTCGTAATCGGTATCCTTTTTCTATCTCTATCGTTGACAAAGATCCTAATCAGTTGTTGAAGAAGGGTGTAAGGTGATACTTATTTTGTTTTATTTTGTCAAAACATATTTCCTTTGAAAGAATGATGTAGTTGTATTCTGATGCGATCATGTCTATATCAGTCTTGTCATGTCTTTATCATGATTGATATTTTATAGAATAGATCTCTAGTTCGTAGGGTGTTAAGAAGTTTAATTTAGATTTTTAATAAGAGTTAGGACATCTTTAAAGTATTTTATTTTATTATTATTTGTTGATAAAAAAACTTAATATATTTCGACTTACCTTATTAAAAAAATTATTTAGATAAATCATTTAGATATATCATGACTGTGTCATTCTTAAAGTAGATTGTTTAGTAAGATAATAAAATTGTTATCTATAAGATTTTTTTTTATATAAAACAATAGTTACTTGAGCATTACCCCAATATTATGTTCTCCAGATATATTCTCTAAACATTGCTTCAGGTTCAACTTTCCCCTGAATGATTCTTTCTTGATAAATGAGAACCAATTTTTAATATCATTCAATGCTGGTTATATGCTTTTGGTACTTTGTTACACAATGTTAAATAATTTGAATTTCTTCATCAACAACTTATTACACAATGTGGAGTTTCCACATAATGGGAATAGCCCAAACTGTTCCACATGATTCTGTAGCATGACCATTTATAGCTTAATTTGACCTTAATTTTTCCTAATATGTCACATGTATTTATACAATTATAATTTGACCTCTATTCCAACCTCTAGATCCTCAATTGAGATTTTAATATATTTAAAATTTTGATCAAAATAAATATTTTCAAATATTATATCCAATCACGTGTCATGATATACAACTGCAATATTACATCCAATCACTTTTATCAGAATCCTATTTATTTTTTTATTAGTTAGATTTTCAATATAAAAATAGTTCTCAAACTTTTTAAAATATGAAATTTTTATCTCTCTTTCGATTAATTCTGACAACAACAATACTACAATAGAAAAACTTAAATATTTTTAACTAATAACGAATTAATTTAATTGATTTAAAAGTATACAACCTAATGAAAAAATAACTTAATATATATGAATAAAAAAGAAATTTCCTTTTTTTTAAATCACACTGAACTACATAAAAGAACTCATTTTTTTTAATGCCCAACATGATTTATATTAATTTATATTCTTTTTAATTAAGCTCACAAACAAAATTATATTTTTTAATTTAATAACATATTTTTTTATGTAAAAAAAATCCCCATGAAATTAAGATTTATCTAGAAAAGTACATAAAAAAACGTAATCCCAAAGTATTTGGATTGAGGCAAGAGTAAAATAAGGAAAAAAAAAACAAAGGAAAAATGGTTTTGTTTGAATTTAGAGAAATTGAGAAAAAATAAATGAAAAGTTTGTAATATATTTGGTAGAATAATTTTAATGGCATTGTATATTAATATATTTAGAAAGTAATTTATAAAATAAAATTTTGATAATAATTTAATACAAAAATAATTTCTAAAAATAAAATATTATTATAAAACTTTAATAAAAACTTATATTTCGAAATAAAAATATATTAAAATAAATTATTTATAAGATACCCAAATTTTAAATAATTAATTTTCTTTTATTTATTATTTTTTATAACATAAAACTAAAATAACAAAATATTAAATTTATTTTATTTTTTAATTATTTACTTTATTATAATATAATGAAATATTAATAATATAATTATTAAAATATTCACTGTTATAAAAATGATAATCCATTATTCAATGTGGCAAATCCATGTTTCATATAGAGAAAAAATTGCTTAATATCACAATTCTTTCTTAATTTCTGTGTTTTATATTTTTAATTCATTAATTTTTACATTTTCTTTTATCTTTACATGGGTGTAAACAGTAAATTTATTAATAAAAAACTTATGTTAACATTTTATTTATTTTAATAAAGTCCAACAACTTTTGGAACATAGCAAGGATCCTTTAAGTATGAAGATGACCGGATAAAAGTTTGAAAAAGGTATTGTTTATGGCATTTATCGCGGCAATGCCTCCATCACGATTCATTTTCTCACGCTAATCAAATCAAAGCGTCACAACAAAGACTGAACTGTAGCTACAGCTAGAATCCATGTCAAAATGGGACCCATCACTGGTTTGGATTAGGTTTATATGGTAAATAAATATCCCTTTTTAAATTTGTTTAAATTTAGTGTATAGTTTTTTTTTTTTTTTGTCAAATCTGTAATCCCTGTTTCATTTATATTAGGATATAATTTTAAAATATATGAAAAATAAGTTTAAAATAATTTATTTTCTATTTTTTTTTTCAAACATATTATATTGTTCAAGTGACAATAGATAATAAATTAAAAGTAGGTTTATCAAAATTTTGATAAGAGTACTCTCTATATATAGTAAAAAATTGTACACATTAGTTGTCTTAAGCAATTAAGAACTGAAATTACAGTGGTAATCTCAAGAAATATTTTATTTTTATTTATTTATTTATTTTTTATTTTATTTTAAAATTTTATTATATATATATGACTATATATATATATTATTTATTATTATTATTTTTTTTATAAAAGTTTTCATGTTAGATATTAGTATGCAACTTGACATCTCAACTATGTTTACACCTTAAATAACACACTAGACTAGATATATATTTTGAGAGTAGAAAAATTTGCATTACATAAGTCACTATTTACAAAAATTGCATTACATAATTTCTGTTTTAGATGTTGCCAATAAAACACTATGTAATTAATACTTGACACCCTATCAACACTATCTAATTAATACTTGATACCCTATGAACACTATGTAATTAATAGAGTTAACCAAACACAGGAGCAAAAGCAGAAATAATTGAGATAAAAGAAAGGAAAGAAGAGGTGTTACTTGCATAGCAAAACTAAACCACAAATGTGTGAGAAACAAAGACAAGAGAAGGGTTTGGAAAGTGACTAAAGAAGAGATTGTGAATCCCAATTCCTTCATCCATAACATAAATCCATGTTGGAGATGCTGTCTAAGTCACATTCACATGAATGTTAGCAACAGTTGTACTGCTAGGTTAGGGTTGCATATTTATTTCAGTACTCACTCACCAAGTCACTCACACACACAGAGCAAGGTCTAGAAGTGTGAGTGGTGACACAAACAGTGACACACGCACACAGAAAAGAAAGGGAAAAGAAAGGGAAAAAGGGGTAGTAGTAAGGACACACACACCCCTTCGAAATGACATCAACATCTTTCCCTCTAAGCCTCGTTTCTGACAGCTGACTCAATATTCCCCTCTCCCCACTCATTCTTCTTCTCTCCATTCATTATTTTTCGTTAAACAGCAAATAACTGTGTTTGCCTTTGGACCCTAATGAAAAAGGAGGGTTAATAATAAATAGCATTACCCATTAGGTCATTTAAGTGTGTGTTGTGAGTGTCACGATCATGTGCGAGGGTGTTGAAATGAGTAATTAAGAGCCCACACATCGTACATGTATTATGAAGAACTGCAAAATCGGACACACACAGACACCAAAAGCATGTCTGTGTCACATGCCTCAGGCACCCCTATGCCTTCATCACCTCCCTCCTGCACGTGAACCAACCCAAACATAACAACTCCATCAAAGTCAATACTTTTCTTCTGATGGATCTAGAATATTCCTCCATTTTTCCCTCATCTTTCTAATCATGCTCAAATCATATATCTAATCCACTCTAATCCAGTTCATTTTCTCTTCATCACTGTTATGATGTAACCATGTACCTTACTTCCCCAACATTTATGTATTTCAAATCCACCATTATTGCACCTTCCCCCTTCTGCATCTTCCCACAAAACTGTTCTAAGTGGGACACTTTTTCTCAGACAAAACTAATTATCCCATTTACTCTGTTCTCCTGGTTTTTGGGATAAATAATTATTGCCAGTGTTCTAGAAAAACTGGGTGGCGGCTCCTTCAACAAACACACCTTCAAGAAGCAGCCTTTTCAAATCTGCATATGCCCTCTGTTCGGATCATGGTATATGCTCCATTTTCTATTTTTTAAAACATTTCTAAGTGGATAAAATACCTTTAACCTTTTTAATTAAGAATATATTTAAATATAGATTGACAATAATGCAATAAAATTTCTAAAAACAATATTATAAGCTTTGCAAAACTATATACACAATATTTTTTATAAAGATATTTACTAGGGTTGTTATGATTGTAAATCTATTATGATTTTATTAACATAATAATAATAATAATTATTATAAATCAATATTTTCTGTCAATTTAAATCTGTAAAATTAGTTAATTTAGTCCGGTTCACAATTTGGCTAGAACGTTTGATTTATCTGAAAATACAGAAATCCGGTCATTTTCAGTAGAGGAGTAGCCGATGCGTCAGAAGTGTTCGTATTGACGCAAGTAAAGATTTAGTCTTTGAGTTATGCAAAGTTCCGTGATATGCTTATTTTTCTTATCCTAACTGGGTTTTGAATTTTTTGGCTTGTATTAGGTTGATTCATTTAGTATATTTCTGTATAAGGGTTGAACCACCCCTAAAGTAGTTTCCAATTATTTATTTTTTATTGTTCATAAAAAAGTAAGCTAACTTGTTTTTTTTTTTAATAAAAAATTGTGCATTGCCAGCAATTTAAGATTGGAGATGATAATTTATAATGTTTAATAATAAATACAAACTCAATTCAAATGTAAAAGCATAACAAATAAATAAATGTTTAAAAAAAAATTCAAACCATTACTCGAACTTTAAAGGAAGACATCTTGTATTTGTTTTCTCTAAAATATAAAAAATGGATCAACTTATAACAATCCAAATCAAACTCTTTAAACTCATGGGTTAAGTGAGTGAAGTTGGTTTTTGACTCATAATTGACAAAATTTTAATATTTTTAAAAATCCAAATTTGCTTGAATATTATAATTGGTGAGTCTAGTTGACTCCGGTTTCAACCATTATGAGATTCTTATATGATAAGGTTAAAATATTTAAAGACCTAATAAAATATTAAGAGTTCTAATATCATTTAATTATTCTTATAATAGGTGAAATATTCAACTCCCTGGTAACCCGAATGGAACAATGTTAATACCAGCAAAATGATAAACACTATAATAGTTATAATAATGATATTAATAAGAGTTATTATAAAAATAGTTATAATATTTCTTTAAAAAAATTGATAATAAATATACAATATTTCAAATCTGGATTAAAACCCATTTCAATTTTTTTTTATCAGACATATTTCATTTTTAAAACTGGATTAATGGAAGTGAGTTTAAAAAAACTCTCTCACATGGCTAAAGCTAATAACTCAGATTTTAAAGTGAAAGTGAAAATTAACTTTTATTATATTATGAAATATTTTTTGTTCTCTGATGATGTTATGTCGAAGCCACCTAACTTGTCTATGATGTTGAAACGATAAACCGCAAGCCCATATGGTTGTGATAAATGGCATCGAACAACACAGTCTGAGGAGTATTCAGAGGTTGTCACAAGAAGAGAGAGGTCAATGTCTCAAAGCCCACATAATCTTATCATTTCTATATTCAATGTTTTCTCACCATTAAATCTCATTTATTTAACCTCAAATACAAATAATAATATTTTATAATAATATATACTGGGTATATATAATTAAAATTCACTTTTTAATAATTTAAAAAATATTAAGTTAAACTTATAAGATCGATAAAAATTGTTATTTTTTATTTATTTTTATGACTATGAATGATTCATCTTTACTTTTTTATTTATTTCGATAATTATGAATGATTTATCTTTTAATTAAGTGTCAGTAATCACATTTTTTTATAATCCACCACACCAGTTTCCATGAAAAGGGCTCTAAGCATAAAATCATGCAACTACACCATCTAAATTGTAATTTTAATAATTTTGGGAGGCACTGTCATATCTAAAGAGAATTTTGTTCAAAAATGGTATTTTTGTTTACATATTTTATTACAAAAAAAAAATATATGTAAACGTATATAAGAATCTATTTTATAAATTTAAAGGGAAAATTTAAGTTCAATAGAAAATTTATATTTTAATATATAAAAGTTCTAAAGCTTATATATATAACATGAAATCAGTTTATCTTTCATTTATTCAAGATATTTTATGTTTCTAAAATATATATGTTTTTTTAATTTTTTATTTCTGAAGTCAAAAGTGACAGTATATAACATTTTGAATGTTGATATTTGGGTTTTGTTTAAAAAAAAAAAAATCTTTTTAAAGATGAGTTAAATAGATGAACTTCTGTTGATTTAAATTTATAGTATATATTTTATTTGAAAATCAAGTTTTAGAAGGATAAATAAAAGGATTTCTTTAACTTTCTCTTTAAAGTCTTTGAAACATATGATTGAAAAACAAAATTATCAAGATAAGAGAAATTAACTTAATTTATAAGATTGATAAATTTAAAAAATCTATATAAAACTGAGAAAATTAATAAAAAGTGATTTAGTGCAAATAATTAGAGACATTGTGTCTGGAATGGATAATATATCTTATTATGAGTGTTGTCGTTGGATTTGATAATGCAACCTTTTAATGTGTATTATTTTTGATGATTTTGTTGTAATTGAGTTTATTATAACTTATTGTAAAAGGATTTAAATGCTAATAATATTAAAAAGTATATTTAAACTTAATTCAAATAATCAGGTTTTCATTCTTTATTCTTATGAAGTGTTTAAAAAAAATACATTTTCAGATAAAAATAACATTTTTATTGTAAAAACCCAAGCGAGATGGTTTTGTTGATATTTTCTTTTATACCTTTTTCATATGAACATGCTTAACCTAACCTCTGCCGTGTCTCGATTCTGATAATAAAAACATATGATATTTAAGTCTTAGACATTTTTAATTATTTTAAATTATAAATTTATAAAATTGATGCCAATTAATTAGGGAATGTTCTGTAGTATAATATTTTAAAGATGTCCGTAAAGCAATTAAACTACAAATATTTTAACTACAAACTTACGATCTAATTTAATTGATAATTGAAACCTTTATAAATTTTATTAATAATAGAAATTATTTTAATATCAATAAAATTTATAGTCTTTAAAATAATATTTAATTTAATTAATATAATAATTAATTATTTTTTAAAAATTGATTTCTAATGGTATTTTTTTTTACATTATTTATAATATCATAAATATATTAAATTTAATACATTTATATTAATCTAATATTTTTTTAAATCAATTAAATAAGTTTTAAGATAAATAAAAAAATATAATACTAGATTAATGTTGCTAGATCAAGAAATAAACATTTTTTACCCCATGTAAAAAATAAAACAAATATATTTATCATTACCAACATTTTTAACCCTTATACCAGTAAGAAATTCAAGATTTTCGTGTAAGTTTATGAGGTGTACCTTGTTATGAACTAATATATTGTTTCAATATTTTTTTTAATAAATATATCAAATAACATATATTATAATAAAAATATTAAATAATTATTAAATTTAAAAAATAAGTTATTATATTGATTAAATTATATATTATTTTAGAGATTTCAAAATTATTGTTATCTAAAATAATTTTTATTATTAATAAAAAATTATAAAATAATTTATAAATTAGTATCTAAATTAATTATTAATATTTTAAATTAGTATTTAAAAAAGATTAATAAAAATTAATTTAAAATAAAGTAGTTATTTAGTATATCTTACAACTTAATAGTTAGTTACATATCATTAATTTTTTAATTTATAAAATAATTTCTAATTTAATTAAAATAATAATTAATTATTTTAATTTTTAAAATTAAGTTTTATTTAATAATTTTTTAGTATATTAATAAAAGATTTGGAATAATTCGACTTATATTAAAGATAACCTAAACTTTCAATCTTGCAAACATTATTGTCTTACGTATAAAAGCTTATGTATTCATCTTGTTTATTTTTAATAACTTCATTTTGCATTCTGACTTAATCATGTTTCATCAGTATATGCTTTTACATGAGGAGATGTATAAGAAATCTAAATACTACTTTTGATCAATTTCTAGTTATGTTTATGAAATGACGATAAAATTTGAGATGTTTTTTTTAAATATAATTTCAGACATAAAATATAAATGATAGGGTAAGAAGATTATATTTTTAATTTATTTATTTTTTAAAATAATCTAACAAACATAATATTCACTATAATAAAATTATTAAATAATAACTAATTTAAAAATAAAAAATAATTAATCATTATATTGATTAAGTTAAATACTATTTTATAAATTAAAAAATAATTGATATTTAAAATTATAGGCATTATATAATATTTATTGTTCTCCCCCACTAAAACCCAAAGATTAACTTGAGCATCATAATATTTTTCTCAAAACCAAAGACTTGGAAGAAACATAAGAGTAGAAGTTCTTTTGAAACCTTTTGAAACATACAAAAACATTTTATATAACTGAAACAAAAATATTCTTGAAACTCAAATTAACTTCAACACCTTTTTTGTCTTTACATTTATGTTAAATATTCATTTACTATAAAATTGTATACTTAAAAAAAACAAAATTATATACTTTTTAAAAACTCAAACTGTGTATTGATTTTAAATACGGAGAGAAAAAGTATTTATACCAAAAATAAAATAAAATTATATATATATATATATATATATATATATATATAAAGAAAAAAAATGATTGATGGACATGACCAATAGATCTTAAATACAAAACTAGATAATAATAATATATACCAGTTTTTTTATAACTTTCTTAAGTGGCATCTTTAATTGAACATTCTTTTTTATTTAAAAAAACAAATAATTGAATAATTTTTTATTTTAAAATAAATAAATATTTTTTTTAAAATATCAACTATATAATTTTTTAATACTATTTTTATAAAATTATATATACGTATACATATATAATTGTATTATTGTTCATTTTTAATTTATTATTCATAAAAATAATAAAATAATATAGCATATATTAATGTAATAAAAATGTAAGTACACATTTGCACAAGAAATATACTAGTGATAAAGTAAGAAAAATTGTACAAGAATACTATTATATGAAACTAACTTAATAAATGTCTGATCACAGTGGGATAATTAATAAATTGTTATTGTTTTCATTAGTTCTGATACATGCAATTTGAGAATAAGTAAAGTATTAGTATTGTTAGTGTATGTATATACTAATATGTGTTGTGAAAATGGAGTTTTTGGTAGTCCCCAATTAGTTTTATGGTGTTATTTGATTTTTTTGGCAATGAATTTGGATGTAATAGTAACAGTGATGAACATAATAAATCACAGTGATAAGTTGAAAAACCAAAAAGCGATTGACACGAACCTCACAAGAAGATGAAGGAAAGGGAAAGAGAAAAAGGAAAAACGTAAAATGAAGAAAGTGGAGAAATTAGAAACATTTACAGAAGATGACAGAAAGTGTTTAAGGTGTGTACGATTAGTTTGCCCGATTGTGATAGATGTCATTATTTTCTATCTCATTAAAGATCAATCCACTCACTAAATTGTTGCATGCTTTTTCCACTAAAAAACAATTTCTTCCAAATTTATTTTGCTGCCCACATTTTCGTAAACATACATCAAACACCAACATTTTTTTTCTTTTCAAAAACAGAGAATAATGTGTCAATTGGGATTCATTTTGGTTGCGTTTGTTGTTTGCAGTTGTTGGATTCAATTTGGCTTTACCCCACATTGTATTTTTGTGTTTGTAGATCACACTTGCATACATACTTGAAAATGCATCACATTTTTTAAGTATAAAACCAGAATCAATTGGATTGGGTTAATTATGCATATTGTTTAGTGAGTGAACTTAATCATTATATCATTTTTATAATTTTTAAAAAGTTATTGTACTTGTAATTAGTGTACAATAAAATAAAAAATAAAAAATTAATAATTGTTCGTGTGTATGTAGATGACAAAGTTAGGTTAGAATTACGTGTGTTTTTTTCTTCACACACAACCCACATAAAATAACCGATTAAATGCACAAATTCTCTTCCTTTTACCTCTTGTACCAGAACACACACCAACTTTTTCTCTTTTCTCCAATTACTCCCAACTAGAATTTCACAACCATTAAGAGACATCTCCTTTATCTTATAAACAATATAAATAATAATAAATCATAGTTTTTTATATACCTATTTTGAATTTAATATAATGGTCCTTGTACTTTGAGAGAGAAAGGTGTGTGATGTAAGGTTTTGTTAGCTTGTAATTAATTATAGAGAATAGTTGATTTTATGATGTGTTTGTAGGGTGAGAGAGAGAGAGGAAGAAAAGGGAAATAAGGGGAAGAGAGAGGGGCAAAGAAGGAAGAGGAAAAAAAGAAAAGAACTTTTGGTCCATGATTCATGATCATCGTCATCGTGCGTATCTAAAACATCTTGAAATCTATCTTTGACCGTCGTACTCTCTTTCTCTCTCTTTCTCTGTGTGTGTTTTTAATTTTCTCTCATCATCACCCTTCGCCTTTTCGCCGCTGTTGCAGACTCTGCTCAAAACACAGCCACCACACACGAACTCACTTTCACTCACTCCTTCTTCACCCACCACACCCAACAGAGAGAAAACAATACAATATCTCCATTTTGCCCCTCTTTTTCCCAAACGCATCTCTATAAATATTATAATTTCGCCATTCATTAGCATAGCAGCGGAAAGAGAAACAGCTCTCACACTTATCTTCTTCTTCCTCTGATTCCATTCATCATTCATTACTCTGATCCCACGGCTGCGATCTTCTCGTTTCTCCAATCGTACGGCCAGGGGTCCTTTGTCTGCCCAACTCACACCTTCTCTCAGCTTTCTCTCTCTGCGTAAGTCTTCTTCTCTCTCTCTATGCAACAACGCAACAAAGACTTTATTATAACCTGCTTTTTCGCCCTCTGTATGTATAACCTCTTTTTCGTTACGAATCATATCATATCCGCATAATATCTATCATCACTCGCACGCACACACGCACATACTCACACGCGCACTCCGCTATGCATTCTTTCTCGATTGTGCTTCGAATCTACTACCTCTCCTGACATTCACTGTACCGTTTTTCCGTCTTTTCTCTTTTTATTCCTCCCTTTTCCGTTTTCGCTTCCTTCAATTCTTCCATTTTTTATTTTTTTTTCAAAAGTTGCTTTTTTCCGCCCAACCACACTTCGCCCTTCTTCCACTGGATTCCGGGTTCGATTGCTGTTGCTTTCGCTGTTACATGCATCGAAACCGGGTTGAATTACGCGTTGCCGTAATGGGTTTTGCTTCTTCTGCCAGATTTAGATCCATCGTGCTCATGTAACCGCCTTTGGTAATTTGCCTTTGTTTAGAAATTGAATGCTTTTCCAACGCTTATGACGCAATGCGTTTGAAATTAATGAGTGTTTTCTATTTTTTTTTTTTTTTTGGAATAGTAATAGTATGCTTTGGGCTGCAACGGTTTGTGTAGTTCGGCTCTCGATGGGGATCCGTTAATTACTCAGTTTGATTCATTGTGATGCGTATGCATGTGGTGTCATATATGTGTTAAGATGCTGATGGGTAGTACTGTGTTCAAGATATTGGCGAGTTCTGTTATATACTGTAGAATTTGTGATGGACTGTTGGGCTGTCAATCAATGATTTTTCTCAGACACAAAAAAAAGCACATTGAATTCTGTACCAGATACTACTTTGGGTTACAAATTTGGGGCTTCTTGTAAATTCTGTGGATTTGCGTGAGCTAGTTTTGTTTGGCCTTTAATTTTGAACCCTAAGATGGTTTTGTTATACATAAGTTACTTTTGTTTTACTTATTGGTTATGTACTTAGTACTCCAAGGATAACTGATATTAACCTGCGGTCCATAGCAATACCGATATTCTAGTTTTTAGAAAAGACTTCTGGTTGCATGTTTTCATGGAGCTGTCTTGTTTAATCCCCTTACCTTACAGTTTGTGATTATTATGCATGTGTGCAATTTTTACTCAGATACGATGATATGTGGACACTTTTTATCTCTTCTTTATTTATCTTAATATATGTATATATATATGTATGTATAAATATATCATGTCACTGAAATTCAATTACACACTGGTATTTAGCACTAATCTTGTTAATGCTCCATGTGTTCTTCGATTGTGAATAATGAAATGTTTGGTGTGCTTTTTATATATGGTGCTGTCTTTCATTGTTTCCATCTTCTAGACTTTTAATGAATTAAGCGGATTGCTTTATATATGCGTATAAAACACGGAGGCTATTTGTCATAGCATCTGTAAATGATCTTATTTCTTTGATTTTGATTGTAGGTAGAGAGTATAGCTTCTGTGGAACACGGAATATGGAGTCCAACGGTCATGCAAGATTAAAGAGAAATGATGTTATTAAAGAAAATGGTAATTCTCATTTGTCAAATGTAGATGATGAACATGATCCATGGACAGCATGGGCATACAAGCCTCGCACCATCTCATTGTTACTTATTGGTGCTTGCTTTCTCATGTGAGTGTCGAGCTGGATAAATTAATGTTAACGAGTGGTGTATTTTTATCTACTTGTAAATTTTGTTCTTCAATAAGATCAAATTTCTTCCCCCTACTTATTTTTTTTTATACCACTGTTGTATATGCCAGTTGGGCAAGTGGAGCACTTGATCCAGAAAGAGATGCATCTGGTGATCTTGTTACTTCTGTTAAAAGGTTTGGTAATTTTAATTTAATTACTTCTCATTTCGCTGTGCTTATCATTTTGCTGAGTAATACATATGCTAAATGCCCGCACAACTGTTTCTCTGTAGGGGTGTATGGGCAATGATTGCTGTTTTTCTTGCTTATTGTCTGCTGCAAGCTCCTTCTACGTGAGTAATCAGAATGAATTTATTTTGTTTAGTTTGGTATTTTATTTTACATTTATTATATTAAATTTAATTGTGATTTTAGATTTAGATCCCAAAGGAGTAAGAAGATGTTCCTTATTTTCTGTGACTTCTTACATGATTGGATTATTTTCTTGCCTATATCTGGAAGGGGACTGAACTGAGTTTCTAAACTTTTAGTTTCAGGTTTGAGAGATGGTGTTTGAATAATTTAATTCCAGGCTTCATCAGTTAATTTATTTCACATTTAAACTCAAGAGTGAGTTTATGTTAAGAGAATAAGGCAACCGCTTCATACTCACACACCACTGTTTTAGAACATTATTAATGGACCAAGTTATTTGAGATAATCAAGATATCATTCATGATTGAATTGAATGGTTGCTGTTACTTTACTTGCTGGGTAGAAAAGTTAGTGGAAGGTGCTTCTTTTCAAGGTTGGGTTAGAGAGAGTGCGGATGGGATATGGAACTGTTTGAAGATAACTGGGAATCCAAAGTGTTTATTTTTTTTAGGGGCGTTCTTTCTATACAAATTTTAATTTAATTCCGCTTAAAATGGTTTTGCTTATGAGTATGTAAGAATATTAACATAGACGATAATATAAATATGAGTTTGTCACAGCCTCTTGGTAGTGTATGACGGTGGAAGAGTAATGATATTAGTAGAATTTTAGATCAGCTGAAGTTGTTACCTGAATAAATATTTTCCCATTTTCTTTCAGGGTTCTTATTCGGCCACATCCTGCAATTTGGCGCTTGGTTCATGGGATGGCTGTTGTTTATCTTGTTGCCCTCACATTTTTACTTTTTCAGGTTGGTTTCCATGTCTCGATTTGAAAATTCTTGTTGTGTAAAGTTTAAGCAATTTTGTTAGATTTACAACTTTGAAAAAAAAAAAACTTTGCACTAAATTCTTGCTTACTTTTCTTTCATCTGTTAGCTTCCTCTAACTTCATTTGTGTCTTGTGAGGCATAATAATATTTGTCATTTGTTGCTCTGTTTCCAGCAAGTGAATGAAAGTGGTCTAACATGTACTCTAAATTTTTGTCCCTACAGAAGCGTGATGATGCTCGACAGTTTATGAAGTTTCTTCATCCTGATCTTGGTCTTGGTAAGTCAATCCGATTCTTTTTTTTAGCTTTGAAATGGTTGGAATTAATTCATTATGTATGTGTTGTATTTGGGATTTTAAAACATTTTCGGTTAGTCATGGATCAGCCTGTTTCCTTCAGTTTAAAAATTTGTAATTGCTGTGTGTGATCTTGGCAGAACTTCCAGAAAGATCTTATGGCGCCGACTGCCGTATATATCTGCCTGAAAACCCTGCAAGCAGGTTTAAGAATGTTTATGTATGATTCCTTTCACAACCTTTGATTTTGTATATCCTCTCTTAAAGTTACTTTATACCTCTATCACATTTGGATCTAACACGGGGCTTATATTATGTTTCATTTCCCAGGAGACACTTTTTGATGAGTTTGTTCTAGCTCATGTTATTGGGTGGTGGGGGAAAGCAATATTGATTCGTAATCAGCCTCTTCTTTGGGTGTTATCGATTGGTTTTGAGTTGGTGGAGGTAAGGCCTGATACTTATCCGATTAATACACTCTTTTTTGATATTTTGAGATAGGTCTGGTTGGGGGTTTGTGCCTCCATGAAGCTTTGACCTTTTTATTGCGTTGGTATAAGTTATAACTATACTATCGAATTGCTTACGAAGTATTCTGTGCTGGCATTTTCAGTATACTTTTCGTCACATGTTGCCAAATTTCAACGAGTGCTGGTGGGACAGTATTATTCTTGACATATTGATCTGCAATTGGTTCGGTAAGAGTTTTGGATCCATTTTTTGTTTTCTTTTGGCAAGTTTCAAAGATTGCATGTGGTTTATTAGTTGAAGAATGAACTTATTTATTGTACCACCATAATTACAGATTGAATCTATACACATTCATTTTGTCAACAAAATAAAAAAAATATTGATTTTAAAACATGACCAGACCCTTAAATGTTGAAAAACTATGGGATTCTAACATCTAGTGAATGCATCTTTACTGTTTCTAGCTTAAATATATATGAAAATGTCTTTGTCTAGTTGTTTAAACTATCTTGGATAGGAACTGTTAAATATTGCGGGTTGACTACGATTTCACATTGCTTCAATGGAATTCATTTTCAAATTCCTTTAGATCTTCATTCTACAATGAAGCTTCAAGGAATTAATTGTATTGACATTTTTTAACTCTGTCCGTGAAGATATTCAAGCCTATATACAAGTTTAGTTGTTTTATTTCCAAACAGTTTGCTCATCCCAGAAAACTCAGTACATCATTTGAATTTTAGTGGTTCTTTAAGCATCATAATTCATGATTCTGGTGGTATTGAGTAAACTCTTGCATCGAATTAGTGGTTTTTTGGATTTGAAATTGTTTCAGCCGATTGTAACATCTGTTGGATTAATTAATCTGCAGGAATTTGGGCAGGAATGCATACTGTTAGATACTTTGATGGGAAAACATACAAATGGGTCGGTCTAAGCCAGCAGCCTAATATAATAGGAAAAGTATGTTTCTCTGTCATCAGTTATTTCATTAAGCTTGAGTGTTTGATTCCTATTGAAATTGAAATCACTAAACTTGGAATGCCTTTTTCTTTGGCTACTGGAACAATAGCCAATTGCCTATGCTCTGACAGATGATTTTACTAAAATTGTCCTTCTTTAATCTCGTAATAATAATCTAGTACAGTCACTTCATCTCACCATCTGAGACAATGTTAGTTAATTATTAGTAATTTATTATGATTGCTAAGGAGACTAAATGTATGTGACTTGATTGGTCTATGTTACTTGATATTGGCATTAGGTGAAACGAACATTGGGTCAATTCACACCGGCTCAGTGGGACAAAGACGAGTGGCATCCACTGCTTGGTCCTTGGCGTTTCATTCAAGTGCTTAGTCTTTGCATTGTATTTTTGACAGTAGAGCTCAACACATTCTTTTTGAAATTTTGTCTCTGGATACCTCCTCGAAATTCAGTTGTCATATATAGGTTGATTTTGTGGTGGCTACTTGCAATTCCAACAATTCGTGAGTACAATTCATACCTTCAAGACAGGTACATTCCTATGTTTCTATTTATATATTGTCTATTGAATGATGGTGAATGGCATTGGCAACATCCTAACGAGTTCTGGACATTTTATGTCCATATAATATTGTGATTTTTACAGAAAGCCAGTGAAGAAGGTTGGAGCATATTGTTGGCTCTCTCTTGCCATTTGCATTGTGGAACTTCTGATTTGCATTAAGTTTGGACACGGTACGTAGGTCTCTTACATATAAATCCTTGTGTTGTGTGTCATATTTAGAGGTTAGTATTGATTATTGTTTAATTCACTGATTACGTACATGGTGTGTTTCCACAGGCTTGTATCCCAAAGCAATGCCTATATGGCTGGTAATATTCTGGTCGAGTGTTGGAGTGGCAATTGTTACATTTTTGCTTTTGTGGTCTTGGCAAATCCATCGCAGTCTAGGGAACAAGAAGAGGCGATAATTTTACTACTATTGCAGTTGCAATGCATTATTCTTTGATTGATTCCTTCCTCATTTTTATGGATACCAAATCCATAGCCATACACACATGGTGTAAATACTATCATCAACCTCATAATTAAATTGTAAATGAATATTAATTCTCCTAGCTTAGTGTAGTGGATCACAGTTTCTTTGGGCGGCAAATATTAGTTCCAGCAGCTGGTAGAGAGGTGCACCTGTTATTTATGAGGCTTGTTTTTTGAATAGGTTTCCACCATTGCTAAATTGGCCAATTTCTTCCATTCCATCGGAATTAATCATTCTGAAACGTGTGTACCCAGTTATTTTAATGAAATTTTGAGTGAAGAATGTTTTTGCTTCAGCAATTGTCTAAATTTATCATAATTTTGTTGGAGATTTACAAATACCATTATTCGGAATATTATCAGGCAACCATTTTCAGATTTAATATTTTATTGTATGATATAAAAATAACTTACAAAACTTAACATTTTGCTTACTAATATTTTTACTTGATCTTTTATTCTTTTTGCATGCATGCATGTATATATATAATTTAAAACTATTTTCACCAAAAAGGAGACAATAAAATCATTTTACTTTAATCGTGCAGAGATTAAAAAGAATCCCCGGTATAAAGAATAGTGCTTGAATAGTTACGTAATAATGCATGCACCGAAGCATGTTGGTGTTTACGTAATAATGACAGATTTAGTAGCCCATTGCTTGTCACTTTGTATAACATCAAAGTTGTTGGAAAGAAAAAAAAAACGACATTAACACTCGACCAAAACGTGTTTATAATAATGAGGGGTTATTCCTCATTATTTCATGTTTACTTTTTGAACTCCCTCCTAATGTTCCTTTTACAATATGGAGATGCCTTTCGTTATCTTAGTGAGATAAACTTTTACTTCTATTTGTTGGAAACCATTTTTTATTTTAGTTTAAATCATAATATAGCTTATGAACACCTATCATATATAGCTACAATTTACTACAACTAACTAATCACATTTTATACTGATTTCATAAATCAAATCAGATCACAACTTACACTTCATTAGAATTGTTACATGTATTTTGTTTTCTCCAAACACTTCCTGGTTGTCTTTTTCCCATCATATCAGTTTTCGTTTAGACCAAGAATTTCTTGGTGAGTACACAAGAGTATATGCCAACATTTGTCCCTTACGAGTCCACATATCTTACCAAGTCTAAGTGGAAAATGGCATTGTAACAATCTTCCTCTTCCATCTTGTCCTTCCTCGGACAATTTCATTGTTTTGTTTCTCTCCTTTGATTTGTAGAAGGTGTGTATACCTTAATGGCCTCTGCTCAAGGTAAGTCAGCACTCCACTACCATTTATAATATCTGATGATAACCCATTCAGAAGATTTGTGCAGTAATCTGGTTCTACCACACCATGCAGTTTTTCATCCTCTTCAGGTTCACACAATGATTGAACTATATCTGAGCTTCCACACTCCCTTCTGTACTCTAGTGTGATACTAGATAATTGGTGCCGCTCCTGAATTTGGTCTGGGATGGTCTGCAGAAGCAATCAACACTAGAAATTAACTATGAGATTCACAATGCTCTATAAGGACTAATTAATGAGTATTGACTTTTGAGTCCATAAACCTTTGCAATTTACCTCTAGCATCCATCTTACATACTTCACATTATTAACATGTTGGTTCATATCCAAATCACTTCTCTTGGGCTGAAAAGTGAAGAGGTGCACAAAGTCAATAATTGTGTACATTCTTTGTGCTGTGGCAGAGCCAGCAGTAATTTAACTGTAATGCAATAGAGTAAAGAGTAAATAGTATATGTACTGACAGAGCAAAGATTTTTTATGCTATTATCCAATTACAAATTGTTAAATATGGTAAATTTGTTGATTTCTAAAGGGACTACTTTAAAAATTATTTAATGATTTCTGATTGATTGACATATTTTAACATTGACAGTACCTATTAAGCTCAAATGAGACATGCAATATATACCTTCAAATCAGAATTCATGTATTTTGCCTCTTTATCCAATTTGACTATCTTTTCTTGAGCATCTTCCTCTATTGCTTGCTTCTCTATAAACCAAGGTGCAACTTCTGCTCTCACCTCTTCTGGCATTTTGGAAAGGCGTCTTGTTTTACGGTTCATCATCACCCACGTGCTGTTTATGGCTTATCTCAATCAGCACACAGGTATAAAACGTGGAAAGTTTGAAAATTGTTAGAAACATTGTGCAAGACATGAACATAGTGCATAGTACATACCTTGTTGCACGACCAAAAATGTGGCCTGTGGCTTGGCTCCTTATCAGCCAGTCCCGCCGCATTCCATTCTTGCCTGATGCTCCAACCCATGTGTCAATTTCAACTACCTCTCCCCTGAATCATGTCAAATTCATCTCTTGTTATTATGGTTTTCTCAATCAACTAAATTTTCATTTCATTAAAATTGGTACAAGTCTACAGCAAATATGCTGAGCTTATGGCCAGTCACAAAGTAACTCCTCTTGAAGAGCTAGAGATATTTGTAGCTTTTTCTGCTGCCAAATCAGTACAAGACAAGAGTTGTTGAATATGGAGAAGATTCCAAGAAAACCTTCAACAAGTAGTACAACAACTTTTACAAGACTTGTCTCAAGCGAGTTGAAAATTCTCAGATTTGATTAGTATATTCCAACAACAGAAAAATTATTTGAAGGGAACTAATGGTGGAAAGGGACTTTACCAGATGGGATAGTAATCAATCAGAACTTGCATTCTTGAGACAACCCAAATGAGATCGTTCCTCACCATTCCATGTGTCGCCCCAAACCCATCACCGAGCAGCCCAGACATCCAAACATGATTTAATGCTGTTTCCTGCACGCAAGATTGCATTTTGCAGCAAAACAATGAAGCCCTAATGCTTTTTGTGCAGTGAAAACTCTGGTTATATGACAACAACATGTGTATTTAACTAATCACCTGAAGAAGATTGAAGATGCTCTCAAGCGTGGCAGTTTTATCAGCTCCAACTTCATAGGACCTAATGACAACGGTCTGTCTATAACCAACTCCACCTTCAGTGATGAGCCCTTGGCGATGAGGATCAACCAATTGCTTCTTTGTTGGGATGTTTTGGCGCAGACCATTTTCATCAACTGTAACAGCTTGACCCAGAGTGGTGGAAGTAGTTCCAGCTATTTGGCTTAGTGTCTCAACTTTAATTGGCGACCTAAAACTCCCATTAGTTCTGATCTGCTTAACTTGGTCATGGTTTTCTCTGATGGAACAAGACCTCACAAAGTAGGTAGAGGTTGGATATGAGAAAGTGGTAACCATTGTTCTCATTGTGTTCCTGACAAAGTGGAACAGCACCTTAGAAGGAGAGAGGTTGGAAGAGGAAAATGAGTACTACAACTTTTTTATAGTTTAACTTTAGACGGTGTTAACAAAGCAGGGCTTGGAACTCTGAGAGACAAATAAGTGAACCTTGTGAATCAGCTGACTTATCAAAGAGATTTTGGTGTTTGCTGCGGAACTAACTTTTAGTAGTCCCATCTCAGAAGGGAAACCTCCTAGTTCTGATCGATTAGGTAGTAGACAAAACCATGTTTAGTTTGTGTCAGACAATTTTGTGAGTTTATGAAAAAAGCAATGCAGTTAATAGCTACTATTTCATAATGTGAATCTGAACATGTTATATAAAACAATGAAAAACCCAACATACAAAATATTTAACTATTTATCAGTAAGAAGATTAACAGAAAGTATCATTGGAGGATTTAAAATTATATCTGTCACGATTTAACTATTTATAAACATTTTGTTCTTCATTATTACTGGGTCTAGGACTTTAAGAATTGGTGAGTTATAGATATAGTGCTTAGTATTATTATTGTATTACATAGGTAGTAAAAGAACGCCCCCCTCTAGAAATTGACATCAGCCATAAGAGAATGAATTCAGAGTCTCTTTTGTTGAAAAGCACACTGTTGTTAGTGTATGCTACTAGCATTGTATGTATGTTAGTAAGAAGCAAAGAGAAATAAATGTTACTTCCTAGGAGAAAAGTTAAGGGAAGTTTTGAAGTGAAAAATTATGAATTCTTTAGAATGTTGCGTGGAAGAAACCGAAGTTTCTTGGACTTACTATGTCTTCTATTGGTGGTTAGGAATAGTGAAGATTATGACAAGAAGTAGGAGAAAATGAAGCCAACTCAGAATTTGCTGAGGCTTTGCAGTGATGCCAAGTTAGTAGGTTCATTCATTATTGTTTTACACTTTCAGCAATAAATGCATTACTGTTACTTTGCATAAGGTGGAGGCTCAAGGAAATAATTCCAATTCAGTTTAATGAAATTGCATGCTTCAAATTTTTTCGGCACAAACCAATAAAAATGACATTATACATCAGATCTCATAAATGGAGGCTAAATATTGGACAACAATAATAATATTGCAGCACAGTAGAGCAAGGTAGGCCAACAAATTATTCTACTTGAAGTTGTAATTTTAATAATGTTTTCTTCACTTTAACTGTTTGAAAGGGTACTTCACAAATCAAAATCAAGAATAATGGAAATTTTAAATGGTGTGTAATTATGATAGATTAGATTAGACTTTAATTTTGACAAAAGAAAGGATATGTGCGCAGACAAAGCAGTGGCAACAAGGTTTTTTTTTAATCAAAAATATTTTTTTCTACATTATTAATTTTCAAATGTTTTTGAATTACATCAACTAAAGAAAAGAATAAAACATTATGTAAAAACCTTAATTTTATAAATTAGTTTGGTAAGATTGATTCGAATATTTAAGATTCTACATAAGTAAATTATATTTTATTATATAAATAAATACAAAAATTGTAGAGTTCAGATAAGTTTAAAATCTATTTATTAATATTAAATGTAGAAAATATATTAGGTAAAATCTAATCCAAATCAATGTAATAAATGTAAAAAAATATATTAGGTAAATTTCAATCCAAATCATGAGGGATGCTTACCAAGAAAGTGTGCAATGTGTTTAGAAACTAAACCTTCTACCATCTGCGACATATTTGAGAATGTAAACATGATTTGAAATTAAAACTAATACTTTTGACAGTCTTGCTTTGCAATTGGGATCATAATAATATTGTTTAAATTTAACATTATATTATTACTCTTAAGTATTGTTTATCAATAATCAATAATATAATTTTCAAAACAATTTTAACAAATCAAGTTGAAATAAAATTCTTCCAGTATCATAAAGTCAATGTTTTAATGTATGATTAGGAGGTATTCCTATCGAATCGACCCATTTTTAGGATAAATAATAATTCTAATAGCAACTTCATATCTAAACTAAAAATTGATTGTAACAATTTAGTTAAGATGTTTAATTATTAAAACTACGTTGCTAACAGTTTTGAAATTCAATTGTTATTTTTTTTATATTTCATACACTTCTATGTCAAATTCAATTAATATTTTCTATTTAAAATTATTAAGCAAAATATATATTTTTCTCCTTAATTATTTAATATTTAAATTTTTATTTTAACATTGAATGCCTTTAATCAAAATAAAATATAACGAGACATCTGTAAATGATCGTTAAAATAAACTTTCATAAATTCAATTATTTTAATGATTTTTTACAATTAAATTTTTTAAATACTATTATTTTATATATTTATTATAAAATATTTTTTCTTAATTTTTGAAATTATTTTTTAGTATATGTTATGTATACTTATTACTTTATGTGTACATGGGAAATTTTACTAACTGAGTTCTAAAAGTTAAATTAGGTAAGGGATGATCATGAATTGAGTCGATTTGTGATATATGCATATTTGCAATAATAAGATGAAGGGAAGGTATCATATTTGAATGCATGTTAAGTTTGGAAACATATTTAGAAATAAGTTTGAAAACTTAGAAGAAAAAAAAAGGAGATTGGTTTGATTAGCATATTTGTAGTACTAGTGAGATTGAATGGTGAACTATTATATTTTACAATAATAAAAGAAGTTGGAGAAGTTCAAATTATTAGTGATTACGTGTCGATCAGGCTTTATATAAAAGTTATTTAATACATTTTCAACTTGTTCTATTTGGAAGTGGAATCAGTTTTGAGAAAACTGTATAGAATTGTAAATTTGGCATAATTTATCTTAACAGATGAAACTTTGCTTAAGGAATTTTATCCGAAGACTCAACCTCTCTCGCAAACTAAATCTACTCAACAAATTTTAACCTAAGAGCATTTAAAAAATTGTACAACCAGCTCAACCAATCTTTTTTGCGTTGAGCAAAAGCACCTTATTTAAAATGTATATATTTAATTATAAAATTTTAAATTTATTATAAATGATTATGCATGTTTTAATTATGAATAATATTCTATATGATGTATGTATGATCGTTGATTCAAACTATTAAGTACAAAACCTATTATCAAAAAATATATTCTTACTTCAATGATAGTTTAAATATTATCTATAAATTATCATGTGGAGAGGGACAGACATCCACAATTTGTTGAAATGAATTTACCTTGACACGTGCTTGACACATGGAACTTAAATTTGTAGATCTAAAGTGGTTAGAGTCAGTTAGATAGTAAATTTTTTTATAGTGTATTTCTACTTTTGGGAGATTTGGTTTTATAAAGCGTACTATGAAATTATTCACAATCAATATTTTATATTTTACTTTCTTTTTGAGTTAATTGTGTGAAACAATTTACGATCACGTGATCTTAAATTCAGTAGAAATAATGAGGAAAAATCATTTAAGTTTTTTGATTTGAAACTTTTAATAAAAAATTATTTAGTCTTTAAGACGTACATAAAAGTGAAAACAACAATTAAAGTTTTTTTTCTACTTTTTAACAAAATAAAAATAAGAAAACTTAATAATTACAAATCTTAATTTATTTTTTCCGCTGTTAAATTATCCTGTCCAAAAATATATTTTAAATTATACTATTAAATTATTTTCCTTTCAAATTGTAAAATTTAAAAATACAATTTAAATTATATAATCTAAAATTATATCTTTCACTTCTAAATTATGTAATTAGAAACATAAAATAAGAAACATTTTCTTATCCATATTAATTAATCCAAAATTAACTTTTTCTTGTCACCTCTCAATAAAGTTTATTTTCTCTGCGATTGCGTCGGTCTGGTGTGGAGTGCGGATTATTGAAAGCATTTGGTGCCATCTACCATAAATGTATCAAAATAAAAACAGCACAAGAATTTGCAGTTTTCCCAAATACATAATTAATTCTTTTTGCTCATTTCAGCACAACTCAGTTTTTTTCTAACAAATTTGCGGGGTATAAGAATTTTTGAAGTGCAATGAAATATCATTTTCATATTTGCTAATTAGCACAAAAGACAAAATGAGTATTTCAAAATAAATTGAGAACGGTGAAACAAATAAAAGTGCAGAAAGTAATTGCCGAGAATCTAAAGCCCAACTTGTACACCTCCCCGGAATTATTCATAAACAGTGGAAAAAATAAACCTAAAGTTGGTGTCTCTAAAGCCGAACTTGTATGCATTAATAATACTTTCAAATTTAATAAATGTTGAGACATTATTAAATAATAGTGTAAAACTTGTTTACAAATTAAAGTAATGATTAAAGAAATCTTAATATACTTCAAACATATTCTTTAATGTATTTGACATTTACAAAATTGTCATTAACACTCATTTAAAGAGCTGTTAATTCAATCTTACAGAATGAGGTGTCAATACAAGAATAGATGATAATATGTAACAACTTTAAAATACACATGTGAATGTATGTAGAAGCAAGTGTATTGTCGAGGACGTCATGGATTGGAATCCAATCTAATTCCAAATAAATGGATTGAATATAAAATCCATATTCATTTTAAATAGTTCAAATATATTTAAAAATTTTAATTTTTTTTTAAAGTAGATTAAATCTAGACACTTAGTTAATTAGATTAAATTTTCTTTGTCAATTACATTAAATTTATTTTGATATGGACACAATCTAACTTGGCTCGAATTGGCCTAAGCTGACTCAACTGGACGCGGAACAACTCAGCTCTACATCGATCTAGACCCGGACGACTCGACATCTACCCAAACCCAAACGACTCGATATCGGCTCAAGCCCAGACGACTTGAACTCAACTCGGACCTGAAAAACTCGACATCGGTCTGAGCTCAAACGACCAAACATCGGTCAAGCATGGACGACTCGTCATCAACCCGGACGACTCGACATCGGTACTGGCTCAGACAACTCGATATTGGTCTGGGCTCGGACGACTCGACATCGGCCCAATCCCGAATGACTTGACATCGGCCCCCGGGCCCGAACGACTAGACATCGACATCGGCCCCGGCCTAGACGACTGGACATCGATCCAGACCCACTCAACTCGACAACGGTCTGAGCTCGCTCGTCTAGACATCGGCCCAGGCCCAAACGACTCCCGGGCCCACTATGTTGGACATCGGCCTGGGTCTACTCGGCTTGACATCAACCCAGGCTCGAACGACTCAACATCGGCCCGAACCCAGACGACTCGACATCGGCCTGAGCCTGAACGACTTGACATTGATTTGAGCCTGACATCGACCCGGGCCCAAACAACTCAACATGGGCTCGGGCTTGCTCGACTCAACTTCGGCCCAGGCCTGATTTGCTTGACATGGGGCTGAGACTGCTTGGCTCAACTTGGGCCCGAGCCTACTCATCTCAACATGGGCTTGAGTCTACTCGACTCGACATCAACCTGGGCCCGCTCGGCTCAACATCAACCCTGACCTGATCGTCATGGGCCTGGACCGGATCGACTAGACCCATACCGACTTGATTCAACTTGGGCCCGAACAACTCAGCTCGACGTGGACTCCGATCGACTTTGCTCAACCTGGACCCAAATTGTCTTGGCTCAAAAATATGGATTTGGATATAAAATCCATATCCATTTTAACTAGATCAAATATATTTGGATTTTTCTAAAAATCTATAGATTAAATCCACTTTTTTTAATTAGATTAAATTTACTTTGTTAATTAGATTAAATTTACTTTATCAATTACATTAAATCCATTTTGATATGGACACAAACTAACTTGGCTCGAACTGGCCTAAGCTGACTCAACCTGGACGCAGACCAACTCGGCTCTACATCAACCTAGACCCGGACGATTCGACATCGGCCCAAACCCAAACGGCTCGACATTGACTCAGGCTCGAATGACTTGACATCGGCTCAAACCCGAACAACTCGACATCGGCCCGGGCCCGGCCGACTCAACATCGACCTGAGCTCAAACGGCTAGACATCGATACGAGCTCAGACAACTCGATATTGGTACGGGCTTAAACGACTCGACATCGACCCGAGCCTAGACGACTCAACATCGTCCCGGTCCTTGACGACTTGACATTGGCCCCAGGCCCGAACGACTTGACATGGACATGGGCCCGAACAACTGGACATCGCCCCAGCCTAAACAACTCGAAATCGACACGGGCCCACTCAACTCGACAAAAGTTTGGGCCCGCTCGTCTCAACATCGGCCCAGGTCCGAACTAATCGACATCGACCCGGACTCGACATCGACCCGGACCCGAACGACTCAACATCGACCCGGGCCCGAACAACTTGACATCGACCCGGACCTGAACGACTTGACATTGGTCCAGGCTCACTATGCTAGACATCGCCCTAGGTCTGCTCGGCTCGACATCGACCTAGGCCCGAACGACTCAAAATCTGCCCGAGCCCATACGACTCGACAATGGCCCAACCCTGACAACTCGACATCAATCTGGGCCCACTCATCTCGACATCGACCCGGGCCCGCTCAACTCGACATCGACCCAAGCCCGCTTGGCTAGACATTAGCCTGAGCCCAAACAACTTAACATGGGCTCGGGCTTGCTCGACTCGACATGGGCTTGAGCTTGCTCGACTCGACTTCGACCCAGGCCTGCTTGGCTCAACTTGGGCCCGAGCCTACTCATCTCGACATGGTCTCAGGCTTGCTCGACTCGACATCGACCTAGGCCCGCTCGACTCAACATCAGCCTTAAACCTGATCGTCATGGGCCTGGACCGACTCAACTAGACATATGCATGGGTCAACTCGACTCAATATCACCCGCTCAGCTCGACTTGGCCCACAGTTGACTCGACTCGACTTTGGCCCATACCGACTCGATTCAACTTGGGCCCAAATTGTCTTGGCTCAACTTGGATCGGGCCAAGTCAATATCCAACCCAAAATCCAAAAATATGAATTTGGATTTGAGACAAATCCATTTAAATTGATTAAAACTAATATAGATTTGGATAATTATGGATTGGATTTTGTAATTTGGATTTTTTCCCCACCCTTAACAAGCCCTAAACATTTTACGGGGATGGGTGTTTTCATAATTTGTAATTATTGATTTATGTAATGACGTAAATCGGGATTTTAACCTATAGCAAATTGAAATCTGATTGATCAAAAGAAATGAATAAAAAAGATTAATTTCCGTGTACATGGAACTATATAATCACGAAAAAGTGTTGAATAAACAAGAGAGACATTTTAGTAGACAGGTTGAATTTATCAGAATTTGGAATCGTACCACACAGCGTAACATCAAGCGCGAACAGACATGTCCCTCAAGGTTTTAGCCTTCACGGTCCATTAACTTTAAAAGGTAAGCCTGCCAAAAATATGCAATTTGATTAGTATTTTGGTTTCTCAATATCCTTCTATCCGGTATGTAAGAGACTAATTTCTCTTTAGATGAAGCTATAAAGTGGAGACTCCTCCTGCCAACAGTTTTTTTGCCCCATCATACACATGAATCTCGAAATTGAACTTAAGATCATGTTTAGGAGATGCAAGCCCCTTTACTTCCAACGAAATCCCCAGGCAATTCTTATTTCTCAATCTGGCACATAATTAATATACAGCTGGGCTAATTGAGTCAGTTAACTTACAGGACATGAACTATACGCTTTAAGTCCCTGATGTAGTTCAGCAGATGAAATTAAAAGCTTTACAGGGCGGAATTCAACAGTCAAACTTTGGCCTCTATTGTCCGTGAAACATATCATCTCACGATGTATAAGGTGTTCAAATGCCTGTATACACAAGGATAAAATACGCCCAAATGAGTTTCGGGAATGGTAGGAAACATACCATAATCATTATTTGCTACGAATAACATGTTTGGCTTAAAAAAATCATAAAAGCAGATGGACAAACCCGTAAGCAGACATTTCTTGAATAATACTCAGAAGTCCGGAAGGAATCATGCATGCTTTTATACTCTGCAAAGTTGGCAATCACATTAAGGAATAATATAAAAAAATTGAAAGAAAAACAACAAATATTACCTTTCATTACAGAATTGAAGTTGCATAAACTTTGCTCTTTAACTTCCAATCTCTTCATGCCAACCAAAATATGAAGTTCTAAATTGGAACAATCTGCTTGCAAATCGCAATTATAACCAGAAAGCCAATTAGTTCAAGACCCATTAAATGAGAATAGTTTATATATAAAATATAACGTCAATGGAATGGCATCTCTATACAGAAAGAGTAACATCTATTATGATTTATAAATTATCTAAATTGTCATACTTCTTAAACATTCTAGTTTGGGCTGCCTCTGGATGCTTGAAAATGCAATTTCAAAGTTCTCCTGAGACAGGAACCCAGTCTGCATATCCATATGAGAGACTGCACAGAATCTGAAAATAATCAAATTCGCAAAAGCGTGGAGAACATCTATATGTTATTCAACAGCTTACAGAAGTGTGAAAAAGATACTTACAGGAACCTCAGCAAATGTTTGATACAGGAATCAACATTTAAATATTTTTTTATGGTTTCTTTGAACTTTCTATCTTCTATAATATTCTGTAATTTGTCAAGGATTTCTTAACCACGTAGACAAGTGTGAATTTTCATTGATCAAGAAAATACATAACTAACTTTTCCACACATAGCAGTTTCTGTAGATGTGAGCCAGTTGTTTTCAATGAAATAAGTTTACTAGCAAACACAAAGGCTTTTCAATGAAATAAGTTTACTAGCAAACACAAAGGCGGTTAATGGCGATGCAGAAAACTGAAAAGGTTTGCAACAATATTTCGTTCTGCAAAACTCATTAACTTAAATATAAGAATAGTCAAATATGGACAAACATGTCAACATCTGTGCATTATGAATTTATTGGCATTAAGTTATCAAATCTCGGTGATTGCAGCATATGGTAGACATGTGAATTCGTTCGTGTGCTTTGGAAACATTTAAATTGATATGGGTGGCACTCCTGTTTGTTCAGAAGCCCAACTAATAAACTAGAATCAACATAGAAAAGCATTCGCAATAAAAAAGGATACTTGGACCTTCCTGTTAAATTCAACAGCATAATCATGTGGAAAGCTTGAATCGATTGGTAATGTCAACATGTGTATAAGTAACCTACATGACAAGTCAAGCATTGCATTTAACATCGTCTTCAGCATATCTCAGTCTAAGAAAATTACAATCCACCTACTTCTGTGAATCTTCCATTGAAGGTGGTAAGAACAACAGCTTTCTATGTGAAAACCGAGATCGTACTCTTTTCTCCAACAGTTGATCTGCATCCTGCAAGGTGGACTATCTTGATTTGTAAAAGTTATCTTATGTTCTACAACAACCACATGCTATGATAGATTATTTTCTCAAAATATATATACAAGCAAAAAAAAGAAGTGGGAAACAGTTAATCCAATAACAATAATTTGTAATTTACAGAAATAGCATCACTTTAATTTTTTCTCCTTACCAATCGCATTAAGAAATTCAGACATAACTATTCACAACTACTTAAAAGTTTATAGAAGAAAAACGAAATAACTGCAAAGCACATACCAAACGGCAACTAATGCCAAGTACAACAGCCTGTGATGTTATTGATTGCATTGCATCCAGCAAGCTATAAAGTAACCGCTGTTTACCCTGCAAAGAATCAGGAATGCAGACATAGCAAATGTATGTTTAAAAAGTCAAACCAAAATATTTCAGTGACCACAAAACTTAACAGAGAGTAAGAGGTTGAAAATAACTACAATTATAACCCACAAGTTAAACCACAAACTTTTGAGAAATGATCAAAGGACAAAAGCAAGAGAAGCCTTACCCGAGCAAACAAGTCAAACTCTTCTAGAACAAATATAATTGTTTTATGTGCTAATCCGCATTCCCTATAAAACAAAGATAGTAAATGCTCTAGAACTTGAAATTATTTTGCTTTTTTAACCAATGAAACTTTCACTCACTTTAGAATGGCAACCATAAACTGGGAGTTGTCATCAAATGATGCCTGCAGAATGTTGATATCAAGATAAAAAAAATCAACGTACCATATTTGCAAATGCATAGTATGAATTTTGTATAGGTAGGTTATGTTACCGCTTTTGAGAATAGCAATTGATGCTCCATGCATAACTGCCTAGCTATTTCCTGTTTCATCATGGTTTGCAGCAACAAATGAGACACCAAACAAGATTAGATACAGTGCAACCTAAATCTACCCGTTCAAACAATCTTATTTGTATTGATATATGTTTGGTAGAGAAGAAAGAAATAAAGGAAATGAAGTGGAAAAAGAAAGAAGAGAAATTTATGAGAAATAAAATAAAAATAGAAATAGTCTCACTGAAAAAAGATTATTTTTTTGAGATTATTTAATTTAAAAAAGGAATTAAAAATACTATTTTATTATTGAGATTAATATTTATTAATATTATTTTCATTTATTATTATCATTATTACTACTTTATATATTTATTTATTATCTATAATCTATAAGTATAAATGGGGATTATCCTATTTGATGTAGGCATTATGTTCCTATTTTACCCTTATCTATAAGAATATATAAGAGGGATCATCCCATTTGGTGTATTGTGTAATGTAAAAGAGATTAGGTTTGACAAAATTGGAGTGCAATTGTGGTGGATGGGACTCAATGCCATGTTAGTATTTAATGTGTTCTTTTTTATTTTTAAAATTTAGAAGGCAAATCATTTTATTTAAAAAATATATAAAATTAAAATTAATAAATGTTAAATTTAAGTCTTTAAAATAATATACTGTGATAGAAATTACAGACACATGGCGCAACAACTCTTGTGTTTATAATAAAACATTGGGATTGTGTATCAAAAAGAAGTAAAACGTAAGAGACATCCTTCCATCTGGTGTTCTTCCGCCCATTTCTGCATTATTCTACACCCTTAGATGAAATGAACAGTGTTTGAATTTCTCTCCATTTCTTCGTAGCTTTTCACTGCCAAATGGTGCACAAATCCCAAAATTAACTCTCTTCCTCGCTATTCCACTATTTCCTCATTTACATCAGTGCAATCAAACTGACCGTATGACAAGAATAGTAAATTCTATAAAGATTTATTCCTTATCTTGTAACAAAAATTCAGAAAGAACATTGTCACAGTTCCACTAGGAGAATCTACAAGCTTCCTAGCTAAATCACCGTGGATTATCTTCCAATTAGTTGTCTCTTTCCGCAGCAAGACTAACTAGTTAATCACTCAACCAGAGTTCATGCCAACCTATGTGCCTATATTATTAAGTGTAAGAAGCTGACTAGGGCGGCAAACTAGCCATATAAGAAGCCATTGATTATATACAAATCACAGCTAACAAACGTCACCAAAGTCGTTGTCAGTAGTAAGTAAGTCAACATAAGCAATCAGGAAAAACAATTCTAGAAAAAAATTAACACAAGCAGAAAAACAAAGGGCAATAATAACATCATAGCTGTTTAAATTAGTAATTGTATAAGCAGGTTTTATGAATGCTAACCTTGAATGCAGAGATGTCATCACAATGTAAAAGCCCATTCAACCTTATCTGCAACGAAAAATTTAATCCAAGAGAATAAACATACTTCCGATCTTATAAATTATTCATATCATTATGTTTAATCGCTCATTCAGTAATATTTGAACATTTATTTTTTCATTGTAGTCTGTCCACATAGACGTTTTAATCTGTTATAGTCTCTACCGTGGACTAAAATGGATTAAAAAGGTATTTTAGAGACTAAAACGAGTTCAAAAGCTAATCTGTAAAGCCTAAGAAAGTAATATCTAAGTGTGGGAATGAAACAGTTATGATTGTGCAGGCACAAGAACCAAATGACCAAGACTAATTAAACTATATTATTATTTAGAGGCAATGATTAATTACCACTGAAATCGAGTCTGGATACTCTTGCAGCAAATCTTGAATGACAACTTCCAAAACCTAATAAGAGAAAACATATTGAAAAGAAAATGGAGGAAACCCTTAAACCAAGGTTGAGATTGAGGTGAGTGATGAACACACCGCGCTCTTTCCGGAGCCGCGCGGACCGAGAAGCAGAATAGAATTGTTGCACGCCTCCGTCACTGAACTCGATATCATGAATTTCAGTTTGCTGATATGAGAAATCGGTAAAGTGAGGCTACGACCGATTCGAATTTGATTGAATAACAAGGAGAAACGTTAACTGTGGGAAAGAAGAAGTTCAGACCTGTAGTTGCTGTCTGGATAATCGTTGTTGAAGATGAATTTGGGGTCGCAGATTCTGCTTCGAAGCACGTTCACTGCCATCGTTTTGTGATTTTCTGGCTCCATTGCGCCGAAGATGCAACACAGTTGGCGGGAACAATAACCGCGCCTGAGTATTTATAACTAGCGAAGATCTTGTGTTCTTTATCAAATGCGGCCCAATTCCTATAATGGGCTTCGTTCTTCGTTGGAAGCCCGGTGATAGGCTAAAAGTGGAGCAATTCTTCCTGCACCTCTATAAGAACATCTGAAATGACAATTTTACCCTTTTCTTCTCTTTTGTAGAAGTAGTAATTTTGTTTACTTATATTAACACAATAAAATCCTCCTACATGAATTTTGATGTAATAATAACTTTAAAAAAAATTACAATACCATCCTGTTTTTCTTAAATTTAAATTTTATATTTTTCACTCTATTATATTATATCAACCTTTCTTACAAATCGTATATCACGTAATTTATATCAACTTTACATTTAAAAAACAAATCAACAAACATAAATCATAATAGATCTTCAAAGTATAATATGATTTTAATTACTTGATTAGGTATAATAATTGTATTGTTTTCGTTTTTAATATTCTGTGTAAATTAGGGTCTTCTAGGAATTTTTAATAATTGTAATTGTCTTTTAGGTATAATTTATATATTATAACAATTATACAATGCAGTTTAATATTTGGGTAACATATATTTCTAATGTGATTTATTTTACTTCTAATTTCTATAGTATCTTAATTGTATACTTAAATTATATTGATATATAGATATTAAACAACATCTCAATAATCACATCATCATTTAGTATTACATTAACAAAATACATATTATATATATATATATATATATATATATATATATATATATATATATATATATATATACACACAGAAGATTCACATAATGATTAAAATAATACTATCGAGATCTATGAAATAACTGATTCGATCTAAGTTGACTAAGTGTAAGACCATTTAAAAAAATTGTATCAAAATAATCTGTTTTTTTAGATGAATTGTAATTTTTTTGGTCTAACATGTAATAATTTTGTTTCGTTTCTAAAAAATTAAAAGTTAAATAAATTTAACTATTATATTATATATATATATATATTAATTGAAGTCATAATATTGAATTTAAATCTGAATTTATGTATAATTTTTATATAATAAAAATTATAAATAATATAAGTATTTTAATTTTTTTTAAGCTCATTTAAACCAAATCTAAAGAACTGAAACATTAATTTAAACTAAAAATATCTAAAGAGTACAACTGCGTTGCAACGTTGAATTTTCGAAAACTAATTTCAGAGAGTTTTGTCTAAAATTTATTTGTACTTATACGCAAAAGATATCAATAATATTGTAGTGGTGTTGTGTGCGGAAGAAGAGCGTGCGAGTGTAAAATATCAGGCGGCGAGGCCACACCGAGCAAACCAAAATCAAGAGATGTTACGGCTCACCATGGGATTGGTAACCACCACTGTTCCCATGAACGTCGTTCCTCAGTTCGGGTCGCTCCGAACATCCATTCGGGTCGGAAACCCATCCGGGTTGAGCCTCCCTCTTTCACGGTCACAGAAGAGGAGTAGGAGCTTTGTTTGCTTGGCTGTGGATGACGACCTCAGACAGGAGCAGCAGGACTTGAGTACCACCGCTACTGGGTTGGGCTCCGCCCTTGAAGAAAGGCCCGGTAAATAACCACTGGAACCCGCTTCATCGGATTCAGTCATTTCAATTTAATGTTATCGTTATCTTATTCCTTAAGAGTTTTTAGAAAGTTTTATAGTAGAAGAACATAAGAAAAATCGTTCTTGTATGGAATAAAGTTAATTTGGACAAATACAGAGCTACAGATTTAATTTTCGCCTGTGAAAGAAGCTTATTTCATTTTTCTTAGTTATGGAGAATTTTATACAAACATGACCTATGTATAATATTGTGTATGGATGCTACGAGGATAAATTCCAAATATGATTAGTGTATATCGTTTTTTGTTCATATTATACTATTTAACTCAACTTATCCTAGGGTGGTTTCTTGAGAACAATGTTATTGCGGGTACATTTGAAATTGTGCTAATTTTTTTCCCTTGTTAAATGATGATTGTGGTGATATGATTCCTCAAATGTAGTAGATATGGATAAGATTCTAAGATCGTTCTTGTGTCTGAAAACACAGATCCTTTTAAGAGTACATCAGAAGAAATGCAGGGAAATTTTGAGCAAGATGGTGGACGAGGTGCTATCTATGATTTTCTTTATCCCAGTAAAGAGCTTCTTCCTGATGATAAAGAAATGAGTGTATTTGATCATCTTGAAGAGCTGCGGCAGAGAATCTTTGTATCAGTTTTAGCCGTTGGAGCTAGCATTTTGGGATGCTTTACATTTTCAAAAGAACTGATATTGATTCTTGAAGCCCCTGTTAAATCACAGGGTGTAAGATTTCTTCAGCTGGCTCCTGGTGAATTTTTCTTTACAACTTTAAAGGTAAGATATCTTACAAATATCTCTGAGATGGCTGTTGCTTCCTTCCTTATCAAATGAGCTGTAATATTTTATTTCTTGGTAGACATTTCATTCAATTAAACCAGTGTTTTATGTTGTTGCTCTTGCTTTATCAGGAATGTACAAAGCAACCTTCGTTCTTATCTCTGCCTCATAACTAGTTCCCAAATAAGGTTAATGGCGTAGTACAATTGAAATATCTTTGTTCTCCAGATAATTGTTTTATCTAAGAGCTTAAATTAAAATTCAATCCAAATAAACTTTGTGATTTAGAAGATCGAGAACAACAGAAACAGTGTGGTCATTTATACTTCATCACATCAAATCTAAACCCTTCAAATCCCAATACTCTACCTCACAACCACCATACACTCAAAACTATCCCTTCAACTTCACAAAACTCTCTTCCTATAAAAAAGTTAAACACTGCTCAGATGCAGGAAAGAAGGGCCCAAGGCCTCTGCTACTACTGTAATGAAAAGTTTTTACCATATCACAAATGTGCTTCAAAAAAATTCCTTCTCCTCACGATAGATGATGAGGATCCCATTACCTCATATATACCTGACCAAGGATATTTTCACTCCCTCTCTACTCTAAAAACACAACCATCACCTACCAATACTGATATCACACTTCCCCTAAACCCTATCTAGTTTCAATTTCATCTCAAGCCTTATTTGGCCATCCTTCTCCCAAATCTCTCAAATTCATTCGCAATATTTGGGGTTTTTCTATACCGTACTCATTGAGAGTAGGAGCTCCCACAACATTTTGCAACCTTGCATTGCCTTCCACCTTCATCTCACAACTAACCCTACCAAACCATTATCAATTATGGTACCATGGTGACCTCATCGCATGTACATGCTTCTGTCCCCACATCCCCCTTGACCTCCACACTCACTCCTTCACCATTCCTTGTTACCAAGGATGACAACGGGGTGGGACGAAAACTATATTTTTTGATAATATAGAAAAGAAAAACAACTCATAATAATACCTTGGCGGAAACTAGTTCGTCCAACAATTCATTCATCGTGGGGATGAGAAACATATCCTTCATGTGACTACATTCAGATTGTCTTGTAAGATCTCATAGGCACATAATCTATCACTTAGAATTTGAATTAGGATCTACCACAACCTCATCTCCACAACACTTATAATGTGAGAACTATTGAAATCTTATTAGAACTAGTATATTATCTTTAGTATGCTTAGTGTTTAAGATTTAGTAATCTATTATCTTATTAGAGCTAGTCGAAATCTTATTATCTTTATTGGTGTTGTGTTGTGCATTTAACCATTTTTTGCATACACGTCTAAGTTAGGATCAAACCTGAATAGAGATAAAATAAAAGAAGGCAGGAGCTACCTTGATAATATTAATTTTTTGTCACTTTGAACTGCAGGTGTCTGGATACTGTGGCCTTCTCTTGGGAAGTCCCATCATCCTCTATGAAATCATAGCCTTTATACTTCCAGGTCTTACAAAAGCGGAAAGAAGATTTCTAGGACCGATTGTTTTAGGCTCATCAGTTCTTTTCTATGCGGGAATAACTTTCTCCTACTTAGTTCTGACACCTGCAGCATTAAATTTCTTTGTTAACTACGCTGAAGGTGCTGTTGAATCAATATGGTCCATTGATCAATACTTTGAATTTGTTCTTGTGCTTATGTTCAGTACAGGCTTATCTTTCCAGGTATTTTTTCTTCTTGTTTTTCTCTTTCTTTTTGATAAACTTGCTGACACCAACTCTTGACAGAGGTCATTGACATGATTACATTTTTAAAAATCTCTGCTTGGGGTCTATTTGGAGTTATGAACACTGGACATTCCAACAACATAATTCTCTTAAGTATTCGAAAGAAAGGCATGCTATGGTTACTAAGACGAAGAATGCTCATAAGTTTGTGCTTAGAAACCACTTGTAATCAATCATACCTTTGGATTTTAGTTTTGCATAAACAGTTGTGCATTTAACAAGTGCTTAATGAAACAATAACAAGAAGCAATCTTTATCTACGTATGTACCTCCAAACTTTATTAGTTATGGAATCTAAAGGAAATCATATTGTAGGTACCTGTCATTCAATTTCTATTGGGACAACTTGGACTGGTGTCCGGAGACCAGATGCTATCAATTTGGAGGTATGTTGTGGTTGGTGCAGTTGTGGCAGCTGCTATAGTTACGCCATCTACTGATCCTCTCACTCAAGTTCTTCTAGCAGCACCTTTATTGGGTCTTTACCTAGGTGGCGCATGGATGGTCAAGCTTATTGGACGGTGACCTTAGTCCCTTAATTTATGTACCAGAATTTTCAGTCTGAGCAGATGTTAATGTACATTCACACAGCAATCTAGTGTATATTTTTACTCGTACCAGAGCATTACTCTTCCTGTATTCCAATTGATTTAAACGTTTAAGTCTGTCGGGTCATTTTTAAGTGATTTTCTTTTTCAAATTACAAATGAAAGATAAAGTATAATAGAACTAAATAACGAAAATCCAAAAACAAGGCATTCCCTGAATTCCAGTTATTGAAATTATAACTGTTCTTTGAACTGAACCAGATAGATTTTGATGGAATTATAATTGAAACTTTTATACCGAAGTTTTTAATACTGTTTAAATGTGAGAGGAGATAATATTCTAGCAATCTTATGTCTGAGGTTGAACAGTGACAATAAGTACACTGGTATATATAAAATTGAAAATCCAAATGATCATTTCAGAAGTTCTACAACGGCAAATTCATTGAACACATATTCCCCCACCCAAATAATAATTAATAAAATACACCCTGGCTAATGTCAGAGCCTACTTATCGGTTAATGTTATATTTTCCACTCTGGCTTCGACGGCTTCAACGGCTTCATCGGTAGTACTAGGATTACCTAGTTCAGATGCAAACTGTTTCAGTGAACTCCTCAAGCCATTGCATGGCTCCATAAATGCAGCTGATGCGCCTAAAAGTTCTTCTGCCTCCACTTGCATAGTATCAATAATGCTGAGGATTTTCTCCAAACCTGCCTTTATGGCAGGAATCTCTTGTGGGGGATAAAGGCATGCTCCAATTTCATCAATCTGTCGACCAAGTTCCTGACACAATTGCAACAATTTCTCCATGGAATTTACAAAACTGCTGTTGTCATTTGGTTTTTCCACCTTAAGCAAGCCGATGATGGAGTGAATGAGTACTTTTATAACTGAAAGTGTATCAGAGACCACCTCAATTGATCTTTCAGCCACTCTCATCTCTTCAGGCGACAAGTCATTCCCTAAATCATCTTCACTTGAATTACCATCATGGGAAACTGACTCTGCTTCAGGACAACTCTCATTGGAAGTTTCATCAACTTGATCATCGAATGAAGCAGGTTTCAATTCTTTCATTTCACGAAGAACATCCTTCACTGAGACAGCAACCTGCGTCATTCCTCGTCCAATTGCTGTAACATTTGTGGAAGGAGTCTTTTTAAGAGCAGAACATGCATCCCATACAGGACCAACCAATTGAGGTACTGTTAGTTTCTGGTCTTTGCAGTGGGTCCCTGTTGGTGTTTCATTAAAAGAGAAAAGTTGTCAACAATCCAATAAGAGATTACAAATATAATTTTAAAATTAAAGTCTATTCATTAGAGCAGGCTGTGTGCATTCCAAAACCAGAAGTATCCTTAATCAGTGCATATTAAACCAGAACAGAAGTATCCAGGGATCTTATTAAATAAAATTTTAATTTTAAACTAGATTGATTACATAATAAATCAAGAAACTGGAATACACTCTCTAACACCATAAGGAACAAAACTCCAAATCACAACAGAAAACTATACCTCATATATATCAAGCAAAATGTTAGGAATACACTATCTAATACACTCTCATTTGTTAAATTGATTGGAAATCACAATTTGGTGGGTCCCATACCTTATTTAATGAATCTCTCCCCCGATTTTTGTAGTGTCGAATAAATTCGGATCAATAGAAGAGAGTATTAGGGAGAGTGTGTTTCTAGCACAATTCATATATCAACTCCAAAGCTACCAGATCAACTAATGACATGACTCTCAACAGTCAACATCACAAAAGAAAAACGGCATAAAAAACTTCTGTGATGAAAACATAGCGTGAGGACGGACTTAAAAAACATCTCTACCACCAACTACATATCTTAGCTAGCGTCCATCTCTTTCACTATCACCTAAACCATGAAATGGAATCATCATCAGGTTGCGTGTTTTCTCCTCAACTCATGCATAGTCTCCCATTCTACATTTCTGACAGGGTGTATAAAACGCATGGTCTAGGGAGAAGCATGTTCTCATTTATATCGCTCACATCTAGCTTTTAAATTCATAAAACAACAGTCCAGAATCACAGACAAAAGTGTATTATTATTACTGATCAACATGTCATTAATTATCATAGCATAGCACAAATTAGTAATCATCATACCATATAAAGAGATTGTTTCCTTCATCAACCTGAAGCTGGAATCAACAACTTGCTTCACGGATGCATGAACAGCAGAAGACAGAGTAGGCCCCGCACCAACTGTACTACCATGGGAAACCAAAAGGAAACCTTGTAGATTGTTGAAGTATGATGCCATATTTTCCTCAATTGCTTTGGACTCTGGCTGCTCCCCGGTCCAAAGCATTCCCACTGCAGAAAACCAAGACACAATTGAAAAACCAAACAGAAAATTTGGATGGTTGGTATCCGAATAGTGCAAAAAAGGCAAGAAAAAAATCTTTATCCTTTCACAAATACCAGTCTAAACGATTTCATTAATTTAAGAATAGCAACAAGTGCCCAACACAATTCAATTCATGCAATCTCTTTTACCCAGTTTGGAAAACCCTCGTGAGTGACTACAACACTGAAAACTAATTAATGATGGGGGGGAAAGATTAAATTTTGGGAGTGCTAGAACGCAAAATTGAAACAGGGCATCAGAGAGAAACAAAATTTAGCGAGTGAAATTAAGAATGGCTGACCTGTAGTTGCTTGTTTAGAAACTTGGTCTCCCATCTTCATGACATCGTCCCAGGTGACTTTGGTAGAAGAAGACGGCGGTGTTTGATCCAAAACCTAAAAGGGTGTGAAGAAAAAGATGTTGAGCGATGGTGATAACCGAGTAGACAGAAACAGAGAGAGGAACGATGTGATTATTACCTGGAGCGTTTCATGGATAGTGGCGAGGTGGGAACCAAGCACTAGATTGAGATGTTCTTTCTCTTTCTTGGATCTTACAGCCATCTTCAACCCTCGCACTCTCCACAACTGCACACTGCGTTTCAATCTCCAACTCAAGCTTTCTGCCAAGTGACAATGGTGGTGACGGCGTTGGGAACAGTTCACTCGCAATTGAAGCTGGGAATAGGGGTTTATGCCTGCGTGGCACTTCTTTATAAACCATCTAATTAAAAAAAATGTTTTCATGTGAAAAGATTTTATCATATAGATTATATTTACTTATAAGAACCAATCTTTGTTTTTATATAACTAAAATTTAATAAAAAATATTTTTTTTCATATAAATTATACTTTGAGCTTCTTGTCCAATATTTAAATAGTATTATAAGGTTATTTTTAATCGATTTCACTCATATTTTAAAAACATTGAAATATAACTTAGATATAGGTATTAAAGTAGGTAAAATTGAAAAGATAGAAAAGTTAGTTAATAAAATTATTTGTGAAATAAATGTTTTAAGAACAAAGGAGAAAAATATATTTAAAATATTCAATTAAGTGTAAATTACACCTTGAATTTATTTGTTTAGAACTATGATGTTAATGGACACTTGTAATTTTATTGCATTTTTTTATGAGAAATGTTAATAACACGCTTTATTATTGATTGAAAATTATAAAATTAAGAGAATATTAAACGAGAATTGATATTTACAAAAATATGTAATTCTTTAAAAAAACAGTTATGGATAATGTATTTAAAAAATGTGTCACGCCTTTTTTTATGATTTCTCTACTCTTATATATGAAATTGAATTTATTTTAATTCTCACCAGCACATGAACCCGACCACCAACACAATTTAATTTCTAACTTATGCATGCAAGAATTTAACAATCCAATTGAAAAAAATAGAATTAAGAGAATAATAATTTAATTATTAGGATAAAAAAGAATAATATAAATTATTATTGACTTAGACTTTTAATTAATGAGAAGCTTTTGAACATTAAAAAATCATAATGTTTTAAATATAATTAATGGTAATAGTCTTAAAATAAATTATGAAGGATAGGAGTACTTTTCTTTCGCATAAACAAATTATTAAACTTAAATTTGATTTGAAAATATGTTTTTAATAATATATATATATATATATATATATATTATTTCTTAATTAATTGTCGAGTCACTTTTGAATAGTTTTCATCTCATTTTCATGGTTGTGTGAAATCGTTTGCAATTAATAAATTGTTTCCAACAGTCTAATCAATAAGTAGTATCTATGCAGTTAATAAAGAGACTATATTTATAATTTTTTTTGTGTGTAAAAATCATTATCTTTTATCCTTTAGTTTTTGTTATTATTTTTTAAACTCAATTAACTAGTAATAATAATAAAAAAATTATAATTATTTTTAAGAACACATTTTTTATAATTTTAATAATTATTATAATAATTAAATTTGTATCTATTGCATAAGAAAAACGATTTGCATTTAAAAATAGAGAGGGCTTTCCGAAATTTGTTTCAGGAAATTAGTGTTTTTGAAAAGAAAATATATATAAAAAAAATGTAAATGGCGTATACTTTGCAATTGTGAGAGGTGTATTTAGTAATAGCCAAAATGAAATAGGCTCACTATTGCTGTACAAGATGGGCTTATGACAATTGTAAAGTATATCACTTATAAAATTAATTAATTTAATTAGTATTTTCCTTTATGATTTTATTTCAGAAATATATAATAAAATTCTAACTACTATTTCTTTATAAATTTAAATGTAATTTTATAAAAAAATAAAATCTAGTTAATATCTTGTTTAGGAAAGTTTATACTACACTAAGAAGTATATGGTTAAAGAAATTTCGAAAGCTATTTCTAACTATTAATATCTTTAAGCTAAAAATATTATAAATAACTTCATTATCTATTTATATTATGAAGCAGTTGATTTTAAATATAACGCCCTCTATTCAACATAATTTTAACGAAATAAATATTTTATTTAACTAGCCATTTTTAAAAATTTAAAAGAATTATTTCACTAAAATAAATTAAACAAGACATATATCAACTTTTTTTTAGAAAGAAAAAAATTGTAAATAATGTAAATTTTATTTTCTGCTAGAAGTCGAAGTGTTGAATTGGAGTTAGTTTACTAAATCTCTAATTTTTCTTTGAAAAATTATGTTTTTTAATATTTATTTCTATAAAAAGGAAATAAGGTAGAAGGATTTTGACCAAATACTTTTAGAGTCAATATGAAAAGATACATTATAAAACAATATTTATAAAATTAACGATTAAATAACAAATGAAATATTACAAACCGTTACGTGCAGTATTTGTCCTTTGAAAATGTTCAGTTCCATTTTGAACAATGATGTGTAATATGATAAATTTGGTGAAAGTCGCAAGTCACTGTGCCCAAAAACAGACTGACTCATCACTTTATAATCTTTTGATTTTTATGTATGTATTTGGATGTAGTTATTATATATTTTTTGGATAATCAAAATGTGAGAAAAGTAATAAAATTTAATATTTCGATCAAATAATATTTAATCTTTAATAAAATAAATATCAATTAAATAGTATATAAATAAATTAGTATAAATAAAACTTTATATAAAATATTTAATCGTTATCAATTTAATTATAAAATATTTAATCGTTGTCAATTTTAATTAAAAAAACATGAAATTGTTTTTTAAAAGTGTTAAAAATAAAAGGTGAAATGTGAAAAGTCAGCAAAAGTCCATTTTAATCTTTAAACTAAATTTAAAAAACTTTAAATAAAACATAATTTTACATTTTTAAATAATTTCAATTGTATCATACCCATTTTTATACCTTTATTATTCTCCACTCCACTTAGAAATTTAATAGAGTAATTTCATTATATTAAGCGTACGTGAAATGGTTAGTAGGAAAATTTATTACCTTTGATGTCTTTGAATGCAAAAACAACATTTTGTTTGAGTTTTATAATTCATTTTTACATCTAGTTACTTTTTTTTTAGGTTTGGTTGCTTTGAAAAAAATAAAAAATAAGATAACAAAATCACAACCACTATCGATAAAAACACCACAAAACTTACTTCAACTACGTTCACCACCAGCCATCACCATTTATCATCAACCACCACTTGAAAATGAAGAAGATATCATACTCATAAGGGTATTATTAGAATTAAAAAAATATAAAGTTGCATGAAAAAAATACAGAGATCCAAGAAGAATTTGTCAAATAAAAAGCAATAATTGGTCAACTAACTTGTCCCATCCGACTATAGTCCAACGTATTAGCAGTTATATAGATTAATCCGTCGAACCTAACCCACTTGATTATTCTTAAATAAAATGGTATATTTTAGTTCAACTAATTATTTACATGTAAAACATGTGATAAAATAGACTAGTCAATATACAACTTTTTTAATTTTTGTTTTTTAATTTTATACTTTAAAAATTTATTATATATAAAATGTATTTAATCATATAAATATTTATTATTTATTTTAATTAATGAATGTTGGATAAATCAAAATAGTTATTACTTATAGAAGTTAAATTATTTTATTATAATTAATAATTAAAACCTAATCAGTAAGTATTATTTATTTAAGTGGCGTTGGAGGTACTATTATATATTTGTGTTAATAAAAAATATAAAAAATCTCTTAAACTATTTTTATTTTTATTTATAATTTAAAAAAAAACTGATTGGTGGGCCAATCATTCCAACCTTACTTTTGATCCACCAATTTGGCATGTTGCGAAACATCCAAAGTTGACTAATGAATTAGAATACAAATCGCACTTTTGTTGAGTTAGGAAAACGATGTTCATGGATTTTGCGTGGGGATTAACACATACCTTTACTCTGTTTCTTATATTTTTTATTATACGCATTTGGTGTCAAATAGTACAACACGTATTCAATTAGTATTTACATTCAGGGTTTAGGGTTTAGCAAAAATATTAACAATAGCATAATTCAATTACGTAATATAAAGTAATACTTTTCATATATTAAAAATAAAAAAAATGCGTGACTATCTAATTAATAAAAAATATTTAATATAGTACTTGATTGAATTTTGTTATTGAAAATAATGTAATTTTTTAATTAATATTTACATCTCCGGTTCTTAGTTATTTTAAAAATAAAAAATATTCACAGATACTAAAATAAAATAAGATAATATTTACCAGGACCTAATATTTAAGCAAATTACTTTATACTGATTTTAAATTTGTAAAGATAAAAAAAGAAAAGAATAATAATAATATTTTGTAAGACATATACTTTTAATATATTATAATTAATAATTCTAAAAATAGAACACACATTTTCTTATTTTTTGTCTTTAGAGATAATTTTTGTTTACAATAGATTGAATTTTTTATATCAATATAATATCACAATTTATACATAGAAAATAAATTATAAAAATTAAGAATAATATAATTATTTTAAATAAAAATATAATATTAAAATATATCTATGAATGTAAAAGGAAAAATAATAAATAATAAATACACAGTTTCACGTGTATACAGAATTTTATCATCTTAATTTAAAATAATATTTATAACCTTAATTATATTAATGAATATTTTCCTATTTTGTTATTAAACCAATGTAGTTAGCCATTATTTTAAACTATGTAAAATTAATGTTAAAAATAAAAAATACTAATTTACATAATTAAGGTAACAAAAAGTATTTAAAATAAGATAATTAAATTATTTAAGTATGTAATTTAATATAGTAATTAAGAAATACATTTATTATTTAACATAAATGAGATTATATTTTTATTAAAAATCATTATAGTTTACTTAAATGCTTGTAATTAATTTTCTATATATTAATTTTGATATTATAATTTAAGTTATTATAAAAACAGTTATGTGACCATATATCATAAATAGAGATTTTATCTTTAAAAACAAAAGTAATGAAATATGCTTTATATTTTTAAGAATTACTAATTAAAATATACTGAATTAATATTGAACATTAAAAAAAAAACATTATGCTTTTGTTTTTCTTCTGTACACAATCTAAAACTAATAAAAAATAATTGGCTTACCATAAAAATAAATTCAATTGGTATTTACACTCAGCATAGAAAAAATGTTAATGTAAATTGAAGTACTGCGTATCTAACCAAGTACTTCTACTTTATGTTTGCCAAAATTGGGTTAAAAAAAAGTAACAAAATATGGTTGGTTATGTTGTGAAAACATTATTCTCTGCTAACTCAAAGTAACTTAATTGTTATTTTCTGCAACCAAAGCTTGCTCACAGCTTTAAGGAATCTTATCCATTTCCTTAAACTGATCCATCTTCTACAGAAAAACTTCTCTGAAATATTCTTTCCCTTGCTTTAATTGCCTGCAATCACAGATGTTCCATAAGTCAGTACAATTTAGTTAGTACTTAGTGACACATGTGTGCTCTAAAGACCAAAGTTACTAATGCATCTATAATCTGAATCTTAATAAGATTGCATGGGTTAAGATAATACTTTTCTTTGAATTTACTACATAACTTCCCTATTTTAAATATTATATTCACAAAGTTCTGTTTGCTATTTCAGAATAAATAACATTGTGTGTGAACATGGTGTTTTGGGATTGTGTACCTGTTCTTCCCAGTTTGTACTTGCTGTTATGAGAGATAACATAACTGTTTGACAGAAGGCACCAGTCAATATTCCAATCCACAACCCTTTTCCTCCTAATAGAATCCAGAAACCCAATATAGCAGCAGTTGGAATTCCAAAACCATAATAGGCTCCAAGATTTACATATGCTCCTAAGTGCTGCCACCCACATCCTCTAGCAATACCTGTAATGGAAAAAGTATAACTGAGTTATATTTGATTGCACTACTCAGATTCCATTGTACAAGAAGAGTGATGTGTATTGAAAAGAGTTCAAACAAGAGCCAACCTGAAAGGGTACCATGTAAGGAGTCCAGTATAATAGAGAGACTTAAGAGAGGAGCCATATCTGTGACATAAAATGCCACGTCCAGCTCATTGCTAAATACATAACCTAAGATCTGCCTGAAAGCAAAAATGATTGAGCTCACCAGAATGGCCTCGGAAGCTGCAAGAGTCATGGCAGCATAAACACATACTCGTGCTGATTGTGGATTTCCAGCTCCCAATGCATTCGAAATTCTAGTGCTGAATAACAAATTAAAAAAGAAATCAATCAGAAAGGGAGAAATAAATCCTTATTATAGTATTATTATTCCTGAATGTGAATATACACAGACTGATGAGATTAGGAATTGTGTGAATCAAAACCTTGCAGCTGAGCCAATTGATTCTGCGATCGTGTAGATTGTTGTGGTGATGTTTAAACTGGTCAGAAAAATAGTTAACAACAAATTACCATCACTTGAATGAATCAAATTCAATAATTGGCTGTGAGTAACAATTTCAAAGCAGAATTTAGACACATTAAACCATCCACGTCTGGAGGACTAAGATTAGTTGCATACCATATGGATAAGACTGAAGTTTCTAGCTCAGGATTTGGTAAGAGACCAGAAAGCAAGATTATTAGCTCAAATGACCACCATTCAAGGCTGCAAAGATCAAATATGTATGAAACAAAGCATGAGTGAAAATTTAAGGGTTGACAAAAACACAACATAAAAGATCAAATACAAGAGGAAGAACCTCACCAAATCATTCCAGCAGAAGGAATGGCATAGCGGATGAATTCTCCAATCCCATGGAACAGTTCCATTGAAATTGGGACTCGAGTCTTTTCACACTGAGTAGAGAATTTCATATATAATCCAAGTAAAATCACATTGAGCCAGTATGAAGTACTGATAGAAAATGCTGCTCCTAAGTTACCGAGTCCAGATTTAAAAACCATTAACCAACTGAAAGCCACATGGAAGCAAAGAGTAATGAAGGAACTTATGACAAGGGGACTGATCAGACTTTGCATCAAAAAGAATCGAACCAAGGTCTGTAGTGCTGCGTAAGCAAAGAGAGCAGGGATCATGCACAGAGCAAATTTTCCAGCTTCTTGTGAAATCAAAGGGTCTTGGCCAAGTATAATGAGCAGCTTCCCCAAGTAGATCCACAAAAGAGTCAGAGGAAGACAAGCTAAAGTAAGGGAAACAATTGCAGTGTAAATTTGAACACCAAATTTTCTGTATTGCTGTGCTCCATATGCTTGCCCACATTGAGTTTCCAGTGCACATGACATTCCAAACTGTTTGTACAAAATCCAAAATGCAATCAATTCTCATATCTCACACAATTCACAACAACTACCAAGTATCCTAACATGTATCCATTTCAATATCCCACCAGAGTTAAAAAAAAATAACAGCCAACCAGAACATAAAAAACTAGTAGCTAACACTTTTTCAAAATAATTTTATAAACCACTGTTTCATATTGATATGTTGTGATAACATGAGAATGAAAAATAAGACTTACAATGACACTGAAACCAGATACAGCACAGAGAGAGATGGCAATGGCTGTGCTGGAGAGAGCAAGCTTACCCAAGTGACCAACCATCATCATTGATATTATTTGTAGAAAATACTGTGACAGAGTCACAGTAACCATAGGGCCTGCTAGATAACCGACCCTTTTCACCTCTTCTCCAAACACACTCCATCTTATTACGCCTGAACCACCCTCTTCCTCCTCTCTCTCCTTCTCTATTAAGAGACCCTTTTCCATATTCTCTCTAAGGGTACACAAAAGTTGCCACCTTGTTGAGACGTTTTATGATAAAGTCGCACTCACTGGTGCAGTCGAGGGTTGATGTGTGGCAAAACAAGCTATTTAGGGTAGGAGCAAATTTTGCTGTGTATATATAAGCCTTCAACGGTTGTTTGTTGGACTTTCTCTTATCTTATGTGGCACATGGTGTATTAAATAATTAAATAATATGATACATTCACTCTAGAATCAAATAAATTATTATTTTACTATAAGATAATATTTTATTAAAAAAAATATATTTTTTAGATTGTCAAAGGATCTTTATTGTAAAATAACACTCCATGAGCCACATGTAATACGATAAAGGGTAACAACTTTTGAAGGCTTTAGAGAGATAAAGCCTTGGTAAAGTTAAAGATAAAGTTTGTTTAACGTAACAAACATTAAAAACAACTATTCTACAACTATTTTTTTAAAATAAAAATATTATATTATAATAAATAATAATTTATTTAAAAACAAGTATTTATTTAAAATAAAATATTATATTTTAATAAAATAATAATTTATAGTTAATTTTTCAATTTTTACATACTATTATATCTAATAAAAATATGTTGTTACTCTTTAATTTTGAGGAAACTTATTGAAATATTTTAAAGAATATTTAAGATAAATAAAACATATTTAATACATTTTCAAAAATCATAATTTTCAAAAATTATGATTTCCAGGATTAATGATAAGTGGATATAAAAAAATGTCTCTTCTACCAACACCCTAAATATCATAAACTATGCTCGTAATATATTATTCTTGTTGCTTTTCGAAAAGTGTTATTTTTATAAAATAAAAAATATATTTTATTTATTGTTTTAAAATTTTGATTTTTTTCAATTATATTACTATGTTTACTTAATTTTAATTATTTTATATCATTATTATGAAAAAAAAGATAAAAACAATGAATGATTGAAGAATCAATTAATGAAAATAACTAAAATACGTATATAATACAAAGATTTATTTTCACTGAATTTAATTAATTAATAGTGTAAAAAATTTACAGCAATTGAGATTTTTTTAGGCTTCAAGGAATTTGAAGGCTGAAAATTATGTTTTTTTCACATTTAATTAATATTTTTTAAAATAACATTTTCTGATTTTTCTGAAATGATTTTTAATCGAACGTGTCACCATCGTTCTCATTTGGAAAGCGGAAAGCTAACTTTCTTTTAGTCAAAACAAGAGTTTGAGTTTTACGAAAAGAATGTAACTTTTGTTTTTTCCTTTTAGTTCATTGTATTCATTTCACGCGTGTGTTTAAATGGCACAACACAAATTGAATTAGTATTCACATTTTAGCATTGGAAAAAATATTATTACTTCTACATTTTAGTTGTGAAATATTTGTTTGACAAAAATCCGTAACATTTGCAGCTAAATTATGTAACTTTTCAACTATACTATCATCAAGCTCAATCTAAATCCAAATATTTAAATGAGATTTTAAATCTAAAATTATATTTTTTATAAAATTAATTTAGATTTTATAAATATAAATTCAAATATTTAGATTGAATTTTAAATCTAAACATAAAAGAAGTGATATACATTGATAAAGTGTAAATAAACAAAAAGATAACAAAACCAAATGGCTAGAATATCCACCATCTTTTAAGTTTTCAGACTACACCATAATGATCTTTCCTAAAGTCATAAGCATGCATGTAGTGAAAAAAAAAAAACTAAATAAAACTAAGTTTCTTCACAGAATGAACTTCAAATCCATTGAACAAGGCTGAAGATATTGGAGATATAAATCCCAACTCCCTACCTAGGCTTTCAGATGGCATATGAAGAGGTATCTCACTTGAATAAATATATGCAAAATATTAAAGCAATTAAGATCATAATAAATTAATTAATGGAAGTGAAACTGTAATAATTATATACTTGCTATCTTCAGAAATTATAAAAAAAATAAAAAATAGTAAATGAAAAAAAAAACTAAGAAAAAAGATAAGCAAAAACTCCTACAAACAAATCAACTAAGAAAAGTCTACACAACTTCAAGAAAGCTTGTTTTCTTATGGAACACCAAAAATAAATAAAAAATAATCAAAGAAAAGTTAACTTATTTACTTCTAATAATTCAAAATCATTGATAAATCATAACATCTCAACCTCAAAGAATAAGTTATAGTTATAAAGTAAACATACTATTTAAGAAAAATGATGGTTAATCCGCCAATATCTTATTTAGAAATCAACTCTATAAGAAATACAAATTCTTATCGTTATTTAATACATATTTAATTGTAACATTAATATATATAATTGGAACATCAACATACTCAACATTCTTTCTCTTGTATGACTTTTTCTGCTCTGCTAAACACGAACTCAAATTCTACTATAAAAACAAACATAACTAATAATTCTTGTGCTATGTTTGAGAGGATTGCAAACCAACGTGAATTAATATTGAATACCTTTCCTTGATTGAATTTTGTTATTGAAAATAATGTAATTTTTTAATTAATATTTACATCTCGTTTCTTAATTATTTTAAAAGTTAAAAATATTTACAGATACTAAAATAAAATAAAATAATATTTAAGAGGACTTAATATTTAAGTCAATTACTTTATACTAATTTTAAATTTGTAAGGATAAAAAAAAAATAATAATATTTTGTGAGACATATAATTTTAATATAGTATAATTAATAATTTTATAAATAGAAAACACATTTTATTAAATTTAGTCTTTAGATTGAATTTTTTATATTATTATAATATCAAAATTTATATTTAGATAATAAATTATAAAAAATAAAAAATATATAATTATTTTATATAAAAACATAATATTAAAATAAACTTATGAATGTAAAAGGAAAAATAATATACATATATATATAATTACCCTATTTATATAAATAATAATTACATAGTTTAATGTGTATACAGAATTTTATCATCTTAATTTAAAATAATATTTATAACCTTATTTATATTAATGAACATTTTCCTTTTTTATTATTAAAATAATGTAGTTAGCCATTATTCTAAACTATGTAAAATTAATGTTAAAAAAAAAAAATATTAATTTATATAATTAAGGTAACAAAAAGTATTTAAAATAAGATAATTAAATTATTTAAGTATGTAACTGACAAAAAGTACTGCGTATCCAACCAAGTACTTTTACTTTACGTAATTAGTTACAAATCCATTGCCAAAATTGGGTTAAAAAAAGTAACAGAATATTATGTTGGTAAAACATTTTTCTCTGCTCAAAGTAACTAAAATTTGTTCTTTCCTGCAACCAAAGCTATACATGCTTCACCAATTCATACTAAACTTGCTCCCAGCTTTAAGGAATCTTATCCATTTGCTTAAATTAATCCACCTTCTACAGAAAAACTTCTCTGAAATATCCTTTCCCTTGCTTTAATTGCCTGCAATCACAGATGTTTCATAAATCAGTACAATTTAGTTAGAACTTAGTGGCACATGTGTGCTCTAAAGACCAAAGTTACCAATACATGTATAATCTGAATTTTAATAAGATTGCATGGGTTAAGATAATACTTTTCTTTGAATTTACTACACAATTTCTCTATTATAAATATTATATTCACAAAGTTGGGTTTATTATTTCAGAATACATAACATTGTGAACATGGTGTTTTGGGATTGTGTCAAGTGCTGAGCCACAAGACTTGGAAGTGAAGGCAAACCTGTTCTTCCCAGTTTGTACTTGTTGTTATGAGAGATAACATCACTGTTTGACAGAAGGAACCAGTCAGTATTCCAATCCACAACCCTTTTCCTCCTAACAGAATCCAGAAACCCAATATAGCAGCAGTTGGAATTCCAAAACCATAATAGGCTCCAAGGTTTACATATGCTCCTAAGTGTTGCCACCCACATCCTCTAGCAATACCTGTAATGGAAAAAGTATAACTGAGTTATATTTGATTGCACTACTCAGACTCCATTGTACAAGAAGAGTGATGTGAATGGGAAAATAGTTCAAACAAGGGCCAACCTGAAAGGGTACCATATAAGGAGTCCAGTATAACAGAGAGACTTAAGAGAGGAACCATATCTGTAACATAATCTGCCACATCCTGCTCATTGCTAAATACATAACCTAAAATCTGCCTGCAAGCAAAAATGATTGAGCTCACCAGAATGGCATCGGAAGCTGCAAGAATCATGGCCGCATAAACACATACTCGTGCTGATTGTGGATTTCCAGCTCCCAATGCATTCGAAATTCTAGTGCTGAATAACAACTTAAAAGAGAAATCAATCAGAAAGGGAGAAAGAAATCCTTATTATAGTATTATTATTATTCATGAATGTGAATATACACAGATTGATGATATTAAAACCTTGCAGCTGAGCCAATTGATTCTGCGATCGTGTAGATTGTTGTGGTGATGTTTAAACTGGTCAGAAAAATAGTTAACAACAAATTACCATCACTTGAATGAATCAAATTCAATATTTGGCTACAAGTAACAATTTCAAAGCCGATTTTTAGACACATGAAACCATTCACGTCTGAAGGACTAAGATTAATTGCATACCATATGGATAAGACTGAAGTTTCTAGCTCTGGATTTGGTAAAAGACCAGAAAGCAAGATTATTAGCTCAAATGACCACCATTCAAGGCTGCAAAGATCAAATATGTATGAAACAAACATGAGTGAAAATTTAAGGGCTAACAAAAACATAACATAAAAGATCAAATACAAGAGGAGGAACCTCACCAAATCATTCCAGCTGAAGGAATGGCATAGCGGATGAATTCTCCAATCCCATGGAATAGTTCCATTGAAATTGGGACTCGAGTCTTTTCACACTGAGTAGAGAATTTCATATATAATCCAAGTAAAATCACATTCAGCCAGTATGAAGTACTGATAGAAAATGCTGCTCCTATGTTACCGAGTCCAGATTTAAAAACCATTAACCAACTGAAAGCCACATGGAAGCAAAGAGTAATGGAGGAACTTATGACAAGGGGACTGATCAGACTTTGCATAAAAAAGAATCGAACCAAAGACTGAAGTGTTGCATAAGCAAAGAGAGCAGGGACCATGCACAAAGCAAATTTTCCAGCTTCTTGTGAAATCAAAGGGTCTTGGCCAAGTATAATGAGCAGCTTCCCCAAGTACACCCACAAAAGAGTCAGAGGAAGACAAGCTAAAGTAAGGGAGACAATTGCAGTGTAAATTTGAACACCAAATTTTCTGTATTGCTGTGCTCCATATGCTTGCCCACATTGAGTTTCAAGTGCACATGACATTCCAAACTGTTTGTACAAAAGCCAACATGCAATTAATTCTCATATCTCACACAATTCACAACAACTAAACCCTAAACATGTATCCATTTCAATATCCCACTAGAGTTAAAAAAAAAAATTCAACCAGAGCAAAAAAAAACTAGTAGCTAACATCTTTACAAAATTGTTGTCCCTCCTTTGATAAAGGACTGTTTCATATTGATATGATGAGATTGTTAAGTATTAAACTCAAAGTCAGCGTCAGTTTTGTTTGAAAATTTGAAATAATTAATACTTTTAATTCTAATTTTGAATGTTATTTATAGTATAGTTTTAAATGTAATTTATAGTATAGTTGGTATTAGATAACATGTGAAGTTGAGAAGTCATTAGGAAACTATTCAGAGCTATCTGTCACTCTCCTAATTAACAAAAACAATTAAGTACAACAATTGGAACATCAAAATGAAAGCTTTTCTTAAATATAAGATTCTTGGGAGGTGGTTCAAGAAGATTTTAAAGAAAAAAAATAACACAGGCAACCTAGGGCAACGAATGCAACTAATGTTCGAGTCCCAAACATAGTTCACAACAACTATAAAGTATTCTGACATGCATCATTTAAATATCCCAAAAAGAGTGTGAGATGAGAAAAAAAAGACTTACAATGACACTGAAGCCTGAGACATTACAGAGAGAGATGGCAATGGCTGTGCTGGAGAGAGCAAGCTTACCCAAGCGACCAACCATGACCATTGATATTATTTGTAGAAAATACTGTGACAGAATCACACCAATCATGGGACCTGCTAAGTAACCAACCCTTTTCACCTCTTCACCAAACACTCTCCATCTTATTATGCCTGAACCACCCTCTTCCATATTCTCTCCAAGGGTTACACAAAAGTTGTCACCTTGTTCAGAGGTTTTATATTAAACTACAGTAAATGGTTGATGTGTGGTAAAACAAGCTATTTAGGGCAGAAGAATTTTTTGCTCTGTATAAATAAGCCTTCATAGCTTGTCGACCTTTGTCTAATTTTATGTGGTTCATATGTGTTTTGAAGTATGACATTGTTCAATCAAATCAATTATTATTTTAATATGATGTAATATTTTATTAAAAAAGAGTGGATTTTTTTTTTTAATTTGTCAAAGGATCTTTATTGTAAAATAACACACCATAAGCCACCTAAAATAAGATAAAGGGCAACAAGCTTTGAAAGCTTATATACACAGCAAAATTAGTCTCCCAAATAAAATTTGTTTAACACACCAAATATAGTAAAAACAACTATTTTACCTTTTTTTTTAAATAAAATATTATATTATAATAAAATAATAGTATTAAGTGATTTATATATATATATATATGGTTTTTAAACCATGCATTCCACGAGAAAGGAATGTAGTGTATGTATACATATATATGTATAGATAGGTTTATAAGCCTTCAAAGGTTTAATTTCTTCTAGTATATATTTAAAATATATATATTGTAATTTAATTTTAATATAAAAATTTATAAGAATCATAGTGTAAATATTTTATAGCAATTGAGATTTTTTTAGGCTTCAAGGAATTTGAAGTTGGAAAAATAAGCTTTTCACATCTAATTAATATTTTTAAAATATTTTACTGAAATGAATTTTAATCGAACTTCTCATCATCGTTCTGTTGGAAAGTGAAAAGTCAACTTTCTTTTAGTCAAAACAAGAGTCTTACCAAAACTATGCATTTTAATTGAAAATGTTTTATATTTCATTATACACGAAGATGTTGAAACTTGTGAGTCTCTAAAATTTGTTATTTTCTAACATCAAAGTTATGTATAAACTTCACCAATTCTTACTAACTATTGACACATAAGTTTTGTTTGGATTAGAGGATGGGAAGGAGTGAAAAGTTGAGGGTGTAGATAAGTAGAAGTGTGAAGAAAGTTGAGGTTGTTTGAATTGAGGTAGGTTAGAGTGAATATCTGAAGAAAATTTATTGAAATTGATGAGTAATGTGATGGTTGTAAAAATATTATAAATTATTTTAAATATTAAAAGTTGTAAGATTACAAATTTATCCTTGTATATAAAAGAATAATAATAATAATAATTATTTTTTGCATATTTTAGTTAATTAAAATAATTTAAAGTTTAATTTATAAATAAATAAATAAATGTAAAATTGAAAGAAATAATGAATTATAATTTAAAATTTAAGTATAATTTTATTATTTAACATTTTATTAATTTAATTTTTTTTACTTAAGTTAATTTATTTACATAATTTTAATATTA
>Ga0123342_1000375_pt1 | contig 68502 bp, 38 predicted proteins | sample Turbeawhitnodule_FD_89960 | JGI IMG/M metagenome (GOLD analysis project Ga0123342, IMG submission 89960) | Root nodule microbial communities of legume samples collected from Mexico - Turtle bean Mexico white nodule | ecosystem: Host-associated > Plants > Roots > Nodule | place: Mexico: Nepantla... | reverse complement strand
TAATTCAATCAAAATTTAGGTGCAAGAAAACAAATCTCAGGTCAGAATAATGCAGGCCTCTTTATGCTTTTATTGGTCTCTTGCTATCTCGTCTTTTATGCCTTGTGCTTCAATTTGTGAAACTATGTTTAAATACTTGTGAATTTCCATTTTCTTTTTGGTTTGTATTATGATTTTATCATAACTCCATTGGAATATTCCTTTTGTGGTTACCACTGTTTTGGCTTAATATTGGAATAGAATATAAACAACAATTTGGTCAAAATACCTTGAATTTTCATTACTTTTCAATAGCTCAGATATTTTTTTCTTCAAGTATATGTGGACTCACATGTACATTTACCATACAAAAAAGACAATTTTTGGCACCCCTTTTATGCCAATACTCCCACTTTATTGGTTTTGACGCCTAGTTGAAGACTGATTCTCTTAATTGTATTACTCGTATGTAAATATTTTTCTAATGTTAAACTGTTGAAGTCGCTGATCAATGATTGAAATTAATGGTAAGCAAGGAGCATTAATTGCCACCCATGAAATACAAAAGTCTTTACGATGAAAAACTCTTAGGAGGAAGGAATAATTATCAGTGTATCTCTAAGGATGAAGCTGAATGTGAGGAGTGAGAACTCTTGAAATTTTCTTCTATCTCTGGTTTCACAGTTCTTTGTTTCCTATCTGTTGAAATTCTCAATTGCTTTTTTCTACTATTAAAAATAAATTGTCTCATTTGCTTAAATATTCATTGTTAAATCTTGAAATAGTGTTATCCTTGGTTCAGTGTAGTTTTCAAAACTTTGCTAAAAAGTTGGAGATTTGAGTATTAGGACCTTTGATTTTGTTTTCACCAAATTGGTTTGGTCTCAGCAAGCAAAGAGTGATAAGGTGACTTGGAAATTGGCAACATTCATAGTAGGAGTAAAAACAATGAGTCCTTTGCAGATTTATCAGAGTTCAATTTTTGTAACAGTAATGGTGATAATAATACATATGTTTATGAACATCAAAATTCATCAGTCATAAAGACAATTTTGAGATTAGTATACATTTGTTAACAAAAAAAATACAATTGGGTGCTTAAAATCTTAATTACCCATTCACAAACTCGATTGAATTGCATACTCAGCTGAAACCACAAAAAACAGATTGAGGAATTGATGCTTTAAAAAACTGATAAAAGATAGAATGATTCTTTCAATGCTCTAGAAAGAGGCAATGAGAATACCGATAAAAAGTAATTTTTTTAATAACTTGTCCTTCTTCAAATTTTCTGAATAATGAGCTCTGACAAAATTGATTTATATTTAGATATTTTTATTATAAAAGCAAGGTATTACTACAGTTTAGTATAACCTTTTTATTGATTGCAAAAACTACTTAAAAAGTTACTTAAATTCAATAACACTACACATTGGTTTAAATTCCGAATTAACTGCGACTTTAGATTCAAGCTTTTAAGAATCATAACAAATGGTTAAATACAGGTGTGCTCTATAAATTGTATTTCCTTTTATAGTACTACATATTTATTACTAACATGCTTATATTTTAAGTGCAAGTATGTCAATTTATATATAGAAAAAATGGATCCAAAATCATTTTTCAAAGTGAAACCAATCGCACTAATTTAAAAAATGAACAGTACATAGACATTGATTTTAGGAGTCGCATTAAACAATTCTACTTAAGGCTCTTCTTTTATAAATGTGAATTACTACAAGCATTTTTCTTTTTGCTAACATTTCATGCTTATATTTCTTTGAGCTAAAGCCCTTGCAGTGTCGATCCTTGATTTTACAATTGAAATTCCATCATATCTACAAAAAAATGTCACTCTTGTGTAGATTTCTCTTCAGAATAATGCACCACTGGAGAAGAAATCGATCCAAGTTTGTCTGATTGTTGCGATACTATTGCTCCGTTGCCCTACATGATCAAAGAATCAAAAAGTTCATGATAGAATGGTCCGGAAAACAAGCCATATATATGTGCAGCAATTACCTACAAAAAAAATCATTCTCCAGCCAAGATACCACTTTTTATTAAGAATTATTATGACTCACCTGCAACGTCAATATTGCCTGCCCTTGGTCTTCTGCAGGATGACTGCTGCTCTGCAATTACAAAAAAAGTAGATTTGAGTCCAAACGGAGTTCAGAAAAAGTTGTTCCAGTATCTCACTGTAATAATAAAATTGTTCATCTAGAATCTGTCTCACTGCGTTAATCAAGCCTACTTGAACTTATATCTGTAGCGGTGCTGGTGCTTCCCATTTTACAAGGTTACACACACCAAGTCACTTTAAGATCATATATTCATACTCTCTTTTCTTTCTTCCCCACCTAAACCCTATAATTTTGACATTTAATGTACCTGGGTTGATGGCTGCTGCTGGTACATGATGTGACTAGGGTGTTCTTGCTGCAGAGGTTGGTGCTGGTTCATGATGTGACTAGGGTGTTCTTGCTGCAGAGGTTGCTGCTGGTGCACGATGTAACTAGGGTGTTCTTGCTGCAGAGGTTGCTGCTGTTGATAATATTGCTGCTGCGGCAGAACCTGTTGTTGGAGCTGCTGTGGTTGAAGAGGTTCCAGTGAACTATGTTGGAGTTGTTGTGACTGTTCCTGCTGGAACGGTTGCTGCTGTAATTGAATATAATGTTGTTGTAGTTGCTGCTGCTGCTGCTGCTGATAGTAATAGTATTGGCATGACTGACTATATTCTTGGGCATTCTGCATATATCCATATTGGCCATTCCCTTGCATTGGATGTTGTAATACAAGTGATGTGGTATTGACAGGTGTTTGAGACTGAGATGAAGTGTTCTGCATCTGCATGTTTTGCATAGGCCAAAATGGAGCTGCCATTAACCCAGTAGCAGCAGCAGTAGATTGAAACTGATTTTGTCCTGGATTGCATTGCTGAGAGGAGTAATCTGAAGTACCAGCCATTTGTGCACCCGCTTCAGGTGGATGAATCTGTTGTGGAGATAGCTGCTGCCGTTGGTGCTGTTTTCTATCTGTATTTCCCCTATAGCCAAATTTGGGACCTTTAAATTGACCAGCATTTCTCTTTCTATGCCAATTTCCACCACTATTACCAGAAGACCGAGGTGGTAGAAATGGTTTTCTTGCTCTCTGATCTCGATGGCGTGCTGAATATGGGCTTTTGCAAACTTGGGTACACTCAAAATCTTGAGTGCTAGCAGAGTTGTCCTCATTTATGGTATGACCACCAATTATTGGTCTACTATTTGACTTATGGCTTTCTGGAATGGCTACACACTCCTGGGGTTTCAATGATATGCTTTTCAGAGAACGTGGCTTCAATTCTTCAGACTCAAACTCACACTTTTCCTTGGAAAAAGAAGTACTTTCCTTTGAGGGAGTTTGCAATGCTTGTGACGATTGGTTATATCCAGTTTGACGTAAAAATTCTTCTGATGAAACATCAGATTCAGAACTATTTTTTATATTCTTAACAACTCTGGTTGATTCCTCTTTTACTTCCACTAAAGTGGAAGATGACACATTATTTTCAGGATCATTGTCTCTTGGTTCCTCAGAAACAGGGAGTGAAAATTCTCTCCCATTTTCTTCTATTTTGTCATCTAATTCCATAATTTGAAGCTTGTATGCATCTGTATCATTAGAACAAGTATTTTTATTTTTCCTCAATAGTAATCCATCATTAGTAGAATCACACTGGTTATCACAACATTTCAGCAATGCCACTTTCTTGTCGTTTTTATGTAAATGTGCCTGCAAATTAGAAATAGAAACTCTAGATGCTTGATTAGGAATGACAACAGAAATCTCTTCCCTCCTGTTCATCAAATTAAGCAATTTTCTGTGTCTAGCAGATTGCTCATGTAAATCTTTCCGAGCAGAGTCTGGAAATAATTTTATGTGCCGATTCCACGCCTTCCTTACATCATGTATGGTTCCAATATAGTCCACAAACTGGTATATTAACATAGACAGGTTAGAATAAATTTTTTAAGGTATCTAAGCTTCAAGTGGCGAAGGTTTACCAATAGAAATATCAGTATAAAAAGGATCACCACTAGCAAAACCAAACAATCTATGAATATTTAAAATACTTTTGTTTTATTAAAAAACTAAATACAAGTTTAGGAGCTTACAGCGGATTGAAAGATTTTTTTTCAGGAAATAATAGTGACAAAGTAAAAGCCATAAATATTTTTCAAGGGAGATGCACTATAGCACAAATAACAGTACTTCCATGCACAAGCATAACTATAAATATTTATAATATTAACTGGTTAAATCATGAGAAAAATAACTAGTTTAACAAATATATAAAAAAAAACACTTTATATTACTTTAACCCTAAATCATAATGACAAAATATTATAATTGAACACATAAAGAATATAACCTCCAGGTATAAGTTTGATATATCCTCTGCATCTTCTGCGCTCAAACCTTGTGATCCAGACCTTGGAGATATTGTATCAGCAATAATTGAATCTATTACAGCCATGTGCTTTGTACCTCCATGCATCATTGAGAAATTTATCAACTCCTGGAAAAGTACTTAAAATCAACTGAAGAAAATTTATCATAATTTAAAATGTGATTTTATCCACACATGCAAAAAATTACCTTCTGAAAATAAAATCATCCCTGGGCTTGTACCTGAAAGCACAAGCTTAACAGAAATAAAAATTCTCAAGTGACCCAAACTGTGATCTTGCCGATTTAAGCACTAGCTAATAGTGAGCCTATCCTTCACACCAGCTCAAAAAGAAGTTTGCTCGATGGGCACGTGAATTAATTTTCAACAATGCCGCAATCTGGAGGGAATACGAACTGTCCCTTTCTAGTTTTTCATCTTAGTCTAATAACTTTAAGTGGAACATGATTATTTAGCAGTTATAATACCAGAGTTATTAGACAGTTATTTTCATATTAATTTTGGATTAAGCAGTCATTTTCATTAATTTTGGATTAGGCAGTTATAGGTTACAAAGTGACGCATTGTGCAATATAAGTTGTTACATACTTGTAAAAGGGGAATCAAGATGTGGGATTGCTATTTCCTGTGTTTTAAAGGAGGAAACTCCTTGTTAGAGAGGAAACCCTATGCATTAGGGGGACCCTTGTTTTTGTACTCAAATTTTGTCTAAAAAACAAATTAATTTTATCTTTATTCATAATTTAGTTTGTTTATTTATTGAGTCAAACAGGACACCTGGAAACCCCATAATTTCTTTCTCGCCACATTTTATTGGGTGGTGTCCCAGTTCTCACTAACCATGTAGGTTAGTAGTAACTAAATTTTTACTTGATCAGTCAGTGTGAATTTGCCCCTCTGAATCCAGCAGCAAGTTGGTATGAACATGGGTATTATGGGGGGCGCAAGTCCCACATCAAGCACTATGGAATGCTCAGTATAGTATTTAAGTACTTGGTTCTCCACCTTTAATAGCTAGTCTTTGAAGATGAATTCCCCAAATGCTTTGCTCATCTTATCAATTGGTACCAGACCAAGTTGGTTGTCGGTGTCTTGGAAGGAGAAGGGTTCTAATCTAACCCTTGGAAAGTGTATATACATGTATACTTATCGAACCATCTCTACTTTAGTTTAATATATTACAAACATACCTCCAGAAGCAATTTGTTTTGAGGCAAAGTTCTGACACCATCAATTAAGACATCTCTGGCAGCATCCGCACTATTTGTACTCTTAAACCAAGAAAGGAACAGATGATAAACAAAAATTAGTTAAATACGACTGACAACTGCATTCATAATAAAGGCAACAGATATTTTTTTGTTTTCCACTAAAAAGAACTCCTGTGTATAGTTATGATGATATGACTGCTTCAACCCTTTTGGTGAGCATTTGATAAAATAAAGTAAAAAATAAAAAATTTAAAGAATTAGTTAATTACTCCTGACAACAGCATTCTTCATTAAAGTGACATTTTTTCTTGTTTCCATTTAAAAAGAACTCTCCGCATAATTATGATATGATATGCCTACATCATTCCTTTGTCAAGCACTTAATAAAGAAGTTGAAATCACTAATTGTAATGAGTAATAATAGCCTAAAAGTACCCAAGCCAGTCTTTTAATTCTACAGAAGTTATTCTCACTGAATGCCATTCTACAAAGCCATACAGATTGCTGATATTAAAAAACGAAATAAAATAAACAATGGAGGAGAAAAAAAAGTAATAGGAAGAAAGAATTTCCAAAAAATCATACCGATTATGCTTGATTGCTAGTCGTAGAAAGTGGATTTTAATTGTAAATCAACCTCACAAAACACTCCCTTACGCACACTCCCTTGCGCCGAAGACTGGACATCTTAAGCATGACTAGATATTTGTGGGTAGTCCAATATAGATGACAAGATTGGTCAAATAACCCTTACTAGGATAGACTCTCAATCTTTTTTCTCTTCTCTGTTTACTTTGGGTTATTTACCATTTGTTACCATGTCCAATGACTCTATGGTCTCATCACATGTTGGACTATTTATCTTCTTCCTTCCTTCTAAATCTATTGATAATATTCTTATATCCCTGGATCTCCACTTAACTTATTATCCATTAGTCTTCTCCCACGTTCCCTTGATTATATTATCTCATTTACTAAAGATTTTGTTTGTTTACAAGACCGGAGTTCGGGACAGATGATTGGCACTGGATGTGAGTCTCACAGTCTTTATCACCGATGGACATTTTCACATGTTGGTACGGTAATGGATTCTCCATCTCTCATTCATGTTCAACTGAGACATCCTACTCTTGCCAAAATGTAAGAGTTTGATCCAAATTTGTCTAAGTTATCAAGTTTGTCTTGTGAGTCGTGTCAATTAGGGAAACACAATCGTTCGTAATTCTTTTCCTAGCAGCATCTCACAATGTGCTTTGTCTCCTTTCTAAAATTTGGGGACCAAATTGTGTTAAGTCCAATTTAGGATTTCAGTATTTTGTTACTTTTACAAAGGATTATTCAAGATGTAATTGGTTGTTTTAATGAAAAATTATTCTGAGCTATTTTCTATATTTCAATCTTTTTATAATGAAATTAAAAATCAATTTGGAACTTTTGTTTGAACCTTGTACAGTAATAATACTCGTGGGTATCTTCTCATTCTTTTCAAAATTTTATGGTTTTTCATGGTACTCTTCATCAAACTTCAAGTGCATGTTCTCTCTTAGTGATGTGGATCTTAGTGCATGTTTTCTCATTAAAGCTATACACTATCTATAATCTCTCTCTCTCTCTCCATTATACTGCTTTGAGTTTACCACAGGTTATCTCAACCTTTTTATACTTGCATTTCATTTATTTGTTATGTGTCAATTCCAAAATTTGTAGGTGATGTCTTAGGCTTTCCAGGTTGGCGTCAAGTCATGTTGATGAAATAAGTGTTACTCAAAATATTAGAACTTGGGAACTTGTTCCTTTACCTTATGGGAAATTTGTTGTCGGTTTTAGGTGGACTTTTGCTATCAAAGTTGGTCTTGATGATACTATTGATCGTCTCAAAACTTGCCTTGTAGCCAAAGGTTATACACAAATTTTTGTTTTAAACTATGGTGACAGTTTTTCTCTACTGGCAAAGATGGTCTTCGTTTGCTTATTCACAGTCATGGTTGCTTTTCAACAATGGCCTCTTATTAGTATTGTATAATGTAAATGTTCAGTTGATTGTTTTCAACATAAAACTTTGTTGTTTGTTGCTTTCTGTTTTTTGTGTTTCTGTTTTCTGTTTGGGTCATGTATGGGCCTTGTTCTGTTTGATCTGTATATGGACTTTATTCTTAAGTCTATATATAGGCTTTCTTTCATTGTACTCAGACAATTATGAATGTAATAATATTCAGTCTCTTTCTCTTATGCATTCTCTCTATCTTTTATATACCAAATTTTATAACCTTTTTTATCAACTAAATGTAAAAAATGTTTTTCTTAATGAGGATTTATAGGAAGAAATTTATATGGAACAACCTCCAAGTTTTGTTGCTCAAGAGGAGTGTTCTAGATTAGTATGTAGTCCCCACAAATCTTTATATGGCCTCAAGCAGTCTCCTAGGGTCTGGTATGGAAAATTTGACATTGCTGTTCACTAATTTGGTATGACTAACAATGAGGCAGATCATTCAATTTTTTATCATCACTCGAGTGTTAGGTGTATCTATCAAGTAGTATATGTTGATGACATTGTTTTTACAAACAGTGATCACCATGACATCTCACAAGTAAAGCAACACCTTTGTCACAAATCTTGGAAAACTCAAATATTTCTTGGGATTGAGGGGGTAGCACGATCCAACAACAGAATTGTTATAACTCAAAGGAAGTATGCATTGGATATTTTATAAGAAACTAGGTTAATGAATTCATAATTTGTTGACACACCTATGGATCTCAATGTCAAACTCCTATACCTAATTAGAGGGAGCCTCACTCAGATCCTAAGACGTACAAAAGATTAGTTGAAAAATTGAACTATCTTATAGTTACTTGTCCTGACATTTCCATTTTCTTTGGAGTCAGTATGGTGAGTCAATTTCTTAATTCTCCATATGTAGATCATTGGAATGTAGTTACTTGTATAGTGAAGTACACTAAAGGTTCTTCTAGAAAAAGTTTTGTTGTATGTCACAATAACCATACTAAAGTTGTATGTATTCAGATGCTAATTGGGCAGAAACTCCTTCTAGGAGATCCACTTCTAAATATTGTGCCTCCATTTGGTCTTTTGGAAGAGAAAGAACCAAAATGTTGTGGCAAGATATAATGCATAAGTAGAATATAGAGTTATGGTCTCAGCTACTTGTGAGCTTAAACAATTACTTAAAGAATTGCAATTTGGAGAGGTCACTCAAATGACACTTATATGTAACAATCAGGTAGTTCTTCATGTTAGCTCAAATCTCATCTTTCATGAAAAGACCAAACATATTGAGATTGATTGTCATTTTATTCAACAAAAAATTATATTTGGAGATATCAAGACCGTTTGTTAATTTGAATGATCAACCAGCAGAAATTTTAAGTAAATCTTTAAGGGAACCTAGAATTGATTATATTGTAACAAGCTTCGTACATACAATTTATATGCACCAACTTGAGGGTGAGTGTTAGATGTAACAGGCTTGGCCCCTATCTTCATAACTTTTGTTTTTTTATGCTTTTTTATTTTATTTTACATCCTCTAATACTATCTTAGAAAGTGGATTTTATGTCTAACTCAATCTTAAAAAATCAGTTTGCAAGGTGAGGTTTGCACCCACTTATATACTAAAATTTACATATTTCTCTAATTGATGTAGGATTAGCCAATGACAAGAAAAAGCAAACAAAATGTTTATAACATTAAGGAATTTAGGATATCAGAAGGTTAGGGTCTGAAAAAAATTTATTTGATATCTAGGGTGAGAAATGTTCCTATTTCTTATACTCAATAATATAAGAAAAATATACCAAAAAGTGCTTTTTCATTAAATTAAGGAACTAAATGTAAGTGCTTTTAGCTCAAATTTTGTACAAAATACATATTATTCACTCTAATGAATTTTTCTTTTGTACTTGAATTCTCGTAAGTTCTAACTGGATTATCATTAGTGACATCCAAAGAACTAAATTTCATCTAATACAATCTAGAAGAAAGAATAAAAAGAGAAAAAATAATTAGAGTAAATGAATATTCTCAAAAACACAAAAACATTGATTGAGTGATTCAGATCATAAAAAAAAAATATTTATAGTCACATCCAAAACAAATTGTTAAGTTCCTAGTAACAGATAAGTACATAATACCTACAATATATTTTAGCCGGGAGAAATGAACATATAAATTAGGGAGTGCATGTAACTTTTCCTCTGTAGCTGCCATTTTTAGTGCTTCTTTGTATATACTGAAAGCTGATTCTGTATTTCCCTGCAATAAAAAATATAAAGCAGCACATGAAGTCACTTTTTTGTACCTGGGTGTTACAGATTTTCCTTTAATTGGAATAAAGGCTCATTGCATACCAAACGTTTTTCCATATTAGCTTTTGATATAACATTCTCCACAAAGTCTGAATCTCTCTCTTTACCACTCTGAACATATGCAGCACGAGCAGCAAAAACATCTCCTATTTGTTCCCTAAACCTGGCATTGAATAAATGGATTCCTGGCACCCTCTGCAGCAAAAATATGATGGAGCTATAAACATTGCATTTCAGGCATCAAAGCTATGAAAACTAAGCCTAAAGAAGAAAGGCAAAGCCTAGGCATGAAGTTAAGAAATAATGAGATTGGAAAGAATTAACTAACCATGCAAAAATACCACTCAACTTGCCATAAAGAATAGTGGACAAACTTAGTTGGATTTCCTTTTAGTTGTCGTTAGTAACCTTCCCATCATAAACCACACAATAGAATACAAAAAACAAAGTATATAGAATTTTCACATTTTTTTATATAGAACTATGGTATTTTGTTTATCTTCAATTGGAGCAGAAGAGGAGAAGGAAGAATGCCTCAGCAATATTGTGGATTATCCTTTTATATGGTGCTCTAACCAAGTGTATCACTTTCATTTCATGTTGAACTGTAAGAGTGCCTAAAAATGAATTATCACTGAGTTCGGACAAAAGAAAAATTGTAGTTCTAATATGGCCACTGTAATCCTCATAAGACTTGGTTAGTCATTTACAAGTTGGTTTTCTATAGTTGAATAAGATCATAAGCCCAAATTTTAAGAAGTTATAAGAGCTTATCCTAAATCCATTATTTGGTCACCCGTATTTTTCTGTACTTCAGATGTAGGTGTTGCTATTAGGCCACCCACATTTGTCCACACTTCAAATGCCTAATCTAGGAATGAGAAGGTGCGTTGAGATCTCACATTGACTAAAGATCTTACCACCGTATAATGTTGGACAATCCTCACCTTATAAGTCAATTTTGAGGGATTGAATAAAGCCCTGTGCCCAAATTCTCATCATGAAGCTCAAAAGACTCACATAAGGGGTTTATTAAGGTAAAAAAACCATTCATGCCCCTACCTTCACCTAACAACTCCAACTTATGTGAAATTGGTTCATGATCCCAAGGAAACTTGGCTTTTCCCATGGAAATTACAAGGCCTTCATTTTATTCATTTTTCAGAAGAAAAAGTTTTGAAGTCGAGGCCAAAAATTCCCAAATATGAACATTGACCACTATTTGAGCATCATGCACTAACAATAAAATAAAAACCTTTTCCAACCTAGAGAATATTTGAAGATAGGTGAATGTGTTAACTTCATACTAATTTGGTAAGCCGCTTTGAACAGTTAATTTCCTGAGATGGAAAAAGACTGCTGATTCAGAAAAGCTTTAAGTTAGAATATCTAATGCTTTGAACCACCTAGTGCCAAATGATTATGACTTGATTTGGAAGTTTAATCTTGAGTTTTAAGGTTATAATTTTGATGTTTATTGTCATGTAAATGACTCTGCTGCCTTTGGTCGTGTAAAAACTATGTAGAGAAATCAATTTGGATTGCTTTGTTAGAGGTTGAAGGGTAAAAAGTTGTTAATGGATTAAAAACAATTTTAATCAATTAAAATGTTCTTCAAATTGCTAGAAAACAAGAACATTTTAATCAATTAAAATCAAGTTTTAATTGGTAAATTTCACATCAAGCCACTTGAGCTTTTACAAGGTCTCACATTTAACCGATTAGAATTTAAATTGATAACAAACTCAAATTAATCCATTTCAATGCCCTTCCTTTGTGCAAGGAATATTTTAACAGATTAAATTCTATTTTAATTGATTAATCCTATCAACTATATGTATGAGCTACTTCAAGTTATTTTCATTGAATCAAATTGAGAAAGATTCAAAATATATCAAACACCTAAGGAGAGTTCTACAGCTATTAAAAACACATTTCTTGGTTTCTTTAGAAAATCAAAAAGCTTCAAGATCATTCATCAAAGATGGGGATCACCTTTGAGTCTTTCTTTTTCATTTCTCTTCTAAGAGTTTGTTCAAGTGATCTTGTTCCTTTTTTATTACTGTAAAAGATCTTGTGAGGTAGTTTTTCATTCTTATTTTATTGTGAGTCTTGTAAAACTTTGAAAACTAGTGAATTGTTCTAATCAGGGTTATTAAACAACTAGATGTAGTTCTCTTGTAAAAAATGAACCAATTTAAGTTTTTGGTGTTTCTCTTCTTCCTATCTTAACATATTTGAAATTTGAGATAAAACAGGTATTTTGTAAAATGGAAGGTGAATAACCATCATCTTGGCTTTTTTTTAATATGAAGCAAGTTTTTTGTATGCTCTATCTTTGATTTTATTAAAATAGTTGTTTATTACTCGTTAGCTTTAACCAATCTGTTTTTTTGCTGTATCTAACTTAAGTGTTAAGGGTCATATCATATGCTGTATCTTTTTCCTTCTATTGTACTTGTTCTCACCTTTTTCATACATGTATAAAATATCAGCTGAGCCAATACTCACTGATTTTTGTCATCCTTTAAATTCAAAAGACTCCTTGAAATCAATGATGAGCATAGCACCAAACAAAAGCAAACGACATAAATAAACATATTCTAAAGCCACAAAAGTAGGGATAGACATTCAAGAAATATCACAAGACTGTTATTAAGATGTGCCAAATTAATTGTCTTTTCCCCCTCAATTAAACATGACTCAGAATGCAAGTGACCTTCCAGATTCAAGCCATTACATTTCATTTTCTTCCTTTTCACTTATAAAATGTCATCACAAATTAGTCTCTGAATTATAGACATCCATTTCCATTTAACATTAGTAAATACTTCACACGTGCATTCTTCAAAATACCTAACCTTTGTCTATTGTTTCCCAGACTACTACAGAGAAACTCAAAAAAAGAAGCATGTGCAGAAGCAGAGAATTAATAAGAAATTAAATCAACTTGAGGTAAATATGAAGATACCTTCAAATGAATTTCAGTTGCTCGGTCTAAAGAATAGTTTGCAATTTCTCTTCCTCCCTTGGCTTCCATGAAGTCCACACAACGCATCCAGTATTCAGGATAGTTGGCACACACAATCAAACATCTCTCATAAAGTTTCACAGCCTATCTCAATGGGAGGAATGAAAGATTTTAGCCAGCATAAAAATAAAGCAACTGACAAAATTTTCTGTGAGTACTGTGGAAAATTACCCAGTCAAAGTCCCCTTGAAGTTCAATAAAATCCAGATAATTATGCCAATTCTGCAATTGATTTGCATCAAGAGGCTGAACATGAAAGTAATGTCTTCGAATACTAGCCTCAAAGGGACTGATTTTCGAATACAATTCACAAGCATTATGATAAAGCTGTTCTCCAATGGCCCTGTACCTTTTTAGGGCTATTGAACTAGTCAATCCAACAGATGAATCCATCATATCTTTGATAATGTGATAAATCTCACCATCCTTGTAACACGTAGTCATAGGAATTTCACAATCAAAACATGGCTCAGATTGCAATTCATGGTTTGCTATGCCCTCCTCCAAAACAGTTAGTAACTTTTTAAAACTGAAATATATAACAAATATCTGGTTAGTGTATTATTCAAATATATGCATATATAATATAAAATGTACCCATATATAATGCAGACATTTATTTGTTGAGCAAGCATTGTTTATAAAATTTGATAACAATGATCCATTTAAAACAATATAAAATGAAGGTGGAGACTAAAACAAAGATGTAATATCTAAGTAAATACTAAAAGATATGAAGTACAGCCTCCAAGAAATGACAAGTAACTGTTGAAAAACTAAATACTTGCTTCCTACTCCCTGTTAAGAATCTGCAATTCCAATTACCATATAAATACCCTTTTCTTAAACTGTTTTCATTTTTAGTTCTTCTACTTAATTAATCAAGAGAAAAAATTACCAGTTAAAAATATCTTGACCAATGAACACACTCTTTATGATATATTATTGTTAATTAGAATTATATATATTCACTCTAAAGAAACATCTCATTCAAATCATTGAAAGGGGAGATTATATACTACAAATATAAATTATAATCTTCTAAATATAATAAGTATATAGAATTAATAACGTGAGAGACATAATAATATATTTAAATGTTATTCTGCTTGAGGAACTGTATCTCAAAAATTTAACTAAATTTAATTTAAGGTTATAAATTATATTGGCAAGAATATTTTAACTAATATTATGTATTTTTTATTAATTGCCAATATGGAGAGGTCACTCAAATGACACTTATATGTGACAAACAAGCTGCTCTTCGTATTAGCTTTAATCTCATCTTTCATGAAAGGACTAAACATATTGAAATTGATTGTCATTTTATTCGAGAAAATATTGTGTCTGAAGACAAGAAGACTGAGTTTGTTAATTCAAATGATCAATTAGCAAATATTTTTACTTAATCTTTACGAGGACCTAGAATTGATTATATTTGTAACAAATTGGATACATACAAGTTATATGCACTAATGGACTTAGTCCATACTTTTTGTATGATTAATCTCTATATAAACATAACCCTATGTGTTCAATATACACAAGGGATTAATCCTATATCTTTTTTCCTTTATTTTAACACATAAAGTTGACAAGAATGTAAGTGTAGCACAGTTTCCATTATTAACTCAGACCTCAAGCAAAGAGGGGGCAGAAGGACATAAAAGTTATATATGACTTCATACTCATAGCCTAGTAAACAAACATTGTTTTAATATCAATTTCCATCAAGAAGTTTCACAATAAAAGCCTTACCTGTCATAATACTGGTGCAACTTTTTGGTTGGAAACTTAAGAGTTTGGATATAAATGTGAGCAAGGGATATCCACTGCTGCTGGGAAAACTCAAAGAGAATATACTTGTCCCACAAGATATGACATAAGTAGTCCTTCCCAACAAAGGACATGGCTCTATCAAACAATCTGAATTAAAACATATCAAGAAATCATCTCATTCTTTCAGCAGAAGCTAGAGTAAACGCCTTAGAAGAGAATAAAGAGATAATAGTGTGGAAACATATGGATACTGCTGGAATAGGTCACCTAAACCATTTATCCCAAACAGTTTCTACTGTGTGCCACGTTCCCTAAGTTAACTACACTTACCTCCGAATATCAGATGGGTCCTCAAAAGCTGACATGCCAAAGCTACAGTAATCAAACCACACACTGACTGAAAATGTTGCTGCTAACACAGCTTTTTCAAACACTTCAACAACCTTATCTGTGGTGGATATGCATGACATGTGGGCAGCATACTTCCTCCAATATCCATGACACAGAGGAAATTCGGACAAGAAATTATTATAAACCAAACATATTTTCTCCACATCGTCCTGCAGAAATTGAACAAGATATATTATTGATACTCAAACTTTGTTGTAACAATAAATCCCATAATAGCACTTGAGAAAATATCGAAGAGTAGAGAATGAAATTCCCTCTCTTAGGATCACATATTTATAATAACTTTGGATACATTAGAAGACTGGAAGAATTGTGAGAAAAAATTGCATGAGGAAAAATAAGATTCAATTAAAAAACAAAAAAGACTCATCAAAAATTGATTTTCAATCTTTTATTATGTTGGTTGAATTGAGTTAATGACCATAGCTAAAATATAATTTAAAAATGTAAAAATATACTAAATACTTTTAATTTTAAAAAACTTTTTTTTCTAAACAAATATGTTATTTTATAAATACCTATATTATATAAGGTCTTTTATGTAATTAGAAAAAAAAAGCACTTTTGTAATGTCATACCCAAAACAAGTTAATCACTTTTAATTAAAAAAACTTTTTTTTATAATTGTAACCAAACATTAATTTTAAGTTAGTTTAATAAAAATCACCTATAAATAAATCACTTTTCTTAAAAGCGCTTATACTTAAATTTAAACAAACTCACCTATAATCCATCATCTAATTTACAAGTTACTATAATGAAGACATTAATATTATCAATATCACATCATAAACACCTCTAAAATTTGCATACTCTTAGAAAATGAACTATAAGCCTAACTCAAACTCACAAAACAAGCTTGTAAGATATACACTTATATATACTATAAGTTGGTCATATTTATAGTCAATGTGAGATCTCAACACATACAACTTAAGCATCAGCAATGGTTTTTCCTATGTGGGAAATTTCAGTGTTGTATAAATAATGAAAGAAGTACTGAAAAGGACATTAAACCCAAATACTTCTAGTTGGTTTCTCCAAGTATTTTGACTAATTTAGGAGGGCTTCCTCTTATTCTTCATTTCACATTTCAGTTAATAAAGTCTTGTTCTGTGAAAAAAAGGTCAGTAAAAGTGTATGAAAACCATCTAATTTCAAACTCTCCTTCACAATCATCTACAGAACTTCCACATGAGTATGAAACTAGACTTTAATTTTCCTATCAGAATTAGCAAAATTACCTAGTATGACACAAACCAGAGCCAGAGAAGAGGGAGGAAAGCATCCAACATTTTAGACAATCAATAAAGACGATAATTTAATTACCCAGTTTATTTAGTTAACCTAAATTAATACAGCCATACAAAGTATATCAAACATAAGTTTGCTACGTTGATCTCATGAATAACTGAAAAAAATGAAATAAAATCAATTACCATGTTCAGTTATTGAAATCAAACTTACCGGAAATAATTTCTCAACCTCTGAAATCAGTAAAGTCCATTCATCGAAACCTGATAAGCCCTTAGAAATAACTTCTTGAAGATCAAGATTGTCATCAATACCTGCAAAAAACAATAAAATAAATGACAACCCCAACTCAGTGTCATTGTTAGTAACTTTCTGTGTTGAAAAGATTGATTGGATGAAGAAATAACCCTTACAGAATATGGAGAGATAACTAAAATGCAATGAAGTAATAATAAAAGAAGCATCTCTTAATTAACAAGTACTCTCCAAAAATGGTGAAGAAAAAAATTACAAGAAGATCCAAAAAAATAAAGGGTAGTGAAGGAAGGAAGGAAGTACAAGTACAAATAAGAAGCTAAGACCTCACCTACATGTCATTTTTTAAGTTATACATACAAGCATAAAATGTTATAATAATTTGCCAACAGGCTACCATAAGATGACAGTATTTTAAAAAATGGACTAAAAATTTCCATGTATAAATAAATACGCTGCCAATACACGTCAGACAAATCCATCACTACATTTCATGATTTCGATATGCAATGAAAGTACACAACCATTTACAGAATTTCACTCTGCTCACCACTAAACCTGCAACTTTGTTTGATTTTGAAGCAATTTAACCTAAAATTGAAACTTATCACAGGTCAAACTTCTTAAATTATTTAGTTGACAGCAACCTATTTTATTATAGATATAAATATAAGGTGTTATTTATAGATTAGTTAAATCAGTTAGAAAATTAGTCAAAAGTAGTTGTCTAGATTGGCTAAATAAGCCCCATTATACTTTTTGGAACTGAAATTACTCATTCTAAGACAATTTACAGTTTTCCAGTTTATCACATTTTTCTCCAATTCTCTCTTCTCTCTTATAGTTCAACCATGGACCCTGACACTATTTAACATAAAACACTGAACAGTGAATTCTGGGCTCAACGAAAGATTCCAATGCGCCAGAGGATTCGTATATGGTTCATAAACATTGGCAGATTCTCTAAATGAATCTATTAATTTGTTCTGTATCACTGCCAACAAACCTTTATCCCTCAATCAACTTACAATCATTAATCAGCAGTTACGTTTACATTTAAATGCATTTGTAATTTAGACAATGCCACACTATTTAACCACTCGTGAGATTTTAACTGCAGTCTAATCTAATTTCAGAAAGCGACAAACTAAATTACAAGCACAGGTCAAGATTCTACTGTGTTTAAAGAGTCGATCTCAGCAAAGAGAGAACGGCACGTATACGTGATAAGACGAAATCAAATACAATAAAATGTACAATAACAATTATTACAATAGTTATAATAATGAACATTCATACAAACAAATAAATAAATCAGAAAAGAAGAAGAAGAAGAAGAAGAAGAAGAAGAAGAAGAAGAAAAAGAAAAAGAAAGATTCACCTGATGATAGTGTCGGTGCCATTAGAGAACGATGAGAGAGAATCTTGGCTCCACACAGCACCGTCGTTGAGGTGAGAGCGAGAATGAAAAGAAATATAGGTTCGGGTTTTCGCCCGTTCCCAACTTCTCTCGCGCTCTCCACAGTTTTGCTTTTTTAATTTCTACCTATTTTTTTATTACTATTAAATAAATAATAATAATAATATTACTTGCATGAAAATAGTTGGTGTTTTTGAAGTGTATGATATTATATTATTTAAAAAATCGTGTGTAATTATTTTAATACAGGATTAATTTATATAAATTGTTGCTATTTTTAAATTACTTAATTTTAATATTCAAAAATAAATCAACTAAAATTATATTCTACCTACTATTTACTCATTTTGTTTTATGGTTTAAACGAGTTGAATTATGATTAATGACTAAAATAGTTTGATTGAATAAAAAGCGATAAAATTTGAAGATGAAATTAAAATAAAAAATAGATAAGAAAATATACAATTAAAATAATGTAAATAAATTAATGATATATAGTAAATATTCTGATGTTTTATAATTACTTAAATGACTGATTGATAAAATCAATGGATAAAACTTCTAAAGTTTAACACAACAATAGTATCTGTGTTGTACAATTAATTTCAAATAAATACAAAATAAATAAATAAAACAGGTCAAATTATATTTATAATTTTATTAAATATTACCGGATTGATAGCTTTATATAAAATTGATTATAAAAACTTGTAAGATACTATGTTGCAAAACTAAAGCATGAATAATTATATGAAAAATAAAACATATAAACATTATTTTTGTTTTTTTAAATTTATAATATAATCATGGATAAGTATTTTCCCCGATGTTTAATCTTATAATAATTAGACGATATTTTTCTCAAAAACTTGTATATTGTGATTGATATTTATGTGTAGTTTATCGTTGCCAAAAGACTGAGAAGAAAATGAAGATACAGGCACTGTCCCCGCTTCGCCAACGCCCGTTTCAGCCTCTACTTGCTCCGCTTTCTCTTGGATTCACTTTCAAACCTTCTTTTCTAACTCCAAACAAACACGCCCCTTTGCACTCTTCATTCATCCTATGTTCACGTTCTTCGCATTCAGTTAAGTTTCGTCCCTCTTTTGCAACGGTTACAGAAACCGATGGGGTTGTTATTGACGACGGCGACACCGAACCGGACTTAGTAAACGACGGTGAAAACGAACAGGGCTTCATTAACATTGGCTACATATCAAGTGTTCATGGTATTCACGGCGAGATTCGCGTGAAACCAGCCACTGATTTTCCTGAACTGCGTTTTGCCACTGTAATGTTTATTTTCTGTTCTTTTATTGTATTTGTTGGTATTTAAATTGCTAAGTAACAACCTTGTGTTTTGTGTTGAGTAGCCTGGGAGAAGATGGTTGAAGAGCAAGGTTTTGGGTGGACAAAGCATTCAAGAAGTTGAGCTGGAGGAAGGTAGAGAACACCATGGACTCAAGAGTTGGATACTCAAATTCAGAGGAATTGAGACAGTGGAACAGGTTTTTCGATCACTTCCTAATAATGAAAATTTTGTTTTACTAGCCTATTATAGTCATGCATGGACTATACAATTTGATTTCAATGTAGAAATTTTACGTAACTAATAAATTTGATCATGAAAGTTATTGGAACAAATTAAAAAGAGCTTATTTGATAAGTCAGGCTTATTGAAAATAAACTAACTCAAAATAACTTATATAGGAGTCATAAGCTATTTTCCTGAGCCCAAATAAGCTCTTCTAAATGTCCCATATGTCAGTATATTACTATATGTTAGTTGAAGAAAGAGGAAGCACCTTAGAGAATTCATCTTTTGACTAATCTTATTCCAAAGTCAGTTTTGATGCAACAATAACAAACACAAATGCTACACTTTGTTAAAATAATTGACACTCACCTCTGTTTATTGCCCCTGTTTCGTATATTGACACAGCCCATTTATACATGTTTTTTGGCCTTGGCTAATCAATACATTGTGCAGGCTAAGATGCTTATCGGTGCTACCTTGCTTGTGACAAAAGATGACAGGCCGGAATTAGAGGAGGGTGAATTTTACACACATGATTTGATAGGGATGAGAGTTTTTATGAAGGTTTGTTCTTATCACAAATCTTGTGTATATATGAAAACAAACCACTTTACCTCCCCCTATTCATTATTTAAATTGTTGCTAAAGCGTCACCTGTTCATTCATCAGTTTTTTTTCTGTAATTTTGTGACTCCAGCTGTGTGCTGTTGTGACAGAAATGCAAACTGTTTGCCATATAATTTATACTCTTCCATGAAACAGGACTGTTCCTTTTCTATTGAACACTTTTCTAGATACATATCTGAGTGCTCGCTGTCCCTTTGTACCAAGGATCCAGCAAATGAAATGCCAACTGCTAATATAGTGATAAAAATGAAAAAGGCTACTATAAATAACGTATACATATTGTTATGTTGATATGGATGAGCTTTAAATTTTCTACTCTGGTATCTTTGTCACCTTATAATGAGTTTTTAATCCTGAATGCAATTTTTGAAGGTGTTGACCATGCTTGTTCCTATCAGGAAAATGGAACACTTGTGGGAACAGTTGTAAATGTTTTCAATAGTGGAGCCAACGACCTACTACAAATTGTGCTTGATTCATCTTTTGATATGCTTGATAAGAGTGGAAAGTCAAAGTCTGCAGGAACAGATGTTTCTGGTCAGCTTGTTTTGGTACCTTTTGTTGAAGCCATCGTTCCAGATGTTGATATGAAAAGAAGAGAAATGCATATTACACCACCTAAGGGACTCCTCGAAATAAATTTACGATTTGATGACCGATCCAAAAAAGAAAGGCGCCAACTTGTGAGCGATACTTCCATGATACTTTATTACTAATCTGTTACTGTTAGGAGTCTCTTTTCTTTGCCACTGAATATGTTTGAAATTTTGGAAACTGGATGTATTTCACTGAGAAACACTAATATGGCCTAAAAATTAGGAAAACAATTACTCCTATAACTGTTGTAGCTAGGAAGGAGAGAAAAGTCTAATTACATTAAATCCTAATTCTAAACCTGAATTAATTCCAAGTCAGCCTTGCCCTCAAGTTGGGTCATAGGTGTCAATCATGCCCAACCTGGATCTCAAGTTCTCATAATTTGCTATTGGCAAAGCCTTGGTCAATATGTCAGCAATTTGATGGCTTGAAGTAGTGTGCAAAAGTTTAATTATTCTATCATTAATCTTCTCCTTTATGAAATGACAATCAATTTCCACATGCTTTGTTCTATCATGATGCATGGTAATTTTAATTTTCAACAATATCATAGTGGCATCTATATCAAATCTGAATTAATTCCAAATGAGATTACATTTCTCAGTCTCTACCTTTTAAAGGTGAACGAGGCATAATTGTAACTCCTACCAAAATAGTTGAATGCAATTATCTATCATTTAGATATAATTTTTAGTACTATGCAAGTCATGCTGGCAGATATATATATATATATATATATATATATATATATATATATATCATTCCAACCCAAGTGGAATTTTGATTTTCCAAAGGTGGCAGCATTCCACTCTAGATCTCAATATTTGTACTTTTATTATTTTGATTCTAGACTGCCTTTTATGTATTTTTTCTCTGTTGTGATATCAATATTTGACCGGATGCTCTTTGCCAGATAATTGATTCAGATATTTAATTGGCTCTGGATAATTCACTTAATGGTGTCAGGAATGGAAAGAAAGGAAAAAGTTTCAAAAGCGTCTCATTGCAGCAAAAAAGAAACTCTCTGAAATGGAGCAACAACATGTATTTCATGGATATCAACATGGAGAGAAAGATCAATGGAGCTTGCTGAGTGATCAGATTGTTGGTGTAAACTCCAAATTGCTCCAGGAGGCTTTACAAAGTCTTGAACGTCCAGCAAAGAGGCAAGCTAATATGACGATAACAACAATGAAAGTTTGTTACGGCTAATTTAATATTTTTTGTCACCACTTCCTAACCCCTTTTTTATTGAAAAAGGAAACATTGTTTTATTTATGTGTGGTTTCATTTCCTTGAATTTTCATTTGTGTTTTGACTTTTTTAATCAGATGGAAAGTAGCTGAGTTGACCAGTGCCATAGAAGCAAAGCTTATATATTCCATCCAATTATCAGAGGAATATTTCTCAAATGGAAGTGAAAATAAGTTGGTGAAAGATATCCAGGAGAAGGGACTTAAGCTCGTGTCTGAGGGTAAAATAGCTACGGTCTTCCTCTTGAATGAAAAAGAGCATCACGGGAGCATTTATGACTCTAACATGGTAGAAAATGAAGCAATTGACACTTCGATTATTCACATGTTTCAAAAGGTAGTGCAGTGAAAATTTTGCAATGGTTGTAAACTTGTGTTTAATTATGTACTTTTTGTAGATATCCTTTTGGTAATGATTAATTGTCGTGAAAATCTATTTGCCTGTGACCCATCAGATGAATCTTGTGTATTAATATAATTACAACAAAGCAATAATCTCTTAAACAAATACTTGAACAAGTCAGAAAATGCCATCATTTGAAGTTTTGTTATTCATGTTCATTTCATTTTCACTATCTTTGAAGAGAATGTATTATCTTCTATCATGTTTCTTTCTTTTTCTACCTTGATGATACATGTAAAGCTCGTTTGCATGGTATTATATAGTAAGTAACTTTTGGAGTGACTATATACAGAATAGTTTTTCTTCATCTAATAAATTTGCATCTTTTGCAGATCAAAGGTCATGTTTCTGTGCCTTTAATTTTGGTTTCCTCAGCACAACAAATTCAGTCTCTAAGAGATCTGTTTACAAGCAACAATTACTTCAATTTTGACGCTGAAAAGGTTCATGTCATAAAGCATCTCTTGTTATGTCTTGTACTATCTTAGATAGAATGTGGTCAAGTTTTTTAGTGCTGCATATCTTTCGTTCTATCCCAAGTTACATATACTTACGTCAGAATTTTTGTTGAAAGAAAGGGTTCATGTGGCTTTAGTATCCACATTTCCTAGGCTTTCATCTAGAAATGCTACTTTTCCTTTACTTCTTGATGGTTTCTCTTGTCTCTTTGTCAACATTGCATTATGAGTTAGATGTTTGAAAATAAATAGGTTAGCTCTAGAAGAGAGGTTGAATAGAGCTTAAAAATGCTTTGCAAACTTTTTGTTAGATGGTGGTGATTTTGGGAATGATTGTCTAATAGTTAAAAAGAATTTCAAAAAGGTTTTCACAAACAACTTGAAAACAACAGCCAAAAACTAATACCAGTGTAATAGAGGTAGCGAAACACTTTAAATCTTTATACTGGTTCAGTTCTCCTTTTCACTGTAATAGTAAAGGGTTCCGTTACTTCTAATTTTAAACAAATACACAGTTACTTGTTGTAAATAGGAGATTATTGGAATTAAAATATCCTAATATCTCTGTAGTTATGAGGAAAATATCCCTAGAATCTACTCATTCATTTCAAATGATTTTAATTTCTTTTTTAAGAGAATGTGATTGTTAAAAATAGAAAAGTTGAGAATGTAATTGTCATTATAGTAATTAATAAAATACTTCTTTTCTTTCTCTTCCTTTTCCAAGTTTACTCTTGTCATTGAATAAGACCGTTGTGAGGAGCGTGTTGATCTTTTGTTGCCTGTCAGAGTTGTAATAGTTGGTAAACTTTTAGCTAACAAGATTTCTATTGCATTCAACTTGTTGTATTTTACCATGCCTTGTTCTAAACATACTTTCCTTATACTAACAGCACTATTTTAAGCATGCAATAGCAGAACGTAGCTCTGTTAGAGCCTTTATGGGAATGTGTGAATCAACACTCTTATGGTTTCGCAAGAAATAATGTCTTACACCTCACGTCTTCTCTTGTATGAACTTTAGAAGAGCGTCTCCAACTTATGCAAATAAGATAGTTTGAAGACAAAGCATAGTCTTAGCTTTATAGAGAGACAGTCTTGCAGATTTTCCTGATGAACATGCTTTAAAACATGTATGTATATATATATATATATATATGTTAGTTCATCAAAATAGGACATTATTTGTTATGCTTAAATTTAAGCATCATTTAGATTAACTTTGTCTACGAAGACTACACTATTGTAGCATAGATGGTTGAGAGAAGACTGTTAGATCAAATTGACTCATGATCAGATCGTTTTAGCTTTAACAATGTCATCCAGCCATATTAGTTTAGTCTGGGTAAGTGTAAAGGATGGAATATGTTGTTTGCTCATTGGCTCATTGCTTGGAAACTGAAATTTTCAATGTTTGCTCATTGGCTCATCAGCATTCTATTGGTACACAAAATAGCATTGGCCTTTTTTATTTTAAAGTATATTTCTAGTGCCGAAGTCTTCTAATGCTTGCATAATTCGCCTCACTCATGATTTCATGTTTTAACCCTCTTTCAGGTATGGTTTTTGGAGGAAGAGAAGCTGCCAGTAGTTAGCAGCTTGCCTGAGGAGCAGAACAAACATAAGATTTTAATGAAATCGCCTTGGGAAATACTCCAATCTCCCGTTGGATCTGGAGGACTTATTAGCTTGTTATCAAAACATAGTATTGCAGATAATCTTATTGGCATGGGTGTTGAGTACATTGAGGTTAGTTTTTTTCTCTGTATATTTAGATTTATAAAGATTATACTTTTAGTTTTTAAGTTGTAATGCATAACTCTATGAGCAAAACAGAGCAACATAATTTTTGTTAGGTTTTTTTGTTGCTGATTTGATGCCTCTACTTTTACTGTCCGACTCATTATTGCAGTCTCTATGGCTTTATCCTTTTAGCCAAATAGGTAAATAAAGTTTAGATGCTAGTGAATGGATGGACAACATGATTCTATGATTTTTCTGTCTGGGTTCTTCTTACATTCTAGTCTTTGATGAACAGTTATTATGGTTGATTTTCTCTTAAATAGTTTTCCGACGTTCACTTATGCACAAAAATTATTCAGGAGTCTGTTTTAATAATATTAATATAATAATATGAGGATATATGTAAAGTTGCACAATCTTTATTACCTCTTGCAATATATATATGGTCAATCATTCTTTGATGAATTAAAGAAAAAATCATTCTTTTAAGGCAGTGTTATTTTTCTTGTTGTTTAAGTGTACCACCAAGTTTATGTATGAAATGAAGGACGTTTGAGATGCTTATATTTAAGGCTACAGGCCTCGGGATCACGTCTTTTTGTGCCTATGTTTTTGTTGAAGAATTGCAGAATTTTATTGCATTATATAGTTTTAGTTCTCTCTTTTTTAAACTCTTTTTCTTTCTATAAATAGGTGTAAGTGATTTTCCAAATTTACTCATGCCCTGTTTTTCTATCGAACTATTGTGCCTTCTTCATAGATACATTTCTTTAAAAGAAGTTTGATAACTTTCTCAGGTGGATGAGGTTGTAATTTTGTTAAAAGTTGTTCCATTTCTATTTATTTGCAAGTTTTCTGTGCCAGACAGACATATATCAACCTGTTCTTGGTTTAGAAAGATTATAGGTAGTTTTTAGATAAATTTTTCCATAAACATTTATAAGGAAAAATTAAAATTAATTGTGTTTCACCAAAATCAACTTATGCACTTAAACTTTTATAAAAACTTTTACATCTAAGTTCTCCAAAAGTTAGAGTGCATAAGCTAGTTCATTTTACTCTATTTACTCATGGGAGAAACTTAGTTCATTTTACCTTTTTTTCTTACAAGTGTTTATAGAAAATTTATCTGAGCAAAAAGCTATATTTATTCTTCATTGGTTTTTAATGGCCATATACTTTCCCTGGTTAATTTCTGCTGTACATTCTTGCAGTTATGCTGCCCAAGTGAAAAAATTGGTGGGGGAAACTCACTGCTTCTTGGGTTGATTAACTCACGGGAAGCCAAGATTGGGATGCAAATTTCGCCAACGATAGCTGATTCAGAAAAATATTTTGACGTGATATTGTCATTGGACTTCGTAAAGAAGTTGCAGACCAACAAATTCCAATTTGATGCAATCCCAAGGGCACATTCCTTTGTTGAGAAAGTTGACAAAGAATGGGTTACTGTCACCACTTCCACTCCCAACTCATTTGAGCTTTCTTGTAGTATATATAGTTCCTTGAATGCATGTTCGTTGGATAAGGTTTGTATAGTGGAGGTTAGAGAATAATTCGATGAATTATACAGTGATAAGGATTGGATAGTGTTTCGTTACTCATGTAAATGAGGGAAAAAGAAATAACAAAAACAGAAAGATGGGAATATATATATATATATATATATATATATGATGTATCCGTGTATGATGTTCCTTTAATCCTTGTAATTTTTTTATGCAAACACGATATTCAACCTTATTTTATGAAAGAGATTACTAGAGTTGGATATGATTTTCAGTCAATGAAGTATATTGTTGCTGTCAATTGTGAATATACATGGATTTAAATTTATTTTAATTTTTTTATCCAAATAACATTTTTTAGTAAAACATTTTAAACTTTTTACAAGAATAAATTACCCTCACATAATAAAGTAAGTTTAAAGATAAAGTACTTAATAATTTCATCCATATATTTTTTATTAAACATGAAGATATTGATTATTGTAAGCTTCAAGAGGAAGTACTTGATATTTGCATTCATATATTTAATTATAGATGAAGGTCTTCAGTATTGTGTGTTTTGATTTTATTTTTTTAGCTGTAACTCTTTGACTTGGAGTGCACTGTAAGTGATTCTTTAATCGCGATTTCTATTTGATAAGGTTAGAAAGTGTTTTGAAAGAATTTAAAGATTCATTAAAAAATTTAAGTAGCGTTTTAATGTACTTAAAGTTCTTTCAATATGATAAAATATTCTTTCTCTCACTAGTTTTGCAAGAAATTAAATATTTAAAAGTATAAATTAGTATATTAAAATCACTTCAAATTTTAAATCTTAAGATTTATTTCATTTTAGTCTCTTAAGACGAGTTTTAAATAAATTAAAATTATTTAAATATTAAGTTTGTAATTTAACACTCCTTAACCGGTTAAAAAATCTTTTAATTAGTTAAAATTATTTAAAGTGCAAAATTTAATTATATAAAATCCTAAATTCCTGTTTTGACATATTATAGATACGGGCATTGAATCATGACTTTGTTTTGTTAAATTAAAAAAATATATTAAAATTTTCATTTATTATATATATATATATAATAAATATAACTCTTTAAAAATCTTTACATAAATATCAAATGAAATATTATCTTTTGAAAAATATATTTGAAAATAAGATAGAAGCTAACTAAGTAAACTATTTCTGATTTAACATACTAAGCAGAAATAACAATATAAGTAAATTTCCATTTTCTTGCGAGATATTTAATTACATTTTATTTCTTTATTTTAAAAAACTATACAATCCTTTAGTTAAAATACTCATTTTTTTTAAATGTTGTGTTGGCATTATAACAAGTTATGTTACGTTTTATTAATTAGTCAATATTTTTTAAAATAAATAATACATGCTATGATTATGTAAAAGATTGACCAACCATAAATTTTGTGTACAGTACATTTATTTGTATAAAGAAAAACTATGGGTGCTGAAAGAAATAGCAATTTTTTTATTTTTTACCAAAAAGCCGTAGCAGAGGCGGAGACACCTTTTGTTTGCGACGCAAAACGCTTTGATTTGAGCATCATCCATCCACAGGCAGAAGAAAAGGAAGTAAGCAACGCTGCTTCTATTTCACCTCCTTCATTTTCATAGGTGCTAAATATGGGTATTTGGTTGTTTGTTACGTGTTATTGTATGTGTTATTCACCGTTTTTTAACTGCTGTGTTCATTTTGCTAACCGTTCAAGACTACGACCATATGGTGTTCTTAGGTCTGAGTTGTATATATTTTATTTATTTTCCTATTCTAGGTTTGTTCAATCTATCTCGTTGGAAATTTAACATACCAACTCGTTTAGTTCCTCGTTTGTTAGTCGATTCCTCTACGCTTCACATTTTGTAACACACCACTTTTTCAATATATTTGATTTTGCCCACAAACTGTTTGATGTGTGTTCTAAAAACGATGATGACCACAGATAAGGATCTTGGAGGTCCACTTTTCAATTTTATTTATAAAAATATTTACAGCAATTTCTTTGGACATGCCTCCTGCTGTTGTTACTAGTAGTTTAGTAGACTACATATATTATATGACACGGTATATATATCACAAGTTAAACAATATATCAAAATTATCATCGGTTTTGAAAGAGATCGATTACTTTATCCAAATAGGGGTTTTGTGAATTGAGGGAATTTAATTTCTCTATTCAGACAAACACATTTTGCAACTGAGGGGAATTCAACTGAAGCAAATGAGTTGTCTGGATTTTGAAATGCATCATTGAAATTCACAAACAGATTTTTTTTAGAAGAATTTAGTTGCCTTTTATCTCGACATTTCACATATGTATTGTGACAGCTTTGGCAGAGCAAGAATCAGGAAAAACAGGCTAGCTGCGTATTCAAGTCAATAGTTTATGATTTTCTTTAGAATGATGATGGATTCATTCAAAGTATTTCCACTATTCAATGGTTGATGGAATTGACTTCAAATTTGAAATATCACAGCTCTCCTTTAGCATAATAAGTCGAGTTGTTTTGAACTAGTTACATCATTTGTAAAATTTGTTGAAGTGTATGCTGTAATAGAATTGTTATACATCAACATGGGATAAACTTGTTTTCTGCATGTCTTCTGTGATTTTCTCAAAAAAAATTCTGCTAGCAAGATTCCTAAAAATTTATGTATTTAAAATATGCCATCCTATGCAGGAAAGTATACTGTGGATACTAATAGAAACAAATGAGATCCGACGCCTTCCAAACAGCTCAGATTTATCGCCATCTTCTCAAGGCGGTCAAGAAACATATTGGGAATGAAGAGCACAAGAGTCATTTTCTAGAATTTGTAACTTCAGAGTTCCGTAACAAGCAAAATTTGTCTGATGTGTGTCTCTCCAACAGAAAATAAAACTTGCTCGTGATTATACTTTTCTTCTTAACAGTGTACACCATCAGAAGGTATTATTACTTTCTGTTGCATTTTCCTTTAAAGTTTAAATACTCGTTTATTTATGCCTGTGGGTAAGAAGTTTGATTGAACAGTTATTATTTGTCAAATGAGATTTACACAAATTTGTTCAGTTAAAAACTTGATGTGTCAACCCTTAACAGCTTTAGTTAAGGCGTGTATATTATTAAACGAAAATAAGAGACACGGAAAAGGATGTGTTTTTTTACCAGTGATCAACAACACCAAGGCGTGTCTAAGTCAGGAGAAATCGATTGCAGACTGTCTTATTATTGATATCATTTTGTTTTGACTCATTTTATGCTTGCAATATATATATTTTATTGAAAAACTGTGTTATATCCGTTTGTCTCTTTGACCATGCATCACTATTGACAATTTTTTGCAGGATTTACTTTTTTCATACAATATTGCTGTGGATAGATCAGATGAAGTGAAAAGGACTCTTGGAAAATCTGCTTCAAGTGTTGGTCTTCAGCTTCCTCAGATTTATCAGCCATAATAATTTGCAGTGTAATCTTTGCATGCACGGAACATGCCAGTGTACTACTGCAGAGAAGGGGCAACTATTGAAGCTTGCTTTTTAGTTATCCTTCATTATTGGTAATTACCAACCCAATAGATCTTAGTTTGGCGACTGTTTCTTCTGAATGAAAATTTGTTTTCATAGCTATTTATCCAGAACCAAAAAACTTATGAAGAAAGAGCGGAACTGATGAATAATTTATATCATTCACACATTGGTTATTTCTTTTTAATAACAAAATCTATAATCTGATCTGAGTGTGATAAATATTTCCCCTCCAATAAACTATGTCGTCCTGGTTTCTTCACGGAAATTGACTCTGTGCTCTTCTAACCCAGTTATCTTGGTGAGGTAGTTCATGCTTGAAGTCCCTATGCTTGGGTTGATCCTGTCATTTTGAGCATTTAACCTTTTTTTAGAAATAATCCTTTTTTATTTCTTTCAGAAAACTGTAAAATACATTGTTTTTCTCAAAGTTAATTTCCAGGCATGGTTCAAAGGGTCTGAACGAACTTTTAAGAAATATTGATAAACGTAATTTTTTTAGTGTGCTTATAAAGAAGAATGAAACATACCCCAATAATAATATCTTGAACGTCAGAACTTTAAAGATCAGCAGTATGTTCTTTTGCGCATTAAAGGTAAAAATACATATTAAGAAAAATTACAGAATAAAGAGAACTCGAGGATCAAGACGTTCAAGAGACTCCAGATCGACAAAAAGATCTCCGTAAAAGTTTCATTTTTTTCTTTCGTACTGTCACTTGGATTTTATTTCAGTGTTAAACTTAATACAAACTTGTATCATGTAATAATGGATGGCTTAAAATATATTTGAACAAACCATATTAATACCAACATATTAGCATGTTATATATAACATAAACTTGAGTAGTTCTTATAATTAAATGTGTTTTGAACGCTGGCTATATTATAATTTAACCTATTACTGTTGTTGTTTTAAGGTAGTAGCCTCAGTCTAGTTTTCAAAAATGTTTTAACCCCTTCCCTCCTCCATGCATGGGTGTCATTTATAAAGATAATTTGTTCTCTTTTTGCGCCAATAGGACCAATTGGTTGCTACCAGAAAAATAACCTCTATGATCAGAGGATTCAATTGTCTCTCAAATTTCGTTGACGAAATAATATTAAATAGTGTTGGGTATGAATTCATGACCAATTGAGTTGGTGACTATACATTATGTTTAGTGAGTTAGTTTAATATTTTGTCTTTTTTATAATTTATATTTAAAAATATTATTGTACTTGTAATTGGTGTGCAACTGGACATAATGAAAACTTAATAGTTGTCCGTGTGAATGTAGGTTGTAGTTGGTAATCAAATCACATTAAATTCTGTGTTGTTTATTTTCTGCGGTTGATTCGTGATTATTTATATTGCTTCTATGGTTTTTTCCATCAAAATAAATAAACATTTTTCAACTAGCTTTTAGAAGTTCCTTAACTTAATTTTTCTTTTTGATTTTTTCTTGGGATTGTAACAACTGTTTCAGTAAAAGCAAACAAGTATTCTATCTTATAAAACTAAATAATAAATACTTGGGCATCATTATTAAGTTCATTAGAAACAGTGCAAGATTTTTTTAACTGGGAATGGGGCCAGTTCTGTGAATGAGAAGAGTGGAGGAATGGCAAAGAATATGACTAGCCTCACAGAACAAACTACTGACAACTATTAAGAAGTTGCATGTTCAGAAGGTATTACAGTTAAACAAACCTAAAAGTAATAAGCAAGGAAGAATCAGTCATATTTTGATGTGAAGTGTGATTATGAAGCATCATCTTTCCAGGCCTGCATGGAGCTTTTGAGCTAACTAGCAGCCTTGTCAAGAAAAGAACCCCAAACTTCTTGTTTTATCCATTTCACATATTTATAAGAACTCTCATTTGTACTAGACATATGCATCTCCTGCTCCTTGGATTACAGCCTTTCCTTTGCTACTTTTGAGGTTCCTTAAATCCCATAACACTTTTCTTATTCCCAGCACCTTTTCCCTTATCTAGAAAACATGGCCAATGAGCAAATGAAGCCTATTGCCACCCTTCTTCTGGGGTTGAACTTCTGCATGTATGCCATAGTTTTGGGCATTGGTGGATGGGCCATGAACAGAGCAATAGATCATGGTTTTATTATAGGTGAGAAAATTTATAATGTCCCTGTGTTTCCTCTAATCTAACCAACCAACCATTCTGTGTTTCTTCAGCATGCTTATGTTATTAAGACACTATTTATGCAGGTCCACAGTTAAAACTGCCAGCACACTTTTCACCCTTATTCTTCCCAATGGGAAATGCTTCCACTGGATTCTTTGTAACATTTTCTTTGCTTGCTGGAGTGGTTGGTGCTGCATCAGCAATATCAGGAATCAATCATATCCGGTCCTGGACTGCTGAGAGCTTGCCATCTGCAGCTTCAGTTGCTACCATGGCTTGGACTCTTACACTCCTGGCCATGGGGTAATCTTTTCTCTTCTTCACCCATTCCCAAAAACTAATTATGCAGTACTATTTTACTTATCTACCTATAATTAAATTTATGCAGCTTTGCCTGGAAAGAGATTGGACTTCGTGTCAGAAATGCACGTCTGGTAAGACAGAAACATCAATTTACTTTCTTAATAACATTATTGTAGTATATTTTCATCTGACAGACCACTGAAATGTCCAATTTTGCAGAAAACAATGGAGTCTTTTATCATTATACTTTCAGCTACACAGCTTTTCTACATATTTGCTATTCACGGTGCTGCTGCTGCATACAGAAGATAAACCTGAAGGTTGAGGGAAGATGGTGCTGGTGATGCTGTTTGTTTGTTTTTTTTGCCATGAAGGCTTGTACTGGTGTGCTTGTATTTTTCTCTCCCTTTCTTTTTCTGTCCCCTAAATGTCAAAGGAGAATTAGCATTGGAGTGTGGTTTGAATGTTTGGAATTGTATGAGAAATTTGTTATAAATCTTAACTAGAATATCTTTAATTTAATTGAAACAAAGACATTTTCAACTTAAAATCAATGATGATAACATATTTGTTCAAACTCGATCTGGACAACTTTGACTCAATTCATGTCATATAATCTTTGGTTGAATCTTATTTAAATCATATTTGTTCAATCTAAATTAAGATATGTTTGAAATAGACCTTAAATCTCTTGATGAGACAATTTTTAGTCGATATATAATTAAAGGTGACTTCAGGATTACCGGTTCCAAAAATATTCTACAACAAACTTTTCAGAATTTTTAGAACATCATTTCCATAATAGAATTTTCATAACAAAAATTCTGGTATAAACTTTGTTGAACATATGAAGTGCATTCTAAAAAGCTTTCCAGAACATGATTTTTAGAATAAAACTTTTCAAAAGATACGAAATATTTCTTAAAATGAATTTTTGGAATAAACTTTTTAGAACATATGAGATGCATTCTAAAACAAAATTTTCATTTTCCATATCAACTCTCACCCTCTCTTCTTCTTCCTCTCAAAGAATGCAGCGGCAATGGAAAACGGAGGTTTAGTGAGAGATACAGTGGTAGCGACAACATAGTGCAACAAGGAAGAGTATTTTAGTATTTTTCTTAGCATAGGGGTGCAGTTAGTAATTATGAGGTGCAAGAAGAAAAAATAATTTTATTATTGGGAAAAAATCCATATCAACTATATGGTTAAAGTTTTCTATATAAAATGTTTTTAAAATTTAAGTAAATAGAGTACAACCATTTTCTAGTTAAATAAATACTTTTTAATATTAAGGGTGTTGCGATGGTTTATCCAAGACCATTTCTTGAACAATGACACATTAGAGATGTAATTGCACCATATGTTTGAAGATGAAGAATGTTGATTCTTCGTGCATCAGATGTTTAAGGCCAAAGTGAAATAAACATATTGAAAGGGTGAAGTAAACAGTGCTGAGAAAATAATTTAATAACGCAGAATTAACAAACACATTGAAAGATTGTCATTGTTGCTTACACAATAACTACAAACCAACCTCCACTGTAATGTAAACAAATGTTGTATGGATTATACAGTTTGGCCTGTTTGCCTGCTATATTTTAGAAAATCTTAAAAGGAGATCACCTATATCAACACATAGCAAAATTTCAGACAAAATCCTTCTAAATCTCCACAAGTTTGATCCATCAGTTGAGATACTCTCTCGCTTGTATTTCTGCAAGAAAAGTTGATTTGCAAGTTTAAAATGTATACTGATACAGAGATATTCTACTACAATAATCCCCAAAATAAACATTATCAAAAAGAATAGTACAACTCAAAAATCAACTGATACAACACATAGAACTAAGAACTACATCTTGAATATTTCAATCTCTGTCCAGGAAACATGAATAGATAATGCTCAGCTTAGACTAAGTAGAACTTAAATAACAACAAAGAACGAGCTTCAGAATGATATGCAGACACTTAGTTCTAGATGAATCTCATGAACAAGACAGTGTCATCAACAATAAAAGAGAAAATCAGATGAAGAAAGCAAAGTTATATAAGACAATTAGAGGATAAGAGATTCTTCACGACAAAGAATAAGATAAATCACTAATGGAGCAAAGTTACCTTGTCACTCTGTGTGTATGTTAGAGAAACCCTCTTAAAGGACCATGTGTTTAAAACCAAATAGAAGCAAATTTTCTAATCACATTCTAAAACAGCTGCTCAGTCAAGCATTTCTCATAAAAAAATATTATCTTTGTGCTATACCCAAATGCACCAAAAAATACCATGGATTGATAGTCACCAAAATTTAGCATCTTTATTCGTATCAAAACCATTAAAGCTAGTATCTAAAAATTGGTCGAAAGACCTATGACACCTCGCATTCACCAAAAAGACAAACAAGCAATAATTAGTGGATAAAGAAAACACAGCAAACTTCCCTCTAATTTAAAATTCACAAAGCGTAGATATCCGAACCAATTAGAAACAATGCAACCGGATAAGCACTTAAAACAACCACAAACAAGCACACAAGAGGGAGCGTTTCTATCTCTATAAATACACTCTTTTAAGTTGAAAGATAGTCCACAAAATCATGATCATACCTGCTAAAATAATTTCAAAGGGAAAACCTGAAATTATCTATTTGAACTTGAGAGAACTTCAAACAATCCACAGCAACTCAACCATGAGGTCTTTTTCACCACATTTGGAGCCAATGCTGCATGAGGCTGCATATTAATGCAGCGGAGAAAAATATATTTAAAATTACTTCTAAACAAAAAAAAATTACAAATCATAATTGTGTGATGAAAAACTTGTAATGTAGATGTGAGAAAATGTAAAACCTGGTCCTTGGAAGTTTCTGTGAGCTCACAATCTTTAATATGTTCAGCACCAATGGTATATTTAGTGAAAGGACTAGCAGACACTGGAGTTAAAATTTTACTATCACATTGCTTTAGCTTAGGCTCCCCCATACTTAATGTTGTCACATTCTCATTGGTTAAGGGACATACATTATCCTCATTTATCTTCATAGCGAGATTGGTCACTTCTTCAGGATGGACTACTGACTTCTCTAGTACTACATTTCCACTGTCACTGGTTTCTACCTCAGACACAGAAACATTGGACTTAACAAACACATGACAAACAATTGCCTCTCCGACTGAAATACAATTCCCATTCTCCAAGTTCTTCTCGGAGAGGGATTCACCCTTTGAAGTATCGCTGCCATTCCCATTCTCAAAATATGATTCCTTGGCAGTCTCATTGTGCTCAAAACTAATATTTTTGCTCTCAAAACTCTCCTCAGAATTCAAACTTTTCTCTACCAAAACAACACAATCTTCCTTTCCTCCTAACTCTCGGTCAATCTTGACATCACTAGAGACTACTTTCAAGGACTCAACATCAGAAGCATGCGGCTGAGTAGCAGATTCCAGTTCTTCACTTCCATCTTTGAATGGATTATGCTGGTCATCCTGCCCGTGAATGGCAGGAAAATTACCCTCACCACCATAACTTCCATCCTCGTCTATTGACTTCAAACCACCATTTCCTAACATTTTGTCGCACAATCAATCAAACTATTATCAATTAATACCAAATTACAAAATACCCATGGACCCTACTCAACAAACCCAGCCACAACTAATCACAGCTGCATACTCCCAACAATTTTTGAAAATCCCAATGAAAGTGAAACAAAACAAGAATAATTAACACAACCCATCTACCCAAATAGAACAAAAAGACCAAAAACAGATATGATATACAAATGAAAAGGGCCCATCTATGATTAATTGCAAGATGCACATGCATTTGAAGTAAGAAGGGTACCTTGGGGATTGTTGGTCGATGGATTGATTTTGTTTTCCTTTTCCTTCTTTTTCCTTGCGGCTTTTCTCTTCTTAGCACCTGAAGGCATGATTAGGAGAGTGAAATAGGATGGTGGGGTGCTATGGTTCCCCTCACTATTCAGTGGGGGCGATGAAGCTACCACACACAAACCAAATCTACAGAGTGTGAAAGTGAACGGTTAACAACTATGTGTTCTCTTCCGCTCTGAATATATACTGCAACAGAGTGAGACAGCAAAGAGAATTATTGGGCTTGTGAAAAAAAGGATGTCATGTCATGTTCAAGCTTCAAACTTCAAACTTCAAACTGTGGGGAACTACCCACCAAGACAAGTTTCAAACTTTCAAATTTGTTTTTGCGGTAACAAATCACAAATTATCTCTTTTGGGATCTCTTCTGATTGGTTGTTTCAATTTAATTCATAAAATTTCATGAGCAACACTTATCAGAAGAGGGGGGAAATTAATTTAAGGGAAAAAAAACTTCTAAAACGCTTAATAATAATAATGCAACAATTAGAAGAAAACGTTTCCTGTGAATACTACGTTATACAAAATATTGTATACCTTATACGTTTAACATTTTAAAAGATATATATAATTGTCACATTTTCTATACATTCAAGAATTAAATAAATTGTTTATCTTTTAGGAATTAAATTAACACTAGTTTATACCTTTTAAATTTCAAAAAGTATATGTTTTATAAAACTGATATTTTATAAGAAAATAAATGAGGAAGAAGACTTTCAAAAGAATAAAATTTCTTAGAGTCTCTACAAGGAATGTGGCAAGAGAAAAGAGAAAGAAATAAAGAATAAATGAATATTGAAAATATTAGATTAAGAAGTAAAATAACTTTTAAATTTTAGGACATTCCAGGATATTAGATTCAAGAATATTCTATAATTTCTTATAACCAAATACACTGAACAAACAATAAACTGAGAGGTAACACATGAGAATTGTAACTTTTTCTATGTCATTTTCATAATTATTAATTTTGTACTTACATGGCTTCTTACTCGCATGATCTTCGAACTTTCTCCCTTATAAATAAGGTTTTCCTTTTTTTACAAAGTTACACTTAATAAATTAATAGAATTGATTTGTGAAAATTTTAAGTGTTTTGAGAGTATACAACTATTTTACATGGATTCTTATTTTAGAGAGTTTATTCAAGTAATGAATTTTCAGTGCATTTATTCTTTAATAGTATCATAAGAAAATGTTAATATTAATACAACAACTTTGATTTCGTTAACTTTGTTTGAATTCTAATAATTATTAATATAATTGAGATGTTTGATGTTTTGTAATTGTCATATGTACTTATTAAAGAAAAAAAATTAACATGCAGTTAACTTTGAAAGTGATTATTAAGGATTTTAATATGTAAAAAAATAACTTTAACATGTAACATTAAGGATTTTAAAATTTATGAAGAAAAAAAAAAAATACTTCATTCAAGAATAATTATATTAACTTTGATTTTTCCTTTAATAATATGTGACAATTATTGAAGACTCTCTCCAAATTTTGGTGAGATCTTCCTACTTCAATGTTATCTTACATTTTATATTTTTTTTTTTTTAGAAAATTAGTGAAATGTGATAATCTTTACTAAAACTACATACTTGATGTGTTGGGATATTATGTGACTTTTAAGATTCATTGTGCTCTCCACAAACAACACACAAATAAGTATATTTTATTTTCATTGACAAATTTTGTAGGATATTATTATTCGTCTCAAAATTATTTTCATTTCAACTATCATTAATGGTTTGTTTGTATCTACACAGAGAAAAGCAAAGAAAACCGAAAAAAGGTGGCAATGCAAGGAAAGTTGGAAAAACGAGACAAAAGTAAGATGAAATCAAATACAATGCATTTTGATTCTTTCAAATTTTCTTGTTTGAAGAAATTTGTGAAGAAAGTGGATTTTTTTTTTAAATTAATTATATACATATAGACAAAAATTAATATAAATATAAGTATAATATTTAATATATAATTTTATATTATAATAAAATGAATAATTAAAATAATAAATCAAATGTAATTTAAAATTTAATTATTAATATGTATTTTTATTATTATTTATTAATTTTTAATTTATTTTAATTTTAATTTTTAAAGTTTTTATATTAAATTATTTATAATTATTTTAAATTTATTATATCTATCAAACCATTCACAAACTTTAACACAACCATCACATCATTTACAAACTTTAATAAACTTTCTTCACAAATCTACTCTAATATACTTCAATCTAAATAATCTCACTTTCCTCTCAAATCACTTCAAATCCACTCTCTCAAATCCCCTCTTCAATCCAAACACACCTTAAGTGTACAATTTCATAAAAAAAATAAAAAAATTATGTATCTTTCTCATATATGTATTTCTATTAAGAAGATGTTCATCATTTATATTTCACCTATTTTATATTAATTTTTACTTGGTTTATCCTTAAAAAAAATATACTAAGAGAAGCCCTAATATCTAACAAATGATAGTCTATAGGAATCCTTTCACCATGTTTTGTTTTTTTGATAAACTTTTGAAAAGGACATTCATCTAAAAAAATCCTCTTAGTCATACATGTTTTAATCTTGGATTTGTGTTGGGTTAAAAAAAGTATTATGCTTTAAATCTTGGTTGAAAATAAGTGTTGACAAAAAAGTATTAAGAAAATTAAAATTGAATTATCATGAAACTGCTTCTAAAATATAAGCATATATGTTTCGCTCTTCTGTTTAACAACACAAAACAAGTAATGAAGAACAAGAGCCATCAATTTCTTCCTCCTCCTCTATACATTTTTCAATTTCAAAATTTAGAAAAACAAAATTTCTTCCTTTCTTCCTCCTCTCTTATTAAATTTTCAATTTCAAAATTACCCCTCAGCAAAAGTTTAGTTTTTTTTTTTTTTTTCATTTCTGAATTGTATTAAATCCGTAGACCTGCTGAATTCTAATTTTCAAAATATAAAATTACATTTCAAATTTTAAAATATGAAAAATAATTTTTTGTTTATGACTAATTTTTTTATTTTAAGTATTTCAAATTATAAAATTCAAAAGATTTTGGTGTTATTGAAAGAAGAGATGTTATTTCTATTTTTAGTCTATCTATTTCTATAAATAGAAAATAATGAAAATTGTTATATAATAATCAAAAAATTGTAATAGAAAAGAAAAAGAGAGGTTTGAGATGATTTTTAATCTTTTATAGGAGAGAATTTAGTATTCTTATGCGATAGTTGTGGTCCTTCAAAATACATTTTTATTCTAAATTTTAGAGTTCAAAATGTATTGTTTTGAATTATAAAGTTTATAATATATTTTTTAAGTTAAAAAATATCTTATATATTTAAAATTCAGAATATAATTTTGTATTTCAAATTTTAGACTTCTTAATATATTTTTTGAATTTAAAAATATCTTCTTAACTTTAAATTCCATAATAAAATCTTGTATTCCAAAGTTTAAAATTCAAAATGTATAAATTTGAAAAAATAATAATAAATATTAATAAAAAAGGAAAAAAAAACTTATAATTTCACGTGTTTTTATAGAAAGAAGAAAATATGATGGTAGAAGAAGGGATTTTTGTTTAAAAAATATATATCATCTTTTTTATACTTTTGAAGCAAGAAACCCACCTTTTGAATTTTAAGCCTAAAAAATTTCATCAGTTCCTTATTTTTTTGACTTTTTTTTTGGTTCATGGTATTTAGATATTTAAATATTTTAAAGTACAATAGTTGAATTGTGATACACATGGACTTTTTTGGAAGAGTAGGAAGGAGATTTTTCTTATTTTGATAATTCCTGATAAGCAATTTATGTCAGCCATCTTCTGTGAAAATAGAAATAATATTTTTATGTTTTAGTTTATGAAATCTCATTGTTAATTAATGAAGAAAATATTTTTTTCTTTATCAGATTTAAATGTTTATATAAAGTGAATCTTTGTGCCTTTATTGTAAATAATAAATCTTATTATGAATTAAAAAAAATCAGAAGTCATCATATCTAAACCAACCTTTGTAAAAAATTTAGAAAATAAATAAATGAAACTAAAATCATTGAAACATAAATTTTTCATTTTGAAAACTTACTTATGGATAATTTTTTCAAAATGTAATGATTTTCATATAAAATTAGATAATTTCCAGAAGTTAAAACTGAAGGAAGAAAATAATATTTTAGAAAAAGGAAGAGAGAGAGAGAGAGAGAGGAAATGAGAGGCATAATTCTAGTTGATTGACTCGGTTGAGCTGGGGTTCTTAGAAACCATTTGATTTGGATCTGATTTAGTACTTTTATTGTTACCTTTGATTTTCAGAATTAAGAATAGAGAGCATAGCAGAAAGTAACCGCCATGGATGCTTTGAGGAAACAAGCCAGCAAGTTCAGAGAGCAAGTTGCCAAACAGCAACAGGTTTCGCTTCCCATCTCTTCAAGTTTGTCTTTTTCTGTCTTGTCACTTCAAGTTCAGTGATTTTTTTTCTCAAATTAGCATATGGGTACCCCAAATTTGTGGAATTTGGTCATCATTCTGAAATGCAAGTGAAAATGGAGTTGTTGACTAACGGCTTTCTGAGTGAAGTTTAGGTTCAGATAGATACTCGTTTACTTAAGTAAGGTGTTGGATTAATATTTTTCTGGTTACGTTTGGCACATTCGCATGGTTCAACCACATTGTTTTTGTCGTTTAGATTCACACTTTCAGAGTTACAGGGTAATAGTACTTATTTTTTTTCCAATTTCCAGTTTGTGATCTCTCTGAATGTACTTGTTACTCAGGCTGTAATAAAGCAGTTCAGCAGTAGTGGTTATGAGAGCTCAGATGTTGTGGTCATTGATGAGGTCGAAATGCAGAGACATCATCAGCTGGAAAAGCTGTATAGGGCCACCCGTTCAGGGAAGGTATGCATTTTCTCTTTATGTTTAGATTAATTGTGAATGTTTGAGCAGCAAAGAATTTTCCTACTTTATAAACTCAATATAGTATGTTATATGTATATTAAGGAAGTTTATTCAATGTCCACGCATGCATAGAGTGACGTTATTGTGGCTGTCATATTTATGGACTCACTTTTTTTTTATTTAATTTTTTGTAACAACTTCTAATTCCATTTCTTATCAAGCTTGGCTCTGCAGTCTGTGAAAGGGTTTTAAAAAAAGATGGGTGTGGGTACTTATCCTGAATGATTTTCTTGTTGCTGCTGTCATTACCCCAAAACATGGATACCCTACAGTTGATCTAATATCACTTGGAATGCATGCTAGTTATGGGAGCTGTTTCTATCTTATTTACTTTTGAGTGAGGTAGTTTCTATCATATTTACTTTGAGTGAGGTAGTGAGAGATGGGGAACATATTAATTAACTGGGGGTGGGGATAAGCATGATTGTGCCTCTTTCAACGACAGTTCTAGCAGTTGTCATATAACATTTGGGTAAAATAAATTTATCTTCAATGATTTGTACTTCCATGTTGGTTCTTTTTACTGATATGCACAAGACTACCTTCTGATCCAGGATTTCCAGAAAGAAATTGTTAAGGCAGCAGAAACGTTTACAGCTATAGGTTACAAGCATATTGAAACAGGTGGAAATTGATTTTTGTTTCTTTTTTTTTTTTCTTGCAAATTCAGTATACTTTGACAAGCAATGATAACACATATTCAGGAATTAAAAGCACCCAGAAATTTTGTTTATCGACTTATGATTTGATTAAATCCTCATAAACGATACCCATGGTAGACAGGAACAAAACTTTCTGAGGATTGCTCTAAATATGGAGCAGAGAACAACAGTGATAACATATTAGCCAAGGCTGCATCTGTATATGGTGACGCCCGCAAGCATGTAGAAAAGGAGCACGAAGAGTTAAATCTGCTTTTATCTACCCAGGTGGACTTTTTGTATGTTGATCGCACTTATATAAGTATTAATGCAAGTTCAAAATGAGAGAATTTATTAGACTATTAGTTCTATCTTCTAGCCACATTTAAATTTGTGAGTATTCCTAGCTGTGTACAAGTGTTACATATCCTCTCTTTGTGCCTTTTCTCCATTAAATAATTTTTTTTGCTCAGTCTTGAAAAGTAAAAAGCTAAAGAAAAATGTGAGTCCTTAAATCTTGGACATTTTTCGTAGTGTTCACTGCCATGCTGTTTTCTATAGTACAATAATCCTATTGAAGTGTCTACTAATGACCAAATTTTGTTTACCAATTGTCTAGTCAATGGTTTGTTGAAAAAGATGATAGATAAGGAATTTATGCTTAAAATATGAATCAGTGAAAGAATTTTATCAATAAGATACAAAAGATTGTAGAATTTCCCTTTGCCTTTTTAACTATCCTTTTCAGTGTATGTTTTAACTATCCCTTTCCCTTTGCCTTTTTCCTGACCTTATTATATGGCCGCATTTTGCTATTCTAACTCCTAAATACCCATGTTCTGCTGTATTTTGTGTATGATATACTTGGGGATCATTGTTACTTTGTATTACGCACTAATGTTTAAAATACACTGATCTGAATCTCTAGATTATCTGAGTATCAATTTGGTCATGCTATTGCAGCTAGTTTGGAAGATCGGATTGTCAATTTGCTTATTGAAAAATATATTATGATAGAGTAAATGATATCTATATCCCTTAAGTTTATAAAATATTGCATTGACCTCCTACTCTCAAAACATAGTAGTCCCAAATTTTATTTGTTATCAAACATGTGCCACTCTTGACACCCTTAAGAACCTGCTGAAAATTCGATGCAAGGAACATGTGTATGTTCTGATACTATAGAGGAGGTCTTGGTGACATTTGGAATCCTCAAGGAAGGTCAACTTAATTTATCTTTCACAATGTTCACATTATCTTTAAATATTGTAAGGTGAGAAACATGGATCCAATGGTTTCAATTTCCAGGTATTAGATCCTTTGAGGCAGATGATCAATGGTGCACCTTTGGAGGATGCACGTCATCTTGCTCAACGATATAGTCGAATGAGACAAGAAGCAGAGGCACAAGTAAGTCAAATGAATTAGCAATGTCTTCTCTTGGATCAACCATTAACTTAATTGTGATTTGATTTCTTAATCTCATTTATGAAATGGAATCAAAGGTGAAGTTTTGAATTTGTATCATGTTTGATGTGATATAAACCAGGAAGGCAGAAACAATATATGTTGAAATTATATATAATGATAAGATTCTCAATAGTTCTTATGTGATAAAGATGTTGATAGAGTTTGAGAAGGTGAATCCAAAGAGGTCACGAGCCAGGTGCTGGATTGGATCAATTCAGCCATGGACCAAATAACGGGAAGTTTATTCTAGAAGGAAAGAGAGGACATATAGGAATCAAATATGAAAGGAGATTGTTATTCTGAGTGGAGGGTAGTGGTGTTAAAATGGCTTGGGCTCACAGCTCTAGGAGCTGGGAGATATTTAACTTTACCTTTTCCATTTTCCTTTCGTGTTCCTGTGGCCCCAGATTGTCATTTTTCTGTCATTTTATCTGATTAATTGAAGAGTACCATTTTCATGTTGTTAAATATGTATATTTGTAGTTACTTTCTGTTACTTAGTCGCATAAGATATTTTGATGTGAGATTACAAAAGGGCAACATGATACTCCTATTTATACTGATATTCTAGGCCAAGTACAAGGATACTACTACAAAAACAAGCTTGAATGAGTGGTATTCCAAAGGTTCAAGTCTACTAAAACATAAAAATCCTCGCAAAGTTGAAGCTAGCTCTCAACTTTGTATGAATGCACACTCTTAACTAAGGCAGAGAAAAGCTCCTTAAACAGTTAAACCACATAATATGGAAAGCATCCATGGAAAGGAGGAAGGAGGACTGATTCAAGCAAAGCAACAATTGGAATTTGCTGGGTCTCCTACACGGGCTTCAATAATGTCTTGAAAGTGCACTTTGGAAACCATAAGTAGGTGGAAAAAATTGGAATATTCGATTCAGCTGGCTGTAGTAAGGAGACAGCCACTGGGGAAGTAAAATGTCAAAGTACAGAGATACTGTAGGGAGGAAATTATTGGAAAAAGCAGGAAAAAGGGAGACTCTGAATAACTAATGAGGTGGTTTAAGATATCATTTAAAATAAAAACATTAATCTATTATTCCTATTTACACAAATAGTTTTGATCAAGTACCGCTGTAACCAAGAATGGGCTAATTTAAGAGTATATTTGGACAAACTTTTACATAAACACTTTTAGGAGAAGAAAATAATAAAAGAAGTTTCTCCATAAATTAAAATTAGGTTATGCATAAGTTAAAAATCAATTTTTGAAGAAGTTAATATAAATAAAGTTTCTATAGATTAGCTTATGCAAAAACTTATGAAGAAATTTCTCCAAACAGGCCCAAAGTAATGGTTGATAGGCTTGCTCCAATGTTGAAGATGAATAAGGGAGACTAAGAATATTGTGGTCTGATTTAAGCCATGATAATTTGAAATAAGAAGCATTGATCTCTCAACCCAGGTTTTGCTACTACCGTAGGCCGGGCATAATACAACTAGTACAAGGTCAATAATACTCCTAACCTCACAAGAATCTCAAAAACACACACAATAGTCTCTTAGCTACTGTTTAGAAATTAGAGAAAGATTGAAATAAAAGATGGGATTTTATTGGTGAAATCCCCTTCAGTCCTTGATTGATGATGAACCCAGTTTAGAAAGAGAAAGAATAACTACAAGTGTGTACAAGCCAGGATTTGAGAGCATCAAATCTCTCCCCCAGGATCAATCTCACAGAAATTCAATGCCTCTAGTCTCTGCCAAATTCTGTTAGAATGCTAACAATCACTAACTCCTAACTCCTTTAACTGACAGAACTGGAACCATTCTATTGGGCTTACCTAACATTCTAATGCACTGTTTTTTAGATCATGATTCTTATCTATAACATAAACTTCAGAGTTTGGTGGTTACTTATTTTTTCTGAATCTTATAACTCATTGGTTTTGAAATTCAATCAGAGGGAAGAGATTGCTAGAAGACAAATACGGGTTCGGGAATCTCAAACTGCTGAACATGTAGCCAAACTGCATGCTGCGGAAGCAAAGATGCAGGAGCTGAAAGCAAACATGGCAGTTCTAGGTAAAGAAGCTTCAGCTGCATTGGCTGCTGTTGAAGCACAACAGCAGAGACTTACTTTTCAAAGGCTTGTTGCCATGGTATGATAACAGTGATTGCTTGTTATATATAAATTTATGCCTAATTTGTGATGGTTTTAGAATTTTATATAAAGATTATGCTTATAATTATTTAGGTTGAAGGAGAAAAGACTTTCCATTTAAGAGTTGCAGCTATTCTTGGTGAAATTGAAGCTGAGGTGAGAACCAAATTTATTGAACTTTTAAATAATTAGTTATCATTTATTTTTATTCACTGTGTTATTGTTTCTATCCCTTGTGTTCTTTTCTGAATATTAATAATGCTTCATCTCATTGGGACTTCTCAGATGGTCTCAGATAGACAGAAGAAAGAATCTGCCCCTCCAGTGGCTATTTCTGAGAATGGCTCAGAGAAAACTATGTACTTCTTGGCTGAAGTATGCTACATGTTCCTAAAGCTAATTTTTCCTTTGATTATTATTATGATGATTAGCAATATCATCACTATTATTATTATTTTTATTTTTTTTTATCAACTGTTCTTTGGTGCATCGCTTTCAGGCAACGCATTCCTTCAGTGCTGAATCAGAAAAGGAACTAAGTTTTTCAAAGGGCGATTTTGTGGTTGTGCGAAAGGTTTATGCAAAACATTTTTCATCGCAAAATTTGCTTGATTATCTCAGATTCTCAATTTTTGAGCCTCCATGTTTACCAAAAATCTAAATGCTTGTCCAGGTGAGCCCTGCAGGATGGTCAGAAGGAGAATGCAATGGTAGAGCAGGATGGTTTCCTTCTGCATATGTGGAGAAAAGACAAAGAATCCCCTCTAGCAATTCAGCCAGTGAAGTTTTCTAGATTCTACTCATCTTGTGCTATTCATTCTTTATTTCCCATATGGTTTTGCACTACATTGTTCAAATTTGGATAAGCAAAAGGGGTGGGAGAAGGATAGTGAAATGGAGTGCTACCCCAAAATTAATAGAAAGAAAAAAGGGTGTTAAGCTGTGGGGTAAGATACATGTGGTCTGTCCTTCCTCAAGGGTGATACTTGATACTACCTTTGCAGACAATTTTCCATATATACATATTTTTTTTACTTTTTTGGCCACAGACAGATGTTTCCTTTTGTCTTCTGTATTCTAATTGATTGATTGAAAAACATGTGCCTTTGTTGATATCATTTCATGTTTGTGGTAGTACTTATTGGAAGAATGAAGATAAGGTTTAAATTTTGTACAATCCCAAGGAAAGAGAAGTCTGAAGCAAGATCAGTTTGATCAAGTTTTACACTTGGTTATAGATTACACTTTACTTTTCAAAGGAGCTTTCTTTTTGTCTTTTACCAAGGGTTGTGATTCATTACTAGTTTGCTTTATAATGGAATCTTGCTAAGCTTTTTTTTTTGTCTCTTTAAAATATGAAGTTTTTAAAGTTGGCGATTTGATAATAGTTAAGGTTATAACAAGAGGAGTGCAATTTATGTGTTTAGGATATTCTGCCAAGAAAAAAATAATCCTTAAATCCTCAGTGTTTGAGATTAGATTGTATTTTGAGTGATTAGAGTTAAGTGGCATCAATTCATTGAAGGATGTAAAGTTGTTCTAGTGCTTATTGTTTGTTTTGTTATTCTAAGGGTTTATATAAACTTTTTCAGAAAACCTTTTAAGTGGGAAAAATAAAAGCTCAAATGAAATAAGTTTATTCATAAATTAAGTTAATTTATAGAAATTATCTCATATTTTTTTTAATTTATATATAAACTAATATTAACTTTATACAAACATTTATTTCATTATTCTTTTTTTCCCTAAGTTTCCTTCTAGAGAAGTATGTTAAAAAATGTCCTAATTTGTTCTTGAACTCAACTTCTCTTAAAGACAATAATATCTTTAATCCAATTATGTTCTCATTTTTTAAAAGCATTTTCACCCCAATCACTGCATCAACATTCTGTCCGAACCACGATATTGACTATCACTATATTGTAAATTTAATATAAATTCACATAAAAATATTAATTTCGTACATATTTTAAAATTCAATTAAATTATGTTTTTATTACTTTTTATTGAGTGCAAAATTAGGGATTTAACTTAGTAATGAAAATAAATAAATTTACATTATATATGTTTTAATTATAAATACTGTACACAAAATTATATTAATGAATAATGACTATGAAATATTATTCACATAACTTTAGTTCATAAATAATATGGATTTATATACGAAACTATTTCCATAATTTTAATTTAAAATAACATTATAAATGTATATTACATTTTATCTATTAATGTCTGCCTAATTTTAAAAGAGTTTTTTCAAATACCCAAAATAAATTATTTAACTAAATAATGAAAATAAATAGTAATATTACGCACAATTTAATTTTTAAGTTAGAGGCATTATACAAAATAATTATATAAGGTGTATCACTAAGAGATACGTAGTGGTACCAAATATACTATATTGCTAAATAAATAAAAGTAAGATTTTAAGTTTTTCAAAATTAATTAATAATTCATCCATCATCTACAACAAACTTATAAAAAAACATTTGAGAGTTTGCTAAATAAACATCAATTAGTTAAGCGTTTTATGAAAACTTGTGATTCATTGTAAAATTAAAAATGTCTATTTTAAAACAATTGACGTAAATGAATTGATTCTATAAAATTTAAAAATACTTTTTTAAGTATATAATCGTTTTGAATCAATAGAAAACTAAGTTATTTATATTTATATTCATATCAGTTTTCAGCTTATTTAATTGATGTGAATCACATATAATGTATTTTGAAGTTTATCAACATTTATATATTTCACAATAATTCAATTTATTAGAATAAAATAAATCAAGTTTTTCAAACAGTGTTTTTTTTAAAAAAAAAAATCTACACTTAAAACGTTAAAATTTTCAAATTCAGATTAAATATATTTATTGTTATCACTAAAAAACTTGGTTTATTTTAAGTTTAAATGGAATATTAATAATGTAAACGTTTGTTCTTCCATCATACAAAATAATCAAAATTCAACTATCATTAACTATCTTCTGAACTGACATTTGACATAAGATCATCTCAAAACAGTTGTTTATAATGGTTGTTTAAAAAATAGTAACATATAAATGATAGATAGTTTTATATATTATTTTCATACCTGATATGAATATTATAATTCTGTTCATGTTAAAAGTTTGTTTCTTAATTAAGAAATATATTTATTTTAATAGTTTTCTTATTATAAATTTAGACTAGAAATAAAGAACAAAATTAGCATATTTAACCTATATATAATCTACTTTTTTAAAATGAAAGTTTGAATATTTTCTTCTCTATGTAATTCCAAACAATTCCATTTTAAGAACAAAACACATTATTTTGTTCTTTGGATTGGAACAATAAATGTTATTGTGTACAATAAAAGTCTAAATTAAAAAAAAAATATTAAATTGTGAGTATTTTAGAGTTCTTAAAATTTTAGTACAAGTTACTTAATAATGTAGGCAGCATAAGTTATATTTTCCAATATACCAAACATATCATGTGATTTACTTTTGTTGAAAACGTCCTATATGATTTATTTTGTTTTTTTTTTCAAAAGATAATAAAATTTAATAAAACAAATAAAATATTTTCTACCTTTTTCAACAAATTATAAAAATGTAGTTATTAGTTTCGTTTAGAAATTTGAACTCAGTTTTAAAGTAATTTTAAATACAAATAAAAAACTTTACCCCTCCTCATTCTTTTCTTAAAAATTCAAGTTTATTATTACAACCAGCATCAAGTTTAAAAAATTAGATAAAAATAAATAAAAAATCATTTATTTGTTTTTTAGTCTCATGTACTAATATAATAATATGGTTAATTAATAATACACATACTTACATACAAATTATTTGTTTCACTTCATCTTCTTCTTTTTTTGTTTTTTGTAAACAAAATCTGTTTTGTTTTAAAACCATTAGCTAAACATAACAGCAAGAAAAGACTATGGGTGCACAGCACACAACACAATACAACGAAAGGTGGGGCTTTTCATTTTCAAACCGTATACATTACCTCGGAATTCGGAAAAAGAAAGAACCTCTTTCTCTCTCTCTCTTCACCTCTCTGTAATATAAGGTCTCATCTTCCCGCATTCGCCTCTTATCTCTGCTGTTTGTGTCTTCAGCGAATAAGAACTCACTTTCCCAATCCCATGGCATTTTTCATACCCACTTCCTCAACACGTGCTTTCTGCTCCAAAGGTTACTCTTTTCCCTCTCCTCCTTCTCGTCCATGCTCTATTCTCATAGGGTTTTAGTTTTGATGGTTAAAGTACTTATCTTTTTTGTTTTTTCCTTTTAGTTTTAGTACAAAGTCTCTTCTTTGGTTCTGAACTTGTTATGTCTCTGACTAAGCACTATAACTATGAGTTTATTACCATCATTTCTGATGTGAGTCTTCGTTTCATTTTGAATGTGCTACTATACTAGTAGTTCTCCTCTGGGGTATCTTTATGTTGTTCTTCTTGGTGCTAGAGCATACAGTATTTTGGCCAAGGATTTGATCTAGTTTATTCTTAAGAGTATTTCTTTGAGTACTGTAGTGATTTAATTTAAGAGACGTACTTATATGAATGTTGGGAAAAAGATTGACGAGTATGATTTATCTTTGCTCTTCATGGAAGGAATGTAGAGAAGATAAAGATTGATGAGTATTATATATATATTTGTTTGCTACTTAATGGAAGGAAAAAAATGGGTGTATGATTTGTGGTTGAATAAGGTTGTGTGCAACATCCATCCTCTCTGGGTTAATATAGTAGTGATTTTTATTTATGTTGCTTTCTTGAGCGTTCCTGTGCTTGTGGATATTGATGGATGATTTGTTCAAGAGACAGCTTATTAGAATAGAGGTAAAAATGCTACCTTGTGTTGCAAACATATACTTAGTGGATGGGTAATGCAAGGAGTTCTAGTAGTGGGGCCTACTAAAACAAATTCTTTCTTCATTAATCCAATTTATTTCCATTTGTTTTCTCCAAGTGTTCCATTGTATCTGACCAGTCCAAGATATATGTAATCTTGGGTAGTTGGAGAAAGTTTGGAGGGGATTGCAATTGTTATGTTTTGTCTACGTGTTTCCTTGAAGATTGCCTGTACCCATCTCTTTTAAAATAACATCACAAGCTTGTTAGGCAATATTCTCATTGTGAATACAAATTTGACCAAGCTATTACTTATATCTACCCTTATATGTTAATATTTTGAGTTGGTCAAAAGAGCAAAATACCAGAATATGCAGAAAATCTTATCCACTATCATTTGAATAGTGTATGATCAACAGAATAGCTTGTCTTGAGTTAACTAGGAGATTAGTGTATCCAGTGTACTTGGAGATGGAAGTTCAAACGTATCAAAGTAATTCAAAAAAGTATTTTTTTTTTGCTAGAAATTGGTATTAGTATTCATAAACAAAAATCGTTTATCATTCTTGTCCTTTTTGGTGAAAGTTATTTGGAAAAGGGAAATACTGCGAAGTGACTTTTCTGATTGTACCAAACACACACCAAGGGTAGAGGATACAATGTAAAAAGTTCAGAAACTGGTAATAGTGTAGTGCACATATAATTGAACATGGAACCTTGTTTGGTGTAAAACAAAGCTGGATACTGATAGTGTGAACATAGAGGATGGGTCTGGTTGAGGTGGGTTGGGATTGAAACAGAGATGGGGCATGTGAAATAGGGTTAAAAACCTTGAGTGAAGTTCACACATGTGTGGGGCTAAACTGGGATGAAATAGATATCCACACAAGTCCTGGCAGAGAATAAAAATCCCTTTTTTGTTGCTGCTGACCGGGATTTTATTTTATAGGGGCTAATTCTGTATGGCTAGAATCATGTTACTTAAATATAATCTTTGATCTTCTATTGTGATTGTATGGCCAAGATAAATTTCTCATCATGTGTGTGTGGGCAGGGCATGTTGAAATGTTTTGTTTTCTTCCTAATGTACTGATTTGTTCTCTTGCTTTTGATGATATTCTTATCCTTCTATTTATGTATCATTCTTTTTTTGTTATATTAATTTATTTTTATGTTTTGTAGCAACAATCTGGCATTCATTTTCTTTTCCCTGACATTACTGTTTTGATGTCCTCAACATTTTGTTTTACCTCTAAAAATTGGCCCTGCTACTTCTCGTGAATTTTACAGGTTTGGGGAAATTTGTGGTGGGTGGCACAAGGAATCGATCTTGTGTAACACATGAAAGATTTTTTGTTGCTTGAAGGTATTGGAGTTATGGATTGATATGCCTGAAGTTTGGAATAGGGAATGAAGCCATTGGTCCTAGTAGTTTAATTTATATGTAATATATTATTGAATTATTTGTACATTGTTTGATGTAGTTTGGATCAATCATTTGTTGTACATCAATTTGCTATATATAGTGGTCGCGTGAACTTTCCTACTTTAAATGCTTGTAGTTTTTTTTCTTTTAATTTCATTGCTTCCTATGTGAGGTTTGCTAAGTAGAACCACCAACTTCTGACCTCATTTTTGCGCAACCCTTGCAGCTATATGTTTCCATACTAAGCAATTTTTCAGCATTCTCAAATACTTGTTTCCTCATAATATCTCCAAAGAATTCTTTTTGTGCATGAACATTCCACAAACCAGATAAAAGCTTTCTCATGCAACTTTTACACCATTTGAATTTGTTGGAGAGTTGATTTGCTTGCTTATGCCTCATGTAAAGTTAATTAACATCTTGCTAGAAGAAATTGATATTTTGAACAGTTATATTATTGACTTGAAATTCGCAAAATTATGAGGTATTACCTTATATTTAATGAATCTTTCTTGATCTTGTAGTTTCTGATAAAGCGTCAATTATCATGCTTAAACTTATTGTGAAAACAGAATAGAACTGTTTTGTAAATCTAATTGTATGGTTGTAATACCTTTAAAATGAAGAATTCACTTCGATTTATAATTCTGCACTGTTGAGAATAGGTAAAAAAAGTAAATAAACAAAGGCAATTATCAGTTGAAGCAAGCAAAAGTAAATTAAATTGATCTCAAATTCAAGAAAGTGTATTTGAGTGGAACATACACACAAACTAAAAGAATCAAATTGATCTAAAATGTACTTATTCCACACTCAAGCGAAACTAGAAAGCCTGCATTCACGAGGTCGACCTTGAGGAAATCGCTTGTAATCTTTGCAGTAGTTATAAATCATGTAATAGTTTTGCACCCATCTCAGAAGATTTCTACCATAAGCATCCAAATCTTGAACTTGCCAAGTATTATTATGAGTAGTGGTAACTGAGTTTGAAGGACAGGAAGATGATCCTTTGGACCACACACATGCTTTAGCATCAAAATTCCTATAGTAAGCTTTGAAAGGAGCATAGGACCAATTAGTTTTCACAAGCCCTCCTCTTGTTGCCCACTGGTCTGCACACCATAGACTGGAGTATAGCCTCATGGGCTGGTGGCTAGCAAATGGAACTCCCCTGGATTCATAGTTGTTGAAGACTCTAATAGGGATATTATCTACCAAGAAACTGGCCAAAATGTTGAAACATAGAGGATCAGGTGGAGTAGCTATGCATTACATGTAGAACAAGGATGGTTCCATGAAAATTTTCATTTTTGTTTTACTAAACATATATAGTTTCATAAAGAAAATAGATATAAATAGTAAACTATAGGGTAAATGGACAATGAAAGCTTTATGTTTCTTACATGATGCGTTGAAGGTTCCATACAATTGTGTAAGTGTGGAAATGTTTTGTGGGGTCAAACCAAAGATAGAATTGTTGTTCTCTATTGCCTATGCCTTGGGTGTAGATATTGGTGTGGACTATGTAGGGCTCTCCACTGATGTTTCCCAAGAACTCAAAATCTATCTCATCATGATTTGGCCCTTCAGAAGATAACTGCAACACCATGCATGACACATAATCTCAGTAAAAAAGAAGCATCAAACGTAAATGCAATTAAGTTTAAGATGAGGACAGAAACTGAGGATATTTCTCACATAATACGCAGTGACTGTGCCAGCTGAGTTGCCAGAGACAAGCTTAAGCTGCATGTCTATTCTTCCATATAGATATTCTGCTTTGGATTGAAAGCCAGAGCCAGAGAACTGGTCTAGAGAAAGCACGAGAAAGTTGCTTCCAAGTATCTTCACACCTCCATGCTCACCCCAAGTGATGGCAATATCTTCATAGAAATTACCCTCAGCAATGACTCCAAAGATACACATCAAGAAATAGGCCAGCAATGGAGCTGAAACTCTCAGATATGTCTCACGTATTGCCATATTTGGTTTAAAATCTTATGATTTAAAGTGTGAGAAGATAGTCTCTTTAAATAAGTGACAGAGACCAAGATTATCTTTTGGTGCACTAGGACGTTTCATGAACTGGTGAAAGCTATGGAAGGAAATAAGCTGGCAATTTGGATGAATTTAGCTAATAATTAAGTGGGTTCCTCCTGGGAAGGCTAATGAGTTATCTTTGTTAAAATCATTACTTATTTTATTAGATTGTCACCTTGAGCTTTTCTTTTCTATTATTTCTAAGGCAAAGCTCGTAACGTGTCTTACAAGAAAAACTAGTATAAGAGGAGAGGATAAAGGAATGTAAAAGGCGAACCACATAGTAAAAGTGGAACCTTCATATGTTATACTCAATTCATTTAATGTCCTATAAATGAATTTTAATTAAAGGGGACAATAACTTTGAGTATTTGTTACAATTGATTATTGATATGCGTGTATAGTGAATATATGTATCTTGGATTGTACATAGGTGATTAGAGAATATCCAAAAATTTAGTCTGTTTTGAGGATATGTCATTTCATACCATAATCAATTGAATGAAGAGTGCAATTGCACCAAACATTTTTGCTTAACTGGCTATGTTATGGCATTAATTGTTGGTTGTCTTTCCTTTGAGATCAAATTTAGATTTTGAGGTATAAAGGAGGTAATAACCGTAGGTGGATGGATTGAGAATTTGGCAAAGTAACGCAAAATGCAAGGTTACACGTACACATTTGCATGTGGGGTATTAGTGAAAGAGCTTAATTCTTATTATAATTTAAGGTTTGTTATAATCAAAATTTTATTTTATACAAAATATTTAAATTAGTCACATTTGAATTCTTTTTAAGAAAATTATTACAACAGAAAAGGTTATATAATCAAAATATTAAGAAAAAACTTTGTTTTAGAAGATAGAGCAAAATATATAATGGTAATCTTTACTAGAGTCTTTCTCCATCGCATTTTTCTCATCTCCAAAAGTTAAATTCCAAATTTTGATAAAGAGGCCAAGGTTATTTCCCTTCGAACTTGTATTTAATAAAATGACTGATATAATATTGGTTTCATTATATTAGTTCCTTAAATCTGAATTATGTGATTAAGTTTCTTAACTTTTAATTCATTTAATCTTTCTCTACTATAAAATTAACTAAATTTATTTTTATTTCTATTATTATTTTCTGTGCAACTTTTCAAAACCCCAAAACTCCCATTTAATATTCAAAATCTTCACAAATAAAATTATTATTAAACTTTCTTGTAAACATTCTTCTACCCAAGACTATCTAATAACCTTAAGAAAAGTATACTTGAGGTTTCACTTACACTGAGACCAGTAAGAAAGCGTTTGAATTACACTGAAAAGAAAAGACAACCTTCTCATTATATTCTCTAGTGAATTATAGTTTAAAATGTAAAGTAAAATAAAATAAAATTGTAAACTTCATATAAAAAAGATTCGCCCTTTCTAGTGACTCCTTACAAAAAGGAAAAATGACTGGAAATTTGGAAGGCCAAAATTGAAACAAGAGATGGCGTTATGAATTAAATAAATTGTTTCATTCGACTAGTTTCTATGGTACAGCAGTCCAGATCTTTGGAGAAGGAACGCTCTCGTATGATACATATATGGTGAAAACATACCGAAAAAACTTCACCATTCTAAAACAATTCACATATTAACACATGAACCTCTCATCCAGAGTTGTATAGCTGCTGGGAGCATAACTTTATCTAACTATGATGGCAAACAAAGATACATGGTATGTTGAGAATGAATGCCCTAAATTAACCTTCGTCCTCAATTATTCTTGTCACAACTCCAACAGCAATTGTTCTTCCCATGGATCTTAGGGACACCCTTCCAAGAGCTTTACAACCAGAGAACTCTACCACACAGACCGACTTATGCAAAACCACCTAAAAATCAGATATAATAAAAGTCATTCCAAGTTTTGCGTATCCCAGGAATCATACATGAAAAAAAAAAGTGAAGATCATTGAAACAGAGTATTGCATTGATTTTTCACCTCAATTACTGCACTTTGCTTTGCAATGAGACAGCGAGGCGACTTTTTAGTCACCTTACCAGTCTTGGGATCAAGTACTGACACTATTCTTGAAACTCTAGCAGGTTCCTTCGCATGGTGTATATGAAACTCCAACTGCAGAGATTCAAAAAGAAAATTGAATTTTTCGCCAAGAATAAAGCGGAAAGTAAAGTGCAAGGAATGTCATTCGCATAGTACAAACCTGTGTGCCCACCAATATTGGACTAGCACCATCCAACACTAGCACTTTCAACTCCAAATGCTGAGCAGCTGCAACAGGAAAGTCGGGATGGCATAGTACATCTCCTGCCATCACCTGATTCCCGTCAACACCTTGCAATGTTACAGCTACATTATCTCCAGCTCTTGCGACAGTACAGGCATTGGAGTCACGCTCCAATGAGCGTACTGTTCCCACTACAGCTGAAGGCATAACTAAGACCTACATTTTTATAAAAGAAATACAGTTATAGGGGAAACAGATTCATGTCATGTAATAAAAGCTAAGAATAAAAGTTGAGCACTTTGAGACATTATTATCTCAATTTTCTAGCATAAAAATTCTAGGTAACATCCTTTGTAGCCTAAGCATTGTCTAACCAAACAGCCAGGGGGCAAATGGCCCGTTTATAAATAACTGTATAAAATGAGTTCATCAAGTAAACAGTTGTTTCATAAAAAATAGTAACACTTTAAAAGTTTCGAGTTTTAATTTATATACACTGTAAGCATAAAATATTTTTAGTCGAACATTCAATAAAAATCTACCATATCCCCTCATTATATTAATTTGTAGGATACTAATGTAGTAAAATGGTAAAATCTAATGGGAAGTTTGTACCAAAACATTTATACTAATACTGTATATAAATTAAATTACAAAGTTTTGGTCCTTCGAATTTTACCTAGTTCTTTTTCAACATCTTTATTTTATTCCCTACCAAGTATATACAATGAAAAGTCTGGGAATAAAATATTTAACTGATATTAATATACCTAGCAGAAACTCAGTTTCAGATCAGTAAATAATCTAATTAGGAGTGTTCCAAATTTAAATCTATCATTTGATTTTACATCAACAGCCATAACATTTCCCAATTGGTTACCTTTGATCCACTCCGAAGAGCTCCTGCTTCCAGTTTACCACAAGCAGATACCTGTCCAAGCATAGTTGATTTGATGACATCACATACTGGCATTAGTAGAGGTTTTGAAAATTCTCTAGTAGGAGCTTCGAGAGAGTCAATCGCATCTAACAGATAAGGTCCATCATACCTGTTCACAAGGAACACAACCATAATTATAATAGCATTATAAACTGCATACAATTCGAAACCAAAATGAAATTGACTTGCTAAAATGCAATCACACCAAATGCAATCCTAGATTGCCTGTATATAAAGACCGATTATATTGTAGCATAAAAGCTGCTAGGCTATCAGTGTTTCTTATTTTATATTAACTAGAGCAGTACCTTGTTAACAGTATGGGGCTATGGGCCCTATCCCATTGCACAGTTGCAGTGTGCCCTTTTTCACTAATATTTATTTACAATATTACCCATGTACCAGAAGTTTATATATAAACAAAATAAACCCATCATGAAAAGTAAAAATCACACTTTATCAAAGATGTACCAGTTTTTGAAACGGGTGTCGGAAGGGGATGCTTCCAAATTTTGATTTTCCATGGCACTCATGGGAATCCAAGATAGAGAAGATTCTTTGAAACCACATGAGTGCAGAAAACCTCCCAGCTGCTTCCTTATAAAATTAAATCGATCATTGGAGTACGCAACAGCATCCATCTTATTTACAGCAACTATGACCCGATCAACACCAAAACTTCTGATAAGTTGTGCATGCTCCCTTGTTTGCCCTTTGTTGCCATCCATACCAGCTTCAAATGAACCAAGTGAGGCATCTATAACAAGAATTGCAGCATCAGCTTGTGTTGCCCCAGAAATCATGTTTGGAACAAAATCTTTATGGCCAGGAGAGTCGAGCAAAACAACATGATATTTCTTGGTGTCAAAATAAGCAACAGCAACTGTCATAGTAATTCCCCTTTCTCTTTCTTCAGAACTTTCATCAAGTGCCCAAGCATAAGCAAAAGATCCCTTGCCCTGATTAACAAAACAAGGGGCAGAAATTGGCATGAATTCATACAAATCAAGAACTAAAAGTACAAAAAAAGACGGCGACAGTGAAAATACCTGTAACTTGGCCTCCTTTTCATTTTTGTGCATCTCTTTCTTGGAAATACGTCCCAATAGGTGCAGTAACCTACCAGATAGGGTTGATTTTCCAGAATCAACATGGCCAACCTACAATAGACAAACTAAAAAAGATTAGACTTTCATTCCTAGAACTATTTTTCTGGAGCAAATAAAAGAATTGCTGCCATTCACATACAATTGCAAGATTCAGCTGAGTCAGTGTATCTTCAGCTTGTTGAGGTAGCATCCATTTTTCTGGCTTATAAGAAACATGTGAACGAGGTTCCTTAGCATTAGTATGGCCTGAATTTCCAGATCTTACATCAACAGTCATGTTGAAATTGCTGGAAATACTTCCTTGTTTTCCATCTTTGATAGAAGAGAAACTATTCTTATCACTTTCCTTGACTTTTGACAGTGCAGACAAACTGCCTGACTTCTCTTTGCTTGATTGAATATCAATTGTACCATTTTTCAAAGACTTTATTTTATTAATATTTTCACCTTTGTCTTTTGGCAGAGATTCTGGCAAGCTGTTTGAAGTTTTACCACTTGTTTGCACATCAGTTGCTATATTTTTTGAAAGTTTGCTCTCAGCTGAACTATCCCGCCTGCTCTTTTGCATTAAGGATGATAAGTTGTCTGAACTTTCAGCATTTGATTGTACAGAATGATCATTTATCTCTCTGACACTTGATGAAAGTTTCGAACTTTTTTTGTTTGTAACTTTGTCTGAAAACATCATATAAATAAGATAGATTAATATTTATGTACATTAACTAGAATGTGAAGATAATAAATATGGAAAAACTGAATAGTTTGCAGTTTTTCCTAGAAATATTTCTTCATTTCTTGGTAACTTGGTAAGAGCTACAATGATAAAGATACTTACTGCTCGAAGAGAGATGGCAAAAACTGTTAAACATACAACAACTTTTTGGATTTGTGATGTTTTTATTTCTTTTTTATGACTCGAACCAAAAATTAAATGAAATAAGTTTATAAAAAAGTATATTATTTACTTTAAAAAAAAAGTGGTGAAAAAATATGATGAGAAGAATTCTCAATTTATTTGACCTTATTTACAAATTGACAACAGTATACAGACTACGATAATAAAAATACAAACTAACTCAGGCCTAAATCTGGAAACAATCTATATGAATCCCTCCATCTAAATCTCTTTATTTCGGCGGTTTCAATCTGATTCTCCTAATATTTAACAACTCATTTACACTGCAACACCACCCCCTTCAAGATCATTAATATGTCTCCAGTTCCCTCCTTGCATAATATTATGGATGCTCATCAAACTGTTCATTCCCTCTGTTAAATCATCAACTAATTTATGTTCTGAAATCCAATTGCGACATAGGACGTACACACCAACCCTTCACTTTTTCTTTAACAGTATTGATGGTCAACTTGTCACAATAGAGCTTTGCAAGACCTTCCAATTTGACTCTAAAACTATCTACAATCATTTTCAGCCAGAGCATTCAACATAATCCTTAAGCAATATTGCCTTGAATTCTGGTTCTGCTCATAATCATGTCACCACACTTTGCTTCTTCCTTCTCAACCGTACCATAAACAATTGAAGCTAAAGCCTAATCTAATCCCTCCACTACATTTTCAGACTTGAGCTAAAAATGTTGTTAAAAAATGTCAGAAACTTGGATATCCCTTTCTAATAATATTTCATTTTCTTTAAAAAAAAAGTAGAAAAAAATAATAATTTTATGAAAAATATAGAAGTGAACTGCAAAGAATTGATACGCATGAGTTTTTAGTTTGAAAATAACGGCAACTATCTCTCTTAACAAATAAACTCTTTTTCTCCAACTCGAGCTCTACTGCCAAATTAGGTTTTTAGGGCGAATTATACCTTTCAACCCCATTTTGGAAGAATGCAGACCAGTATAAACAACATCATCAGGGGATGGAACATTGAACTTGAAAGGATCTGCATATGAAAAAAATCATGGTTTTATAACTAGTATTTACAAAAGAATGAATAAGTAATTTGATCTTGTGCAAGGAGTTGCAACTTGCAAGAGCTAAATCATGACATGTTTTAATTCAAACTCTAAACTTCAACTGATTACATATGCCCTAATTATTATAGTATAACATTCATGACAAAATTTGGAAAAAATGGTTTGTACTTATCAAATGAAAATCCTGAATCAAAACTGGTTAACACCTATGTTTAAGTGCGGATGGATCTGAGTACTAAAATCTTTATGAATTTCATGAAATTCTCCCCGGACATTCTCAAGCTTGTAGGAGATACTGGCATCTGTCAGAAAACCATCACCCGGCTTTGGAAATAATACAACCTCTTTGGGAATCTGTTGTGGTAATGAATGAAAAAGAGACCTAGCCAACTTGGATACTCCAGGAGTTTTGCTTATGTCTTCAGCTGCACCAAAGACATTGTTCAATAGGTTATAGGTATGTATATTGAGGCCATTGTTGAAAGCCTAACACTAAGCAGCCAGATACATGTTCTCATATTGTTTGACTCTCATCCCTCCCCTCGTCTCCTTTATTAGATATGCAAAAAATTAGTCATTAGTTTCCTGGTAATTGTTCTGGTGTTGCTCCATTGAGGATTTCTTATCCTACTGACATGCCGTTTATTAGAAAAATTCTTATTATTTAACCTTACATCAAAAGATAATTGGCAAATTGCTAAAGAACCAGAAACACTGAGGATTTTTGTCCTTATTTTTCTGGAAAAAAAGGTGTGTATTCGCGAATTGGATGGCAACTTGGGATTGGAAAATTGAACAGTTATCTGCTTAGGCATTTCCTTTCAGTGGATCCTGTTGAATTTTGATGCATAGATCGTTTTATTTTCCCTTAAAAATATTATAAACTTGTTTTGCGAACTTTGTACCCTTGGGATCTAAACCAGACCTCATGCAATTGTAACTGCTCAGGATCTGTTTCCCCTTTTAGGAAAGGAAATCTACCAAAATATGTGATAAGTTCACAGGGAAATTGAATGAAAAATTCATTCCTAAAAATCTGCAGGGTATGGTGCTAGAATTGGGGGAGGAGGGGGTGGAAACTTCCATATAGAGAAAGCATTAATTTCTTTCACTATTATAAGTTCTGTAGTTGGTAGGAAAACCCTTAATATTAGCAGAGCCCATAAAACAGACCCTAGAAATCATCATTTTCATCCCTTGTTCTCTCAGCTTCAGTTAAAGTAAACCATTTAAATATGAACAATAGCATGAGACTATTCATTATACACACGACTAAGAATTAGAGATATATTTATTACAGTTTAGCCTCACCTAACCCAATTTTTTTATGTTCCAAATGCATCCTTTTGGCTTTAGAAATTCTTTGGTGGATTTCAGCAGTAAAATAACGGACTTGTTTTCCAAGCCTTTATATGAGCATTTTAACCATCCTCCTATTCAATGTAGGACATCTTAATACACATCCCTCACACTCAGGACAGGATATTTACAGTGAGGTTTGCAGGACTAAACATTTGTAGATGGTCCAATATCAATACTAAAAAGGCTGAGGAACTTGGTTTTTGAGGTGTCTAAGTTACTTATCAAATAGTATGGGATGCTAAATTAAGTGTCCCAATGTTTGGTTCTCCCCCATAATAGCTAGCTTTAGAAGGTAGTGATGCTTATTAATTGGTATTAGAACTTGTTGACACTGTCGAGACATTGATTCTTAGAAATTGTGTTATCATAGGGACTTGGGTATCAGCTTAGCTTTCTAGGTATAGAAGATAGAAATAAAATATCCCACAGATGTATATAATTTCACATATAAACTAATTGCTGATATTAATAAGATATAACAATTTAGAAACTTAACATTCCAGGATATTTTAAGTACCATCTTCCCATATCAAAACAGAAAAACAAAAGAATCTTATGTACCACACTAACCAAAACTAAGAATTAGGAAACTCCCCCCAATACCCTATGCCACAAATAGAAAGAGGCAGAGAGATTAATTTAGATTTCAGACCATGTAAAAGTGACGTCCTTGTCTTACAAAACACAAAGTAAAATCCCCAGCAAGAAACTAAATTATTCTTCATTAACTAAATTACCCATTTTGCTATTGTCGGAAGCTCCGATGTTAGGCAAGGGTCGACGTACAACACCACAAATATCACAAAATGTCATACTGTCCTCATTGTCATAAGTGCATATGGGGCATTGCCAAAGACCTGGCCTAATGGTCTCTTGCTTTGTATCAGGTCCTCCTGTTACAGCCGAAAAATTTAGGAGGTATATACAATAAAAGTAAATAAATAAACTTAGCAAATAGCAACATCCCCCAAATACCAACGTAGAAAAAAAATACTTGCTTAATATATTTTCTTACAAATGGAAGCTTGCCAAATTTCTTCAACCAACTAACTCAACTAACTACCTAATGTAACTACAAACACACATCTAATTTCACACAAATAATGCCTTATTTTCAATGGATGAACTACAAGGTACCCAACAAAACTTTCAGAGCGAACAAGTAACTGAGCTGGAAAAGAAACCTAAGATGTAAAAGGGTAAAGCCCATTTAATAAAAAAAATGACAACAACAAACTAAGCCTGGCAAGTAACTGAAAACATGTTCCAATTAATAACTACAATCTACTGACTTGCAAGAATTTGAAGTGCCCTCAATAAAATAAAAAAAATAGTAATACTGATGAAAGCAAGCGCATAACAGAAGGAAATGTTCACGCATCACTATGGGCAAGAAAAAAAAGTTGAAAACTAACTAACCAGAGTCTTCTGCATCGACAGAATCATAATCATAGTCGTCATAATCATCATCGTAGTAATAGTCGTCGTCCAAATCGAGTCCGTAATTGACTTTGCGAGGCATGGCGGCACTGAGCACAAAAAAAGTGCAAAATCTATGCGCAGAAAAGGAGAGTGTGAGGTTTCATTGAGTGGAAGAATGCAGATGAATGAATTGAATTGAGAAAGGAATTGGAATCGAGAAACGTTACCTTAGCGCAAAATGTTTGGGAGTGAAGAAGTGAATGCGTGTGGATCGTAGGAAGCGCGCAAGGGATCGATTGGGATTCCCTACTTCAGCACCTTCTTCTACCTCATTTCCTTTGTGACCTTTCACTTTTCACTCATACTATTATTTAATAAATAGGGTTTGGTTTGATGAATAATATTGTTAAATATATGATAAGATATAAGAAGATATGATTACGAATTATCTTCCACAACCGTTTTATCTTAATACAATCTCTTATTTTGTTAGTAATTTTTTTTATTTTTTATCTTAAGAAAAGTGTTGGATTAGAAAATATTATGGATAGGTTGCTTCTAATTTAAGGTTTTGACAGTATTAGCTTTTTTTTATAATGATTAATCTATATTTATGTTATGTTTAAAGAATAGATATCATATTGTGATATGTAATGCATATATAAGATTCATATGTAATTTGTATTTATATAATATTTGAATTTAAAATACATTATCAATTAAAATATTTGGAATTGAATAATTATTATTAAAAATATAAATATTTAAATAATAGTTACACTTTTAAAAACTTGTATACATTCTCATAGTACAAAAAGATACATAAATTAAAAAACTATATAATTTAGTTAAAATTGTATATCTTTATGACTTTATAATTTATAGAAATTACAAATTAAATTAAAATGATACAATTTTAAGTAAACATGTTCTATAAGGTAAAAAAATGGCCTCCTGCAAGTGTATTATGACAACAATATAGGATATCTGAAATTCATGATTAGGCACACACCTCCCAAATATTAAAATACGATCCATATAAATTTACTTATATTTTTTAAACTGAAATGTAACATAAAAAAATATCATCACACTCATATTTGTTAGACATAATTTCTTTACAAAACTTCACAAATTATAGTAAAATATATACCAAACTTGTGTCGGAGGACATTAATACTTTTCTTTCATTTTAACGTGTTGAAATATCATCACATAATTCATTTTTCAATTTGAGAGACTAACATAAAATCTGACATAAATTTAAGGATTAAAAAAATATTTTAGCCAAACAATTTAAAAACTGTTTTTTTTTTTACATTAGTGTTCTAATTATATACGTTATTATACCGTTAATTAACCACGGAAACAAGAATGGTAATGCAGATAATATTGAAGGATAAAAAATCATTTTTTTTAATTTAGAGGCTAAAAAATAATTTTGAATTTAAAGAACTAAAAGAAAATTTAAAGAATTACAACCATATTTAAGTCTGTCTTTTAATGATGCATAACGAAGTGTTAATATTTAGTAAAATAAAACGACAAGAAATGAAACGATTTTTTTTATCATTATTTTGTGATTGCAAAAAAATGTTTATTTTCATTATTCAAAAGTGAATAAAATAATAACCAATAAATAATAATTCACTAATCTCCAATTAAAATAATAAAAAATAATATTTATTTGTTTTTTCACTTTTCACAAACCCAAAGCAATAACAAACATTTCTTTATTTAGAATTTCGATATTTCCCGCTTCTCTTATTACATAATATTAAATGTAATTTATATAAAACACGTAAAAACAGCAAATAATATAAAGGGAATATAATTTATATAAAACACGAAGAAAGAGCAAATAAGTAAAGGGAATATAAGTTTTGGCGCGCAATTTTGTTGTATATATGAAATGTGTTGTGTGATTGGTAGCGTAGTAGATTGTTGAAAGAGGAATGGGAATTCAGGGGTTTTTGCCGCTATTGAAATCGATTATGGTTCCAATCAATATCAAGGACTTGAAGGGTTGTTCTGTGGCGGTAGATACCTACTCTTGGCTCCACAAAGGTGCCCTTTCTTGCAGCACCGAACTATGCAAAGGGATACCCACTACCAGGTCACTTCCCTTTTACCCTCTGCCTTACTGTTATTTTATTGGGGTTTTCTTGGATTCATTGTTTGGAGAAAGCCAGCTTGTAAAAGTTCGATCTTTTGAAATGGGCTTAACTGCATACAAACTGGGTGTGCTGTTCAACTGAGTTTCGTTTGTGCATGTATTGGTGGGTTTTAGGCACATTGAGTATTGCATGCACAGAGTCAATTTGCTGCGCCATTATGGGGTTAAGCCCATTCTAGTGTTTGATGGGGGGCTTCTGCCAATGAAGAGTGAACAAGAGATCAAGCGTGCCAGGTGCTCTATATGTCTTTACAACATTGAATTTTGTTTTTCTTAATTGATTGTTTTTGAATGTTTTTTTGCCGCAAATAAGAAAAAACTGTTGGGTTGAGTGACACCTTAATTGTTAATGGGACGTTTTCATGTATGCTACGAGTCTTGTGTGGGTTAGGTAGACTAAGAAGCTTAATGTGGTACTTAATATATGATGGTTTACCACTTAGTGGACTAGTTCTTTTGGATTGAATTCTCCGTTTGTGCTTAAGTCATAACAATTAGTGCTTTTGGATTGAAAGGGCTGTCTACGTATTGAGTACTGATAGGTGAATGCAGTTATCAACGTAAAGGAAATGGGCTACTGTTGTGTAGGGTTCATGTGGATAGGGTGAAACTGTTGGGGATGTTGTTTCTTAAAAGAGTTGTCAATGTTGAGTTCTCCATTGATTAGAATAAGAATTTTAACGTTCTTAAGCTATGAGGTTCTTTGGTTGGTTGAACTAGTTTTTTGGATTGAGTTATCCTTTTGTATTATAGTCATAATAATTAATGCTTTTATTGAACAAAGTTTTCTTAAGCCCTGTCTAGCTGTCTCTGTGTTTGTATTTGTCAGGTTTTTATGCACATGCATAATTTGTTGAAATAACAGTGATGTCAGGTTTATGATCTTGAATTGCTAAAAAAATTCCATTTCTGTTCTAAATGACATACCTGTTTTCTACGCTGTTTGTTGATTGCTCTGGTGTTTCTAATATTGAGGTAAAACTGATTTGGTTCGGTAAGAACTATAGAAAAGGAATACTCTCAATGATTTGGTAGTGGAATTGATAAATAATTTCATATTTTGAAACTAAGATACTGAAGAACCAATCTTCCTCCAGTACTCATGAAAATAACACATTGTCATGGGGTCTGAATTTTATAGTTTTTCTCTTCTTTTTTAAAAGGAATTATTAAGTATTAAAGGATACGAAATAAGAGGTTATGAACTTTATTACAACATCACCAGAGAGGAATTCTTTAATTTCTGGCAGGTTTAAGAACCTTATAATCTCATTGATAGTCTTTGTACTTTTGTGCATGAAACAAGTATTTTCTATGCTATAAGTGCAGGGTTAGAAAGGACAATTTTGCACGTGCAGTTGAACATGAATCAGACGGAAATTCAGCTGCTGCTTATGAGTGCTACCAGAAAGCAGTTGATATTTCTCCCCAAGTTGCACTTGAACTAATTCAGGTAAAAAGAAGTTAAATATATCATAGTTGGTCCGGTTGTTGATGTGAGTACACGTGTTTCCATTTTTGTAAGTATCATATATGTATTTCATTTGAATATATTCATTGCAATAATTCTTAAAATGTTTCTTTGTTGTTGTGAATTATGTGGCTAATCACACATGTAAATCCTTTACTTATAGTCATGTAAATCCTGTGTATCTCCAAATTTTGAATGATGGAAAAGTTGCTTAAGCCATGCAATCTTGAATGTAACTCCTGGTACTCAACTTCAGCACTGCATCTAGCAATTGTTTTCTACTTCTTAAAACTCCAAGAAATCAAGTTTCCACCAATGAGAAGATAATATCCAAAAGTAGACCTCCTATGTAATGGTGATCCTTCACAATTAGCATTAGAATAACAAAGAATTTTGGAATTGCCTCTATCTACATATATTAAACTGCAACCTGGTTCATTCTTGATGTATCAAAGTACGTGTATCATAACATTCTAATGACTATCACATGGGGCCTTTTGGAATTGGCTAAACATACTAACTGCATATGTGGTGTCTAGTCTAGTGATGTAATTAAGTCTACCTACTAGACAAAAGTATCTTTCTGGGTCATTCAATGGCTTCCCTTGACCATAAAGAAGCTTCAAATTAGGATCCATAGGACTATTGTTTGGGTGACAATCAATCATACCAGTCTTGGTCAAAATGTCTAAAGTATATTTATGCTGGGAAATGGCAATGCCTGACTAGGATCGTGCAACTTTGATGCCGAGAAAGTACCTAAGTGGACCCAATTACTTTGTTTGTATAAGAATATAAGGTAATTCTTATCTCTTGAGCATAAAAAAGGAACATATTATATATAGACTATACAATACACTACATAGAGATGTGCCTAGGGCTATATATTGAAAATACATCTAACAAGTCAATATTTATAAATCATATACACCAAGTTTGTTACAAATGTAATCAATTCTTGTACCTTGCAATGATTTGGTGAAGACATTTAACTATTAATCATTAGAGTTGACTAATTGAGTATTAATGTCTCTAGATGCAATCCTTTCACAAATGAAGTGACCATCTATCTCAATATGTTTGGTCTTCTCGTGAAATTCCAAATTTAAGGAAATATGAGGACAACTTGGTCACAAATTTCGAATTCATCCACCCAATTTCCTCCAACGTATCCAATGCATATTTTCTTTGAGAGATAACAAGTATTGGATTGTGTTACCTCAATCCCCAAGAAATATCTTTGTCAAGATCTTTAGTTTGAAAGTGTTGACAAAGGTGTTGCTTTACCTGTTGTGAGATTTCATGGTGATTATGCTTGTGACAGTCCAAGGATAAGGAGGAGTTTGTCTAATGCTGTTGATGCTTTGGTTGCCAATGTTATGAAATTTCAAGGAAATATGAAATAGAGTTTAAAGAAAGTTGAGGTTGAGGATGAGGAGGAGTTTGTCTAATGCCCTAGACTTTAATTTGAGAGTTCACATACTATACTAGTCATATGATCTGAGGCACCAAAATCAAGTATCCAAGGTCCAAAAGAAGGACTAAGAAAATCAAGTATCCAAGGTCCAATAGAAGGATTGAGAAACAATATATAGGATTACCAAACTGAGCCACAACTGAAACAAATGATGCAGGTTGTTTGGTTGCTTGGAGCTTGAGAATTTCATGATATTTAAAGTAGGAGTTGTCAAATGACGAGCACTCTCTTTACCTTGAATCATAACTAGATAGCAGTGGCCCAAGTGCTGCAATTTGCTGTCACCTTTGAGTTTTTTGCATGGGATCATTGGTATGTTGGTGACAGTCATGAGAGATTGACCAGAAGGAAGGAGCCATGAGTCAAACAAAACAATGTCAAACAAAGCCCAAAAGTTGTTCGTGAGAGGTGGAGAAGCATGCAGGGAGGTTGCTGGAGGGTGAGTCATTGGAAAATGGCATTTGCTTGCTCAGAGTGTGGCGCTGATGATATGAACGATCGTGTGTAGGAGCGTCTAGGTCCTCTCATAAGAGATTTCGAAGAACAATTAGGCTTTGGACAAAGGGAACTTTAGGCGGCTTCCGATTATACCAAGAACAGGAACAATAAAGAATATGATAGAGAATTGAGAAAAGGAAACAAAGTGCATATATTATTCATATCCCAAATAATAGTTCAATACTCTATTTATAGAGTACTAAAGATTACAAATGATAAAGATAAATGATAAAATCC
>Ga0123342_1000374_pt1 | contig 68637 bp, 38 predicted proteins | sample Turbeawhitnodule_FD_89960 | JGI IMG/M metagenome (GOLD analysis project Ga0123342, IMG submission 89960) | Root nodule microbial communities of legume samples collected from Mexico - Turtle bean Mexico white nodule | ecosystem: Host-associated > Plants > Roots > Nodule | place: Mexico: Nepantla... | reverse complement strand
TTTCCAAGTTTGACACGACTGCTATTTTCGAAAATAGTAATAATAATAATAATACCCGAAAATTAATAAGGCAAGAATATACTATCCTAAATAAGGAAAAACTTGGAGACTAAGATATCAATTAATAAGATAAATAATCGTGAGGTGCCACATAATATTCTTACAACTATAACCAAAAAAAAATATTTTAACCACTCAATAGAATGATATTTTTAAATATAAACTCGACTCAAAAAAATAATAACATACATAAAACTTAAATAAGTCTTCATACAGTACAAGAAAATCATGAAACAGAAATTTAATTTTTAGAGACCAAAATAATTAGTTGCAATAGTAACTAAATTAGAGACCATTTTAGAAATTAAATAAAAAATTGGTTTCTAAAGTAGTTTATATTATTGTTAAATAGTTTCTAAATTAGTATCTAATTAGCAACCAAGGTTTTAGAAACCAAATTTAGAAACTAAATAAATGGAAATTAAGACCTTGGTTGCTAATTAAATACCAATTTAGCAACTATTTAACAATAATAGAAACTAATTTAGAAACCAATTTTTTATTTAGTTTTTAAAATGGTCTCTAATTTAATTACTATTACAACTAATTATTTTGGTCTCTAAAAATTAGTTTCTATTTCATGATTTTCTTGTAGTGATATGATATTTTAATACTTCAATTTTATTTTATATTTTTAGGTTTTACCATTTTTTAAAATTTATACTACAAAATCATTAAATAAGAAACCAATTTTAGAGACAAAAAATAATTAATTATTATATTGACTAAATTATATATTAATTTAGACTAAACAAATTATTGATATCTAAATTAGTTTCTATTATTGATAAATAGTTTCTATATTAGTAGTATCTAGTTATCAATGTTTTACCTACCAAGACTAAAGATATGTCCAATTATCCTAAAGTTTAAACAAAAGTAATAAAATAAAGATTTTTTTACTAAGATTTTTTTTATTGTGTTAAAAATGAATTATTGTTGTATTTACTCTAACATTATTTGCAAAAAGGTATTGTAATTACTTGTGAATTTAATTATGTCTATCTGAATTATATAACATTTTTTAAAATAAAACTTTACAGATAAGTTATTAAAAAATAAAAATTATTTATTGAAGATTTTCTTGTAAATATAAATTTGTAGAAAACAATATTGTAAGAATTAGAAAAAGAAAACCTAGTTAGACAATGTTTCCTGTAAATTATTTTGCGCAGAAAAATAAAATAGAATATTATTTTAATTTATTATATTTAAAACATAAATTAACATATTAATCTCTAACCTAATTTTAGTTCAATACAAGTACAAAATGTTATCTATCTTATCTTTAAAAAAATTGTAATTATGAATAATTAATTTTAGACTAAGTTGTAATTTGTTATCATTTAATATTTGATAAAAAAACGTTTTAAAAAAATTCCAGCTAAAATAAAATTAAATAATTTATGAGTCCATATCTTATAGCGAAAATCAACACTATATAGTCTTTTCTCATTTTGAAAATAGTTAGGGTACTCACCATTCCTCTTTTACGATTTCTCTCACTTCAATCGTTTTATTTATTTTCTCCTAACTTTTCAACTATTCCTTGTACTCATGGTACTCATACATCATGTGAACATTTTAAAATAAAAATTGTATTTCATTACGATTTTGTTAATTTCGTTATACGAAAGTTATATGACATTAACAAAAAAAGATATATCACATTATAACAACTTGTTAAAGTTAAGTGATGTAGTTTTCTTTTTATCAACAAATTAAGTGAAGTGAAGTCGTGAAGTAAAATTTGTCTGGATTGTTATCATATATGAAACATATTTCACTTTAGAAATAAGGTCAATTAAAAAAAATTTATAATAATTAAAAAAAATTAATTTTTAAATTAGTTTCTATTATTGTTAAATATTTTTTAAATTAATATCTAATTAGTTACTAAGATTTTAACAACCAATTTATTTATCTTATTAAATATGTTGATACTAAATATCTTTTATATTATTTGGTGTTACTATGGTTTATAAACATGTGTACTACTTCATAATGTGATTCTTTTTGTATGAGTTTCTCAATATATACATTTTATAGTAGCATTGTTGACTTTTATTATTATTATTATAGTAGCATTTTGTGTATAATTGTTATGTTTTGTCACTTTTGAAGATCTGTGCAACAAAAATTAAAAAGGAAGTTACTATCTTGTTGAAAAACTAATAAATGTAGCATATGGTTGTTTATGATAAAATCAAGATGCTCATATGCAGAGGATACTTGACTAGATCAGTACCAATAATGATAAGTGCATGTGGTGTTACATCAAAAGATATCAAAGAGATTTTCTACAGAAGAAGTAGTGCACCATACTAATTAATAGTGAAAAGTCTATTTTAACTTTTTTATAAAAATAACTATAAATAAAATATAATTTTACAAATAACTTCACCTACTAATTCCACATATTTCTTCTTTCTACTTGTAACATTTTTATTTTTTTTTCAATCATTTAAGAAAATAGTTTTATAATTTGAGATAAAAGTTTAATCATTTCAGTGTGTATGAGAGAGTTGACGAAAAGATTTGTCATATTCAACGTACAAAGATATTTATTTTTTTTGGAGTTTTTTACTCTATTTGTTGATTTTTTTTCTAAGTTTTATGTCTTCTAAAATAATGACTAAATTTTTTTTTAAAAAAAATGTTGTTTTTCTCAAACTAATAATAAAAATAAACATATACTCAAACAAATAATAAAAATAAACATATAGTTTATTAGATTCGAATTTTTCATTATTCAAAGAGAAATAATTTAATCATTATTAATTTATATTTTTATGATACAAATTAACTAAAATAACTTAATACTCTTATTATTTAGTATTTTTTTAACATTTGAAAATAAACAACATCAAACAAATTTTTTAAAATAAAAATAAATATATTTAAACGACATTTTACTAACTTTATTTTTTTATATAAAAAACTTTATTTCAGACATCTGAATTTTTAGTGACTTTAAAAGAAAGTTAATGTTGATTACACATTTTTTGTTAGTTTTCGTTTGTGCTTAGAGTATTGTTGAAAAATAATATAAAGATGTAGGAGAATGTATGAAAGTGTTGGAAGAATTTGCCTACTTTTAAATGATGAAAGCCACTTTAGATATGTCCATATTAGGCCCAAAATATCCTTTTACAATGGGCTTCTGTTTCTTGCACCTGCACAATTTCTTGGTAAACCCAACAATTTTAACCATTTTATCCTTCTTTAAAATAACTTTGGATAACCCGTTCTAGAAATTTTCTCAGAATTTTCAAAATGTAATTTACATGAACATCTTTTGGAATGAATTTTCTTAATGAATTTTCTAGAATAAACTATTCATAATAAGTTTTTTCACAACGCAATCTCTCTTCTTCTCTTCTTCTTCCGAAGTGATAATAGTGCAACAGCTGAAGCAATGGTGGAGCAATGAGAAAAACTATTTTAGTCATTTTCTATTAGTAATGGAGCTGCCATTAGTAGTAATGGGGTGCAAGAAGAAAAACCTTTGCAATGTCCTTGATCAAACATCCGCAGCAGTAAAAGACAATTGTTATTAGTAGAAAAATTATCTAAAATTCACAGTTAAAAATACTTTCTATTTTTTAGGTAAAAAATTTTCGTATGAATTTTTTTTGAGATTATTTCCCATAAAAATTTACTACACGTAATTTTTTTTGGGAATTTTTAAATAATTAATTATCGACAAATAAATTATCTACAAATTAAAATTCACAGGAAAATAGCAGTAGCCTCATTTCTTGTAATTATTTTTAAAATATTTGCAGAAAAAATCTCGCGTATAGAATATTCGATGTATGAGCATTGGTTCTTTCTTTTTACTGATGAATGATGGAATATCTGTTAAATAAAAAATGCTACCATCTTTATCTTTATAATTTTGTTTTTCAACATTGGAGAAAGTAAAACTAATTACTTTAATTTATGTTTATTTTTAGGTGAGTACGGAGAGAAATACTTATATTTAATTTCATATATTTGTGAAAAAATACAAGACAAATTTGAAGAAATCACTCATTTAAAAAAAAAAAAAAACTACATAAATTTAAAATATCCTCATACTGTAACTGTAACATGGTGACAAAGTTCTATTCACAAAATAAAATAATCAATCATCAAATTACATTAAATATATATATAATTTATTATATATATTACATTCATAACATATATATAATCGAATATATATCGATTATATAATATAATATAATACAAATAAATAATAATAGTTAATATTAAAAAATAAATTTATGTCATAAACATATTTAATAATATAATTATAAAATAATAAAAATAAATATAGTTATTTATAATAAAAAATAAATTTATATAATAATATTAATAATAAAAAATAAATTGTTTTTGAATTTTAATATAAAAATTATTTTTTATTAACTTTTTTATAATAATGAATATTTAAATACTATTTTTTTTTATCAAAATTTATTTCAACAATTCTTTATATATGAACAATGTTAAATAATTTGTATTTTTTTACTAAAATATTCAACTGCAGAAGAAATAATGTTTTAATCCTGGAGCACATTTAATTTTTAATTACTTTTTATGATAAGGATAACATTATAGTTTTACATTTTTATCAATTAAAAGAATTTTAATCAATCACATCATGACATGATATCCAATTTTTTTAATTTTGTTCATTTCAACTATTTTTTCATTAATTCAAATAACATTTTTTTTTTCAAATTTTTTTTTTCTTCCTTAAATCCATCTATTGATCTAAACAAAGCATTGAACACGCCTCTTATCCCTAAAACACTCAATATTTAAAAAAACATTTTATTAATGAATTTTATTTATTATTAATTTAAATTAATACTAGCTCCATGTTTTATTATTATAATTTTCTTTTTGCATCTTCTATATCACTTTAAAATAAATTTACTTTCACAACAATGACAGACTAATATTTCAGCCTTGGCATGTGAAATAATTTATGAAACTCATTTTAAGTTATTGAAAAGTTGGACCATTAAAGCTAAAATTCACATGACATTAAACCCTTAAAGAAAAAGTTTCAGCAGGTTTCATTTTGATTATGCTTTGATGTAAATTTTACTGAAAAAAAAAATGAAGTCATCAGAATGCCATAATTCATATACAAGTTTTTCAAAGCACTCCAAAGCCTTATACACTGTGCTGTATGTGAATAACAATTGAAACAGTCGCAATGAAAGAGTTGGAATGACTAAAAACACCCACACATATATCTATATATATATTTGTATTTTTCACATTCATTAATCTCTACACTGTTAAATATGCAGACTCATTTGTTTTTAACTTTACATCTTCTTAACGCCAAAGAACCAACAAGATATATTTGTGAATTGAATAATCTCTAACAAGATACCATCCTTGTGAAGAATACAAATGGACAGAATCAGTTAAATTCCACAAAATCTTCATATCTCACATTAATATCAGTAGATGAAAAATCCTTAATCTTTCTCCTAATGTAACCACTGCACAATTATTTCTACCCTCTTCATCTGCCACTCACCAACTGTTACTAACACTCTCCCCACTATATAATTCCCACACAATTTTTCTTCAAAACCATCAACATAAAGCACAAAACTCACCTTATTTTCTGCTAAATCTAATGGCTTTCTCTCACGTCCCCTTTATTCTGACTGTTATTGTTGTTACTGCATTGGTCTTACATGCATCTGTTGCTGATTCTAGAGCCCTCTCCGACCCATCTACCACTCCAAGCCTTGCTTCAAGGTTGAAGCTGGAGGGTGAACCCTCTAACTGTTGGGAATCACTGTGGCATATGCAAGCATGCAGTGGAGAAATAATAACGTTTTTTATCAATGGTGAGACCTACCTAGGGAAAGGTTGCTGTGAAGCTATTAGGGTGATTGGACATGATTGCTGGCCTAACGTTGTTGGTTCTCTAGGGTTTACCTCTGAAGAAACTGATGTGTTGGAGGGATACTGTGATGAGGCTGTTCACTCACCACCACCACCATTATCAGTAGATCCTTGAAGGGGGTTTATTACTATGTGTCAAATGTAAGTGAATAACAATGTCATTGAACATTGATGAATAAATAATCTAAATCTATGTTTTTTCCTTTTCTATCAAATTTCTATATTGCCACCTTGCCCTATTTGAGAAATACAATATTATTTAATGTTGTATTTCTTTAATGAATTTTTTTTTTCTTTCACACAATTTTTTATATACATTTACTTGACAATTGTTTTTCATAATAAAATATCCTATTATACTAATAATAATTAATATAAAATAAGTTATGATCAGTTGTAAATTGAATATAAGTAAAAAAAAGAGTGAGAATATATCATTCCTCTTCATCTATTTAAACACAAAAGCTGGCTTATAATGTAAAATAATAGTTTTTAATTCTCAATGTTGTCATTTGCTATAATATAAGGGAAATTATATTTTCACACTCAGCTCCAGTTTACACCTACACTAAAATATTAATATTTATAATAAAAAAAATTAAAATAAAAAAATGTTTTTAATAAAATATTAGACAAAATATAAAATGTTAAAATAATTTTTAAAATTAAAAAAAATTAAAAATGATTAAAATATTAATATTTAGTGGAGAATAAAGTGGAGCAATGCGTGTGAAACCATCATTTTCCATAATATAATCAAGTCAGATAATTTACATTGTACTGTAAATTTTAGAAAAGGACAAAAAAATATTAATTTTATATTATTGTAAAAATATTTTTTTTAGATAAATATAAAAAGAGGAATGAGTAATGTAAGATAAGTATGGTATGAAACAAGGAAAGAGTAAATATGGTGTACTAGCCCTTTATTGTTAAAGGAAACTTTTTTTACCCATTATATACTGTTCGAATTCCACAAACAAATTCAGATAATTAAGCCACATTTTATGGATTATTTACTAAATTCAGAGTCTGTCATTGAGTTTGGAATAGATTAGTATTTAAGATCCTTTCTTATCTCATTTCTTAATTTATTTCTTAATTTTTGTATGATTGTTGGGTCACACCTTAAATTATTTATAAAAAAAAGTCTTGTCATTTTTGAAATATGACTTAAATTACTAATTTTTTAAATAAACTTTACCTAGCTTAGAAATGAGTTGCCCTTATTACAGCTCTTGAAACCCAAATTACAGTGACATGAATCAAATTAAAATTCCAATTAATAATACCATTTCGAAACTAAAAGGCATGAACTAATTTGTTTCGTATAGCCTTTTTATTTTCCTGGGATACATTTTATTTGAATGAATAGCAACAAGAATAGGAACTCATTTTTGAGTGAGAGCAGCATAGAGAAGCACATTCCAAGTATCAGGAACACCAGGAAGACACCAATGGCTGCAATCCAAGCTCCTATGCCCTCCAGTACCATAAATAGAAGGGTGGCCATCTTTTCTTAGCTGTGAAAGTGTAGTAATGTCCAACAATTCCACAGGCTTTTTCATGGATCTTAGCACTTTCTCCAATACCAACTCTGCTGGAAGTGGTCCTCCAGGATACTTGGATCCCAAAACTGGCCTACTTTCCCCCACACAAGTGTTTCCTGCATGTCCACCCCACTTTTCTGCACTGGAAACGATTCAGACATGTGTTAATTCCAATTTTTAAAAATTATAACTTAATTTATTGCTTCTTTTTGTTTATATATGTCTACAATAAGCACATAGGTAGGGTTTTTTAATAGCAGCAGGTACTTACTTCACATGATCTGGAGAAACCCCTTGGAAGAAAACCCTTGTTTTGGCAGGGTTAACATTGTAGTCAACCCATTTGGCCCATGTTGTCAATGCTTTCTCATATGCAACCAAACGATCCATGTCTTTGAATGTTTGATTCCCATCTTGAACGAAATCCCATCTAGGAAATTATCAGAAGAAAGAGAGAGAAGAGTGTTAGAGATTTTGCATGTTCAGTGATGAAGAGTGAAACTAGGTTATGGGGTTCTACATACGGTTGTTTTCTTCCTGTGTGAAGCCACCAATGCCAAGAATCAAATATCAGTACATCTGCTCCTTTCCACGTTTTGGCAGCTCCAATTGAATCTAGTTTCAGAACTCGACCATTTTTTTCACCAACAATGTCCACCAGAAATGCATTGCGTGAGAACATCAACTTAACATTATAGCTCTGCAAATTATGTGATACATTAAGTTATGTGGTTAGTCTTCAAATTTTATGTGCTTAAATAAAGTGAAAATTATGAGGAAATGTATATGTAGTACACCTTTGCCACAGCTCTTTTTCCAAGTTAAAAAATAATAATTTTAGTTCTTCGAATTTATTAAATAACTTTCAAAATCATTTTAGTCTTTTATATTTAATTTTTAAAGATTAAAAATGCTTTTTTTTCAACCTTGAGTGACTATGTATAAAAATTAGAATTCAGTTCTCATCTTAGAAATTAAAAATCTATAATACACTAAAACAAAATCATTAAATAAAAATTAATGTTTGAAAATAGAAATACTTAATTATTATATTAATTAAATTAAATATTATTTTAAAAGTTATAAAAATATTAGTATTTAAAGTAAATTTTATTAATAAAATTTATAAATTAAATTTTATATTGGTATTTAATTACCTGTTTTAATTACAAGTTAATTTAAATTTTAAAATTGGTTAAAACTTCATAACAATTTAAAAACTACTTTATAACTTTGTTAATAATAAAAATTACTTTAAATACTAATAATTTTTTTAATCTCTAAGTATTTCATCTAATAATTTATTTAAAAAAAATAATTAATTTTTATTTAATGATTTGTATAGTGATATATATTTGACTGCTTCAACTATTTCAAATCACACGTGTGATATTATTTCACACTACCTATTAAATCAATAACTAGGTATTATTTTATTTTTTTTAGAAAAGACTAAGTATTACTTATTAATGCAATTATGCTATATAAAAAATTATGAGAATAACTCTTGTTTCTCTCTCCCTCTTTGTCGGTGTGTTTTCAACTATTAATCTTGGTTCTTCTGTTACGTGTCTGCATAATTAACAATATATCTTCTCACTGTTCAATGATGGATACACTTCACCAAAGCTTTAAATCAATTCCTTTTTAATTTTTCTCAACACCACCTTCCTTCTATAGGCATTGTTTGGTTACCCTGTGTTCCTTACATGTGTTATTGAAATCTATAATATCTTGAGACTCATACATACTAAGAGACCATGATTGCATTGCAATTATCATTCTTTGACAACAATGTCTAGTTTCAATATTATCCATGCATGAATGCATGCAATCAAGATAAAGCACAACCACCTTGACATAGCTAAAGCAATGGAGTGAATGTGAAATTGTGTAGATATGATAGGTTTGTGATGTGACAATGACCATGAGAGAATATGAAGAAAAATAAAAGTCATATAAAAAGAGGTCTAACCGTGAAGGTGAAAATGGAAAAACCACCATTCCTCACTATGGAGTATGAGGCAAATGGCACAGCTGTGTGAAGCATGCAAGTGAGTGACTGCCATTGGTTCAAACTCAAAGAGTCTCCCACAAACATCAGACTCTTCCCTCTTAGTCTATTTAAGAAATCTTCACCATTGAATCTGCAAAACAAGGTTCATCCAAAGTGAAGATAAGTGGGTCCAACACATATCTTTCAAATGGTTTTTGTTTGGACCTAATGTAGCATATAGAGGACAAAATTGTAGAAAGCAACCTCACAGCAGCATTCTCTTAATGGAGGAAGTCTCTACTGATTTATGCACTAAACTTATGAGGTAGTTTAAGCCTAACAATCTTATTACCTAATTAGTTGATGACTTGAAGAGAGATTTCACAAGAAAAGATGATATAAAATAAACAGAGAGAAGCAACATGTTGTATTCTGTTGGTTAAAGTATCACAAATCAGAAACATAATGAAAGTTTTACAATAAGGTCACAGTTTCATTGCATTCTTATCATTGTGGCAAATTGCTGCTACAGTTGCAGTTGTAGTAACAAAAAATTCAGAAACCTTAATGTGACCAAAATCATTGTCAAAGATAATATATTAAAACCATAAACATAATATTATTTCCTTAATGGATCTGATGAATAATGATTCTATTGCAGAAATGTGAAGAGTTTAATAGATCTAATTGGAGATGGATGTTATAGAGAAAGCATAAGTTGGATGTGACATATGCATAACAATTGGTTTACAGTGTTTGTTTATCTTTTCTTTTCTTCCCTTCTCATTTTGGAATGAGAAAAACTTGAAATCAATTATGAAATGGTAGCAAAGAAATGGAAATTTGTCCAAATTGAAGTAATGTTTTGAACATAAAAATGCACAAAGAGTGCAAGGAAATAAAGATAGATACACTATCAAACTCTTCTTCAAGATTTCTAAAATCACAAACAAAACTGACTCAAGCAGCTTACTTGTAAACGTGGTTTGCTACCACATATCACTAGTGAGCTCTACATTACAAGTAAAACGTCCTTTCATGTTTCAAATATTTTCCTTTTTAAGTTCTCACATACTGTTTCTGGATACAACAACAACCATCTGATGTTAATTTTAGTGTTCTTAATTTTTATTTTTACATCATAAAGTCATTATTTGACAAAGGTCTTTTACCATATAAGGTGCAGTTATATCTATTATAGTTGTTGATCTGTACTCTTCATATATCTCCAAAAGCAAAAGGAATTTCATTACTTGAAGAAAGAGAACTGATTAAAAGATACTTTCTTAATATTCCAATTTATTTCCCTTGAAATTCAATGTCCAGAATTTTTCTATATTCAACTATCGAAGGGAATGCCAAAAAATGAATATTTCTATACTTTTTTTTTCTTGTGACTGTGGAAGTGTTTTCTAGTTCTAAAATGGCCAACCTATAGTTATACAAAAACTTTAGTTACAACAAAGCTTTGTTATAGTTCAAAATTACCAAGAAAATACGAAGTGTAATGAAGAAAGAGATCGTTCATTCAAAAATCATTAAGGAAAAATTAGACAGTTTCACAATGAACAGTCAAGTTAAAAGAGAAATCTGGGGGGAATCTGTTGAGGACATTTTCCAAACATTTTGTGTTTTTGTTTGATTTTGGTTTGGATTTTCTGATATGTTTTAGTGTTTTGGTAAACAGAGAATTTAGATCATCTAGAAAACTTATAAATGGGATTTATTTCTGATTATATGTTTTTATCTTTAAATTTTTTTTTTTGTTTTTGATTATTTATTTTAGTGATATATAATTCTTTTTATTAGTATTAAGTAGAACTCTCTATTCCTCTTTTATTCCACTATCCACTATACCTTCATTAAAAAATATGAATATATTTTTTTTTATTATTTTGTAATATATATTAATAATAAATTATAATTAAATAAACTTATGTATATGCATATATAATAATTTATTTCTTGTTATATATCCTTAATTATTAATAAAATGTTAAACTTTTGTAATGTATTAGATTACATATTATTAGTTTTAAAATATACCCAAATATTCAACGTTAATGCATTATAATTTAATAAATAATATGAAAATTAATTTAAATATTAATTTAATATTTATTTTTATTGTATATGTATTAATATAATATATATTTAGTGTTTACCATTTTCTCTCATCTTTCAGTTTTAAAAAAAAATATTATTAACATATATATATATATATAAAGTTAAAAAATAATTAATATTTATTTTTAAGAATATATTTAATATATAGAGATTCTAATTGAAAAGTTATGCACTTAATCAATGCAATAATTAATATTTAATTAAACACATAGGTATTTATGAAGTACTAAACTAATAGTATTAACTGCTATCTGTGCAATAAGTTATATTAATATAATATTTAATGTTTACTCAAATATAATAAGGCTATTGTTGAATTCAATGTCTATAATAAAATTTATATATTTTGAAGTACCATATATATACATATATATACTTATATACATATATATATATATACATATATATATATATATATATACATATATATATATATATTTGAATGTGTAGTTTCTAGATTAAAATCAACAATGATTTAGCTGAAAAGACATAATTCTGGACACAGGAAAAAAACATGAAAGAGAAACATATATCTGAAGCAAAAAAGCATGCATGGGTGAATCTATGTCGACCTGAATGGGTGGTAAGAAAAAAAATGAAATGGAATGGCAGGGTTAAAAAAAGAAAAAGAAAAAGCAGTGACAGAAAGAGAGAAGAATGAAGATAGTACCTTGTTAAGTTGCACCCTGTTGGTTGCCATCTATAGTTGAGATAGAACTTATCTGGTCTACCATGGCTTTCACAGTCAAATTCCTGCTCTATAAAGGGACACATTGAGATATCATAAAGAGGGTATGAATTATCATAAACCCAGCTTCCTTGGAACAAATTACAACCACTCTCTACAAAGCTTCTACCACTTCCATGTATCTGAATGAGAAGGGTAAGAAACAGCACAACAGATATGGAGAAAGACCACCCCATGTAACTGAATAATGGTGCTTGTGGTGGTGATGAATGATGGAAGTGTGCACTTAAAGGTGTGCTCATAACTAATATTTATAATCAATATAGGTGCTCATATTTGGAATTAGAACTGGCAAAGTGGAAAGTGGGCTGCGTATAAGGGGCCGCTCCATCAATTCGTCATTATTTAAACAAAACGGTTTAACTTTTGGTTGTTTCTTCTTATACCCTTAAATTTGTTTTCTGCACCCCTACATTACAAAAGTATCCATCTGACATTTTAAAAATCCTAATGCTACATACCGCGATGACTCTTTCCTTCTTTGTGATCGTTGTACACAAAGCAAACAGAGTGCAAGGAATCGCGGTGCATTGGGTGTTCTTGGTGGTTTTATGGAAGTGATTTGTTTTTCAACAACTTAGTGGTGTGATTAGGTTGTGTTTGCGACGACTTTGCGTTTGGTGAAGAAGGTAAGTAATATTTTTTTTAATTATTTAGAGATTGGGTGTTTCAATTTTTTGGCGGATTTGGATTTTCACAATACAATTTTTAGGATCCTGGACAACACATTCTATAATAAGTCAAAAAATGCATTCTGGATTCACCATTATCATAAGTATAAAAGTGCATTTGCTTCCAAAACACTTCCTCATCTGGAATAAAAAAAATTTACTTACGAATTAGTGATTTTGTACTTTATTTTTGCACTTGCAGATTACTTGTGCGTAATACAATCGTGAAACCCAATTTTTAGGAACTCTAAAAAAAAACCAACTAACACATCTTACCTCTAAAAACCAACTAACACATCAAAACGACATTCACACTTCCACCTCCATGCAGCTTAAATCACCATATACCAATGCCAATCAACCAACAAAAAGAAGGGCAGCCATGGAAGTCATCAACTGTACCATTACAAATAAAAATGGAAAGGCTAATTTTGAAATTTTTAAAAATATAAGGGTGCATGAAAAAAAATGTAAGGATGTAAGAAGAAACACTCTCAATTTTTTCAATCTATTAGTTCATATTGGTATGAACCCTCTAACCCGTCAACCCGTCGGTCACGGGCGGAAGGGGTGGACTAGCCTAGTAGTCCATCCTCCTTTATTTTTAAATAATAATGTCATGCTCTTGAAATAAAAAAATTGATTATTCTCAATATTTTATATAAAACTTTATTTTCATTAATTTCTTTACGCACTATTTTATTTACTAGAGTATTTTTATATTTATTTTATTTTATTAGACATTAATTTTTTTTATTAAAAAATTTGATTCAATTTTATTGTTCTTCCTTCCATTTTTATTATTAAAAAAATAATATCAATAATTATAAATAAATAAATAAAAATTAAAAAGTGACGAAGAAACTAGTTAACTAGTCAGTGGATCTTATAATAGGAAGAATTAATAATTTCAACCCATATAATTTATACGAACAGTTTTTGACAATTCACCAGCAAATTGGAACAAAACGAATTAAACTCACTGTTTTGTCACACCTATTTAGAGTTTGTGTTTTGTAAATATGACGCAAGATCATTGAATTGGTAGCTGCCAAAATGGTGATGAAAGAAAGCAGTTTCAGCTTTGTTTGGGCAGTTTTCTATTCAAGAATAATCAATAGAGGCACCATATAAGAGAAGAAAAAGTAGCATTAATGCATTCATATTAAGACTTACAATAATAAATCACAATTAATTTAATGATGTTTTGACAACTATGCAATCAATCTGCTTTTTGGTCAATGCGATCATTAGACAATGTCAATTTTTATAATTGTAAAAAAATAAAAAAATAAAAAAATGAGTATCAAATAGTTGTATAAATTTGTTGAGATGTTAAGATTATTATCACCCCAATTTTTATGTAGTCGTTTGTTTTCGCAAAGTACAATTAATAACTTGTTTCAATCTCATAAAGATATAACTTTTCTAGTCCTTAGCATAGGTATACACATTGTACAGATAAGAAAAATGTAGTTTTCTAAATTAAAGATACTCGAGAATAATTATGTTCTAACAAATAAGAATAAACAGTGTGCATAAATTATGGCTTATGTGCTGGTCCAGGGTATTTAAAGGCATCACAGGTTGTAATAATTATATACTGTATTTGACTGCACTTAATATTTTTGTAGAATTCAGTATTGCATTGGGAGTATTCAGACTTGGCTTACATTTTATTTGAACCAACACAATTTGAAATTGGACCTCTCTTGCACTGCATTTCAGGCATCTATTTTGTAGCCTATTTTCAGTACTAGCACACAAGTTATGAACACAATACTTACAAGCTCTCTAATAAGCCAATTTCTTCCCTTCACTTATATAGAAGATGTGAAATGTTCATGCACTTACATAGAAAATGTTAAATGTTCATGCAATTACCTAGAACATGTGAAATCTTCATGCTTACTCTTATCTAGAAGATGCTTACTCTTATCTAAAAGATGTGAAATGACAATTTTATCTTTTTTTTTCATTGACACATATTTTCTTATTTTTTGGATTCTAATATTTTTTTTGAATTCTAAAACAAAAATACAATTTTATATTTCAAATTTTAGAGTTTGAAAGATATTTTCTAGATTCGAAAATGCATTCTAAGAATTTATTTTGAACTTTAAAGTTCATAAAATTATATTTTGAATTTTAGAGTTTAAAATGTTTTTTAAATCAAAATTTGATTTTTAGAATTTAGAAAACAAAATTGTATTTCGAAATTCTAGAGTTCAAAATGTATTTTTTTTATAAAAACCTTTCAAACTCTAGAATTAAGAATATAATTTTGTATTCTAAATTTTAGAATACGAATTATATAATTTAAAAATAAAATAAAAAATCAAAGTTTACACCTTTAGTTCAAGGATAATTTTAGAATTGAAAGATTTAAGGAGGTGCAGGAAAAAATAGGGAGGTGGGGAAGAAATTGCCCTTCATGAAATTATCAGGGAAAGATGGTTTATGTATAGGGGGATCATTGGGCTGGTTTTGAGTTTTTGGGTATTATTTAGGTATTATAGTTCACTCTTCGGCTTCTCCTGTGATAGAATATGGGCTGATTCTTCCTACACCCCCATATCTTCTTTATACACTCCCATAAATTTCAAAATTTTATAATTACCTTTCAAGTAAAAAGTTATAAACATTCACATTAATAGTGAGGTGCGGTGGCATTGAGTATTCTGGACTGGATTACAAGTGTATTTTCAGATTACGGAGACTTTGTATAATATGCTTATAAATTATGTAATCTTTAAAGTTTTTGTTTTATCAAAAATTACTTTATAAATTATTCAATCAGATAGATTTTTGTTTAATAGAAAAATATCTCATGGATTATCCAATTCAAAAGGTTTTTTTTTCTATGAAAAACTACATTATAAATTACCTAATTTTGAAAAACTTTTGTTATATAAAAAATTATCTTATGAATTACCCAATCTGATATAACTTTGATATAATTAGATACTAATTTAAAAATTAATTTATATTTTTTATTAATAGTAAAAATTAATTTAAATATTAATAATTTTTTAACCTATAAAATAGTATCTAATTTAATTAATATAATAATTAATTATTTTGTCAATAATATTTTGGAATATATATGAAATTATGTAAGTGTTTGGCGGTTCAAACATTCACAATTACAATGTTCGATATATGATGAAATGATATAATTCTATATTTAAGATAGACATATGAGTTGTTATTAATGGAGCATAATCCTGAAAGAGGTGATAGAAAATTTTACTATTGTTTTTTTTCACCTCTATAAATTTTTGTATTTTCAAAAATATTTCTTTGTAATATTTTGGATTACGTAATCTGAAAAAAAAAATTCAAATTCGTAATTAACTTTCAGAATCCAAAAGTCTTTTTTTCATATGCATGATTAGTTTTCGGATTACATAATCTGGAAGTCATTTTTAGCTTTCGAATCATATAATTCAAAAGTTTTTTTTCATATACGTATCAAGATTACATAATTCGGAAACTACTCTATAGAAATAACACACAAAGGTTAAAAAAATATTTGAAGTCACAAAAGAATATATGAAGGTACAAGAACAAACAATCATTTGATACATTTGATTTGGTTTGAAGTTTGAGTGTAAAGAAATAATCCCCCAAAGTGTTTAAGACCAAGATGAGGACTAAACTTAGCTTTTGTGGAAGAATATAAATTCTGGTTCATAATTATCTTAAAATGGTATAACTATATAATTTCTATAACTACCAACTCAAAGACAAATTAAATGTTATCTATCTGAAACTTTTATGTATTTTAAAGACATTAAATTTGATATCTGTCTGCTTCTAACTTTTTTGGATTATTTTTTATAATGAGAAATAAACTTGTATTTGTGTTTATTTTTTTTAATTTTTTTTGCAGAGAATACTTGAATTGACCAACATGGATATCAGTATAAGTATTATCCGATTTTTTAAATCCAATTTGAAGACGGATTTAAAATACTAAATTATCAATATTAAATATGGTATAAGTAATATCAGTAGAAACACAAATTCACATTTTTCTCTTGCTTATCTTCATTTTAAATTATTAAAATATTTTTACTTTCGATACTCTATTTTTTTTTATAAAAACTTTCATGAGGCATCACTAACTTTCCATACTCTAATTTAAAATTCATGTAATTATGATTTTTTTTTTATTTGACATTAAAGAGAAAAATGCATATGCTTGATAAAAAAAAGGCTATTTATTTGACATTAATTTAAAAATGCAACACCTGTTATGTTTAAATATTTCAGTGGGCTATTACTAGGAATCAGCATTATGACACCATCTCCATGCCTTAACAGATTTGACTTTAGCTAGTTATAATATGATTTCAACTACAGATGAAGAACCAGGGGACATTTATGCTAAATGGAAGATCTCATCAACATTCACTTTCCCTTCTTTAAACACTACACTATTCCTTTTTCTTTTCACTCCAAATACCCGAAACCCTAAATCCAAAATCTATTCGTTTTGGAGTTGAACCGTGATAGTTAAACTGGAGTAAATGGTACTTGAGGTTATTATGATTGACTACCTCTTTCCCCACCCACCTTGACACCTTTATCCATACTTGATACATTGTTTTACATTTCTACAAAAAGGTGAAGAGTGGTTTTCTGGGCTTGATTACATAAAGGATCCTCTTCTTAATAGATTCACTCTTGTAGGGAGCTTAATCTTAAGGATTCTCTAAGCTAACATAAACGCATTAGGTAACATTTTTTAACCATAAAGTTTCCAAAGCCAGACAACATTCTGATTGGATAGTATTTTGGAGCACTTCATATGTAGACTTGACCGAGAACGTTTCTGTTAGAATATATGGCCTTAAATGAGAGGGGGGTGAATTGTTTAAGAGGAGTTTTTGAAAACTTTTCAAGAATAAACAAAAATCTTTGTATGAATCCAGAACAAAAATCAGGTTAGCCAAGAACAAAATCAATAAAACAACAAAGCAGCAAAAAAACAATCGGTTGTTTCTGCGAAACAATCGGTTCTTTATACCAGTAAAAACTAAAAACACTTAATGAAAGATTGGTCAAATATGTTTCTCTTACTTGTTTGAAAACATAAACAAACTATTTATATTTTTCAAAGATTGGTCAAAGCATTTAATGAAGGAGTGTATTCAGTTGGAAATCATTTAAAGCACATTCAACTACCAAAACAAAATTCGGTTAGGATTTTCAAAGAAACAATCGGTTGAAACCACGAAACAACCGATTGTTTGGTTTGGCAGTTAAGTCAACCAAACTTAAACAGTTTTCAACATTTTCAAAAACTCCTAAGAGTAAAACAACCGGTTGATTAGACAAAACAACAAGTTGTTTTTCACTTAGTTTGAAAAACACTTTATTTCAAAAAGGATTTAAAACACATTAGCTTTAAATTCAACAAAGGAGTAGATTACATATAAAACTACCTAGATCCCTCCCAAAACACAACAGCTACACAGCCTTGCATCAAGCACAAAGGATTTGGATTCTTCAAAGCATAATTTGAAATCTTCAAAGCACTTGATCATTTTTGATCAACAGTTTCACCTTCGTATGCTAGCCATACAACCTTATCCTGAGAATGTTGTTGTGTTTTGATGTTTAGGCCTATAAGTAGTTGTTGAACTTATTCTTTTTCCCATTCAAAGATATTCCTTCTCCATTCCAAGTTCTAGGACCATCCCATTTTGGACTAAAAGCCAACTTGTTGTATCAATTTCCCCTTATCATTGGAAATTAGGTACAACTTCAAATATAACTCCAATTGTTGATTTCCCAACCATTTATCTCCCATAACAAGATATTGTTACTTACCCCCAATTGTTTATAATACCAAATGTCTGGGCATCCTTCTTCACGTTGATAACACAAATCTTTCCACCACCAGGATTTTGCTTTGTTTGTTAGCTTTCTTCTATGATTTTCTTTTTCCTCATATTTATATAAGATCACTTCTCTCCAAAATCTAGATTTACCTACTTTCAATTTCCGCATCCATTTGGTGAGTAACGCTCTATTAAAACAACTAACACGTTTTATCCTCAGGCATCCCTCTCTCTTAGCTTTACACACAAATTCTCACTTTATTTATGTAATTTTCCTCTTTTTAGAGCCCCAACCCCACAAAAACTTCCTCTGTATTCACGTGATCTCTTTGCACACTGATGTCGGGGCCTTGAGTATGGACATGTAATACAACGGTATAGCTGTAAAGAGTGATTTTATTATACAGACTCTTCCGACAAAGGATAATTTCTTTCATTTCCATTTAGAAAGTTTCTTTCTAACTTAATCTAACACCTCTTTCCAGAACTCCCTCTTTCTCGGATTCCCTCTAACCTATACACCTAAATACTTAAAAGGGATACTCATATGTGAACAATTAAGCATATTGGCAAAGACCGACTGTTGTTGACTCTCAATTCCTACATGTCCTAACCTTGTCTTGTGAAAGTTCACTTTAAGCTCATATGCAAGTTCGAAACACCTTATCGAAAAATTTCTTTTCTAAAACTGGTTCAATTTTTTCAAAATGGTTTAGCTTTTTCATAAGTGATTCAACTTTTTAAGAGTGATTCAGATTATAAAATTATTTTTTATAACAAAAGATATTAAAATTTAAAATTGGTTCATATTAGAATTTTTTTTATCATCAAATAATTAATTAATTCAATGAGATATTTCAGGGGTATCCCAATCCTTATACAAAATCTTAACCATCTTACATAAAGAACCAAAAACATAAAAATCTTGAACAAAAGCTAACAAGACCAAAGATTTTGGATGCCTAAGCTTACTGCAAAATTATGCAGCAAAGTTTGAAGGCCAATGCATCCTGCAAAAAACTAAGCAGCAGACCATGCCTTTTTTACAAGTTTCAATTACATTCAGTTTCCACAACCCTCATCTACATCAGATCACGATTCCTATCATCACTCATTCTTCCAACATCCTCCTATACCTTCTTACATAGCCCACAAACTTCTTTTATTTTCCTCCCACACATACCTTCTATACGCAACCAACACCGCCCACAGACTTGTGACTTGTTCCACATATTCAAGCATGTTGTCTGCCAACCAAACTCTGTCGTCCTACCGTACCCTACAACCTAAACATGCACATACACAAGAGAAGCCTTTTGCGGCCATCAAATAATTTGTATTTTCAACCTTTCACATAATCAGCGTTACTCCTATACCCATCACTTCTCTACCCATTCTACATCTTCTTCCCCTTTACTTCACCTACTAAACCCTCACCTATTCTTTTCCTTCCCTTAATTACAACATTTGAAACATAGAATAGGATTCGGTAGTCAATCCGAAAAAGAATAGTTAAAATATTTAATTCTATATTTCAAGCATAACCAGGTTTTAAGTTTTGCCATTTAAAAAATTTCTTCCGCGTCAACTTTCCCTTGACTAAAAATAACTCTATTCCTATGGTCCCAAATATTCCAAACAAAAACAACCTAAACACCTTTCCATACCAAATTTTGTTTAGAATTCATATGAGCCAAATGGAAATTCTCAAAATGGTATTTCAAATCATTGTGTTGAACGAACAATAAGCCAATTCACCTGAAGTGACAATTCCAAACCTGATACGATATTTTACACTCCAAAAACAAGTGTTGGTTTGATTCTTCCCAGCCATGGCAAAGAGCACAATTGGAAGTACTAACTGTGACCCCTCTCCTAGACAAATTCACTCTAGTTGGTAGTCTTTCCAGTAGAACCCTCCAAGCCATAGTTAATACCTTTGGGAGTGCCTTTGACATCCAAAGATGTTTAAATGTTGCATTATAAGTACCTGTGACATAATTAGATAAGCATTTGTAAGTTGTTTTGACTGAAAAACAACTTGATTCATCTCCCTTCCAAACCTTTCTATCTTGTACCTCCATGTTCAACTTTACATTTAAAAGGTCACTTATCAATTCTTCTTCTTGTGAATGCTTCCATACAAACTGATTACGTCTCCAGCTTAACCTCCATTGCAATTCTGAATCTTTCCATATCCCAACCTCTCCCACCTTACGCCCCTGATCCAAGGATATTGAGTATAACTTAGGAAAAGTATATTTGAGAATACTTCAGTCAACCCAAACATCTTCCCAAAATCTAACTTTGTCTTCTGGTCCAATTCCATAAAAGTGCTTTTTGGAACCAAGCTCCTTCTTGGCCCTCTCCACAAACTTTAAAAAGGTCTCTCCACCACTAAGATTGATATTTTCTTTGGGTTGTGTTTATCCTAAATCAGTTTCATACTTTGACAGTAGAATATCCTTCCATTTCCCATTTTTTACACTTTCGAGACGCCACTTCCATTTAGTCAGGAGTGCAATATTGAACCTGCGAACCTTTTTAAACCCTAAACCACCCTCCGCCTTTGGTTTGCACAAGTTCTCCCAACTAACCCACAATATTGTTGTATTTTCCTTTCCCCAACCACAAAGAAACCTTCTTTGAATGTTAGTTATTCTTTTATAGACCGATTCAGGAGCTTTATAGAAAGACAGGTAGAAGAGTGGTAAGGTTGTGAACACTGGTTTGATTAAACATATTCTTCTTGCCAAAGACAAAAAGCTCCCCTTCCATATATTTAATCTACCTTTAATTTTATCCATAACAGGCTCCTAGAATTGTCTCTTCCTTGTATCCCCCCCACAAACAACCCCAAGTATTTAAAAGATGCCTTCATTTGTGCATAATGTAAAGTCTTTGCATAACATTCACATGTGTTTCTCTCTACATTAAAGGCCGTAAGCTTTGATTTACGAAAGTTGATTTTTAACCCAGATGCAAGCTCATAACACCTCATAATTGCTTTAATTGTAACCACACGATGATAACTATCCCCGCACATAAAAAGGGTATCATCTACAAATTGCAACAAATAAGACTCTACCTTGAGCCTACCAACTTTCACACCTTTAAGAAAATTACACTTTACTTCTTGTCTAACTAACCCTGCAAGGCCCTCAGCTACAATAATGAAAAGAAAGGGTGCTAGAGGATCTCCTTGCCTTAGCCCTCTCGTTGGTTTAAATTCTCCACTGATGATCTTCTTCTCTAGTGAACCCTTCTTCTCTAGCGAACTTTTCTCCTCCACTGAACTTTTTTTTTCGTGTTCCTCACTTTTCTTTTTCTATGCGTTCTCCACTATTCTTCTTCTTCTTCTCCAACTAGCTTCACTTCCATTTCCTTTTTTTTCAATTTTTTGGAAGTTTTTGTGAGAAATTAAATGAATCGTGATATTTTTTCTACTTTTTGTGATTTTTCGAGAAATTAAATGAATCGTGGTTAACGAAACTGAATCGTGAATCACACGATTCATTTGATTCATCTAACGATTCAAGTCATAAAAAGATACTACTTCCAATTTGTATCGAATCTTACGATTCATGCAATTCTAACTACCATGACAGAAAGCACAATCAAATTTTGGAAAGATAGTTGACTAGGATCAATATTGCTTAAGGTGTATAATAACTCATATGCAACATTGGCATATTAGATGCATGGAAGGATATTAGTTGAAAGTGAGAATTTGTATTGCAAAAGGGAATGGTTTCAATGAGAAATATAATATTTAAACCAGCTAATGCAGGAAATAACTCACATCAAGCATAACGAGATAGGGGATGATAGACCGATATGGAAGGGGAGTAAGGGATACACAGTTAAATCCACATATGATGTTAAGCAAGGCATTAGAAGAAGAGACAGTAGAAGAGTAACTTCAAAGGATACATAGTTAAACATGTATATGATGTCAATCAAGGTATTAGAAGAGGATATGGTTTTGAAGTGTTCATCATGATTTGAAAAATCAAAGCGCTACCCTCAGCGACAAACTTTTCCTTGAGAATGATGCAAAATAGAATAACAACAAGATAATCTAGCTCTTAGGGGAATTTGGGTTATCTATGTGTTTTGTTAAATGTAGTAGAAGAGACAATAAATCATCTTTTACATGTAAGGTTGCAAGTATGGTTTGGATTGGAATCTCTTCCTATTGATGGGTGTACTCATGGTACCTCATACTTAATCAAGGGACCATTTCTTATAGTTCATAATGTTTGGTCTCAGCAAGATAGATAATCTCATATGGTGTACAATGTGGGTAGAAATAGTGTGGAGCATTTGGAACCAGCGAAATTGTATCATTTTTATAAATGTTAATGTGGATAGGGTAGAAAACTTTCACTACAAGAAATCCTATATGGAGTGACGACTATTTTTGTATATATTGTCGTTTATAAACGTCATTATATATATATGGTGGTTCTGCATACCGCCATAAATCTAAGAACCACAAAGTGTAATAATGACGGTCTTATACAAACCGTCGCAACACCTACTATTTAATGCATTGTATAAAATGACATTATATATATAATTAATGTTAATTAAAATTATCGTAATTTATTTGATTAAGAAACGATTTCAACACATATAAATATCATTATTGACATTATAATATAACGTTTTTAATTTTCATTATTATAATAAATTATGAAATATAATACTTTTGAATATTATACAAATGGAATTTACCCGCCAGTTTATAATCTGGTAATATTACTTAAACATATTTTCATAATTAAATAATTAAACAAACTTTTAATCAAACTTCTTTTCATAATAAAAAAATTAAGCACAACACAAACTTGTAGTGTAACTAAATATTCACAAACTTATAATAATTAAACATTCATTTATTGTATTTAAAAGTATAACAAAGTTTACATGTGTAACATTACATCAATCTCAATTACACCAAATGATAAATTAACATTTTAAAATAAACAAAACATATTCATACATTATTTCAAACACATGCTTAATCAGTCTTGCTTTCATTACTTGATTTTATTATTTGATTAGATGATGGAGCACCACTTTTAACATTCAATGTCTAAAATAAATAAAAAATATTTAAGTGACAACAAAAATGAGTTGAAGAAGATAACAACTATCCCTTATAACTTTCCTACTTTGCAAAGGTAGAATACATATAGAAGAGAGCTTGCAAATTCTTACCTATAGAATAGAACTTACATATACAAAAATAGAATACATATACAAAGGAGGAGACACTAGCTAGACCATCAAATCTAATGCATCCTTCTTCTCCACCACAAAATCAAGTTCTTGTCTAGTACCTTCCTCTTGCTTGCATGTACAACTACTATTTACAAATAAATAAAATAAAAAAAGAAAGATTTTATTTACATTTTAAAAGAAAATAAGTGAATTTTTTATTTCATGAACTATACTTTTTCATTTAATTAAAAAAATTATTGCAAACTAAACTAGTACATTAAAGGATGACTTCTTTGTTGTGAAGTTGTCCTCCAATTATGACTCATATATCTCAGTAACATTTTAAAAATTTATTTATTTCGATAATTTTTTAAAAACATTTTATTACTATTTCGTAAAAAAACATACATTTATTAATTAAATTTAAATAATTAAATTATTCATATAAAAAAAATTCATAAACAATTATAACAATTTTACCAAAGAAGTCTAAGAAATAAAAACTTATTAGATATACCACTAGGATTTTGCCCCCACGTCTTTCCTAAATGAACTTTACAACTTGTTTTGAACCATTGTGTTGTTTCAGAAAAAAAAAAAACATAAAAATATTAGCATATAAGTTTTAATAGTTCTAAAAAAACGTATATACCTAATGTATAGTTATTAAATACATTTAAATCTTGGTAGAATTTTTAGATTAGTTTATGTTGAAAATTAAATGTTTTAAATATTTGACCATATTTTTTATGAGACCCTCTTTATAAATAAAAGTTTCCACATTTATAAATTATTATGCTAAAAGTAACTAAAAGAAACGTACACTACAAAAATTGTGAGGCAAAAAAAAAAAATTATTGTGAGCGTTTTCAAAGATAAATGAACTTTTTTAGCTTATTTTATTGTCAGTAATTGAATCTGGATGTGAGGCCAAAAAAAAAATATTTATATTTACACTTTAAAAGCAATTATACTTTTTTCATCTAACAACATCTATTCTTCTGAACTCACTCTTAAAATATCATTCCCAAATACAAAATTGGAAATCAATTTTTTTAACCTAAAGTCTTCCAAAATCAAATCATTCAACGTCAATTCCTTTTTCTTTTCTTTCTTTTTACCAGGAAATGTTAGTTGTTAATATGTAAGTTTTTTTTGTTAGCAGGGAAATTCAAATCCATTACCCATCCCACCTTCCCTTCACTCACTTCTTACCACCAAGCCAACCTTATAACTCCAACATCGATTCCTAATTTTCAATTAAATTTGATTTCACCAGAAACTACAACACCACTCAAATGTTCCATTTTAATTTATTTATTTTTTTATAAAAAAATAAAAAAAAGTTATTTATTTTCTAAGTAAAGGAGGTTAAAAAATTATTAAACTTCTAATTTAGCATAGAATATTACAACGCCAAAAAAAAAAATTCTGTAGAATGACAATCTAAATAAAGGAATCCTCAAGTCCAACCTGGTGAGTTTCTGCTACTAGCTAAGACTGACCAAAATACCTAGAAGTAGTGGGAGTTTGGAAAACCCTGAAAATAATGGGGGGTTTACAGAATTGACAAAAAATAATTGATCTTTTCAGAAGTTACTCCAAAACGATCGATAATTCGTTAATGAAAGTGAATCTTCTAAAAAAAAAAAAAAAACTACAAATCACACACGGAAGTTAAAACCGTCAGTAATACCAAATAAAATTTATGTTAAAATTAATTTTTCTTGTAATGGTATTTATTATAATTGTTATTATATTATACAAACCAGTTAGCAAGATAAATACTTCTCTCTTTTGGTTTTATGTCGCATTTTTTAAAATAAAATTATATTTAATTATTATTTTTAAAATTTAAGACAGTAGTAATTATCATTTTATAATTTTATTTTTCACATAATCTTAAATAAATATATATATATATATATATATATATATTATGATCTAGAAATAAAAACATTACTAAAAAATCATTAAATAAAAATCAATTTTAGAAAAAATAATAATTAGTTGCTATATTAATTGAATTGGATATTATTTTATAGAATAAAAAAATTATTCGTATCTAAATTAGTTTCTGTTATTAATAAATAATTTCTAAATTAGTATCTAATTAACTATCAGATTTTAATTATCAATTTTAAAATCTAAATAATTAGTAGCTAAAGTCGTATTGATAAATAGTTTTTAAATTGATAACTAATTAACTATGAAAGTTTTAGCTATTAATTTTATAATCTAAATAATTGATAGTTAAAATTTTGATAATTAATTAGATATCAATAATTTTTTGAGTCTATAAAATACTATATAATTTAATTAATATAATAACTAATTATTTTTATCTTTAAAGTTAATTTTTATTTAATAATTTTTTGTAATAAAAAAAAAAAGAAAAATTATAAATATTTTATTGAAAGTTGCTACATTGAATTTAAAAAAATATTAAATAACACTTAAAAGTAACGGAATACAACTTAAACGCATATTAAAAAATATTTAATGCTTTGAAGAAAAAAACAGAGAACGTCATGACAACAGACAATATATTTTCTGTCACTAATTTCAGTTATGGAAATTTTATTCAATGTTAATGTCTAAATATTTATTTTTTTATAAATATAGTATAGAGATATTAATTACTTTATTGAAAAAACAGACGAAGGTGTGTATTTTTTTTTTCTTAAATTTGGGTTCAAACACCTCTTTTAAAAGGTATGTTGTGTAAGAGACACTTAACGAACACGAATTCTATAATATTTGTAAGATATATATTGGAGAATTTTCCAATTCAACAATTATTGATTGGATTTCTGATAATTCTAGGAAGGTTATAACATAATTTTTTTTAAAAAAAATACATTAATTTTTTAAAAACTCAATTTTATTGTATAAAATTTTATTATGATTATAAAAATAAAGAATAAATCCTTTTGAACTAGTCATGAAAAATACATTTTTTTAATCAATTCATATTTTTGTTTTACATGTTATTTTTTTTTTTCATTTTCGACTAATTCAAAATTATTTATGTATGTATTAAATTTTTTTCATCATGAAAGTTGAGTAAAAGAGAAAAATGTGGATACACATACACGTATTTCCCGCTAGTCATATAAAGCAAATATTTGTTTTGCATCTTTTTAAAATTTAAAATTACTTTTTTTATTTATTTTAATGTGTAAACTATAAAAAAAATATTTTCATTTCTTCAAAATTTGAATCAATGTTTTTATTCCATATTTATTTTCAGATAAATAAATAACATTTATTTTAAGATCTTGAAAGTGACATATTTTTACAATATATTACAATATAGTCATTTAAAATGGTTATTTAAGCTTATTTTAAATTTACAAATCGGTAATTTATTTTCATATAATACAAAGGTGGTAATTACGAAATTTAGAGATACCAAAATTAATTAAAAAATTACTAAAGTAGAATCAAAACTCGTTTATTTAAGTAAGACTTAGAAACATATATTTTTTTTACCATGAAGTATCATCTTGTTGAATAATGTTTTTAAAAAAATTGTCAGACACTGAAAATTAAATATTTTCACCCCCTTGAATTTTCTAAATTTTCAAGAAGCATAAATCAAATCCAAATCACTTTGGTCGAATGACGTGACCAATTTATTCTTAGTCTCTCGATTTTAATAAATATTAATGTATTTCATTTTTAATATAATCAATAAAAAAATTATAATTTTAGTATAAAAGTTTTAGTTAGATAATTTGTTTGCACTCTATTAATGATTAAATTAATGATTAAGATAATTCAATACATGTTTGGTTGATTATCCATAAATTAATATAAATAACTTTGAAGGAACCTTTACTTTTTATATATATATATATATATATATATATATATATATATATATAAACTTTCATGTTAGGTATTACTATGCAACTTGACATTTGAGCTAGGCTGACACATCAAGTAATAACAATTATCTGTCATCACATGGAAAAAATATTATTAAAAAATACAAAAATATGGGGACTAAGCCAAAACTCATAGGTTAACAAAAACGATACATGGGTAGATTATACCTATTCATAAAGAATTATAAAAACAGACTAGATAGAAGCCTATTGTACCAATGAAATGATTCTCTATGTATAAATCATAAATTAGCCAACTTATAAACACATGCATTCCCTTCACGAAAAATATGAGTAACCCTAAACTTGATTTTTCTACAATAATTAAGACAAGTATTCCAACGATTACGAAACTTTCACAGAACATTAGTCCTACCGTAAATGCAACACAAAACTCACAATTATATATTAATATTTATTTTTTTTCTTTAATAAATATAAGTGATAATTATTAAAGATAAAATATGTATCAATTACCTTAGTCAACAATAAATTTCATTCAAACAAAACTAATGAAATTAAAATTTATGCAATAAAATTGTAATTTTTTTTATTGTATAAAATATAAAATATATCAATATGTATTGTGCTAAATCGATTACTTACTAAAAAAATTATGTTTTCTTAAATTGAATTTTTTCAATGTCACACTTACAATTTTATTCCATATACTATCCTAAATAAATATTCTCGCTAGTTTAAACCATTTCATATATTCATAAAAACGTTTAGGCGTTTAAATATTTAATCCTCTCCATATGAAGAAAACTTTTTTTTGCAAAAGTACATTTTCACATTTATTATTTTATGTATTTAAAAGTCAACACATTGATTGTAGATAATATTTTATTTTACAAACCATTTAGAAAGAGAAAAACACATTAAATGCATAAACAATAAATTATGTTTATGTAATGAATATGTTTATGTAATTAATATGTTTAATTAAGAGAGTTACATCAACCCTTGTTAAAAGGCAAAGAGACCCACCATGTGAAGTACATTTCTATTACTCAAAACCTCTCTCCATCATATTCTCAAATTTCTGTAGCAGAAGAATCAATGGCTGCCATCACCAACTCCAATTCAACAAATGTTCCCATTTGCCCTAAGGAGGTAACAACTTCAAATATTCATTTCATTTCTTTTTGTCACACTTGAAGATGCTTTGATTTCATGTTCTTCCATTTTTGTTTTCTTCTGTCTACCTATTTCTTCTGCCAATACTGTGTGCTGTGTGAATTTGTCTTGGTATAACATTTTTTAGATGTGATTTATGTATCATTCAAATATATTTGTATGATAAAAAAACCCTATAATTGTGTTTGATTGATGAATAAAGGATGATTTTTTAGTAGAATTTAAATATTTCACTGTTTTTTTTCAAAAAAAAAATTATCTCTCTTTTCTCTGTGTTTCTCTCCTCTCTTTCACCTATTCCATTCCATCAAAAGGACTAATATTTATCTTCAAAAGGTTAAATATTAAATTTCAGTTTTTGAAACAAATATTTAAAATTGATTTTTTATTATAGAATAAATTAAATAGTTCAATTCAAAATAGAAATTTGAATTGATTTGTTCATATGAGATTTTTAAAAATTCAAATTTAAAGAATTTCAAATTTGGGAATATTTTAAAATTGTACATCTAAATATAAACATAAATCTTTGTTGAATCCTGATGAGTGTAGGTTAGTATACTTTGAAATTAACAACAACAAAAATTGCGGTAATTTCCATGAAACCAAAATTAATTTATTATTTAGTTAAATTTTGGTGGATTTGACTTCTTGGGATAAAATTATTACAGGGATTATATGAATGTGAAGCCAAATTTCATTATTCCAATTTCCCTAAGTTTTCATTTCTAGATACAAAGAATGTTATCTGCGATGATACTGTTTGGTTTAATTTTTACCACAGATAACAATAATTATGTGAATTGTTGTTCATTTATGAACATCAAGATTTTGTTTTTCTTCTATTAGGTTAGGGTTCCAAAAGATTTTGTTCTAGTTTGTTTTAGTAAATTCCCTTTAAATAAATTAATACTGTATAAAGCAAGTTTTATAAGTTTTTTCATACCTAAGATTTTAATTTATCTGAGTTAACACATAGAGTGAAGTTAAGAAGTTTTATTTAGTATTTTTTCTAGAACATTTTTTTTTACTTGAATAAAAACTTGAGAGAAAAAAGTGTTTTTTTTTTCTGTTTTTAACATGATTTTTTTTTCTATTTTTTTTTGAGTAAAAAATTTGTCATTCCAGATAAAAACATATCTCGGTTGGACGAACAAAAATCAACTCAAAACTAACCTAAAATTTCAGCCTAAATTTCTTTTGAGTGAGGAAAATCTCGCTTGAACAAAAAATATCAATTAAAATATTTATATAGTAAAATAAAAAATAAAGTATCAGATGTTTACCATTTTCATTATGACATATACACTAGTTTAGATAAACTTAAAATAGTGAAATACAACTCAATCATTATACTTAACTAATTCCAACTCAATTTGGATAGTTGAAATTCAATACAATATTCAATGTTTTACTTTGTAACCCATGTTAAAAATTTTATATAAAGAAGTCATCAATTCAATATTAACAAGCATAGTTTTTCATTCTATCAACATTCCAACACTAATAAGTTCAAATTATAATGCAAACCTCATAATTTCACAACTTTTAACTCAATAGTATTCTTACTCCAACACATAACATTATTTATAACATTCGTTCGGGTTTGAACATCTCAAATACTTATATTCTATATCATTCTTCGATTAAAAACAAACATAACATTATTGAAGCCTCCCAATTTTATTCCAAATTTATCATCAAAAAGAATATAATATCACTTAAAAAAACAACTTTTTTTTTCTCAACATTGTATAAGAGTTGTTTGTTCCTATGTCTCACACCCAGACTAGTACAGCCAGAACATCACAGTAATCCAAAAAACCCACTATAAAACATAGAACCTACTAACAAAAACATCTAAAGATTGTGTGAGCACAACTTCGACCAACATGTGACATGCTATATATCTCAGATTCAGAGCACTGGAGGGATTCTTCAAAAGTAGGTTTTGTTCATAGCATTTTGTACCCCGGAGGACTGCACACATTCAGCCGCATCTTCTGTGTTTTGAACCCAACCTAGAGCTAACCTTCCTGCAGTTCTTTCTCATGGTTCTCACTTCCACACTTTGTCACCTTCACTGACAAATATAAAACTTTCAACTTTTATTAAACTTTTATGAGTTACATATATTTACTGACAAATATAAAAGAAATATAGATGCAGCATAACCTTTGAACTTACATAAGAATCATCACAGCTGCATGTGTAGTTCCTGTGGTAATCTTGGGGTGGAACTGCAGTGGTTCATCAGATGATCCAAACATCTACCTATATGACCAAAGGCCAAGAACTTCTTCTTGGTTGTGGTAAGGATGCAGTATGCCAATGATTCATCGTTGAAGACGTGCCTAAGTTTACTGCTATATGCTTGTCAGCACACAATTCTTATATTTGGCAGAAAACCAGAATTGGTTGTGGGGGCTATAGGTGTAGGATTTGATATGTAGTCTTGCAAGGGGTGGTATATATGCTAGACTCTAACAAACAGTTGCCCAGGTTCTTATGTGTTAAAAGTGCTGCTGTTCTGGTGTTAGATAGAGGGAGCAGCATGGGTTTTTTCTTTATACAGATGAGTCCTGTTTTGTGCAGAACAGCAAATTCCTTTTATGGAATCGGTGTTTAGGCTTGCTGAGACAGTTTCTGTGCAGCACAGGCCAAGGTTAGACCATCTGTGTGGCTTTAGTCTAGCCAATTTTGTGTGCCTGGTCTATCATGGGTTGAGGTTATAGGATGGTGCTGGTTTGTTTGATTTTGTGTGCTTTTTTTTAAGAACGGAAAGGTAAGCCTAAGTAGCAATAGCCTATTGATGGTATTTGCTTTTTGATTCTTGTATATGCACTGGAACACTGTGAAGTATCTCCTTTTTAATTCATTCAATTTTTTTCTGATAAAAAAAAATCAAATTTATAAATACTATGATTAAAGTTTCTGTGATACAGTTCATTGTTTGCTTAATTTGAAACCACTATCTTATCTGGATTTAATGTTCACTATATTACACACCCACTAATATTTGTGTGCTGGGGTAACACTAGATATAGAAAGTGTATGGATGACAGGTGATTTGTAAAAGGGTATGAGTATCTCTGAAATACTCTATCTTTTAATTCTTTACTGTTGATAAAAAAAAGTTTACAATCCAAATTTTGCTTTTCAAGTTCTAGTTTTCTTGTGTTTTGTTGTTTAATGTTCTGTTTGACCCATATTAAATTTTGACTGAGAAAGTAGTTTAACTGTCTCCTTGCGTTTGATATTATAGGAGGAACTCGAAACACCTTCATTAGAGATTACTGATTCAGCAATAAATGATGAACCTATTGCTGCAACTCCAATATCCTTTTGCCCTCCTGATCACTATCTTATCGAATACCATCATACGGTTGACAGGCCAACAAATATGGTATATTTAATCTGAGTTAAATTTTCTTTGTTTTTGAAAAAAGAATCAAAATTTTAAAAAGAATCAAAATTTTCAGTTATAAAATTCTTGTATATATCTTTTAATCACTATATTCCCACACTTTATCAAGAAGAAACAGTGTATTTCACATGTCAAATGATGTCACCTTTAATTTATTTTTTGCCTAGTTTATGGACATATTTTAGGTCAAAATTATGAATATCAGTGTAGTGCTGCACTTTTGTTCTTTTTCCTTTTATATATATATGGTTCATTAAAAAAACTGTTAGTTACTTATTAACATATATGAGTGTTCTATAAGTACTGTGCTACAAGTGACACATACATACCATACACCAAATCCTGTTGATTTTCATGAATATATATCTTTGCAAGAATATATACCTAAGACAACTTAAATTATGTATTGTTATCATCTATTCATAAATATAGAAACTTTTTGTATCATGGAACAGAAAATCTAAAAGTCTCCACTGATGAAACAATGGTATGTTACTTGCAGAGTTATAAAAGGACAGTGCATCGTTTTTTTTCTTTTTTCATCAGTAATTGTACCTAACATATTTTGTGTATTATTAGACTGAAACTCCCTCTGAAACTCCATCTGAAACTCCCTCTGAAACTCCATCTGCAACTCAAAATTCAAGTTCAAAAAAAGGAAGACGCCCCAAGGCAATACCTGAATGGATTGGAAATTGGGATGTTGATTGTAGAAAGCGACCACATAGTAACAGGTTTGATAAGGTATGTAATCTGTATAACATTAGTGTATCATTAGAGATATGCTAACTTTAACATACCCACATAAATTAGTCATAGAAGGAAAACTATTAATAATTGAATTTTGAATAAACTAGTTGGATTAAGATCACTTATTGTATCTTCTTGTTTGATTATTTGAGTTGTTAACTTGCTTTTGGGAAGAAATTAATGTAGTGTTACAAAGCAGCTGGCACTATCAGTGACAGGATATCCTTTTATACTTTGTTTTGGGGTGTTCATGGATTTTGCAGGTTCTTGTTTTTTATAGCTAGGGACAATTGTAAGTTTACAAATTTTTCATGTAGTTCTGTTGATGGGTTATGTAAGTCTAGGGTTTATTGTTAGGTTTTTTATCTTATTTTTTAATTTTTTTTATGGATTGAAATATTTCTTAAATACTCTTTTTAATTTATTATTCTTTGTTGATAGAAAAAAATATCATGTTGTTTATGGAATAGTTATGATGGTTCTCAAAATTTTGCATGATCTGTGTTGCATGGTTTGCTGATTTAAATGCTAGGGTGATTACTTTTGGAAATGTTATAACATTGTAAAAACTTCCACCAAATCTAAATTCCATTCAATTCATACTATACAATCTTAAATTAAAAACTCCAAAGTGTTAAATTGATTCTTAGCATTTTTATTTGATTTTATTCATGTTATTCTACCTCGAACTATTTGAATCCCTTCATACCCAGATTTATTTGTCATTTTATATTTTCCTATTTCACATGCTATATATGATGAACTCACTTCAACATCAACTTTTCAAGAAGGTTATTTCATCTGTGTTTTTTGTTATGATCACTCATTATATTTAAAAAATTTGGTTCTGCAGACTTATCGTCATAAGGAGCAAGGTTTTCTGTGTCGATCTTTGCTGGAGTGTGAGAGATACGAGAAGCATGGTATTCGTCCTCAGCGAAGAGTGAAAACAAAAGAAAAAGAAGAAAATAGCAACAAATCTAAGAATGAAAACAAAGTGAGTATATACTTATTTTCAAAATACTATGTGATATATAGTGCCATCAACATTCATGAGAAACTTTCTCATTAGATTTTATATTTTTTCTTCTTTATTGACAAAAAATTTAATTAATATAAAGCACAAAAGGTGTTTCAGTCATTTTAAAAAAAATACCAAAAATTTCAGTTTCTTTGTACACATATTCCATTAGTTTTACTACTAGAGCATTTTGGAAGTTAATAACTGTAGTACTGAGTGTGCATATTTTGGGAGTTTGTTATCTTTTTTCATTTATATTCCATTAATGCTGTTTTAAAATATTGCTTAAATTTTAAAAAAATGATGGATAACTGTGAAGAAGAAAGTGGTGTTCCTTTACTGTTAAAAGTGTTTTTCAAAATAAAGAAGCACGATCAGAGGTGAGTACATATATTTAATGGTTCTTATTTTTCAGTATAGATAAAAAAAATGTTGTTTTAAAATATTGCTAAAATGTGTAGGAAATTGTCCCAGATAAAGAGAAGAAACAAGAAGCAGAATTAACTGAGGTGAGTGTGATTATTTTGATTTTGATCTTTCATTACTTTACAAAATGTTTTATTCCTCTTAATAAATAGTGCAGAAATAATAAGAAATATTTGGTGGTGAAAATAACAAATTTTCCAGTAATATTGCTCATGACAAAAACAGAAAAAAGGTACAAAGTATTCACCATTAAACATGTTTCATGCTTTGGTTTGAAATTTACAGGAACAGCTTGTTGCTCAAAGAAGAGAAGAAGCAGAAAGTATGAAAGGAATTGTTGAAGAGTTTCTTGCACAAGCTCATTACAATCAGCTTCACATGTTCAACCGTTGATCCACAGATTTGGACTGTTATATGTGGGAAAAAGGACTTTTCAAACTAAATGATAACATTATCATCGTTTCATTTAATATCTATGTCGAAAACTCCATGTGATTGAGGATTTTGATACATTTTATTTTGACTTTATATATGTTGATGCTAACTTTCAGGTCTTAATCTTCTTCTATTTGATATATAACGTGCATGTCATCACTGTGAACAAAACTTTTTCACATCCTCTTCCTTGTCATACATTATCAATGTTTCCAATGTTTTTTGGCATCTATAAGACTACCCTTTTTCCTCTACATTTCTAATTTTGATAATTACAAATATTTGTAGCAACTTGTATTATTCAAAACAAAAGTTTTGCGTAGCACAAAATCATCAGAAAAAGAAATCATTGTCTTAATCTTTATATGGAAAAAATGATTTCACTTGTAGACATTATATATATATATAGCATGAACCATAAACAAGAGAAAATTAGAATATTTTTACGAGCCAACATAGATATAAGGAGGAGTAGTGGCTAAAGCTTAAGGATATGTTTGTGGTTTCTTAAGGTGTTGTACTTTTTGTATAGGAGATTAAAAGAAGGTCTTATAGTGTTGGAGGCTAACGTTTGGTAAGCTGTTTATGTTTGTATTACCTTATTTGTCCCTACATTTTGGGACAATATTCAATTTAGTATAGTGGTTTTTTTAGAAAATAATTTGGTCCCTATTTTTTTAAAAATGTATAAAAAATGGTCATTTCTGTTAAGTCGCACCAAATGGTGTCAACAGGTGCTTATGTGACAGAGAGAAGTTGGATTGAGTTTAGTGTGAAGTGTCAAGTGACGTGGATGGTTAGATTAGTTTAGTGAAAAATGAATTGGGGGTTACAATTTTTTAATTGTAAGTAGGGTTGAAGGTTTCTGAGGTATGATATTCTTAGGTGCGATTGTGAGGTGTGATTCTGCGATTCAATCCCGTGGTGCGATTGTGAGGTGTGATCCCGAGCCCATTCTGAGGTGCGATCCTGTGGTGTGATCTTGAGCTCGTGAACTGCCATTGTGTGGGGCGGCGTTTGTGGAACCCGAGGGCATTGTTGAGCGTGGTCCAGTTTCTTGGTTGGTCGTTTCTAAGGTTAGGACTTTTTCACTTACTTTTAGAGTGGTTTTGTTTGTGATTACTTTGAGAGAACATTTACAGACTAGTTTATGATGTAGGGTCCACCATGTGCAAGATTTTTCTATGTGTGGTCCATTATTTGGTTTCTGACATAATTAATGAAGGATTGCTTTGTAATATTTTTGTTATTTGTGGTCATATGTATATTTAAATTTTACAGGGATACCTTTTATAAAGTCTATATCATGGCAGAAGGTTATTTTCAGCTTGTGGTCCACCATAGTGGGACATTTTGTGATGTGAGATATGTTGGTGGTGATACGTCAACATGGTCATGTGATGGTGATAGATGAAGTTACATTGAAATAGTTGACATCCTAAAGGATATGGGGTTTTTAACAGTACAGGAGATGTGGTATTCATGTGGAGGTTGTGAAGAGTTGGAAAATAGATTGGAGGTTTTGGTTGATGATGGTGGTGCAATAGAAATGCTGAAAATTGCAAATACACATGGTGAAGTTCATTTATTTTTAGTGCATGTTGTTTTAGAGGCATAAGTGTTGTTGCTTTTAGGTGATGGTGTGGAACCCGAAGGTGTTGAAGTTAATGTTGAGGATGGTGGTGGTGTGGAACCCAAAGGTGTTGAAGCTGATGTTGATGATGGTGGTGGTGTGGACATTGGTGAGCATCATGGTATGGAAGGTGTAGTTGAGGAAGATGAGGAGGAGGACGAAGATCATGGTAGTCAGGGTATTGGTCCTCCTATTCATGAAGATATGGAATGTGATAATGATAGTGTGGATGATGATGGTGGGCTGTGTCAAAAGATTTTTCTTGGTTAAGGGAAGTTGAATTTAACGAAGGTGAAATTGAAGTTCAGAGTAAGGGTACTAGAGTGAGGGTGAGGGTAGTATAGATAAGGGTGAGGGTACTACAGATAAAGGTGAGGGTGAAAGTCAAGGTTTAGGGTTTAAAGGTGAAGTTAGGCATAGGCGCGAAAGTAAAAGGTAGGCCAGTAATCCTATACAAGGTTTAGAACCAAATTGTACAGATGATTTGCAAGATTTGGATGTTGATGATGATGAAAGTGAAGGAACATTTGTGCATGATATAGGGCCGTCAGATACAGAGTGGGAATCAAAACAATTAGATAGCATGGACGAATTTGAAGATGGTGAGGAGGATATCAGTACAGGTGGTAAATTTCCATCCTTTGAAATACCAAAAAACATGGCAGATTTTTCCTGGGATCTCGATACCTATTTTATAGACAAGGAAGCATTTAAAGTTACCATTAGAACTTTTGTTGTCCATTCAGGGAGGAACTTGAAATTAGTAAAACATGTAATTCGAGAGTTCGTGTGTGTTGTATTGGAGCACAAGGACAATGTAAATGGTATTCATATTGTGGGTTCTTACCCTCAACATGTTATTGGCAGTTAAAAAAACTAAATGTTATACATATCTGTGCTAGGCAGTTTAAGGTTGATTTATTGAGCACTAAATGGTTGAGTGGGAGGTTGAAGACTTCTTTAAGTTAGAACCCAAAATTGAGAAGTAATGATGTAAGGAATAAAGCTGTTAAAAAATGGAACACAAGTATAAGTAAGTCAAAAGCTCAACGGGCAATGGCCATTGTGTTGAAGAATATCCATGGTTCATTTCAAGAGCAGTACAAACAAATTTATGACTATGCACATGGGTTGATGCGTGAAAATTCGGGGTCTACAGTGAAAGTCAAAGTTGAAGACATAAATGGGTTCAAAGTTTTTAACAGATTTTATGTGTATTTAAAAGCCTGCAAGGATAACTTTATATCTTGTAGGCATAATTGCTTTGGATGGGTGCTTCTTGAAAGGATTTTATGGGGGTGAACTGTTGATAGTAGCTGGGAGGGACCCAAATGATCAGATGCTACCACTAGCATGTGTTATGGTTGAGGTTGAATGCAAAGATTCTTGGAGCTGGTTTTTGCAGCTTTTAATTGAAGATGTTGGGGGTGTAGATGTATGTCAAGGCATCACTTTCATGTTTGACCAACAAAAGTTATATTCTTTGTTGTCAATTGTTGATTTTATTTGTGTATAATTTTCATTTAAGTATTGTATATATGACTTTTGACAGGGTTTGTTGCCTGCCATTCAAGAACTGATACATGGGGCAATGCAGCGGCTTTGTGTTCGACACTTGTACTTGAACTTCATAAAGAAATTTGCAGGAAAAAAATTGAAAACTTTAATGTGGAGGCAGCTGACAGCACATATTCCCAAGCATGGGAGAGAGAGATGAGGGCTATAAAGGAAGTCAATGATGAGATTTTCAAACATCTGATTGCACTACCTCCCAGGCAAGCATTCTAAGTTGTTCTTTTACTCATATCATATTTGAAAATTCTAGGGGATACCACTGTTAGATTTGAAAATTCTAGGGGATACTACTGTTAGATTTGAAAATTTCAGGGCATATGTGCAGTAAAGACCACTTCATGTGGAAATACTTGCATTCTATAAAAAGAAAAAAAAGGCTTATTGTGTTAATAAAGACCACTTCATCGATGTCTTATTCTTTTCTTCATTTCCATACATAATGTTTATGACAACACTATTTTTAGCTATTATTCATTACAAAGTTTTGATTTTAGCATTGTCTTTGCAAACTTATTAGTTATGTGATTCGAGTGAGATACATGTTTCTAGTGTCATAAATGAGCAAATTTATCAGTTACATTTGTGCATCTTTTTTCTTTATGATGGTTTATGTTTTTCAATTTTGTCTGCTATTGAATCTGGAAATCGATTATTTCCAGTTGGGCATTGCTCTTTCTTGTCTCCTCTTCCTTGGACATTTGTTCTCATAAACATTTTCCTCTTGATGCTTTAATACTGTCAATTCAAGTCAGACTTTTGATGTTTTGAATCCCATGTTTTTTCTACACTATCCATAGTTACTTTGACTTTTATTTCCAAAACTAGTATTTTAGATAAAGTAATCCTTCTTGTGAACTACGACTAAGTGTATTAGTAATTTTCATTTAGCTTATGTCAGGACATTCTTATGGCTACTCTATGTTAATTAAAGGAAAGAGAATTTATTTGTCCTCCCTTAAACTGATTAAGACTCGAGGAGGAAAGCCAATTTCATATTTTGCTAATTTAGATACACAGTAGGAAGATTGCTCTGCTACTGCATAGATGTGTATTTTATCAAATCGACTCAACAGGTTGTTAAAGAATCATACATGGAAGCAACAATAAAAATCAGTCAAGCAAAAACGAAAGAAATTGTTTAACAGTTTTGGACTTCTGGTGGTAGGGTCTATGTTTATAGACTTCTACAGTGGAGAAAGATGGTGGATGATTTGTTGACCATGTTAGCTTAATACTGCAAGGGTCTATGGCGGGTGCATTTTAGATGTTTAAGTCATCTCATGCATGTAGGACATTCTGTTATAGTGCTACCTCATCAAATATATATTCTCTTAACTTACTAGGGGAGCCTCCATTTTGTTCAACTATGCTACTCTCTTGCTTTTGCCTTTTATTTGGGATTTGGCCTTTTCAAAATCATTTTTTGAGCTCAATTATTTTCAGTTTATCAAGTAATTTTTTTTCAGTTTATGAATTCATTTATTTTCAGTTGACTAGGTTCTTAAATTATTTATGCACACCAATTACTAGGTTCTAAAATCATTTATGTTCCTTTACTAGGTTTTGGTCCAAATCAAGGTTCACATTCATTCCAAAAGGTGACTCACTTATCAACAATATTTGTGAAGGCTTTAATAGTGTGCTTGTAGTTGCACGTGCAAAACCTATCATTAATATGCTAGAAGATATCAGGTCTTATATAATGCAGAGATGGGCAAAGAATAGATTGAAAATGGCCTCATTTCAAGGATTAGTAAGTCCAAAGATTTTAAGCAGGTTACAAAAGGAAGCAAATCAAGCTCGATATTGGATACCCAAGTTAGATGACAACATTGATACACTATTTTAAAAAGTTATTGTGTTAGTTTTTAGATATATCTAACCAATTCCATCATCACAGCTCTTCTGCATATCACCTATTTGAAGTGAGACATATCTCTTGGAGAAAAGTTTGTGGTTAACTTGGACATGCATGAGTGTAGCTGCCGAAAATGGATGTTGACCGAAATACCTTGTTGTCATGCACTTTCTGCAATGAAATTTGTCAATGTCGATCCAGCCAACTTCATTTCATTTTGGTTCAAGAAGGATACATATGCAAAGGTGTACAATGTTAGGATTGATGGCTAAAACAAGAGGGGGGTGAATTGTTTCTAAAACCTTTTCGCAAATATATGATTAAGAATGAATCTTTATCAATCAACCACATATAAACAATTAAGAAAGACAATTAAACAAAGATTCAGAAAACCGTTTCAGTATTTTAATCGGTTAAAAACATGATTTAACCGATTGTTATGTTATAGAGACAAAAGCAGTTTGTAAGGCAGAAATATCAACCGATTGAAAATACAAAATAACCGGTTGATTATGACAGCATATCAAATATCAAACAGATTATAATAGAGGGTTAAGAGATAGAGAGATTCACACAAACAGATTATACTGGTTCACTCAACCCTGAGCTACATCCAGTCCTCAGAACAACCTCTAAGTATTCCATTATGGAATCAATCACAGACTACAACAACACACCATAAAGAGGTGACTTTGAATCCCACAAAGCCTACTCACCCACTTTGCACCAGCACACACCTCAAGCCAAAATCACACTGACTTTACAGGATTTTACAAACACGTTTACAGAATGTAATATGAACAATTACAAGAAACTAAGAAAGGGTAGAAAACACATGGATTACAAAAAACCAGAAACCCTATGATCAGTTCTTGAACCACAACAAAGCTTAAAAGCAATCTTGCTAAACTTGGAGAACTTCTTTTCACAAACAAATTATAATCTCTCTTTTTAATCTCAAATCTGAGTGTTAAAACTTGTTTATTTCTCTGTATGAAACATTTGAAAGAAGGTTATATTTATAACCTTTGAAAAACTACCGTTTAAGGCAGATTTGAATTAGCTAAAACAGTTTTAAAACAATTTTTCAAAAAGTTGTTATGAAGACTCACATTTAATCGGTTGAAACCACGATTTAACCGGTTGAATGGTTTCAGCAGTTACACAACTGATTCAAAAAATAGTTTCAAAAACTCATTTGCCAGCTAAGTGACAAACAACCGATTGTCTTGAAACTTTAATCAGTTGTTTTTCCCTTTGCATGGAAACACACTTAGTTCTTTAAAACAGATTAAAACAGGCTTTGTGTAGGAATCAAGACTGATCTTACATAAATTCTAAACACTCTAAACTACACCCAAACCAAAAGCAGCAAGGCTACAAGCTTCATCTTGGATTTGAAACATCAAAGCTCCCATTCTCTACATACAACTCAATTATCCACCTAGTGAATAGTGAACAAGTATGGGACAAAACTGAAATGCTAGATTATGTGCCACCTCCCACAAAGAAGATGCTTGGAAGAAAAAAAAAGAGAAGGTTGGAGGCATGGGAGGTAATGAAGAACAAGAGTCAGTTAGGCCAAACTGGATTAAAGAAAAAAATGTGGGATCTTTCATAAGCTTGGCCATAACAGAAAGTCTTGCATTGAAAAACCATCTGAACAAGGTCCAAGTGCACCAAGGCCATCTCACCCAAGGCCATTTGAGCAAGGTCCAAGTCAGGCAGCTCCAAGTGCACCAGGGCTATCTCAGGAAGCTCCAACTGCACCCCCTGCACCGTCTCCCCCTACTCAACCAATAGTTTCACAACCATCTCAGGCAGCTCGAAGGACAACAAGATCAAGTGCAAAATTAGCAAGACCCAATACGAGGCTTAAGTTACATTCCATGAGAGGCCGCTTTTGGAAGCCATGAATGCTTTTGGAACCAACTCGTTTCTATAGCTGTGTATTTTGAAAAATAATTATTTTAGGCTTTTGTTAATGTATGATGTAGTCAATGTTTTTGGTTTACTCTGAGATGGGAAAAGTTGGATTGTTGTCAAAACTGCTTTGGTGTGCATCTTTGAACTCTGTAAAATCTGCACTGAACTGGATAGCAGAACTTGTTAGATGTAATTTGCAAGATATTTTTGTAGTGCATTTGCAACTTGTGCTTCTCTTTGTTGTTGGATTTTTAGTGTCATCTTTTCCAAATTTTCCTTGCTTTTAGAAGTTTCACTGTTATGTAAAATGCTAGAGCTGCAGCATAAAAAAAAATGCTCCAACTTTTATGTATATATGGAACAAAACCAAATAGTATTAATTGATATATATATTTTACATTTAAAACTCATTTTTAGTTTTAATTGCTTTAGTTTTCCTTATTTATGGATGCAACCTCCAAATTTCATGATATTGCACTTCCAATCATCCTTGGAGAAGAAGCAATAAAATAAATCTTATGAATTGTATGCACCAGTAATACCAAAGTTCTTTCATTCTGCACCATTAAACCAGTTTACAATTGTCTTATACAGTTCTAAGAGCACAAATGCACAAGTATCAAACCAGTTTTTTTGTAGTACATTGATTTTTGTATTAGCTTGAAATTTTTATGTCAACCACTTAAATCAATTAATTCACATAGGAAACAAGTAGTTACTGAAGTAGAGGATGCTTCAAATATGACTATGATGTCTACTATCCAAGATGCATTGATACAGAACATCAAATATTTCGTTCATTCAAATTCCTTTTGCATTGATACAAATTTGTGGATACATATTACATACGAGACATAATGAACTCAACACACTAATACATATTACATTAACTCATTCAATCATAATTCCAAAATGTACATTGATATGTCACTCATGGGAATTTTAAGAAAATAGTTAACATAACAATGTTTATTACAACAACAACACACAACCCTACTAATAACATTTTAATCCACTTTCTTGTCTTTTTCGAACGTTTTTCCTGGCTACAAATCTTGTTTCTTTGTCTAGCAACAATTCCATCTTTGTCATCCCCAGTGTCTTCAATGCACCATCTCTAGAAATTGCATTTCATGCTTACGTCACTCCTACTCTGTATTAGACAAAATGATAAGCAAAAAATCGATACCAGTGCATTTTTTTTTTTCATAAACCACAGTTCAATACATCTCACCTTGTACTTTGTACACCCCCAAAATTGCCTCCCACCATTTTTGACAGTTGTTGTTGTTCTCAAAACTGCAAATTCTCCACAATCGCAAATGGGACCAACAAAAGTCGTTATGCTCCCACCAACATGGCTAGAATTAAATCGTTGTTGCTTCACTTTCATTCGATTACAGTTGCATGATGATACATATGCAGACCTATAGATACACATTCCCTACACAAACTAAAATACGAACGAACCCACGAACGAATTACAAACACTATTTACTCCTCCCCCTCCAATGAATCCACAACATTGGACTCCACCACAAACGAGCCTCGTATTTGTGAAGAAGCCACCATCTAAAAACGTTTACACCAAAACAAAAATCCTAACCAACACAATTTATTAATCTTTGCTTATCCAATCTCATTCCCCCAAACCCTAAACATCCAATCTGACGTGTCTTTTACTTGACAATTCGCATAACCCCTTCTCTCTGCCACATAAGCACCAGTTGATGCCGTTTGGTACGACTTAACAGAAAGGACCATTTTGCATACATTTTTAAAAACATAGGAACCAAATTGATTTTTTAAAAAAAACCACTATACTAAATTGAATATTGCCCCAAAATGTAGGGACGGATAAGGTAATTATACCTTGTATGTATTTTGGAGTTTGTTGTGCTGCCAAGGACGAACCTCTTTGGTTGTTTTTTAGAGTAAGGATTTGTTGGTAGTTTTTTAGAGTAAGAATTTGTTGGTAGTTTCTATTGGGAGTTTGAGATAGAATGTGGAGTGAGGTTCTCTTTTTTTTCTGTATAAGAGTTGTGTCATCCCTTAAGAGACTCATATTTATTTATTATTTCTTGCTGATAAAAAAAAAATATGTGGATTTCATTTATTGTTTTTGGAATAATATCCTTGTTATATATATATATATATATATATATATATATATATATATATATAAAAGAGAGAGAGAGAAATATAGGTATAAATATTGGATCTAGCACTTGGAAATTCAATCATAAATTTTCTAACTAAAAAATACATTATTACTCTGAAGCCCTAAGCATTTTGTCGCTGTTTTTAACTGGAACAATATGAGTATATACTAGTTGTAAACTATCAAATCTAGTACTTTCAAATGAATTCTTGTTTATAGAAATTATCAAATAAATTCAGAATGGAATTTAAACTATTTTATTGTAATTTATGCCAAATCAAGTTAGTGTCTTAAATATACTATTTGTTTGGCAAAGTATATATTTATTGTGTTGGAGGTAAAGAGCTTGTTTTATTCTTTTTAGCATTCTTGAAAAAATTAAATGCATCTACACATTGAGTTTTGTGTATTGTTATTTTCTTTTCATAAATATACTTCACTTATTTTTATATTGGTCTTTCTAGTGTGCTTCCTTATACACACTTTAACCGTTATTAAATAATGTTCTTTAAATTCAATTTTGATATATTTATTATGTCACAGAGTAACTCTCATAATGGCACGATAGATGCAATCCATACTACTAGTGGAATGAATGGACTTTACTACAAGTTGCTAATTTGGGAAGGATTAGGTCTTCCACTCAAAAGTAATGCAAATAACAATAAAAAAATATTAAATAAAGAATAATTTTAAAAATAAAAAAAATTAGTTCATTATATTAACTAAATTAAATATTATTTTGGAGATTACAAAATATTTAAATTAGTTTTTATTATTAATAAATAATTTTTAAATTGATATTTAATTAGTTATCAACGTTTTAGCTACCAACTAATTAGATTCTAAAGTTAATAATTAAAATATTTACTCAAATTAGAGGTTGACAAGTAACCCTTTTTCATTGGTGAAAAAATCTTTCTATTGAGAAGATGAGAGGTAGACCTTCATATCTTTCTTCCCTATGTTTAAATGGACTCCTCATGCTTTTTTTATGTAATGTTTACTATTTAAATTCAAATCCATATTATTTTTAAAAACAATTTGGATTTTTATATATCCAAATCCAAATATTTTGATTGAATTTTAAATTCAAATTCATTTTTTTTATAAAAAAAAAATTGAATTTTTATAAATCCAAATCCAATCTAAATTCACATTTTTATAATAAATAAATAAATTATATTTTAAATCTAAATCCATATTTAAAAAAATAACATAATAATATGTAAAAAAATAATATTATATAAATATTAAAGAAATATAATAAAACTATAATTTAATAATACCACAAATTAATACTAAAAAAAGAGTTATTGGAATTTAATTAACCAAGCAAACCAAAAGAGCAAAGAAAACACATTCATTTACATTATTAACAATGTGTCAACCTTTGTTTTAATTAATGTGGAAAAATCAGGTTTAGGATTACTCATATTTTTCGTGAAGGGAATGTGTGTGCTGATAAGTTGGCTAATTTAGGATTTATTCATAGAGAATCTTTTCATTGGTATAATAGACTTCCATCTAGTATGTTCTTAGAATTCTTTATTAATATGTATAGTCTACCTATGTATCGTTTTTGTTAAAATATGGGTTTTGGTCTATTCCCCCCATATTTTTATTTTTTTTATTTCTTTAATAATAATTTTTTCATGTGATGACAAATGATTGTTGTTACTTGAGAAGTCAGCCTACCTGAGATGTCAAGTAGCATAGTGATGCCTAACATGAAAGCTTTTTATATAAAAAAATGTGTCAACCTATAATTTTATATATCTTTCACATCAATATTTTATTACCCACCAAAGAAAAAATTATTTATTTAACAACTCAAAATAATAAATATTTACTTAACAACTCATATAATAATATTTTAGTTATATTTATTTTACTTTTTTAGATTGCAACTTTGTTTTAGAGTGTCAAAGATTGTATTATTTTGGTTTAATTTTGTTGGTCCAAAAATTAGCCCAAAAACAAGTTCAAATAAAACCTACATTTGTACAATTTTTCAATGTTAGAGAAAAAATAAAAACGACTCTTCCAAAATACAATGGCTAGATGGTCCCCCATTATTGTATTTGCATTACCTCTGAAGATATCAATATCTTATAAAAAAGAAAAGAAAAAGGGGGTAATGTGACTTTTAAAGTTGACATAAAAAAATCCTTGGATACTCTTAGATGGAATCTCTTAATTCAGGTTCTTAATAAGTTTGGTTTTCATCAACTTTTGCTTCTTGGATGTTATTCTCTCTTTAAGAGTAAATGGTGCTTTTATTGGTTATTTCTCTTGCAACATAGAGATTAGATAAGGAGATCCTCTTTCTCCTCCCTTTTTTGTCTTGTAGATGATGTTTTAAGTAAGGGTATAACTACTCTTGTGAAATCCAGGAAAATGCTTCCCATGGCATGTCTTAAAGGGTATCATTTTCCTTCTCATGTTCTTTATGTTGATGATGTTTTTTGTTTTCTACAAAGTTAACAAAAAACACTCTTTAGAATCTTATGACTTTTCTACATTCTTATGGTCTAGCTTTAGGTCAATGGATGAATGTTATTAAGAGTCATTTCTATACTTCAGATGATACTCCCCTTTTCAATATGAAAATTAAAGAGGTTCTTAGTTGTCCTAACAAGTCTATTCCTTTTCAATATCTTGGTGTGCCCATCTTTAAAGGAGCCCTGAAATCATATTTCCTTCAATCGTTAACTTATAAAATTTGGTTAAAGTTGTCTCTGTGGAAAGGTAAAATCCTTAGTATGATGGGAACAATCCAACTTGTTAATTTTGTTGAAGTTGGTACCTTGGCTTATAGTTTTTAGGTGCATAAATGGTTTGACAATTTTCTTAAAGAAGTTGATAAATGGGACAAAAATTTCATATGGACTGATGATATTAGCAAGTAAGGACTGGTGACTGTTAAGTGTAATCATTTATACAACAACAAATATGAAGGTGGACCTCTGGTGGTAATAATCATGTTGAAAATAAAGCTTATCTTGATATCAACTTGGGACTTTGCTTATCGTCATTCAACTTGGTCTGCTTTGATGAGAGTCGATTATTTTTTAAGTCTAAATATAAGAAGATGTCCTTGCATAAATCTTCATCTACTTGGCAAGTCATAAATGATTGGTAGGACACGATCTTATACAATACCATGATAGTTGAATTGAGATACAAAATATGTATAAAAGAACTTATATTTTGAATTGTGAATTGTTTCGTATTGTGAATGTAAGATTCATAAACATTAAAAAAATATACCATATACTTAAATATAAAAGATACAATTAATAGAAAAACAACCTCATTATAGTCAAAAAGAGTGTTGTATCTACATGTATTTACTACACAATTTCACTAACACAACCTTAAAAAAATAGTGTAAGAATAATTGAATTAATAGGGATACTTCAGGGGTGTCCAAACCCTTATACAAGTAACATTTACATTCACTTCTAACTTACAAATCATAAAAGCATTACAAGCATGGGTAATAAAACAACCATCACACCTAGCACTTAGCAAAGTTGTCCATGAGACCCGAGACCTAGGTCGTCTTCATCAAAGAGTTGTGTATCCACTACAAAAAAATCATTAAATAACAACCAAATTTAGAGATAAAAAATACTTAGTCAGTATATTGTCTAAATTAGATACTATTTTAGAGAGTAAAAAATTATTAGTATCTAAAGTGGTTTCTATTATTAATCAAAATTTATAAAATGGTTTCAAAATTGATATCTAAATTAGCTACCAAGGTTTTAGTAACTAATCTTTTAGTTTCTAAATTAGTCTATCAAAGACAAATAGAGATTAATTTAGAATATATAAGTAGCTAAAACATTGGCAATTAATGGTTATTAATAATAAAAACTATTTTAGATACCAATAATTTTTTTTGTTTATAAACTGGTATCTATTTTAGTTAAATAGTAACTAACTATTTTGGTCTCTAAAATTAGTTTCTATTTAATTATTTCTTGTAGTGATCTTAAAAACCAAAAAAACTTCAGCCTACAAAAATATCAACTTAACTAGACGTAAAACAGCTTTGCAAATGTGTCTTCCAAAGCAAAACATCCACCAGGATAACTTCTACCTTTCTGACTTCAAAGCCAACAGCCTGAGACCAATTTCACTCTTCCTCACCCTCATTCCAAGACAATAATCATCATTCATCATTTCTAACCAATAAAAACCGTACATCTTGATAATGACTTCTTTGTGGCCCTTTCATGAATTTTCTAGGCCCTTCTTGAATACAATTTGATAAGTATACTATTTGTTCCGCCGGTTGACTCGAACGGCAGTCTTTGGTCCGCTTGTCTCCACCTAAGAATCAAACTTCCCTCAGTTGAAGAACCTCTCACCTGCAAAGACAAAGGGCGCCTTGGCGGTTGTTTGCACTCCGACGCTCAAGTCAGTACTGGGCAAAGAAACAGTAAGTGTATAAAGTAGTTTTAGTCTTAGAAACAGTGTACCTTGCTAGGGTTCTTAGCACCCTTTATATAGGTTGTAACTAGGGTTTACTTCTGTTCCGTTACCCATGTCTAGGGTTCCTTGAAGAATGTCTTTGCGCCGCTATTACACAATCTTACCGTAATCTGGCACATAGGACTTTCCTTTACTAGAGTGCAACGACTAACAGAATGGTCGCCAAGGTATCAACTCATGCACCAACCCTGCGGGGCCATCTATTCTATGGGTGCCCTAAGTATTCATGTGCCATGCATGCAGTCTTCCCTTGGAAACCCTAACCCTAACGGGCTACGGCTTATTGTCGCTTGCCCTTCTTCGTGTACGTTTAAACCCTTAAACCTTTACACTCCCTTCACTGTTTCATTACTTCACTTAAGCATTTCTCAAACATTCTCATTCTCGAAAACACTCTCTTGCTCTTCGACAACTTATACCTTCGAACCTTATTTGATCAAAGGTATGATTTTTACTCTCCGATTGCCTCTATTTTATGATCTCGATGCTCATAACATGTCAATTGTTCTGGGACAGTTTATGTTTTCTACATTTTTCATTTCTCTATTCTTCATCTTTGAGTCTCTGTTTTCTGGGTTCTCTGAGTCACACCTATTTTCTTCTTCTAAGGTCTCGTTTTTCTTCTTCCTTTCTTTTCTCCCTCTTTAGCTTTCTTATCGAGATGACCCGAACCAAAGTTGCACCGAACCCTCTTCCTCCTGTCAAATACAAAGCCCTTTATCATTGGGCTCCTGCTGAACTCCTGGCTGAAACTTCCAAAATAACCTCTAACAAAGATGTAAAGACCTATAAGGAAAGCTAGTCCGATGAGAAGTTTCGAATTTTTGGGAGGGAACATGATGCATACGTGTCTGTCCAACCTTGTAGGGAAGGCAAACCCATATGAATCGACGATCACGCAAGCCCTGAACAACCCTTCTTCTTCATGTACTCCACAATCTTCAAGCGGATCAAGCTCCGCTTGCCATTCACGGGATTCGAGCGCGCTCTCCTCACTGAAGTTAACGTGGCCCCTGCCCAATTGCATCCCAACAGTTGGGCCTTCGTTAGAGCGTCTGCTATCCTGCACAACCACTTCGGCCACACCCCCCTTAGTGGACGTCTTTTTGTATTTCTTCGAGAAGAAGAATCCTGGCAAGAGACTGTAGCTGAGCTTTAACGGAGTGGCAGGGAGAGTTTTCCTAACTCTCTTCTAGTAATCCTACAAGGGCTTCAGGAAGAAGTTCTTTAAGGTATGTTGTAGCGTGCACGACCCTACCTTGTTGGATGGGTTTCCCCTCTACTGGGTGGAGAAACCCGGGCTCAAGAAGCCAAGGAGTCTGGAGGACTTGAGCCCGCCCGATCGTGAGGTGTGTGGCTTTCTCACCAGCCTGGGGGCGGTGTTCAACACTGCTGACTTAATAAAAAATGAGTTCCATCCTAAGTTTCTAAAAGCTCATATTGGTACTTGTCTCTACCTTTACTTGTATACTTGTTACTAGTTGCATTCTGTGTGGATTTTAGCTTCTTATGCTTTGTTGCCTTCTTGTGCAGATATGGTGCTTGACACAGAAAAAAAGAGGAAGTTGGGTGAGTTGGTCGCTCGTCGCAAGGATGCTCTTGCTGACGCCAGTACCTCTACTCCTGCGGGCACTCCTCCTCCTGCTACCTCTACCCCAATCTCTCCTGAACCAACCCCCATCGACCAGAGGCAAAAAGGGGTGGAGGAGGCCACTGCCTCCGAATACGAGAATACCTGCATAGGCCTTGTCTTCAAGAGGAAAAGGACGGCTGATGTGGTGGCTCCATCACTCTCAGCTTCAGATGGCCATGCCCCCTCCTTCAGGGAGAATCCTCCCAGTGCCTCCTCCCCCCGTGACCTCATGGTGCTTGAAGGCGGGGGAAGATTGCCCCTGGGAGTGATCACGACACACCCCCTACTGTTGATCTGCCAGCCTTCCTCTAGCAGGCCCTCAAGTGCTTCCAAAACCGGGAGGTGGTAGAGAGCTTGAGTGAGGACCCCTTATAAGATCGTGCAGCTCAAGGCCTTCGCCCATCGCATCCAGCCTCTCCATGACTAAGGTGCAAGACTTGAAAGCTAAGGTGTCGAAGTTGAGGGAGGAATTAGCCCTCGAGGCCAATACGTCCTCCCAATACGAAGCTGCCTTGCATAAGGAGTTGGCAGATCTTCGCCAAATCGGAGACCAAGAAGCTCCTCTTTGAAAAATCTCAGGAGGCTTTTCTCGCTCATTCGAATATTTTGCCCCTTCATAATGAGGTTATCGAGTTGAAGGAAAAAGCTAAAGAGACACAGACCAAGATGGCCAAATTGGAGGAAAGGGCCACTCAACAGGAGGTCCAACTTGGCCGACTAGAGGGGGAGTTAGCCCACAAGGTCGAGCTCTTCAAGCAGCTGAGGAAGAGCTCACCAGCAATGTCTCTGATGCTTATGGTGTTAGGTTTGAAGATGCCATAGCCCAGGTTGCATGTGTGCATCCTGAGATGGATCTCTCCCCATTTGAGGTGACAAAGCGGGTCGTTGATGGGCAGCAAGCTGCCAAGGAGTAACCTTTTCTTTGTTGTAATTTACTCGCTTGATGAACAATTTGTTAAGTTGTACATATTTATCTATGAAATCTTATTTTCTCCAATCTGCTTTCTTGCCTTGGTTGTTAACTATCGTGTTTTGCACTAACTTTGCTACCAATGCCTTTGACGCGTATTCACACCTTAAGTAGCATGCTTTCTCCCACTTGCTTTACCTTCTTACGACCTTCATTGTCTTAAGGTATCGATGATGTGCACATGACTCTTAAATGGCCTTACCTTCATTGTACGAAGATAAGAAAAACTCTCACTTGTTGTTTTTGGCCTTTGTCTTGCAAGATAAGAGAAAGGTCTTCCTGTTGATTTCATCCTTGCCTCTGAGGACAAGGGAGATGTCTTACTGGTGATACTGGTGAACCATGTTGTTCTCGACCTTTACTTACAAACAAGGGAGAAGTTCACCTTTCTGACCTCAACCTTGCTCCATGAGGGCAAGAGATGATTTAACTGTTGAACCGTGTGGACTAGGGAGTAGTGTGGTAAGCCTACACAATTCTAGGAACCTCCTCTGCCCAGGTCCCTTTGTCCTTCTCCATCCTTCTCTTCAGTCCTCTGAGCAGAACTCGGTTGGCGAACTCAACCTGCCCGTCTGTCTAGGGTTGTTCGACAGATGCGAACACCTGCTTTATTCCCAACTTCGTACATAGTCTGCCCAACTGTTGGCTTGCGAACTGGGTGCCATTGTCTGATACCAAACGCTTTGGGATTCCAAAGTGGCATACTATGTTCTTCCACACAAAATGGTGGATCTTGTGGGCTGTGATTTGTGCCACTGACTCAGCCTCTATCCACTTTGTGAAGTATTCTATGGCTACCACGAGGTACTTCATCTGTCGCACCCCCAAGTATGAAACTACCATGGGCTATATATCGATCTGAGTTCTTCTGGAGGGGCCTTGTGCCAGTCAGCATGTTGTTGGCACTGCTTGCACTATTGTGCATATCCTGTGCAATCTTCCCTCATGATTGGACAATAATATCATGCGTGAATGGCCTTTGATGAGAGAGTTCGGCCGTCGATGTGGCTCCGCATATCCCTTCATGAAGTTCTGTCATAATGCACGTGCATTGCTCACCGCTTACACATACCAGGATAGGGTGAGTGAACCAATGTCTGAACAACTTTCCATCGATCAAGGTGTACTTGCTCGAATTTTTCTTGATTTTTCTAGTCTCCATAGGCTCTAGCGGGAGTACCCCATCAACCAAGTAGCGTTGGTAGGGTGTCATCCAGGTTTCTCTTGCATCAACTAGGCAAACCTGCAACGACTTCTCCCCAGCAACTGGGTACGCACTTATTCTGGGCGTTTTTAACGTCTCCTGAGTGAACGACCGATGACTCCTCTTCCCCTCTTCCAAAGTGTTGATTTGCTGGACTTTTGTTGTAATATCAGTGGCAGTTCGAGGTGTCCTCAGGATCTCCTAAATGACGGTCCTCTGTCTGCCACCTTTTTCCGAACTGGCGAGCTTTGTTAGCAAGTCAGCTCGGGCATTCTGTTCTTTGGGGACGTGTACTTGCTCGAACGCCTCAAACGTCTCCCTCAAAATCTGGACGTACTCTAGGTATGCCACCATCTATGGATCTTTGGCCTGGTATTCTCCTATGACTTGACCTGTGACCAACAAGGAGTCACTCTTTGCCAGCAAACCCTTTGCACCCATCTCCTTAGCCAACAACATTCCAGTGATCAAGGTCTCATACTCTGCCTGGTTGTTTCTAGACTTGAAAGCCAACTGCAGGGCCTGCTCAATCAGTAGCCCATTTGACCCTACCCTGTTGGTTGGAGGAACCGTCTACAGAGAGTTCTCATCTAAAACTTGTTCCTTCTTGGTGCGTGGCCGCCGAGGAGAGCTCTATCACGAAGTCAGCATAAACCTGGCCTTTAATAGGGCCTCTGGGCTCATACTGCATGTCAAACTTTGATAGCTCTATTGCCCAACGCACCATCCTTCTTGCAACATCCGACTTTTGTAAGACATTGCGAATGGGAAGGTATGTCATCACTATCACTGTAAAGCTCTGGAAGTAGTGGCGAAGACTTCGCGTTGAGAACACTATTGCCAGAGCTGCTTTCTCTATGGCCTAGTAGATTGGCTTCTGCATCTGGTTCTACTCTTTCACCAGGACCGAACTGATCGCCCGCTCTGTAACTACGAAGTACAGACGAAGTGGAGTACCCAGTTGTGGCTTGCATAACACCAGTGGACTGGTCAGGTATTCCTTTAGCTTAAGGAACACCTCTTTGCACTCTTTGGTCCATACGAATCTGTTATTCCTCTTCAGACACTGGAAATAGGGATGCCCCTTATCTCCCCCTTCTGACACAAACCTGGACAGAGCGACCATGCGCCTTGTCAATTGTTGCACCTCCTTTACTGAGATCGGGCTCCTCATTGCTATGATCGCAATACATTTCTCAGGATTTGCCTGTATCTCACGTTCGGTGAGTAGGAACCCTAAGAACTTGTCTGCTTCTACCCCGAACACACACTTCTCAAGGTTCAGCTTCAACTTGTACTTAGCTATTGTGGTGAATAGCTCCTCTAAATCTGCTACATGTTGTTCCCTCTGCTGGGAGGTGACCATCATGTCATCTACATACGCTTGGACATTCTGCCCTATCATGGGCGCTAGTACTCTGTCCTTCAGTCTCTGGTAAGTCACGCCTGCATTCTTAAGGCCAAAGGGCATCACCTTATAACAATAACAAGACAGCCTGTCATGAACGTTGTCTTGCACTCGTCCCTGGGTGCATCCTGATCTGATGTAACTAGAAAATGCGTCCAGGAAGCTAAGTAGTATGCAACCAGATACGTTGTCTACCAAAGCATCGATACTGGGCAATGGGTAGGAATCCTTCGGACAGGTCTTGTTGAGGTCTGTGAAGTCGACGCACATTCTCCACTTCCCGCTAGCCTTCTTCACTAACACCACGTTCACCAGCCACTTAGGGTATTGAATCTCCCTGATGTGACCAGCACTAAGCAGCTTCTGTGTCTCTTCTCTGATGACCTGACGCCTCTCGTCATTGAACTTGCGTCTTCTCTGGCGAACAGGTCGAACTTGAGGTCCATGGTGAGACAATGACACAGGAAGTCAGGATCTATGTCAGGCATGTCTGAGTCAAACCATGCAAAAGCATCCAGGTGTCGAGCTATGACTTCAGCAATCTGGTCCTGTGTCTCTTGGCCTAGTGATTTGCCAAGCTTGAACTTCTTCCCGCCGATCTCCCTTTCTAACATGTCTTCGGCAGGTTCGGGTCTTCTCTCCTGGGCGATCTCTGTGCGGGTGACCCCTTCTTCCCTCAGAGGTTGAGTGGTAACAGCCAACACTCCTATCTTCGTCTTGAGGCTATTCTCGTAGCACTTCTTAGTCTCCTTCTGATTAGACTTGATAGTGATCATCGTACCCTCGAGGGGAGACAACTTCATCTTCATGTGCCTCGTAGAGGCCACCGCTCCAATCCTGTTCAAAGCAGGTCTACACAAAAGTATATTGTAGGCTGATGGAGAATTAACAACGAGGTACCTGATGTTTGCAGTGCGTGAAGTTGTCCCATCTGTGAAGGTCGTCCTCAGTTCTATGTGTCCACGCACCTCCATCTGGTCTCCAGCGAAACCATACAAGCAACCGGTATAAGGTCTCAATTGATCTAGAAACAACTACAACTTGTTGAAGGTCGACCAAAACATCACATCGGTCGAACTTCCCTGATCTACGAGGACGCGATGCACCCTCCTTCTTGATGTCACTACCGAAATCACCACCGGATCATTGTCATGTGGAACGACGTTCTGGCGGTCGGGCTTGGTGAAGACGAGGTCGACATCGGGAGTTTGATCTGCCTCCAATACCTCTACTGCCATCACCTCTCGTGCATACTTCTTCTGCTGGGAGCCGGTGCATCCTCCTCACGAGAACCCTCCAGAGATGATATTGATCTCACCATGAATGGACACCTCGTAACCCTGATCTCTTCCCGTGGTTGCTGACGCTTGATCCCTCTACGGCTCTAGGAGGTAGTCCTTCAAGAAGTCGCTCTTCACTAGTTCGTCCAATTGGTACCCCGGTGACAAGTAGTTGCGTATGGCGTGGCCATACGCTTGGTGGAATTCGCACCAAGCATTCTTGCTGGGCCCCAACTTTTTGTCAGTCTTTGGGGGCGTCTTCAACCTTGCCGCTATGTTAGGGATAAGGATCAACTCCTTAAGCTCTACACGAAAATTGTGCTTGGGGGGCGCGTCCCCCCTTGTATGTCTTGTAATCTAGGGCTTCCTTGTCTCATATGGCTGCTGCTTTCCCGAGCCTTTCTTCTATGTTGTTGCCTCGTGCACCCTCATAGGTTGAGGTCGACCTGCTGGTCGATTGGACAGGACCGACCCTGCTGCGTTTTTCTGTGACTCGATCTTCCGCGACGATGTGCACCATAGCCCGACTGATCACAATATCTAAGCAGCGAGTCACTGAAGGACCCTGGTAGCATTCCTTTGGTGAAGGCATGCACCGTCATGGCTTCATCCTTGGTGTTTAGCCTCACCACTTGGACGCCAAACCTGTTCAAGAACTCTCCCTGGTACTTTTTTATGTCAAAGACATCGTAAAAGATTGAAGGGGGAGCCCTGTTGATAAGGTACTGCTCTCTGAACAACGTTGTGAATTGGTCGAAGGTAGTAATGTGTGCGTCAGGGAGACTGACGAACCATTCCAACGTTGCGCCTGCCAATGTTCTCATAAACAACTTGCAGTACACATCATCAGATCCTTCTGTAAGCATCATCTGGGTGTGGAATGCTGTGAGGTGAGCCTCTGGTTCCTCTACACCTGTGAAGGTGACTTTTGGGCCCATGGATGTGGCTGCTAACACAACATCCATGATCGCCTGAGAGAACGGCATGGGGCGTGCCCTGGGTGGTATGGGTGGGGCACGCTCATCCACTGCGCGCTCCCCTATCTGTTGCAAACTCCTGCACAGTTCCTCATTGGTTCTGCGTAACTCTTCCTTGTTTGCCTGTGACGTGGCTAGGTCAACCTGAAAATGCTCTTGGTCGACCATAGACGCCGCTACTGCCTCCTGGAGGGCGCGCATGGTCTCCATGATTTGTTGCTTGGTGACGTTGTCCTCTCCCGAGGGCGCAACATATCCTTGCCTCGTACTCCACATATTGCTGGTAATCTCTTAACACGATTGTGAGTGGGACCTTGTTTTATTGGGCCCCACGGTGGGCGCCAATGTTCCCGCTTGTTGACTCGTTTGTCGGTTGACTCGAACGACAATCTTTGGCTCGCCTGTCTCCGCCTGAGAATCAAACTTCCCTCGGTTGAAGAACCTCTCACCTACAAAGACAAAGGGCGCCTTAGCGGCCGTTTGCACTCCGACGCTCAAGTCAATACTGCGCAAAGAAAGAGTAAGTGTATAAAGTAGTTTTAGTCTTAGAAACGGTGTACCTTGTTAGGGTTCTTAGCACCCTTTATATAGGTTATAACTAGGGTTTACTTTTGTTATGTTACCGATGTCTATGGTTCCTTGGAGAATGTCCTTGCACCGCTATTACACAATCTTAGCGTAATCTAGCACATAGGACTTTCCTTTACTAGAGTGCAACGACTAACAAAATGGTTGCCAAGGTACCAACTCATGCACCAACGTTGCGGGGCTATCTATTCTATGGGTGCCCTAAGTATTCACGTGTCATGCATGCAGTCTTCCCTTGGAAACCCTTACCATAACGAGCCTTAGCGCCTCTAAGGGTTGTTTACTTGTGTCGCGCCCAAATGCGCTACACACCCTGCGTGCATGGATCCCTCGTGACTTAGGCTTTTTCTTAGTATTTGGGAGTTAATCTCATGTTAACTCATATTGCTTGTGGGACCCAGCTTACGTGGCTCATCTTTACTATCTAACACTGATGTCCGATGTCTGAGGTCTTCTTTGGAGTCGATGACTGAGGACTGGTCGGTACAATATTCGTCATATTTTCGTCATCACATTCGATGTGGGTTAAAATTGACACAGTAGAGGTAGAATTTGACATTTTCTTCCTACACCCCTAAAATGTTGTGCAAAGACAAAGTCGTCCCTATATAAAATTTGTATATTTATTTTTTTTCATTATGGATTACAAAATTTGGTAAATTTTTGTATTGGCACTTCTGTTAAATTTTTTATTTGGCGAATCCGGTAACCTCTCGGATTGGTGCTTCTTGTAGTACATGAATGATAGTGTTAATCCAAAATAAAAAAAATACAAAACATCCATAATTAAAAAAAACCATTCCTGATTTGTCAATATGTAATTCAAAACATGCATTCCGGATTCAAAAATTCATAATTGAAAAAAATCATTTTGAATCCTCCAATCCGTAATAAAAATTAGACTTCTGGATTCAGCAATCTGGAATCAACAATTTATGCAAACTTTATTTTCGGAACACCCCCTTATCGAAAAGCAACATGGTTGACTTTCGGATTGATGAATCCGTAGCACACTCTCAAATCCCAATTTCAAAATAAAAGGTGAAGGTCAAATTCGAGATTTATAAAATTATGAAGGTGAAAAAAAAAAATGTAGGGATGTAGGAAGAAACTGCCTTACCCTTTATTTCTTTCCACCATCAGTTTTTTCTTTCTCTTCTCTTTCCTTTTAAAAAATCTGGATCCATTTCGCTGGCCAACCTTTTTCTATTTATCACTCATTCTTTATATCCTCATCCCTACTTTAAAAAAAATACGAATATATAATGTATATCCACAATTTTAAAAATTATTATAAATTTATATTATAATATTATAATCTATATAAAAACACAATGTAAAAAAATGGAACAATTAGAATTTAGTTACATCCATTTAATCAAATTAATATTATTTCATGAAAGCTAGATATTCATACATATAAAATCTCACCTGAGAAAATTGATTGGAGTAGGATTTCTCATCTTAAAATTGAAGCCCTTAAGTATTTCACCTCCTATCTTTACAACCTTTGTTATTACCAACAACTATGGGAACCAAAATTAGGGAGAAATAACCAACAAATAAGAAATATGGGCATAATTGGGTATTTATGTGTTTTTATATTTGTATTTGTATTTATTAAATTGAAATATAAATTTATAATAAATATTTGAATAATAACATTGTTTAATCAATTTTCAATATTAAATATAACTATATATATAAATGATAAATTTCACTAACAATATATAATGAATTAAATTATAATTTATATTTTATATATTTACATGTATTTATCTATTATAAATTTTATTTATATAATAAATATTAATTCTATGTTAGTTTTCAGCAACAAAATGGCATTGTAGTGAGAATTGACAGAAGAAAATTTACAGAGAAAAGAAGAAATTGTTCTCTCACTGAAATGAAAATGATAAACCCTAAACCACCGAATTCTGAACTCACCACACAATAGAGAATCTGAATCACGATCACAGAACCTGTAAGCAATAACTAACGACAATGCTACAATTCTTAGCGCTGTTGTAGAACTTTGGATTTTGTGTCACTCAGGACCACAGTAGTAACCATGGGCCGTCACTCTTCTGGCAACCACTCTCCCTCCTCCCGCCGTCACCGGAGTCACCGCAGCATCTCTCCGCCGCCGAGAGAAAAGCATGAGCGTTCCGGCCGCGGCGTGGCTAAGCCGGTTCGGACCGATTCCGGTTCGCCGGATTCTCCGGCTCGCTCGCGCTCTCTGTCTCCGCGAACGAAGCGGTTGAAGAGAGCTCAGACGGAGCGCGAGACTCGTGAAGGTGAGAGGAGCCGTGGCAATAGCAGAGGAAGAGGTTCGGAGAGGGACGCAGTTGAGCGCAGGGAGAAGAGGAGAACGGAGAACGACGGAAGCGGCGGTGGTGGTGGAAAGAGTAGCAAATCGGAGAAGAGGACGGAGAACGAAGACTCTGGCGGAAGGAGTAACAAATCGTCGCGGTCGAAGCACGAGAGGTCGCCGGAGCGCGAGCGCAATGGAAGGGGCCGGCATAGGTCTCAGTCTCCGCCGCGTCATCACACCTCCTCCGGGAATGCAAAGCCTCGTGATGAGGTGTCCGGTGATATCCAACCCTAGTTCATACCAATTCTTCGAGTTCTACTCTTTTTTTTGTAATTTAAGTTGTTTTTGCTTATGTTTGGTATGTGTGTTGTTTTGCTGAATTGTAAAATCTGAAGTATTTTTTAATGCTGATGTTGGAATGAAAGGTTGGAGGATGTGGTTTGGGAGATGGTTTGGGAGATGGTCTTATGGTTGGAATCCTGTTGAACGTTTGTTGTGACTTTTGCTAGATAGGGGTGGGTGGGAATTTAGGTGTTTCTGGATGTCCATTGAATTTGTGGAATGTAGAGTTTTGGATGTAATTTGAGAAAATTTGAAGCTTCTTTAGATGTATGAGGGGATCAGAGAGTTTGGCAAAATAAATGTTTGTGATTGGGAGATTTTAAGAATGAGGGTGAAAATTGAGTTAGGTGAGGTTGGAATTTTACTAAGGTGGGGTTTTGAGGATCTATCTGATGATTTTCTGAGGGTGGATTTAAGTTGAATACTAGTACTATGAAAATATGTGAAAAAAATGGACAAACATGCGATTGTTATTGTAATCAGGGTTTGTACTCAAGTTATGTGATTAAGGTAGTGACCGTAACTGTAGAAGTTGTGAGAGCTCTGATTCTGTTGTCTTGTGTGCTGACCACCTATTATAAGTTAATTTTTAGTTGAAGTGTAATTCTTCTATTTACAATTTACATCAAGAAAAAGGAAGCGTTAACAGAAATTATAATGGTACTTTGTATTTGAAATATATATTTCTTTAATTAGAGAAAATTGCCTCATCCAGTATTGGTTTTTCTTTTTGAGTACCTGTTTATTTCATGTTGCTTACTAGTATTGTCTCGTAAGTTCTTTTAGACATTGTGGTATGGAAGATTAAACAAGGGAAAAGGTGAGGTCAGCTTGGAACTTATGGAGGTTTTTATAGAGTAAAACGTTGCCTTTCCTATGGGAGGCTTTTAGTTTTAGTACTAATTAGCAGTTTCATTTGACAAGTCATAAGTGAGTGTGAGGATGAATATAAACATGATGCATGAGTAGTAATTTGTGGACTGGTAATGGTAATCTCTTGGTTTCAAAGTGCTGATTCATTTATAAAATTATTCTTTATTTTTGGCATTTATGTTTCATTTTCCCTTGTTTTCTCCCATCTTTGTGTTCTCTTTATTCCTGTTTTGAACTTCTTTCTATTTTAAGGTTTAACTATTTTCTAGAATTAATGCTTATCTGGATTGCTGTTTAACTTTTGAAGATGATAAACTCAAGCGGAGCTGAAGAAATGTAAGTTTCTGTTTGAACTCTGAAATTTATTTACCATAGTGTTTGATTGTTGGTTTTTGTTTGATTTAAGCCATATCTATTAATAGGAATGCTGCTTTTTTTTTTTGTCTTAAACTGTTCAATCTTTAACATTCTTTGACTCTCTTCCCCCATCTTTGCTCATCTTGGTTGGATGAATAGTGGTGTGATCTCATTTATGTAATCTTACCAGGCCGTGGTGTGATCTCAATTGTGGTTAGATATGTGATCATCAAACTGATAAATTTTATTTTTGTAAAATAATGTTTTTAGGCAGCCTTGAGCTTGAACATATTATAGATTTTTTGTGCTGAACTGTAGGTTGAATATTAAAAATTTGAATATCATACAGTTCTACATATTACTTTCTATAAATTGAATGTAGTATGTTCCAAACAATTTTATGTCCATAGATTAAAAGAGATTATGTCTACTTTTTAAGAGGAAATTAACGGTCAAACCTCAGTTATGGAATATAAGGATCTCAGCATCCTCCTTTTAATAAAGTTGAATTGTCAAAATAGTGGTAATGAAACTGGATTATTAGCTCATTTGTTGTATTTTCTTCTCCTCTATCCTTAAAAGTGTGGAACTTTGGGTTCTACTTTTTGAATAATTTAGAATTAGTTGGTATTGCTTTTTGTTGATGACAGTCTGATTGCTGCTTTGGCAGGGATGTGGAGAATGATTCTATTAGGAAAATGAAGGCTGCTGCAGATGCTTTGGAAGAAAAACAGAAGGTAATAATGGGCTAATCTTGTGTCAGAATATTATGTAGTTCTCCATGTTCTTTTTATACTGGTTGGGTAGGAGTTGAGACCCCTTTCAGGTAAATTAGCTTGTTTACTCCTTATACTTTATTGCTAAGCTTCATGCTTTTGCATCTTGCTTTAATCTTTTGGAGGCTTCTATTGCTAATTGGTTGGGTTGGATACTGTACATGCGAAGACAATGTTTAATTGGCCACTTGTGTTGTTCAGTAGATGTTTGTGAAAGAGTCATATCTAACCTAGGTTATTGCTGCTCTATGGCATAGAGATTCTTCTTCTCAAAGAACATAAATAAAGATGTTGTATGAAGTACTTGCTAACTGCTTCTTTACTAGTTTCAATAGTATTCAATCAGGTGACCTTTTCTTTGTGGAGGCTATAATGAGGCATCCCCAAGCTCAAGATATTACTAAGTTATATGTTAGATAGACTTTACCATTCAAAAATGAAAAATTGAAAGACATTTGATTTAAGAATGAAGGGGCGGGGTGGCGGGGTCCGAGGGAAGGAGAGAATAAATATTTAAGCATTGTTAATATTGAAAACACTATGACAGCATTTATATTTATGTCAATTGAATTCGAAGTTAGTTGTGTGTCCAGAGTGCTTAATTTGTATCTATTAACTCAAGTTGAGTTGCAATCCAAGGAAAAATAGTGAAATAATATGGTTTAAAAATTAAAAGCTGATATTTCTATTTTGTATAAATAAGGATATTTCTTAGTGATTTACTCATTTTTTTTCTGAAATCATGTCATTTATACTTTTGCAGCAAAAACCTTCATTTGAGCTATCTGGGAATCTCGCAGCTGAAACAAATCGAGTCAGAGGTGACACTACTATTTTTTAGCATGTTTTTTTATCATTCACTATTAATTATATGCTGAACAGTGTTTCTTTTTCAGGCATTACTTTGTTATTCAATGAACCACCAGAGGCTCGAAAACCAGATATTAAATGGAGGCTTTATGTTTTCAAGGGTGGTGAAGTGCTAAATGGTTAGTGTTTATGGCTTCTGCATATAAAATATGTTATAATAACAAACTGTCAAACTTGTATGCCCCATGTCAATATATTATGAAAGCTTTTCTCACACATGATAGACCTGTAGGTTTTTTTCCCTAGTTTCTGGTGTTGCAAAATAACAAACTGTTTTGTTTTGTCCTTTTCCATGCTTCATGTCTGTGAATTTTTCTGGTTTATATTGTTCACTTTTCCTTTTTGTTTCTTGTGTTATATCATTCCACTGAGCCCTGGACACTTCTACCTGTTGGGTACATAAGAAGTGTGCTTAACTGATAAGTGTAAGCTCTAGTTAATTGCTCAGTCCTCATCATTTGGTTTTTACTCTATTCACATGAATGCCGCTGATTTTTTTCCTTGCAATTTATTTGGTAAGTTTCCAACACCTTATGCATTTGGATGAGCCTCCCATAGTTAGATGAGCTTTATGTCTGAATTCCTTTTCTACTTCCACATTTGGTTATATGTTATCCTTGTCTCTACAATTTCCTTCCTTTTCTCATAAATTTTCATCAGTTAATTTAAAAAAAAAAAATCTTTTTGCAGTTTAGTTGTTTAATTAAAAATCTTCTGTAATGTAATTTTCTGGGCTTCCAAAGAACACTTTATTTTTGCTTTCTACCTACTTTTGCTTAAAAAAATTCCATATGATTGATTGGCAGAGCCCCTTTATATACATCGCCAAAGTTGTTATCTTTTTGGAAGGGAAAGAAGGGTTGCTGATATCCCTACAGATCATCCATCTTGCAGCAAACAACATGCTGTTATTCAATTCCGGTATTTCATCAATTTAAGCTACCCCCGCAAGGGTTCCTTTGGATATCAGTATTTTAATTATGGTGATTGGATTTTATGAACTTCTTAAAATTCCTTATCTTATTAGGCAAGTTGAAAAAGAGCAAGCTGATGGTACATTATTAAAACAAATAAGGTAATGCCAGATTCGTACTTATAAGTTATATGCACTCATGTACCGCTAAAAGTTTCTCCATATGCTAACCTAATATGTACTTTTCTGCACTAGGCCTTACATTATGGACCTGGGAAGCACAAACAAAACTTTAATAAATGTGAGTGTTGGTTGAATGCTTTTGATAGTTTGATTAGTTTCTTTATGTTTATTTGTTTTGGTAGTAATGAATGGGCTGAAGTTAGATATATAATGAGTATGTGTGGTACTTTCTGCTTTTTCAGGATAGTCCCATTGAGCCTCAACGATATTACGAACTTAGGGAAAAGGACACCATTAAATTTGGTAATAGTAGGTAAGTGAGATGTAGATATTCATTGTTTTTCATGATGTTCAACATACATGTTTCTTTTGTCCAAGTGGAGAATTGTAGGCAAAAGTTGTATCTCTGCTTTCATCTGTGAATATATTTAGTGTTTTGGGTGACTGCAATTAAAGGTTACGGATGTTTTTCCAATCTATTAAAGCTATTGCTTCTCCATTTTGTAAATTGGAATGTGCAAACTGACCTTTGAAGTCCCTAAAACGGGAATCCAACACACACTTAGTAACTGCGCCACCTTCCGATGACATATTATATTTTGTAGCTTATTAATATGTAATATTTATCATTCATTTCTTTGAACCTAATTATTTTGGTAATAAGGTTTTTAACTGAAGAAAGAATCTGTACAAGAAAAAGATTTCATATATGGATTAGAGGGAAGTTAAGTTCTTTGACTGGAAAGGGAAGGGCACATTTTGTTAGTAACACTATTTGAATATAAGGAGTTAAGTCTTGTGTATTGTGCCCTCCAGTTGAGCTACGAGGCACGGTTAAATTGTTGTTAGTGGTGCCAAGGTCAGGCATTTATGTTCTGACGCAGAAGTCAAACACTTTGTTTAACTTTTCATGAAGGTGGAATTTTTTTTAGGATATTATGTGACCTAAAATTTTACTGGTTGAGGACTAGTTTGTCGGAGGCATCTGAATGCAATGAATTTTATTGTGTTTTCTTTTTCGTTGGTACAAATGCAAGTCTCTGACCACCAGTCAAAGTATGTCTATATACTTCTCATGCCTCTTCACGTCTTTAATTTCTTAGCAATGAATTTTGTACATGTTCTATATGATGATTATTATTAACACATTGTCTTCTACTGCAGTCGAGAATATGTATTATTACATGAGAATTCCATGGGGTAATGAACTTCAGACTTTCTAGCTTGGCTCCAGTCTGCTCATCAGAACTGATTAAAGCGTTCCATCAGAAGTTCTTGTAATCAGAGTACTACTTTTGTGTATCTCTGCTTTCAGAAATTTCTAGTTCAGTTTGTGTACAAGTTTCTTGTTATTATTGCAAGACACATTGGATAAATTCAATCTTCAGTCCCCTACTTGAGCAAAACCTGACCTTTATAAGCTGGTAAATTTTCCCTGTGAACTTACTTTGCTTTATTGAAACATTTGCTTGTTAGTTTCTGATAGGGTTCAAACATTTCTCTTCCTCTCATCCCTTCTTAAGATCACAAGGGAATCTATATTTTATTCGAGTGTCTGAACAAATTGAGTTTAATTTCTATGTTTATCATTGTAACAAATTTATTATATACCTCGTCAAGTGTTAACATATTATATAATAATGAAAGCTTAATTCATCAAGAAACTGCGGTTAACTGCAGTTTTAGAACTTAGTACAAATTTGTCATCCATGTTTGCAGCTTCAGCGAGTTTTAACTGACAAGAAATTGATGAGTTTTACATTAATTGTTAAACCCTCTTTCATTCTTCGATCCAAGACTTGTGATAGGTTGAATAGTAGTGAAAAATATTAAACTGTTTTGTGTAAATTAAATTAATAAAATATTTTTTCAAAAAAAATCAGAAAGTGTTAATTATGTGCGCTTCAGTGAGTTGCAGAGTTTGCCATAAAATTCAATAATTTAAATGGTATGATAAGAGAAAAATTAGACCTTCACGGAACCTTTTTTGTGTGCATCATATTATTTTTTAATATTTTTCATTTTAATTACTAAAGTAAGATGATGATAATAAATAAGGTATTTAATTATTAGAATTTTAACAAATATAATACAAAATTCTTTTGCAAAAGTATGTTTTTTCCGCTTCATAAAAAGTATCTCCAAATCAATAGTTGAATTTTAATTTAACTTGAAAAATAGAACTCCATTATCTGTCTCTTTGCAACGAACTTGCTAGTTCCAATATCTTAAGATTCGCCTTAAACAAATTAATTCATTTAAATTCTCAGAAGTCTAAATTGAAGTCATTCAAATTAAACATGTAGTTCATGAATCTATATAGATTTTAGAGTATAAATTAAATTTTTAAACTAAACATTTGAAAAGTTACGTAAAAAAATGTTACATTTTCTTGAACTATAACAAAAGGTTTAATGGTGTCTCTGATATTTCAAGAAATCAATTTCCTAGTAAAATTATTAAAAAATAGTTTTGAAATAATTGATAAAGGGGTGTATTGATCCCTAGTTTAGATGATATCGGTAAAAAAAAAATCATTATTTGAGATATTATCTATTCTTAAACTTTGAATTCGGGTTTTTTCCTTTAAAAAATGTTTCGATGAGTTAAGGAAGAAAAAGTAAAAATATATTTAAAGGACTCATAAGGTATGTGAGATAATTAGATATACGAGTAGTTATTAAATTTTCTAATGCTTTAATTTCTATAAACAAAAATATAAAAAAAAAACTTATAAATGAATATGAGAGAAAAAAGTATTCAAAATGTTCTCGTTTAATTTCAAATTAAAAAATTTAAATTCATGAAAGCAAACTTACTTTTTCGACAAAAAGTTTTATACTAATTTCAAGATGTATGTTATATTCATTTTCTTTTATAAACAAGTTATTTTGTATAATAAAAATGAAATTAAGAAAATAAATTATTCCAAACAAATGTATCTAACTATAACTAAAAGAACAATTTTCCACTACATTCACCTTTTTTTTTTTGGTAGAAACTAATATATAATTCGAAATTGTAACAGGGTAAATTAAAACACAACCCTTAAGGTAAGAAAAACTAACTTTAATTTTTAATAGCATCCTAGGCTAGAAGATGATGTGAGGGGGACGGGGAAGTGGTCCCAATATTTAATTTATCTTGTAGAGGTGTTGTTTGTTTATATATTTTTTAAACTTGTAGAAATGTTAGATTTTAATAGTTTAGTATTTAATTGTTATGTTAAGTAGGACTTTTAATATTGTGGATTGCATTTTGAATGATATTGTATGATGAAAATTGTATGGAATTGAAGTCACACATTTGGGATAATGTATCGACGGATGTTTATTTGTGTATTGAGTATTGATGTCTATGTGGTAACACAGATCTCTGAACTTGATTGATGATCTAAGTCATATAGACTAAGATATCAGGTGGTGAGAAGCTGATGGGGAAGTTCATGCATACTGTGACACGAGATGCACAACTTGGGTTGTATTGAACTTACTATGATCATTTCTCTTGGATTCGTTGGTAATCCAAGTCTTAAATATTGGATCATGTGTTAATCTTTGGTAGGACTTACTTAATACGGGTCTTCCGGAAGACGTCAGTTGTTATTTTATATGTTGAATATCCTGGATGTGTATATCCATGTAGGATCTATGTGATTTTTTTTATTTTTTTTTTAGATTTGAAGAAGATTGGATAATTGATAAATTGATCCATGTAATTTGGTTTGTCCTTTTGATTGAATTGTGGGTATATTATAAAATTGTATTTTCACGAGCAAAAAATCATAGAGGTGTCGGAGGTTTTGCAGGGTTTTAGGATATTGTTTTTAACCTTATATTGTAAATATTTGTATTTTTATAAGTCTTAATAATGTATTAAGAATGTTTTTGAAAAACTCTAAGCTTGTATATAAACATGTAGGATTTGTATTGTAATAGTTAAATGTATATCTAGGTGGTACAGAAATCACTGCATATTTTCTGATTTTAACCATTTTTTAATTTATTAAAAAATTAATAAAACTCGTTTTCGTGTAATATACATATTAGTAGGCATTAAAATAGTTTCGGTTCATCCAATAATATATTTTCTTTTAAAGTTTATCTTGTGATAAAAAATAAAATGTAATAAAAATATAAAATTAATATATATATATATATAATATTTAGGAAACTACTTTCTAAAACCAAAACTTGAAAGCTTGAAAAAAAATCACATTTTATAATTTTATAGAAAGGGGAGTATTACCATTCTTACAATAAATTATATCATTCTTAAAAAAAACAGAGAGAGAAAAGTAATAGAAATAAATAAATAAATAAATACAAAAACTATACTATACAAATTATTATATGAATTGAAATACAAGCATTAAATAGTGTATTTAAAAAATGTAATATCCTGTTTGTAAATAAGTTGGACATTTTTTGTGAAAAAAAAGTGGCAAATGATGTCAGAGATGTTGGGTTTAATAGTGTCAAAGTTAAGAGGGGTGAATTGACCTTTTAAAAGTTTCTCGCATAATCAGTATTATTTATCACAGTTTACAGAAAATAAATCGATTTATTTGGAAATGAACAGATTTATTTTGGCACTGTTTGTTTGAAAACGTTTATACAACCAAGTTAATCACGAGATTATGCAGATTGATTTTCCAGATACACACACTGATATTAGGAAGAAAAACCGAGAATCACAAAACAGCAAGCTTCAATTTTAAGCAAGTGATTAAGGTTCAATTGATAGCTTGACAATTAATTGAGTAACCTATCACAGTCAATCTGTTCCAGTGGCTTTTAATAGATTATAGATGTTCTTTTCAGAATCAAACAGTTTTTCCAGAAATTAAGAACAGTATGAACCAAGCCCAGAAAGAACAAATTTATTATTAATTGAACAAATTTATTTCTTGACAGCTTAACAAATATGCAGAAATTTAAGTGCAGAGATTAAGGGAGAATGAACACAAGGCAATTATACTGGTTCACTCAACTGAGCTACATCCAGTCTTCACCTAAACCAAGGTGAAATTCACTAAAT
>Ga0123342_1000373_pt1 | contig 68650 bp, 33 predicted proteins | sample Turbeawhitnodule_FD_89960 | JGI IMG/M metagenome (GOLD analysis project Ga0123342, IMG submission 89960) | Root nodule microbial communities of legume samples collected from Mexico - Turtle bean Mexico white nodule | ecosystem: Host-associated > Plants > Roots > Nodule | place: Mexico: Nepantla... | reverse complement strand
GTATCCGCATTTTTTTATTTTTATAATTTATATATAATTATTTTTAATATTAAAATTGAATAAATGATATCATTATTTACACACTTATATTGTTAGTATAAATTTATAGTTAATTGTTATAAAAAAATAAAAACATAGTAGGAACCATAATAACAAATATGGAATTATAAGTAACTATTCAATAAAAAGTGAAAAAATAATATTATATTTTATTCAAATTTTTTCATAAATAAATTAACAGTTCTGCTGATTCAAATTATTTCGTAAATAAAATGAAAAACTGTTTTGATTCAAAAAGAAAAGCAACAAATAGAAAATTAAATTCAAAACTGTCTACAAAATAACAAAAAACGGTTATTTAGGAGAATTATCTTTATATTTAACTGTTATTTTAAAAAAATTATATATAAAAAAATAGTTACAAAATAATAAAAATAAGAATAAAATATAAATAAAATAAAATGTAACTGATTTTGAAAATAAACCAAACCGCTACTCCATATCTCTTTCAATTTATAACTGTTCCTCCACATCTCTTTCAATTCAAAACCACTCTTCCACTCCTCTTTCAATTCAAAACCGTCTCCACTACGTATACACAATGACCATAATACAATAATAAAATTAAATATTAATATAAGGATAAAATAGAAAAATAAATAAAAAGCAATTAAAAGGGGAATCCCCTTTATATATAGGTATAAATAGGTATAGATTCAACAAATATAAAATTTTGTCTCTCCGTTTATATTTTTTTAATTAGCACTTATGTACAAACTTAAACTTATGTTTATGTCTCAAAATAATTTAGTGTTAAAAAATATTTTTATTTTATTTAATACCAACTAATAAAAAAATTATAATTACATAGATATGGTAATAATATACTAAACAAAAATCAAGATAAAATATAAAACGAAAATAAACTATTAAGACAAGAACATATATAAATATGATAATTGGTGAATTGATATATTCTCTATCAAAATTATTTCGAATTCCAACAATATCCTAAAGTATGCATTGTTACTCTAACTCATTACAACAATTTCCTATCTTTTAATTACATATACTTCTGTGTAATGCATCTAATTAAAAAGATGACATAACATCTAAATTTTTCTATATGATTTCTCTTTAGTTTTCTTTATTTTCATTGCATCTCTTATTATATTTATCTAAAGTTGTCTTTTTTCTTTCTTTCCAATTCTCACTTCCTTACAGTTGCACCTAATAAATCGGTGGTATGTGTGTAGCATTTTCTTATATTGTTTACAAAATTTCTACTTAATAATTGAAAGTCAAACATTGAAGATTCTCTTTCCATCTGTTGTTGCAAACTAATATTATTGTTTTGGTGAGCTTATTCTGTTTGTAAGCTACAGTACAATGATTTTGAGAAGGGTAACACAAGGTTACTCCTTTCATGTCATACGTTCTCAAGGTAAGGAGTAAGAGAGACCCTCCTGTCATATTACCGCAAATTCTCAACAACACCATCAAAGCCTTCTCCTTTATATCATTTTCATGGTTTGCCTTTCCCACAACAATGAGTTTGTGTAAGAATCTGTGAATTGTATTGGGGATAGAGACAAGGGGTTAAGGTTAAGTTTTGTTTTGTTTTTGTTTTTGTTTTTGTTTTCTGTCTCTTTGTTATTAGGGTGAAAGTTTTCTTGAGCATCCAATTTGCAACTTGCAGACAGAGAAAATTTTGATGTTTTGTTGGGTTTTCTGAGTCCCAGAGAATGAATTTTTGCTGGGTTTGAGAGATTTTGATGATTAATTTCTGGGTTTGTTAGTGGTAACGGGAAATATAGAGCTAATTACCAATTGTTGGGAGAAAGTTGAACCTTTTCTTGGCAGAGAGAGAGAGTTGGTGATGATTAATTTTTGGGCTTGGTAGTTGGGGTGGGTGTTTGTGTATTATTTGGAGATAAAAACCAATTGTTGAGACAGAGATTTTTTTGGGAGAAAGAAACAGAAAGTTGAGTTCTTATTTTTTTAGTGGTTCAACTGTAGTACTGCATTTCTTAGCATGGCGGTGGTGAGTCCCGTGCCTGCAACATCACAAAGGATGGGTTCTGTGAGGTCACCTTCTGATGCTAGTGGGGAAATTTTGGAGGAGCCTAATCCAGGTGTGGTTGATCAGCCAATCTATGTTGCTGTGACAAAAGAAGTGAAGGAGAGCAAATTAAATCTGATATGGGCAATACAACACTCTGGAGGAAAGAGGATTTGCATTCTTTATGTTCATGTTCGTGCAACAATGATCCCCCTACGTATGTATATACCATGTTTCTCTGTATTTGTTTATCTTTTATTCCTTAAATTGCCTGGTTCTTTATCATGAAATTTTCTATCAGCTAAACTATCTCAACTTGGGGTCAGTGTAACTGTTTTTGGTTTACAATGGATTTGACCCTTCTAAAGTTGGGAGGTGCACTTTAAAGTGCACTCACTATTGCCAATTAGAAATGATCAGGAGATTTCAGATTAGAACCAAATAAGGCTCATGAAATAATCAGGGCAACTTCAGAAACCTAGTTTTAAGATCCATATGTTTGTTTTCTTTGAGTTTTAAAGTATGAACTTGAAGACGATGTTGAGCTGCAGTTGTCAAATTGACCATTTGTTGTATTGGTTTATTACTAGAGTAGTTATTATGAGGAAACAACTCTGGGTTTAATATATGGTAACCGTTGTAAATTCTCTCTGCCCTGCTGTATTTTCGTTCATACATGATCATGGTCTAAAACATCCATTTTCTTGTTAATAGTGGGAGGTAAATTCCCCGCAAATGCACTAAGAGAGGAGCAGGTTCAAGCATACTGGGAAGAGGAAAAGCAAGGCATGCATAGGACTCTAGACGAATATCTTCAAATCTGTCGACGGATGGGGGTAGGGTAACTATATTAATTCTATGTGCTTGTGTATTTAGAAAGTTATTTAATATGCACTAATAACTTTCCTGATACAGGTGCAAGAAGAAAAACTGCACATTGAAATGGATAGCATTGAAAAAGGAATTGTAGAACTTGTCTCTCAGCATGACATCCGAAAGCTTGTAATGGGAGCAGCATCAGATAAGTACTATAATAGGTAAGAAACCAAATAATCCCCCTCCCCAACCACATTAATGTTCTGTTTATTTTTACCCAAAATTTGATGATGATAATGTAAAAAGTATCGAAGATGGTATGCTGGTTATTTTTGTAAGGAATAAGATAAATAAATTGCTATATTTGTGGAAAGCATGCAAATAGCCATACTTTCTGGGGTGGAGTTTTTCAGTGAATCACGATTGTTTGGATAAGTCCAGAAGCACTTTTAGAAGAGAAAAATGGATAAGTCCATAAGCACTTTTAGAAGAGAAAAAAAATAAAAAAAATGAAATGAACTTCTTCATAAGCTAAAATTAACTTATGTACAAGTTTAAAATAAGAATTTAGGGAAGATATACATGAGAGCTTCTACCAATTAGCTTATGGAGAAACTTATTCATTCCTTATTTTTTTTCCTAAAAATGTTAATGGAGAAGCCTGTCCAATTTTATTTGATCTAGTTCAGTGACTATTTTAGCTGGATTTATATCTCTCCACTTTGATTCTATTTTCTCAAAGTGTTTTGGATGTCTGGAGATATCATATTCCCTTACCATATTCACATGTAATTTTGCAGAAACTATGCTCTCTTTTGTTTGTTCTGACAATCAACTAGTTGTATCTTTTGATAATTTCCTCATTTTTATATCTGTTTGTTTTGATGAAATAACCATTATGTTTCGATGCATGACATTGCAGGAAAATGATGGACCTTAGGTCTAAGAAAGCCATCTATGTGTGTAAACAAGCTCCAGCTTCTTGTCACATACAGTTTATCTGCAAAGGGCACCTTATACACACAAGGTATGCAAAATCCAAAAAGATTAATGTGTTTTGATATTCGTGTATATAGTGTCTTATGAAAGATAAATGTAATTACGAAAGAAGGTCTGTAGTCCTGGGAATACTATGTTTGAGCACATTTTTTTTTCTCATTTCATTATTTCAGTTTCTATTTTATATTTATTTCCTTGTACTTTAGTTTCTTTTACTTTTAACTTTAATCATGTAGCCTGTAAATGTTCATGAATCTCCCTATAATAAATAATATCCAGTTCTTAATCTCCTTTCTCAAGATGGTATAAGAGCTTCGGATCTTGGGGCTATGCTTCAACATTCAAACCCTAGATGTCATTGTTGCAACTGACTTTATTCGTCTATTATGTATATAGCCCCTTCATTGCATTCAGGACTTAGATCCAACACTTTAATTGCCATCGGAACTCATTGCCACCATTGTCACTATCACCGGTTTCTTCCTGACTCACTCTACCAGGAGCTGCACATTCCCTAGCTCAACTAGACCTCCAAAGGCCCCACCAAAAGCAGCCTCGAATGCTCTAGCCTGTTTTCTTTATGGGGTGTTTTTCCAGTGCATGACCTCTATGCGACGCCACCTGGGCTGGTATTCCACACTGAACCAGTCCCATTCTGCTTATTTGATTCCCCTCTCACTATTGGGACCATTATCCAGCTCACCCGCAGCCTTTGGAACTGTAGTGAATTTACTTTTTTTTACCCTGTTATTTACTTTCCTTTTTTAGTTGTAATTGTGCAAAACTATAGCCTATAAATATTAGGATTATTCTCCACATATATATAGTCTATTCATATGATCAAATAATAAAGTTCAATTCCTAATATTCTTTTTTGAGTTTTTAAGCTCTAATTCTTTTTTAAAATAGCTTGTTTCTAGATTTAACGAACTTGTATTGTATTATTGTGCTAAAATCATCCCCACAATAGTGTCATTGCACTTGGATTAGATCATTTCTGGTACTGATTTACTAATGCAACATATTAACACAGGGATCAGAGTTTGAATGAAGGTAATGTAGAGGTTGCATCTCCTTTGGTGCAGCAAGTGCCAAACTCTGTGAGAACTTTCAGATCACAGTCTGTTACACTGGGGCAAGATCGCCGAGCAAATCTAACCAATCATGCACTAGAATTTTTACGCAGAGTAAGGTCTGTCAGTGATGGACATGGAGCAAGCTTTCCGGCTGTTTCTTCTCCAGAAGAAACTGAAGGGTTTTCAACTCCACGTGACAGGATGGGTACAGAAGTAAGTTCTGATGAATCAGATAGGCTGTCAAGGATGAGTCCTTCTGGCTTGTCAACGTGCTCTGATAGTGCAGTTGAGCTAGCTACCCCAAGATTGATTACTGAAAGGAGTGAGAATGCATTAGAGTTGACTTTGAGTCAGCTGGTCATAGAGGATCTTCATCATTCATCTCCTCCTAGTACAGTGGTACGCACAAATATTATTTTCTACTTCAGCAATGACTTCCTATTACAGAGCATGTTCATATTTTTTGCATTGTAAAGTTTGCAATTGATGAGGCATTTTTACTTTGTAAATTGGCAAATGAGGAAAAGAGTTTTAATTCCCCACGTTTATGCTGATATTTAAAGACAAATTGATTGAACACTAGCAGGACAGTGGAATAGATGATACTATCTATGACCAGCTTCAACAGGCTATGGCTGAGGCTGAGGATGCTTCGCTAACTGCGTATAAAGAAACTGTAAGGCGTAGGAATGCTGAAAAAGAAGCCATTGAAGCTATACGCAAGGTAATTATTTGGTTGTTGAGTGCTTATTTCACTTCTTCAATACGTAGATGACCATGTTTATAATGTGGTTTGTCAATTGTTTGTATCCAGTGGGAAAGCACTTATCAGTCCCTAGTTAAACAAGGAAGGAGAAAGTACAAAGCAACCTTAATCAATGCTAATGTTCAATTGAATGAATTGGTGCTGGGACATTGGGCAAAAGAGTGTTAGTTAAAGTAGTGACTAAACAGATAAATAGAACTGAAGGGGAAGGATATTCATTCAAATTTGTTTCATTTGTAAATTGAGCATCTGTTGTTTGTAAAAGGAAAAATCCATGGAGGAGAGTTATCCCTCCTGTTCCCATATCCTTTGCGATCAAGAAATACAATCTCTCTTTTCTTTCTTCTATTTTCTAATCTGAGTTCCTAACAATAGGAATCATTTTAAGTTGTATTGTATTATCTAGTGATAGGCCAATGTTGCAGCTTGATGCCACCTCTAATCCTTATCAATGTTTGAACTGCCCAATTGACAGGCTAAAGCTTCTGAAAGCTTATATAGAGAGGAGTTGAACCTGAGGAAATTGGCAGAGGAAGAACTTAGGAAAGAAAAAGAAGATCTTGAGAATGCAAAGAGCCTGAGAGACAAAGTTAGGGAAGAACTCCACCTCGCCCTTGATCAGAAGGCGTCTCTGGAGAGTCAGATTGCATCATCTGAACTTATTATAAAGGAGCTGGAGCAGAAGATTGTATCTGCTGTGGATCTGTTACAGAGCTACAAGAATGAACGAGAGGAATTGCAGATTCAGCGTGATAATGCATTGAGAGAGGCTGAAGATTTGAGAAAAAAGCAAGGAGAGGCCTCAAGCTCCCATGTCCCTCAATTTTTCTCAGAATTCTCTTTTTCAGAGATTAAAGAAGCAACAAATAACTTCAATCCATCCTTAAAAATTGGACAAGGTGGATATGGAAGTATATTTAAAGGTGTCTTGAGTTACACTGAGGTGGCTATAAAAATGTTGCACTCTGACAGCATGCAAGGACCCTTGGAGTTTCAACAGGAGGTGAGGTGGTTTGACTTTTATATGACAGTTTAAACATCTTATTCTAATCATTGATAACTTTTTGGTGTGCTGGATGTAGCACTTCTGAAAAACCCTGTGTGAAAGTCCAAGAATAAAATAAATTTGGCCTTAACTGATCTTTCTTGTATCTTGCAGATTACATTTTAGATAACTGATATCAGAAAAAAAAAAAACTGTGAGAAGAGTTAGCAGCAAAAAATTAACAGATTTTTTAATTTCTCCTCATGTTTTGCATATTCTTTTGGAACTTGTGTTTGTTGGTTCTTGGTATAATAATATATTATCAATCTTGTCTCTAAAGGTATGAATGAAGGGTTTATAAGCTAAATTTTTGTAAAAAGGATAGTTATTTTCATCCCCACCTTCGGTTCTGTATCAGGTTGATGTGTTGAGCAAGCTAAGGCATCCCAATCTTATCACACTCATTGGAGCCTGCCCAGATGCATGGGCTCTTGTCTATGAGTATTTACCCAATGGAAGCCTTGAAGATCGCCTTGCCTGCAAGGATAATACCCCTCCATTATCATGGCAAACTCGAATTCGCGTTGCCACTGAACTATGCTCTGCCCTCATCTTTCTCCATTCCAGTAAACCTCACAGCATAGTGCATGGTGACTTGAAACCCTCCAACATTCTGCTTGATGCAAACCTTATTAGCAAGCTTAGTGACTTTGGAATATGTCGTATATTATCAAACTATGAAAGTTCCAGTAGAAATTCTACACAGTTTTGGAAAACTGACCCAAAAGGAACATTTGTCTACATGGATCCTGCATTTCTTGCCTCAGGGGAACTTACTCCGAAGTCAGATGTTTATTCGTTTGGAATCATATTGTTGAGATTGTTGACTGGGAGACCAGCCTTGGGAATAACAAAGGAAGTGAAATATGCATTAGACACTGGAAAGTTGAAATCCCTATTGGATCCTTTGGCTGGAGACTGGCCATTTGTGCAGGCTGAACAATTGGCTCGCCTGGCTTTGAGATGTTGCGATATGAACCGAAAGAGCCGGCCAGATCTTTATTCTGATGTCTGGAGGATACTTGATGCAATGAGGGTTTCTTCTGGAGGCACAAACTCCTTTGGACTAAGTTCTGAAGGACTTTCACAACATCCATCATATTTTATTTGCCCAATCTTCCAGGTAACTAACTAGCTCTGTCTACCTTTCTTTTGAGTTTAGGCTTTTAAAATGTGATGCCCTCGTGCTGTTGTAGAATCTCTGCCTCTGCCCCATTGAACATTTGTCTAAGGAAATGAAACTCATTCCATTTCTCATTTCATTTCAAAGTTGACCAAAATTTCAAGCTTTCATTTTCCCATTCTTCTTTCTTTAGTTACTTTATTCTCAAACATTTTTACTTCACTCACGACCGAGCTTGATGCAAAAAAAAGTAAGATTTCTGCCTTTTGACCCGGAGGTCATGGGGTTCAGATGCTGGAAACAGCTTCACAGTGTTGCCCTTTTTTAGGATTCAACACCTCTAAAGTTAAGGACGCATGTTATAGGATAAAGTAGGTAGTTTCAGTCTATGATCAGAAAACCAGTGATGAATATTACGTTCACATGCATAACAAATCATGGATGTATAGATATATCAACTGAAAATTTTCTCACGGCTTAGATTGCTTATTTTACCTTCTAAAGTGAGTTGCTCACTCTAGAGTCAAATACCTTCTTTATATCTTTATTTTCTTATCTGGCAAGATATTTTCCAATTAATGGAATGATATGTCTTTGAATACAAAACTGCTATCTAAGAAAATCCTCCCTGCATGTGTTCCTACTTTGCAGGAAGTCATGCGAGATCCACATGTAGCTGCAGATGGTTTTACTTATGAAGCTGAGGCTATACGAGGATGGCTTGATGGTGGTAATGACAACTCACCAATGACTAATAGTAAGCTTGCACATCACAATCTTGTTCCCAATCGCGCTCTTCGCTCTGCAATCCAGGATTGGCTTCAAAACCACTGATCAAGTGCATTATTTTTCTCCCATTTTGATTGAACTGTATAAACATATCTACAAAAGAAAGTTGTCATTTCATTTTGTTAGCTTGTTCAGGTTCTTCATTCACACTTTATACCTATCCCCTTGTATAGGTTAGATAACAACGTGATTATCTTACAATAGTTGTAAAGTACACATTATATAAGATATATATCAGAACAGTTCTTTGTGTGATTATCTTTCTTTTGTGGTTAGTTTTATATAAGGAAATGTTGACTCATCTGAAGATTTATCCAAAGTAGATAGCAGCAAGCAACAGTGTTATAGCTTAAATGAGAATCTCAAATGGCCATGGTGTGGTTGGTTATCCTTTTCTGTATGGACTTATCTGAAGCAAATAGTAACACAGTGAAAAGAGATTAAAATTTTTCTAAAAGGGAATGTTTGTCAGAGAAGCTTAAATGGATCTGATTTATGTTATTAAAGTAGCTTATAACCTTACAAAAAGTTGGTTTTAACTTCAGTTTCAAAGTGAACTTTACTACTGAATGTGTTTACTTAAACTGCTTATTGAAAGACACTTACAATAATCATGTGCAGAACCAATTTCAAACGGGCATCTCTTATTTCAAAGTCAGAGACAAATTATCTTGGTATACTGTAATTTATTAAGAGATTAACTTTTCTAAACAAATGTTACCTACAAGTATTAACTTGAAAATCAAACTTTTAATTACATGTTAAAGGGGCACAATTATATGTGAAAGTTTATTGTTGATTACTACACGAAAACCATTTTAAATAGCTAATTTTTCTGCATAATTTGTGCACTTATTCTGACTTTTGAAGACAATGGAGCATATGAATAAATTGTCACAAGTTTGAGTTATTTGTCTATAGTAGCGTTAAATATGAGAGATACTTTGTCAACAACGGTCCTACCATTTCACTGCAGCAAGATTTTTTCCAGAGAAAGATACTTTTGGTCTCCAATGTCAATGTTAATTGAATGGATAGGAAATTTCACCATTTTCAAGAAATTTAAATATACATTACTTTTTTTCATTTTTTTAAATATTTTATTTAAATAAAATAATTTAATTTTTTTTTGGTTTAAATAGAAATATTTCGATTATTATTAAATAAAAAAAATATTTTGATATCCAACATACCTAACAATTCAAAAAAGTTAGTTACTGTTATTCAGTCAATATTATTTTTTGGTGAAAGTCTACAAATTGGCCCGTGGCTTTAATCACTTATTAGAACTTCTAGTCAACATTTTCAATATATTTATCAATATTTTCTATATAAATTATTGACCAAAACAACATTTTTTAATACATTTGTAAACATATATATCTAGCAGCCATCATTAATGTATGTTTTATGCTTAGTTGCTTGAATTTAGGGGTTTTAATTTTAAACTATTATGAACTATTACAGGACAATTATTATATCCTTGAGATGAAGTTATATAAAAAAGGAAAATGTTAAAATTAAAAGGTATCAATTAATAATTGTAAATTGATTAATATAATTTCAAAATTACTTATTTTTTTTTATATAAAAAACTTACATGTTATACATCATTATACTATTGACATCTCAGGTTGACACCTGAAATAACAATAATCATTTGTCATTACATAGAAAAAATATTATTAAAATTTTTAAAATTACTTCATTTAAAAAATATAATTTTCTTTCTAACTAGTAATGTTTTGTGCCTTTTTTAATGCATACCGAAAGAGACCAAAAGCTATTTCAAGAAAAGGTTGGATTCAACCAATTGCACCTTTTTTCTTTCTTTCCATTCATTGTAACTTGAAAAGGGTGCATACTAATTATAAATAAAGAGAAGAAAAGCATCTAAGGATGTTTATGGATAAATTCAATTTTATTCTCATTATTGTTGTTAAAGTTTATGACTTTATAAAAAGAAGAAACAATGATTTTGCACAAACAAGAATATGGACACAAGAAAGTTAACAAATTGGTTGTTGAATTTTAAAGGAAAAAAAAAATGGAGGGCTATTTTTCATTTCTATTAAATATTTTATTTTTTTGATTTTTTTTAAAGCAAAAAATATAAATTAACATATTTTTATGTCAGTTTTATATGCCACTATTATAATTTTCTATTTGAAAAAACCTTTATAAATGGACACATAAGTTATAGTTTCACTGGTTCGTTGGGATCAGAAACAGAATAAAGGTATGGTAGTTATATCAACTACCATAGTTTTCAATATATATAATATAATACTCATAGTGGGGATTAAAATATTGGTTCATTGAATCACTTTTGAACAAAATAATAATATATATATATAAGGTATTTATTATATATAGTGTTGGATTCCACAAACATTCTAATACCATCCTGAAGAATTCAAACAGAATATCCTTAAAAAGCTGCATCTTCATCAGAAAATAAAAGTTTTTCTAACTTTGTATAAACTTTAATATCCATAATATCATCAAACAAATATTATACAATTTATATGTTTAATATATAACTGTAAATGTAAGTAAAACAACATGCAACAAAATTTTACATTTTTTCATGCTTTCTAATTTTTTAGTGCGTTACAATATTAGATATAAATTAATTTAAAAAAATATATAATGAGTCACTATATATTAAATTAAATATTATTTTAAAGATTATAAAAAATATTAGGATCTAAAATAATTTTTATTATTAGTAAAATTTATAAATTAGTTTTTAAATATTTTAGTTATCAAGAATTTGAAGTAACTGGTAGTTATTAATGTTGAGAAATTATGCTTACCTACCTATTAATTTAATCCTTCAGTTCCATTAAAAGTAATTTATTGAAGCATTAGAAAATGAATAAAATAATAACTTTACACCTTAAGTACAAAAGAATGATACAAATTAAAGTTTAATAAATAGTAGCGTAACCACCCAAAACACTTTTAATACCATTATAGGGTCAGTCTGCATTAATTTCATGAGTGGGTTTGAGATAGTAAATCTTCAAAATATTGTAAAGTTTTTATTTGTGGAGAAACTCAAGGATTCCACAATACAAATAATTACTTATTACTTGTTGGTGAAAACTAGATACAAAACAGTGATAAAATAATTGAGTAAAAGTGACATATTTTTGTGTTGATAATTTATCTTTATGAACTTAATGATTAAAATGAAAAAATCTTCCAATTTGAATCATTTAGTTATGTTTTTATAGATGAAAGAATGATTGGAGTGAATGTGGAATTATGCAGATAGTGATATTGACAGCTTAATAAGGTGGATTTGAAGTTTGAATTTTAGAAGTAAAAATGTAGTTATGTATTTTGTGTTATGGATAAGAATTGAATATTGAAGTGAGAAAAGAAGAGAAAAGAAGAGAAAAAAAGAGTGTATTGCAGATTGCAGAATCCACTTTCTGATAAACCTTGTCTCCCCATAATATTCAAATATCTTAAACAGGTTCAAATTGCACTATCAAAATTTACACGGTTTAATAATATATCCAACAAAAGTTATAAGAATTAATAAAGATCTTATTCATATTTCACAAAGATGTAAGTGTTGTTGTGTCAATTACTCTTCAATTTTATTTACCTTTAGTATATATAAATAAAATTTCACATAAATTTAATTAAAATAACATACATTTATAAAACAACATTTTAAAAGAAAATTTCAAAGTTCTAAATTTTTTTAACTTGAGTGAAAATAGATTTACTTGAGTGAAAGTCTGGTCGTTTTAGTGAAAATTAGGTTAAGAGCAAGTTTAATTTCAGTACTATTTTTGTTTGAGCGAGAATCAATCGTTTGAGAAAAAAATTTCTGTTTAAGCAAAAATAGATACGAGAACAACCCAAATTTTCACCTATTTTTGCTTAAGTGTGAATTTTCTCGCTTTAGTAATTGAAATTGTATAAAAAAATTCATCAAAGACTAAAACTATAGATTATTAAAAAAAAATCCAAAATTTATATAATATGTGAATTAAAATTAAAATTAATTATAACATTTAAAATACATTGTTGTTTAATTGCATTATTTTTGGTGGGTGTGGATTTTATTTCACACTTGAAAAGAGTTTTATTTGTTTACCAATGATATAATTAAATGTATAATATATTTTTGTTATTTAAAATTTGTTAAAGTAAAGCTACCTGTATAAGAAATATTAAGTCACATCTTAATGATAAAATAAACGAGTTTCTTATAATTAAAGAAATCGTATGAACTTTAAAAATAAGAATGTGTTAAAAGCATGATATCTCCTGTTTATAAAAAAACAAAAAAAGTTAGATCGTATGAGTTTAAAAAAAAAGACAATATTTTATAACTAAATAATAAAAATATATAAATGTAGAATGATGTTATTTATCTTTTAAAATAATATACGCACCAAAATTGCACTTTACTTTTTTAATTCTTAAAAAAAACAACACATTCCTTTCAGAAAGATTAATTTAGCTGTACTATGTATATTAGTCAAATTTGACATGAATGAGTCTCTATAGTGGTTGTCATATTTCATAGTTAATTTTAAATTCCATTACCAACTTTCCTTTCTCTTGAAAAAAAAAAAAAAAACTTTAGAACTTTAAAAGATAAATTAAAAATTTGAGAAAGTTTCAAATTTTATAAATAAAGTATTTATCACAAGTAGCCTATGTGAATAATATTAAATTTAACTTTTTTTTATATAAGTTCAAATTTTATATGTGAAAAAATAAGATTAAAAAATCACTAAAAGTAACACTACAAGAAAATAATAAAATAGAAACTATTTTTTTGACAAAAAATAATTAATTATTATAATGACTAAATTAGAGACCATTTTAAAGAATAAAAAAAATGATTTCTAAATTAATTTCTATTATTGTTAAATGGTTTCTAAATTGATGTCTAATTAGAAACCAATGTTTTTACTACCAAATTTAGAATGAAAATAATTGGTAGCAAAAACTTTGGTGGCTAATTAAACACTAATTTAGAAACCATTTAACAATAATATAAACTAATTTAGAAACCAATTTTTTTTAATCTCTAAAATAATTTCTAATTTAGTCCTATAGCAACTCATTATTTTTGTCTCTAAAAAATAATTTTTATTTCATGATTTTCTTGTAATAATTTAAATTTTCAATCAAATAATTCATTCAAGTTGTTCATATTAGTGGTATATTGAGAATACTATGAAAGTAAATAAGTTATTATAGAAGTGTTAATTAATTAACACATTCTAGTGACTAAACAATTTTCTAAATTAAAATGAATTATTAGCAAATTAAAAAGTGTGGATGCTTTCATTTTAATTTTTTCCTATTTTTTTCAAAAGGCAGAAAGTAAATGGGCTGGTATCTATCTATGGTGAGTGATGAGTAATGAGTAATTGGGCCAAAATTCAGTGTGGGCCCCACTGGTGTGAATGTTCGCACGTGTGAATGGATTTGATACGTGTGAGATGTGAGAATGGATATGGTTTGGCATACATAAGGTAAGGTCATGTGAGGACCCTACATTGTTGGGTCGGTGTCTTATGCCCAAGGGAACCTTCAAACTTTATCACTAAATCCTTTCCACAGGTCTCTTTCATCCACCCTTATTTTATATATATATATATATATATATATATATATATATATATATATATATATATATATATATACTAAATGTACATAAATTATAATTATATATACACGTCTTTATATTAATAAAAATAAATTTAAATATTTATTAGTGGAATTATATATGTGTGTGTATTTTGTTAAGGATTACAAAATAAAGTAATAATAAAAGGCAATTTGATAGGATTGAATTAATAAAAATTGAAATTAAATTAAAATAATCAAAATTTCTCATATAAATTTATACCAGATTAAATGTATTGCCCTATTATAAAAGTATTAATATATGCAATAATATAATTTTTTACAAGTTTAGGATTTTACAAAATATTCGAATTCTAAAACAAAGGTTTATTTTTATATACAAATCATCTTTAAACAAGAAGTATGTAATATAATATACAAAATGTATAATTTTTTTTTCCTTCTGTTATGCTTTAGAAGTTGTAAACTTATTTATTAGTGTGCTAAGTATAATTGCAGCATAGTTTTTAAAATATAATAAATAATAAAATAAGGGTAAGTTAGTGCTTATTTAAGCACCTCACACCATCCAATTTCATAACAATTTAAAACATTTCAATATTAATTTTAACCTGAAATCTATCATAATTACTCATATGTGATATTATTCAAATATCTCACTTGTTTAATGGGTAATTCGTTTGAATTTTTATGTAAAATGATATGTTTGATTTCAATGTACTTAAAATTTTTTTATTAATACTCGTAATGATAAAATTATATCTCCTCTTCTTGTTTGATGGGAGTTTTCTTCTCCAACTTGAGTTAAAATAAACATTGATGGTGCTACTTGTGGTGATATTTTTTATAGGAGTATGAGAGAATTTATTGGTGGTTTTTCTGTTTGTCTTGATGTTCAAACTGCTTTAGTTACTAAGTTGGATGGAGTTATATATGCTATTAAATCAGTTCAAAAGATGGGTCTTACTAGTTTATGGCTTGAATGTGATTCGACTTTGGTTTGTGTTGGATTTACTCTTAGTACTACTGTGTCCTCGCATGCTTTGTAATAGGTGGAACATTTGTCTTAACTACGGTAGGAAAATCAGGTTTAGGGTTTCTCACATCTTTCATGAAGGAAATGAATGTGTTGATAAGTTTGTTAACTTAAATTTTATTCATATAAAGTATTTTCATTAGTATAATAGGCTTTCATCTAGTATTTTCTTAGAGTTCTTTATTAATAGATATAAATGACCTATGTACCATTTTTGTTAATATATGAGTTTTGGTCAGTCCTCCATATTTTTTTGTATTTACTTTTTTTTCTTTTAATTATATTTTTTTTATGTGCTGACAAATGATTGTTGTTACTTAATGTGTCAACCTAATCGAGATATCTAGTTTCATGAGTTTTTATAAAAAAAAAATCAATAACTTTTATGGTAGATGATGATTTGTGGAAACAAACATGTTAAAAATTAAAATAAATGTTTTAACCAAACTAAAAACGCTAATCAATAAAAAGATAATTTTATGTTTTTTGTAATTGAAAAAATAAACTGCTTCTTAATTTGACTTTGTAAGCCATTGGCAAGTTCAGAGTTAACATAAACATCAAAACATTAATAAATGTAATAGAATGGATAAATCATCACATAAATTCGAAGACAAATTTATTCCAATCAACAATAAAAACACAAGTTCAAATATTTTTTCTTATGTGAAAAATGTGTGAATTGCAAATAATGGTTTCTCAAGAATAAAAGTTCCATGAAAAATCAAAACTTAAAATCAATAGGATTTTTTTTAGCTCGCAAATATTGCAAGTACAGTCCAATTATGAATGAAATAATGTTTGGAGAGATATAAATAGAAATAAAAGACATAACATTTAAACACGAAGACAATAAAAGAGATTAACTTTGTATGCAAGTGAAAAAAAAATACATTGAAAAGTGTGAAATAATTTTACTATATATATATATTATAAATGTGAAACATATTTGTAAAAAATATACAATATTTATTAATTTTTTAATAATGATTTTTTATTATAACTAAATATTTGTTGATGAAATATTAACAAAGCACTTGTTATTCCAGGTTTTAAGATGATGTTGAAGAAAAGATTAAAAAAATTAAAGATAAAATATACATATAATTGTACTTAATTAGATAAGTATCTTTTAAATACAAACATTAGAAGAGAAGAAGAATAAGGGAAAAGATAGACAAAATTGAAATTTAATTTAAAGACAAAATGGAAAGAATAAAGTTTTAATTTTTGTTTAGAAATAAATTTGTATCTCACTTTTGTTTTTTTAATTAAAAAAGAAAAGTGATGACTAATAAGAGAGAGACAGGAGTAAGGGGTAAAGATGGTAGATGATGCAGTGGATAGAGTCACAAACTTCATGGATCGTACAACACTCTTATCTGTACGGTTCATACGGAAACAAAGGACCGGTTCAGAAGGTAGCCGGTAAATTTGTACTTTGCTTATAACTTTGCTACGCGCATCATCCACATTCATTCTACTTCTAATTTTCTCTCTCTTTAATAATCTAATCAATTAAATACCTTTAATTGTTACTATATTAATCATTTATTTCTGTTCTACCAACTTATTTTTATTCTCTATGTTTTTTTTCTCTCTCTACTAAATTTATACTTATATATGGAAATTTCTCTCTTTAACTGTTTTAAGTATATATAATTTTTTATTTTATATTTATATCAAATTTTTATTATTATTTATATCAAATTTTTATTATTATTTTATTTTAATTATTCTGTTATTTTGTAATTAGTAGAGTAGTTATTATTTTTTTAAAATTTAAATAAAATAATTATACAAAATAATTGATAAAGTAGTTACACAAAATGTTACTTTATTCCATAAAGATGAATTTATTTTTTTTGTAATTTTAAAACTATTATAAAATTAAGGACTTCACTCACATAAAATTAAGGACTATCATTTTATTAATAATTATATTTAATATAAAACTAAAATAAAATAAAATTAATTTTTATATTTTATTAATTTAATTATTTTAATATATTTTTATTTTGAAATATAATTTTTTATTTATTAAAAATTTATAATATATTTTTTATTTTAAAAATCATCTTAATTTTAATTTATATTTTTAATTTTTTGATAATTTTTTTAAAATGTATTAATACAAAAAATATTTTGTTACATATTATTTACAGTTTTTTTTCTTCATTTTTTAGTATACACTCTCTCTTTTTAATTCAGAAAACATTTGTTCACCATTTTTCTCTTCTTTTAATTTTTTTTCACTTTTCCTTAAATCCAAAAAAAGTAAACAAATATTAAGTTATCTTCCTAAATAAAAATCATTAATATTTGTTTTTATAAATTTTCAAATATATTAAATATTTGTATTGTTTTAATTTTAATTTCGTAGGCATTTTCTTACATTTGAGTGATAAAATGGTATGTTCTTAAATATTAATTAACAAATAAAAAGAAATTAAAATACTCACATAATTAATAACTTAAAAACTAAACCTAAATTCAATTAACTACTTTCATGATACTATAGTATTCAACAAAAATACAAGATTTTGTGATGTGTGTCTATACTGTGTTTAGCAAAGTTGTTTTCATAACATCCTAAAAATTTACAAAAGTTCTATTGGATTATCTAATTTTGTTATATATATATATATATATTATATTATATTGTTGACAAAGAAAATTACAAACCAAAGTCTATTAGTTCATTTATGTTAAAATTATTTGTATTTTTAATTATGATTAAAGGTCCAAGTCCAAAACAAGCCTCACATGAAAACATCATTAAGATATAAGAAGACAAAATCTCAAAAGTCAAACTTCAAAATTTTATGTTATGATTTAGTCAAATTATGAGGTGCTCATGTCAACCTTGTGTTCCACAATGTTGAACACCGATAAAAATACCAAAACATCCTTAATAAAACTCATTTACATAAATGTTTTTTTATAAAAATTATTTTAATGTAAAAGAAATAACTTATACTTTAAAAAATTACATTAAACTTGAATATTATTTTTACAGATAAAAAATTATATCAACAACTCTATGTTAGTTAACACTTTCCTGTGTCACAAAGTCAATACTTACCATATTGATTATATAGTAACATTTTTTTACACTTTATATGCAACTAGTAAATAACATCTTATCTTATAAATAAAAAAACACAAATATTTCATCAAATAAAAAGAAATAAACTCTATTAAAATGTGATTTTGATTCATTTTTAAGAATTATGCATGTGAAAAATTATCTTCTAAAAGAGTTTTTGAATTTAGATATAATATAATAAAAAAAATATAAACTGATAATGTAGTTTACTCATTCGTACCAACAACATGTACGTGTGATCAATAATGTTGATAATAACACATATCATTGACTTTAACATGGATAATCTTATTTTATTTTCTTTTTCTTTTATAATATAGACTTTGTTTACATTGATTAAAAATGCTATTAATTTATAATATACCTTCCAAGTATAATAAAAAATTATTAAAATTTATAAACTTTACTTAATTTTTACTTATAATTTTAATTTTTAAATTAATTATGATCATTTAAAAAGTTATATGGAGTGATAAAGTCCTCAAGTAAAATTTGATGTGAGGGGAAGAACTAAATATTTTTTTCATTCATCTATATTTTTAAACATAAATTTATACTAATATATCACTCAAGAAATTTAAACTCTAAAGAAAAGTGCATTGATATCACTTAGTTAAAATTCACACATTATTTGTAATTTATTATTTTTTTAATTTTATATTTTTTTTGTCACATCATTTTCATGGAAGTGCACATCACGCAGGGAGAAAGGTCGTGGGCAAAACAGCAAAGAACAAATGGAAAGTTTAGTTCAACGGTTGCCAGGCGGTGTTTTTCTCATGTCCCATCCTACATTCGACAGACACAAACACCCAATGGCTAAATTAAATTTAACTTAATAAATTAAATTAATCAAATTGAATAAATAAATAAAGTTAAAAACTATGTGTCTCTCTTCTCTCTCTCTCCCTTCACCCCTAATTCCAATTGTACCTTCTTCCTCTTTCTTTCTTTTTTTCTTTCCAAAGATATAATCTTTACCCTTCACACCAAAACCCCTTTTGGTTTCCTTCCTCAAATTTGCATCTGGAATCTGGCTTCTCAACACTTCGAACCAACATGGTTTCACATGGAGCTTCCTGTGCTGTGTTTTGGTCTGTGTTCATGATGATTATCACTTTCAGTTTTGCTGGGGACATAGTGCACCATGATAATATTGCTCCCAAGAGGCCTGGCTGTGAGAACAACTTTGTCCTGGTAGCTGAGATAATGGATACAAATTTTGAAGTTTTGTTGGTGTCTGATGTGAATTTGATGCATATTTGATTGTGAAGATGTCACACTTTATTTTTTAAAGAAAAATTGGCTTTGTTGTTTGTTAGGGTACTCAAGAGGTAGTGGAAGAAGGAAAAGAAGACTAATTATTATTTTCTTCTTTTAGTTTTTTTTTAACTCGTTCTCAAAAAAATTGGGGAGTTGGGTTTGATTAAAATTCAAATTTTAGTTTCTTAGTTTTAGAAAGATGATATTTTTTAATTCTCTTCTGCACCTTGACCTCCCCCCTCCTCCACAAACCCTGCGGTGCATGCTCAGTTGAAGTACTCTCTTCTTCTGTTCTTAAATTAAACCATAAGATGTTTAATCATGTTTTTAGATTGTTTGTGGCATCAAGTTCTGGAAGTAAAAATATACTTGTTTTCTCCTTTTCTTCTATAAATTAATCTCTGGCAGAATTTTCAGGATACAGGGGGAAAGAGGGAAAACACTGATATGGGAGTGGTTTAATTAATGTTTGTTACAAGTTTTAAAACAAATAATTGCCCTGTTTAATTTACAGTGGAGTTTGTCTGACAATTGTAATGCAGAGATCTGTTATCTGGTTGAAGTATGGTAGCTTTATTTGCTACAGTTGATATTATATATTTAATTTCATCATTTTTCTCCTTCTTTCTATATAAACAATCATGCCAATTCTCTCATCTTTCTCACTTGAGGTTGACTCAGCTAGACTTAGTTTTCTGGACACTACTAAAAGACCTGAAATTTTTTAATTTTTGTTTAAAAATTTGTAACAATTATCTGTCTCTTAAAATTCTGTAGTCTTGTGCCACTTTTCTCCTTCATGCGCCTTCTTCCATGCTTGAGTGCTTTCTAAATTGGAATTTGAACAAGATGATAGTGACCAGAAAAATGATAAAGACTTTTGTAAAATCTCAGAACCAAAATTGTAAACCTTTTGGCCTATGTCTTTCTGTGTTTAAGCAAACAACCATGTGGCATGTTGCAATTTTCTTACAAAGATTGGTAGGTATAAAGTATGAATGAGTCTTTTCTTTAACAATTTTGACTCATTGCTCTTTCGATAGGTAAAAGTTCCAACTTGGATTGATGGTGTGGAAAACTGTGAGTATGTTGGCGTTGGTGCAAGGTTTGGCCCTACACTGGAATCAAAAGAAAAACGTGCTAACCATACTAGAGTTGCAATTGCGGATCCTCCTGATTGTTGCAGCCTACCTAAGAATAAGGTATTCTAACTTTAAGTTTTAGAACTAACCAAATGCAACTCCTCTGCGTGTGAAGCATAGATGTTCAGATTATAAAGCTTTAATTTTTTAGATACTTGTAAGTTAGTAATATGGAGTGTCTTGCAATTTGTTAGCTCACTGGCGAGATCATTTTGGTGCACCGAGGACAGTGTAGTTTCACAACCAAGGCAAATATAGCTGAAAAAGCTGGTGCTTCAGCCATGCTGATTATAAATTACCGTACAGGTGTTTGCATGCAATTTTTGTTTTTTTGAACCTATAGTTTGTTTTATTTTCCTCTTCTCCATGCCTAATTTACAGTTAAAAGTGATGTGATCCTGTGGTTCGTAGTTTCATAAAGAATGCTAAATTTTTGTTTCTTATTTGTTTATTTGTCCTTTACTTATTAGAATAAACAAACATTTTGCAATGCTGTGTGTCTTGCTTGTGTAACCAACTATTTATGTCCTTGTTATGCAGAACTTTTCAAGATGGTTTGTGAAGCAAATGAAACTGATGTTGATATTGGAATACCTACTGTCATGCTTCCACAAGATGCCGGTGAAAACTTGAAAAATCACATACTAAACAACTCAGTGGGTATGTTTCAATTTTTCTTTTGTACCTATTCTTTTGTGATAAGTTAGAGTTTTCCTTCAGACAAAAGTTTAAATGAACTACTTTACGTTATGATTCTTGATCTGATTATTCTTTGCATTTCTCCGTTCTTTAGTGTCTGTGCAGTTGTACTCTCCATATCGTCCATTGGTTGATGTTGCAGAAGTGTTTTTATGGCTTATGGCTGTTGGTACTATTCTCTGTGCTTCTTACTGGTCTGCCTGGACTGTGAGAGAGTCTGCCATTGAGCAGGAGAAGCTATTAAAGGTTACCTAGTTTCTTTTCATGCCATTTTATTCATTTTTTCTTATACAAGGATAATATTATTTTGGTGAGAGAAAGAAGGAATACAAAGTTAACAAAGACACACAGAAGAAATTCTGAAAGGAAACAAACACATTAGAACATCGAAGTTCTTGTGCTCCTTGCAGACTTCGCATGGAGGTTTCCTTAGCAAAAGTTTATTCCCTTTTTGAAAAAAAAGTAATTTGTTTTTTTGTAAACAAAGCTTTCTTAAAGTAAAAGAAAAAGTCATTAATTCAATTACTAGCATATATATACTACGTTTGTATTGCAGGATGCTTCAGATGAATATGTAAATGCAGAGAATGCCGGTTATAGTGCTTATGTGGAAATCAGTACTGCAGCAGCAATATCGTTTGTTGTGATTGCTTCTTGTTTCTTGGTTATGCTTTACAAATTCATGACATCATGGTTTGTTGAAGTTCTGGTGGTTCTATTTTGCATTGGTGGGGTTGAGGTGAGTTATCATTTTCCCAAGCTCGAATGACTCTTAACTTTTCTCATCTTCTGTATGACTTGCGCCACATCTTGGTGGTTATTTTCACCTGTTTATACTTAGCAACATTTTACTTCCTTCACATCTAACCCAATTCCCTATCCATATTTTAAAAGTCTTCTGTGTGGTATTCTGCTCATATCCTCTTTAGAGATGTTTCTATATTAGACTTGAAGACAGGTTGATATGCATATGCTTCGATATCTAATGATTGGAATATGATGGATATGGGAAAAAGGAAAAGAAAAAGACAGTTCCGTCTCCTACCCCCAAACTAAAGAGGGAAAATGGGGCATTGGATGGAATATGCTGCATTCAATCCTGTTCTGCTTCTTCTCCATTTCATTCCTGTCCATCAATGCAGACATTGTTATCTGTTGATTTTAAGGAACAAAGGCAGTGGCTAATAGAGAAGAAAAGATGCAAAACTTACAAGAAATAACAGATTAAGAGATCACGTTTCATGATTCTAGCCACTTCACTGATAGCTTAGTTTGAAAAATAGGAAATAGCTAATCCACTAACAGCTAATGAAGCAGACTAAATTTGACTTATTCAAACTGAAACAAATCTAAAAGCCTCCTCAAAATATACAACATCCAAAGGCACATTCTCAACACTCCTCCTTGCTTTGGAGGCTGCAGACTCCTAGCTTCTTCCTTCGGAATTCAAACCTACTGAGTAGTGGAAAAGATTTGGTGTACATGTCAGCAGCTTGGTCTTCTGTGCGACAGTAAACCAGATTTATATTGCCATTTTCTTGAACTTCCCTTAAGTGAAACAACTTCACATTAAAAGGCTTGGTCTTCCCATGATACACAGGATTATGTCAAATCGAAATTGCTGCTTGGTTATTGACAAAAGCTTCTGTGCTTTTATCCTCCTGCTTTAGATCCGAATCTGTTAAAATATTCCTCAACCAAATTACTTGAATCACAGCTGCAATAAACTCAGCTTCAGCTGTTGACTGAGCTACAATCTCTTGTTTCGTAGAACACCAAGAGAAAACACTTGAACCATACTAAAACGTAGCCTGAAGTACTTTTCATATCATCCAAGCTACCTGCCCAATCACTATCAGAAGTCATGTACCTGGTAGTACTTAACTCCATAGTTGATGGTCCCTTTGATGTATCACATGACTCTTTTTGCTGCCTTCAAGTAAACCTCACTAGCACGGTTCATGAATCTTGACAGCATGCTAACTGGAATTAAGATGTTAGGTCTTGTAGATGTAAGATACATTAGACATCCAATTAAGCTTCTAAAATGTGCTTCATCAGCTCCATCCTCCTTACTGAGCATCTGCTTTTGATTCATAGGATTGTTCATTATTTTGCATTCATCTAGTTGAAATTTTTTAGGATTTCCTTTGCATATTTTTGTTGACAAATAAAATCTCATTTTTATTCTGAAGGATTTCCATGCCAAGAAAATAGGTCATAAGACCAAGATTAGTCATTTCAAAGACATCCTTCTTTGGCTGCTTGAATTTATTAATTAGTGCTAGATTGCATTCTGTCACCAAAAGATCATCAACATACAAAGAAATGATTAAAATATCAGCATCAACACGCTTGCAATTGAGTGTAGCTTCAGATTGGCTCTTCTGAAAGCCCAAGATTAACAAATGATCATTGATTCTACTCTAGGGCCTTGTTTTAAGCAGGACAGAGCATTTTCAGCAAATATACTTTTCTTGCCCTTTGATCATAAAACCTCTGGTTGCTCAACTTGAATCTCCTCCTGCAAAAAACTATTGAGAAAGGTTGACTTGACATTAACACTTGTCACCCGTTTTGTGCAACAATGACAAGTAGCAACCTTACTCTGTCAAGCCTTGGTGCTGGAGCAAAGGTATCTGTATAATCAACTCCAAAAGTTTGAGAATAACCCTTCACATTGAGTTTTGTGCAAAACACCCACTTCACCCCTTTTGATATTTCTGTCATGAGGTCTTGGAACCAGCTCCGCACCCAAGTTTGAATTTTCTGAATCATGGACATCTCTTTCATTACGGCTATGGCCAATAAATATTTCAGGTTCAGCTCTTTTGTCAAGTTTACGTGTGAGTAGCACAAACAACCAAATATTTTTAAAAAATTTAGGGCAGGTTTAAAACCAAACCAGGCTTGAAAAGGAGTTTGATTTTTAATTGGATAGTTTGAATACTTTTAATTGCATTTTTATAATTTTTATACTCATTAACTTCTATGCCAGTATTGGTCAGTATACCACAATAATTAGATAAGTTTTTTATACTTTATCATGATTATAATTACTTGTGGTCATTCTTAAACATGGATTTCTCATGATTAGATTTCAGTGGTAACTTTAGATTAAGTTTATAACATTATATTATAGCCATGTCGTGTCTTCAATTTTTAAAATGCCGATTTCACTTGTCCATAATTTATCATATTCGAATATTGCATCATAATCTGTGCTTCCTAGGTCATAGGATTGCAATCTGCAACGTGATGTTATTGTTGATATATAGCAGCTGAATGAATCTTTATTCTCTACGTGCTTTCAGGGACTACAAACTTGCTTGGTGGCTCTGTTATCATGGTATGTCTTTCATCCTTGTTTCCTTATTGTTTGAATTTGTGGTGCTCATTGGTTAACTTTTTATGAGTTAAATAATGATTAACAAATTTTATTGTTATTATAAATGGCGGGAGGGTAGCAAATTTGGGGATTGAATATTTGACTAAGTGGCCGGTGGCTAGCCTGTCATATATAGCATTTAACTCTGAATTCTATACACCAAATTTGGCAACTGACTGGTATAATTATAATTGCTGAAAAATAAATTTTTTACATAACTTCAGCATGGTCAAGGTTTTTCTCCTTACAGCTTTCCAAGAAACAATATTCATACTGTTTAGTAGATTGTTCATTCTACAAGATTCCCTTGTAATTATATTAATTTGACATCACATTGTGTACAGTTTCAGATGGTTCCAACATGCTGCACAAACATTTGTGAAAGTACCCTTCTTTGGTGCTGTATCATATCTGACAATTGCTGTTACTCCCTTCTGCATAGTGTTTGCTGTGCTTTGGGGTGTTTATCGCCATGTATCATTTGCTTGGGTTGGTCAAGATATTCTTGTAAGAATAGTTATGCTACCTTTAATGTGTTCTTTTTGGTGGAATCTTCTTTTGTACTTTTTTCTGCTCATTATTTTTCCTACTTGCAGTTTTGACTAATATAGAAATGTGTGATGTAATCACGAGCTCTGCCCTTGCTGCATAGGGCACGATTTTCTTCCTAGGCATTGTAATGTATCTGATGCTTTCAAACGAGTATGGTCTTATAGTCATTAAAATGCTGACTCGAGCATATTGCTCTGAGTTTGACAAACAAAGATCTGGTTATAAAGTCATAAACCAAAATTCTAGAGGAAAACATATTTCTATTGCTTATCTGAACAGCAATAGTCTTCTCTCACTGGGTGAGAAACTGAGGTCGGCTCTGTGGATCATACAACACCATTGGACTTAAGTTATAAATCAGTAAAGTTCTCAGGAACACTGAAAAATAATATTAAAAATGATCAGATTCCTAACCTTTGCTTTCTATGCAAGAAACTAGGATTTCAATTGATAGTGCCAAATGATTGTAGATTGTTCTTGGTCAATTGTTATTGTTACAATGTTTTCTTTTTCAGGTAGGATACATGCTATTTCAATTGCTCTCTTATCACTAAAAATACTTGCTCCAGTTGAACTTTTTCGATTTATGTTTATAATAATCTGGACTTAGTTTTCTTAGTCGCTAGCTTGCAAACTTTTATTAAATTATTGACCTTTTTTTTCAATCGTTTACTCTTTAGGGTATCACATTGATAATTACAGTTCTTCAGATTGTGCGGATACCTAATCTCAAGGTGATTATCCATACTTCAGCTTGTCTCTTGCACCATTGCCTACTTGGGTTGTATTTTGAAAGTCTTGAAAATTAAGCTTAGGATGTATAAAGGGGTCTCCATTTCAGTTAAACAATTAAATATGGATCTGCCGTGTATTACTGCTCTATTTAATTAACAAGATGACACTAATTTATTCATTTTTCTTTGTAAGGTTGGAACTGTTCTTCTCAGTTGTGCCTTCCTTTATGACATATTCTGGGTGTTTGTCTCTAAATGGTGGTTCCATGAGAGTGTGATGATAGTGGTGAGTGTTTTCATGGAAGATCTCCCTTGGACCTTCTTCACAGAGATTTTTATTTATCTCATTCAACATGATGCTTTTCTTCTCATTAAATTAATGAAACGTTTTCTCTTCTTTGCAGGTAGCTCGAGGTGATAAGAGTGGAGAAGATGGTATCCCCATGCTGCTCAAGATACCACGTTTGTTTGATCCTTGGGGTGGCTACAGCATCATTGGTTTTGGGGACATCATCTTACCAGGGCTTCTAGTTGCATTTTCACTAAGGTTGAATACTCATTCATTAAACAATTATGTTCACCTTCTTCCTTATACCATCATTTTGGAAGGAGGAAGAGAATGCTCTGTGGCTATTTCATGAACCTAATTTTTCTAATGATTGAGTATACAGGTATGATTGGTTAGCAAAGAAGAACCTTCGAGATGGATACTTCTTGTGGGCAATGACTGCTTATGGTTTAGGTATGCCATGTTTGATCTGGGGGTACTTTTTCATTAGATAGAATGTCTTAGAAGGGTAATTTTCTGATGTATCTGAACCTACTTGGACTGAAAATATGCAGGTGACACTGTGTTTGGTCTTTAAATTATGTTCTTTGAATTTTGATCTGCAGGTCTCCTCATTACATACATGGCTTTGAACTTGATGGATGGACATGGTCAACCAGCTTTGCTTTATATAGTCCCGTTTACACTTGGTTAGTAAAATTATTAGACAAACTCAATTGACATTGAATTAAAAACAGATTTTGTGCAAACAGAAATACTCGGACCTATTCCATTGGCTGTTGAAATGCTGAAGTTATGCAAAACTTTATCCATGTTTTTTTGGTATAGACATACTTTATTTTTTAATAGAGCTTTATCCATGAACACTAACACCAGTTTCTGAAACCTTTTCTTTATTTGCAGGAACCTTTTTGTCACTAGGAAAGAAGAGAGGTGAACTAAAGGTTTTATGGACAAGAGGGGAACCAAAAATACCTTGCCCTCATATCCAAGAGGATCAATCAACAAACCAGTAATCCCCAGCACAATTAGCATCCTAGGTGTTAGTTTACAGAAGACTTATAGCAAATCTTAGAAGACTGTAACATCTGTAACTTTGTCATAACCAAATTTCAGCCAAATGATATTATAGCATGTACTTAAAATCAGCACCCGAGACTGGAGATACCCCCCCACAACTGTTAGATGTTGGAGGACCCCTTGCAAAACTATTTTACTGTAAGAATAGATCTTTTTTCTGAAATAGAAGATGGACTGGAATGAGGAGGTTCAAGAGATTTGTTTCCTGATTCTGGCTCTGCCTTAGGGACATGTTTTTTTTAGACCTTTTATATTTATGCTTCCACGAGGATCTGGCTAAATTATGTATTTTAGTGGCAAGCCAAATGACAGGCATGGACAGCTTTCAATCAATGGAGAGAAGGTTGGGAGATGATGATGATTTGGAACTTATGAACTGTGAAGAATACGAATGAATATCTGTTATTTCATTTATGAAATTAAATAATGTACCAAATATGCTTGCAGTACTGAATCTGTCTCAGTTTTCACCAGCAACTTTAATTCCAACTGGATAGCAACAACACACAAAAGCACCTCCAAATGATCTCTATCAATCTCAAAGGATCGGGAAGATTACTTAGGCAAGGGAAATTAGAGGAAATGAGAAGGTCGTATATGCATCAGGATTAGCTCGGCAGTCTAAAGACACGATTCTTCATTTCTCCTGTTCAATCCATTATCACTGTAAAATTTCTATACTGACACTCAATCAATGCATTGATAAATCACCTGAAGAGGATTATGATAACATGTTCAAAAGGACAACTATTTAATGGTTTGTTAATGCAAGATCAAGTAACAGTATAACACTTCTGTTTCGTATAAAATTACAAAAATCTTACAAAGGAGCTTTTAATCACAACTTGAAAAAAGAAACCAACGAAAACCAAATGAACACGACTTATGTCATCCACACAACCTCAACCTTTTTTTATTTCTTTCCTATGAGTTTACAAGAGAAAGCCCCCAGCAGCAAATAGCACCAGAGCTGAACACCAATAATGAACAACAAAGAATCAATTTAAACAGTAAAATGAAAATAACTGACATGCAACAATTTTCTAGCATATGTCAGCATCTCTCAAAATTGTTAAAGCCATTAGTCATCTGGGTAGGCTTGCAATCTTTTACACACTCATTTCCAGTCCATCCAAGTCGCAATCCTGTACATGAAATGTTTTTATTTAGTTGCATTTCACAGTGAAAGTGAGTGAAATGAATGGAAAATTGCCATTTTGAACAGGCTGCCAAAAATACCGAAGTCAAGAATGTGCTTTATTACTATATCGCATACCAAATAAATCGAACACTACTCCAGAAGATAACAACAGACTGAAAGATTACCAATTAATCTTGCCAAGTTCAGTTGTAAGGTTAGAAGTTTCTTTGGCAATGATAGGGCACCATGGTTCTACAAGTTGATAGGACATGGTAAGATGTAATATTTACTTTGCATAACAGGCATTCTAACAGATAACTTGTATAAACTAAGTAACAAAAAGAAACAAATTTGTATAAACAATAAAAGGAGCACACCAAATACATGTCATCAACTTTAGCTGACAAACTGTAGAAGCTAATTTTAAAAAAGAAGATAATGAATGCAGGAAAATTATTATACAAATAAGTTTTTTCAGTAAGAAACATTTTTAGAATTTTTTTAACTTCAGTTAGCAAGCATAGAATGAAAGGACAAGTATAATAATCACTCAAAAACAGTGAAAAAACGTACAAGCATTTCGCCGTAGAAAACTATTTCCATTGGGACTAAAAAGCATTGTCTTCCTTTCATGTCCAGATGATAAAAGTTCTTGCATCCTCTCCGGCCAGTCAGAGTTCAATCGGCGGGCAAAATCTTCGACTTCCCTGTGTTCAAATGGTCACCAAGCACACATAAGGTTTGCATTACACTCTCCTAAAAGCACATTTATATAACATCACCATAAAAAACCCTTTACATCAAAATGTTACCTTCTACACCTAAAATGATGAAAAGAAAAGACAGTTAATGCAAGGGTAGCTATTGGACCCTGCACATGTAAACACTAATTTTGTTTAAGAGCAGGGAGATTCGTACAGCTGTAACTAGGAATGTTAATTATAGTTAGTGAAGGTAGTTATCCAATTGTAACTAATTCAAGATGCTGTCATCATCATCATCATATATATATATATACATATATATATAATTAATATCTGAAACTGAATTCACTTCAGCAGTGATCAGCACATTTTGAAATAAAACTTCACACTATTCTCTGAAAATTCTTCTCTTCAGTTTCTGTTGATTACAGTTTCAAAAACTATTTCTATTCCTGTTGTAAAGAATAATGCTGACTATGCTATAACCAGCCATTCTCTTTTTACGTGGCATGGCATCTAAAACTAGGGTGTCCCAATGGAATATTCCACTCATCTATGAGGACTGTACAACCACAATGAAATATTCCACTCATCTATGAGAACTGTACAACCACAATGGAATATTCCACTCATCTATAAAAGCACTCTCAAATTTTGTTCAGCCTGCTATGTTGAAAAAACACATCGACTACCTTCTTTCTACAACTTAAAATTCACCACTAGAATTAGTATATAGTGATTTGTAGAACCTGCTCCTCTAACATCCTCCAATTTTCTGTACTTCATTACTTTTATTGATGCTTATTCTAAATTGACTTGGACATGCCCACTCGAAAACAAGTCAGAAACCTTCATCACTTTTCAACAATTTAATTTCATAGCTGAAACATTGTTTAAAAGCAAACTAAACCTCTTCAAATTAATTGGGGAGAGGAGTTTCGCCCACTCACCACCAAGCTTTTGAATGACTCGGGCATTATACATAGGCTCATCTTCCCTCAAACAAAATACCAAAATGGTGTAGTAGAAAGAAAACAAAGAACACAGTCAAATTGGGTCTATCCCTACACAGTCATGCCTCTATGCCCTTAAAACTACAGGATCATGCATTTATTGTCTCATTCTTCCTCAACAAACTTCATCACTCCATCAGTTTACTTTGCAGTTCCTTACACACAATTGTTCAACCAAATGCCGAATACTCATTCCAAGAGTCTTTCAGTGTGCTTGTTCCCCTATTCTCAGACCTTATAATACTCAATTTCAATTTTAAGTCCCATGAGTGTATCTTTTCAGGGTACTGCAACTCTTACAAGGGCAACAAATGCTATCTCCTGCTGGTACATTGTTCATTTCAAAAGAAATTCAATTAAATTAAATTTCCCCACAAAGAATTCCGGTCACCTGATCCTCAACCTATTCCAGCTACAATTCCATTGGTGTACTAGTTTTTGTTTCAATTGCTGACAACTTTATACACCATTAAATACATTTAATCTAGGTAGTTATGCAGTTGTTACCAACCTTGGGTGCTAGCATCAGTATATATATATATATTGCTGATATCTGAAACTGAAATTCATTATAACAATAATCAACATATTTAGAAATAAAACATTGCACTCGTCTCTGAAATTCTCCCTCTTCTAATAATTAAAAAGTGTCAAACACTGCACTAAGTGTTGGCTCGTAAGAGTAAGATATTCAGAAGCTACAGGCTTGATTCCTTGTAAACCAATAAGAAAAGTTGTAATAAACTTAAGAAATAGTAGAAGCAGAGCTAAAGTGGCAATTCAATTACCATCATAATATTGCTAAAGACTTGCTGAGAAAATAGGGAAGTATTAGTTGCCCTCCTAAGCAAGTAATTCTTAAATACTTATACCATTATATATGTTTACCAGTATTAATAATTAAAATGAACCAGGAAGTCATTAAATATTAGATTAAATTTTTTCTTGAATACAGGCACATGCACACTATCCAAACTAATTGCATTACCCATCTAATAGTTTTACAATATTCATGGTCAAGAAAAATTAATGGTTAGTTGATATAGGATACAAAATATTACTAAATTGATCATTCTCATCCAGAAAACAACAAAGATAAAAAATACAAAAACTTGTAAAGTCCAACAAATTGGCATTGCCATATCTTCCTCTGATAAACACAAACACTTCATGCCATATTCAACACTAGATGACTCAAAAAGTACAATTTGTAGAAGTATAGTGTTCAATCATTCTGATGCCTTGTCCTCTGCATATGCTATACTCCACACACAAAATATTCTGCAATGCTACAGATCACTAATGAGAAGAAAAGCTAGTGATCTGCCACTGCAACTATGCTAAAGATAATGATAGCCACCCACAATAAAAAATAGATTTTAGAAACAACATAGTGCAAACATTATAATTAGTGTGTCCTTGGTTCAAGCCTATTCGGAGAAATAATTGTTCTTTTCTAATCAGAACTTCCTAAGAGAGCTTTAAGAAAATTATTTCTCCCAGAAAGGTATTTCCAAACATGCACTAGGAATGTAGCCCCACCTGTCAATTTTTTCCTTAAGTGCAGGATCAATCCCATCATCTATATCTCCATCGTCAAACTCCTTATGAGCAAAAACATCTTCTGTATGTGAAATTGAAGTCTCCGCAATTATATCAGCTTCAGAATTTGGGTGTCTGATGTTTTGACCATTTACTTCCTATCATGAGATAGAAAAAGGCAGCACTTGTAATTTACATGATACATAATTGATTTTTTTTCATAAAATAAAACAGAACAGAATATTTACAACAACCTTCTTAGTCACTTTAGAAGCTTCCGTCAGAGAAGAGCTCTTCTGATGTTGCTCTTTTTTCCTTCTATTTTTCTTTTTATTCTTAGAAGTTTTAATGCCCTTTGGATCTGTAACGAAATTCTTCATCATTAATTAAGCTTTAAAAGGAATTAAACCAGAAAAAAAAAAGATACAGCTCTCAAAATATTGCCCCCAAAGAATTATGAAACTATTCTAAATAGAACAAGTAAAAGCTGCAAGACATGAGTAACGAAAACTATCAACAACCATGCTATATATAGACATAATGACATAGTAGGTTCAGTGATGCCATACAATTGTCACGTTAGGAAAACGGTCAATTGTATAGTCCTCATTAGTCATTGTCATTAATATCTTCCCTCTTATTGCAATCATACCAATCATTATATCCATCATGCAGGTTTCACAGAAATAATTTCATGTGGCCCAAAAATAATATAAAATAGAAAGACTTCAATTAGGGCTGAACTGGTATATATTTCACCAATGTACAGAAAGAATCAGGAAGTAAACTAAAGAAAAATAGGGATTAAAATGCTTTACCTTCATCATCTCCATTAATAAAAGACAAAAGATCATCAACTGAACGTTTATCTACATGCTCTTCTTCAGCTTCAACACTCTGAAACATCCAAAGGACCAATTCTCATTAAATTCAACAATCTAAAATTTAGGACAGGAAAGAGATACAAGAAAACATTTCTTGGCAGCAAAAGTTCAATTTAATTGGGATGTCGTATTAAGGAATAAGGAATACATTATACAATCTCACATATACTTCATTTAGTACGATAAATAAAGAAACAACACTCGTACCTTCAACCTCTCACGCTCTTTTAGTTCTTTCCTCTTCTTGGCATACAATCTATTCAAAAGCCTGATCCTTGGGTCATCAGTTGTGTTTTTCAAGGGCTCCAACTTCTCTTCCTAGATCAAAAGCATGTGTGAAAAAAGAGAAATAAAGATGAAAGAAGACATAATTGGCATACAGTGTTCTCACAAGCACCAGACACCTCAGTTAGATCATCAGGCAAATGAAATATTTCGCGTATCTCCTCTGGAGATTTTCCTTCAATTATCCGTGCAAGTGCCCGACTTGTAAGATCAACCAATGGCTTCAACTGAAGGCTATCTGCAGCAGATGTCAACTCACATAGCCGCTTCGTGTCCATCCTAACAAATTTCTCATCGTAAGACTTCCTTTCCTGTACAAAGAATAACCCCCAGGTTAGATCATCTTGACATATATTGTTGTTCAGCTCTAAATTATCTTTTTAAAAAGATAATAACAATGTACAAGCATTAAAGAGGTAGGCAGAACAGGTAGTAGAACCTTGTTTGAGCGACCTGGTACTAGATGAAAACGACAATAATCAAAAATTAAGCTCAATATTGCAGGACTGACTCGCTGAGGAAGACATATTGCACAATTCTTGGAAGACCCCATCCCTTTTTGTATTATCTCTTTACAAATCAATGGGCAATACATTGCAATTTCTTGTTCCACTTGTTGGATTGAACCATCTGATGTCTCAAGCCAGATATAAGGCTTCATCATCTGAAATTTTTTATATGAAATTAAGGATCTATCAGGATTTGGGACAGAAAATAAATACACAAGCTTTTTGCTTCTCTGGCAGAACCAAATACTCTAAAGTGGGTGAATAACTCCTTTTGTCAGCTGTATTCTGTTAGTTTGTTATGGCTGATAAATTTAACACACTGAAAAACTAATCTAGTGGAGTACCAGCTCATTAATAATTAATTTTAATGATACTGAGTTCTTTGATAATAATTAACAAATTGATACTTAAACCATACTAGTACTGATTAACATACAGGAAAACTAATCCAGCTAAATTTCTCTAAACCCATCATCCTTTCAAGAGCCAAAACTAAAGATAATTCATATTCTTGTCTAAAATCTCAACCTGTATAACACCACTTAATTATCTACAGTTTCTAAAATCTCAACTCCTCCTGAGGGGAAAAACAATAAACATTGTAAAAGGGTGATATTCACAACAAAATTTCACTTATTCAAATATTTTTAAATTGAGAAATTCAGATACAGTAATGGTTAAAGATCACATATCGACTAGAAATATGACAAAATGATAATTTATAAGTGAGTGCAAACCTCAGATTTCAAGCCAGTTTTGTGAGGTTGAATTAAGTATAAAGTTCACTTTCTGAGATGGTATCAAAGTCTATCCTAACAAGCGTTCTCTACTCCAATGCTTGAGAAGTTCAACTCTCGGAGGGAATGCTTACAAGTAGATTTTGTGAAGTTCAATTAGGTTTAAAGTCTACTTTCTAAGACGGTATTAAAGTTTATCAAAGCCTATCTTATCGAGATTTGTTGGACCCATTGTGACACCTGCAATCAGACCCCGCACAAAAATGTTCAATCTTCAACATGAGAAAGTCTGTTAAAGATTCTACATCAATTAGATATATGATCAAATTATAATATATAAGTGGGTGCAAACTCACTTTTCAACCCATTTTTATGAGTTTGAATTAACTTTAAATTCAACTTTCTAAGAGTAACAAAGATTAATACTAATCAAGTTCTTAAACATATACAACAAAATGTGCTCTTTACCCTTTACAAATAAAGAATAAAAGAACAAATTAAGCAGGCATGGCTACTAAATAAAAATGAGACGAACAAGATAAAAAGCCCAAAGTGATACAACTTTAAGTAAAACTTTAACCTCTGAACTATATGGATAGATTAAGAAGAAAAAAAAACTCAGTAAAAAAAGTAGCATACCTCCGGTTTAATAACTGCCATGTCAATTTCTGACATATTAAACCAATTTGAAAAGTAAAATCTATTGATGAAAGTTTCTGTGATGCAAGCAATATTAGCCGGGGTACAGATTTAAACTTCAAATTCAGACAGCCAGATAATGCATCCAGTTGTAATAGCAATTCTGCAATCAGGATTAAGAAGCTCCAGCAGCATCTCTCAAATGCATGGTCCGTAAAAATATTTGCAAAACAGATGTAAACTTGCAAAAGAGAAGAATGGAGAATAATTTAGCACCTTGCAAGTTTAGAGCGACAACTGTAAAAAAACAGAACAAGAAGTCACTATGAGCAGAAAATGCCATTATAGAAATGAATAGTAAGTAAACATATACTACTTACAAATTAAGGATGATAACATAAACATGTTGACCGTAACAAAGTGCCAAAAATGGTAAATTCTCTAAAGTAATTCACACACATACGTAGATGCAGAGCGAAGGATGCCTTTATTGCTATTCAAATCTATATCTACATAGAGAGTTTGAACCCATAGTTTTTGCTTCACCAATAGGTGCATGCAAATACTTATAATGATTTAACAAACAACAGCCCTATTTTCATTTAGGTTTTTTTGAACAAGTGATCAACCGTTGCATTATAAGCTATGTGCTATTTGTGTCTAAGATATCATTGTAAATTTCTTAGTTTTATAACAAAAAATAGTTATTAGTACTTTTTACATATCAAACAACAAACACCTAATGCACCCTCTTACACCAATTCTTAAAAAGGAAACTTCGGATGCAAGAATTGCAGAATAGCCTAGCAAGCTACCCTTAAATTCATCTAATCAATACTTTGCTCTTGTTTAAAAATTCTACAAAAACTTACAGTCACAAGTTAGAAGTTTCTTTTACCGTCTTGAAAAAACTTAAACCATATAAAAACTCACAAGGACCAATCTTTCATTATCACCCAGCATCCTCCAATTATATCACATTAATTCTCATATAAAAACAGGCACTCAAGTAGTAAACCAAAAGCACTTCCCCATCACATCAAGAATTCCCATTCCCATAACACTACAACTACAATCACCCGTCTCCAGTACAAGTCATTGCAGACTAAAAAAGACAACCTAAACTTTATCATTTCCATTGCAAAACAAAATCACTAACACTATCCTTGGTCACAACATCATTCCCCGGTAGCAAAAATAAATAAATAACCCAACAGCAACAGCAAAAACAGCAACATATAAAGGTTACGTGGGGTCACACAAAAAAAACACATTTTGAAGATGACCCGCGATTATTTACCACGTGCTAATGTCGGAAAGGCACTAAGATGTGGCAAAGATAAAATGGGAAACGTTTTCTTGCATTCAAATAGAGCTAGGCAATCCATGTGTTAGAGAGAGAGAGAGAGAGAGAGAGAGAGAGAGAGAGAGAGCAAGAGCGAGAGAGGAAGAAGAAGATGAAGAGGTGGAGGAAGAGGAAGAGGAAGAGGGGATTGAGTACCTGAGAAGAGAAAGAAGAAAGGGGTTTGCTTTGAAATGGAGGGAATTGGCGGTTGTCGGCGATGGACAGAAATGGATAGATAGAATGGAAGAGAGAGAAACAAGAGAGAGAAAGAGATTTTGATTTAGATGAATAAAAATATGAAAGAAAATTGGAAAAGAAGAGTTTTTTTTTTTAATTCTTATTGTTGAGATACAAAATTTGCAGAATGAGGAGGAGTTGTACACGACGCCGTATAGAGCTGAGAGCCTTTTTGTCTCCTTTTGAAATGGGTTGTGATGGGCCTTGTATTATTCAACCACAAAAGTTTGCTTCCTTCACCCCTCAATTTGAACCTGCACCCCCACAGCTTTTCAAAAGATAATTTTATACTTTTTTTAAGTCATTTTTGTTCTGGAAAATTTTATGAAATAATTTTTTTGAAATTTATGAAATACATTTTAGAAAATATTTTTTAAATAAACTTTCCAGAATGCAATAGGGGTGCAAGAAGTAATTCCCTTTAACCTCACAGAGTTGGGCTGACCAATGAGATCTGGTTTTGTGATTCATTGAAACTGAGGATGTTTCTTTTTCCTGCACCCCTACATTTTTCTTCCAGAACCCTTACATTTTTTTAAAAAACCAACATTAACCTTCCTATTTTTATTTGAAAATTCATCATTTTGGGGTTTATAGGTTTCCAGAATGTAGGTTATGTGAAATCTATGGATTGATGAATCCATAATATATTTTTTTTACTTATGAATTGGTGGATTTGGAATGTTTTTTTGACTCATGGATTGGTGGATCGAAATGTATTTTTTGACTTAAAGATTGGTGAATCCACAATGTATTTTTTGACTTATAAATTGGTGGATGTGGAATATATTTTTTGACTTTTGATATTTAGTTGTGATTTTCAATAATTTTTTGGAATTTCATGCAAGATTTAAATTTATAGAAGTTAAGTAATAGATAAGTTAAATAACATATAAATGAAATACTCATAAATTTATAATTTTTTAAGTTTTTAATTGAAAATGGTGTTTTGACTTAAAACTTCAAAGCTAATTTATAACTCCAATCAAACTCATGTTAACCCTAGTAACAAAATTTGAAGACGTATTTGTTTATAAATTCAGTTTATAATCTTCACTAGGTTTATTAGAATTCAAAATCAAATTTAATAATTTATCAGAAATTGAAAATAATAATTCTTTAAAAATAGTAATTTATGAAAATCGTTGCACTCAAACTTTTATGTATTTAATTACGAGATAGGATCCATTGATACCAAATGTTAAGCTTATATTAATAATTTTCCATGTGATAGGAATTTAACAACTCTAACTATTGAATTATTTGATATTAAATTTTACATAATTTAGACATTCGTTAATGTGTTACCTAACAACATGATTTACTTACAGTTTAATAGAATATTACAATAAAATAGTGTTTAAATATTAATTAGGTTTTTATTTGCATTAAATTTTATAATTTTAGTATATTGTATTTAAACTTTAAAAACTTTGTTGGAGCTTCTTACTCCTAAAATTCAATTCTCAAGTTGCAACTACCAAATATTAGAAGGGCATTTAAAAATTAATTAAATAAATAACAGTTTATATTCAAATAAAATATTTTAATTAAAAATAATGAAAATTCACTTATTACACACTTAAATAATTAACATGTCATTTATTCATATACTTATTTTTATTACCTATATCTATTATACAAAAGAACATTTGAATTAACACGTTATTGATGTTTTTTACCTGACAATATTTATTTCAATATTTAGCAACACAATCAATAAATATGATTAAAATATAAACAAAATTAAAATTATTGTATCAAAACTGTATTTTTTGCAATTGTAATTAATTTTTAATGAACTCCATTCTTCGAGAAACACATGTTCCCATATAAAACCACAAAACACTTTAACGTTGGTCAAGCCTCCACGTGTCCAACCAAATATTCCACGTATGAAAATAACATCACCTCAGAAAATAACATCACTTGGTATTTTTGAAATACTGAAAACAAAAAATTGAAGAAAATCATTAAAAAATAATAATAATAAATATTATCCTGCACTTTTCCGACAGGGACTTAACTTAAGTTTCAATTTTTTATATTCCCATATTAACCCTCAGTTCACTTCCTATTATCATCTCACCAATACCAAAAGCACACCGATCCAAAGGGGTATATCAATAATTTCATGTTTCTGTACAGTTGACCCATTGTTTGCAAGGATGACGTGCCACGTGCCACACTCTCCACCCTCTTTTTTATTGCTAAAAAAGTAACTGGAATTTAATATTCTATTTTTAAGAAAAAGATATCCCAAAAAATTATCTAATCATTATGGAAAATTGTTATTATGATTAATGAACAAAGGGATGAGATTTTTTTTTATTTTTTTTGTAGTTTTTAATGGTTTTTCAAAACAGGTTCTATCATTTGGTTTGCTTATCCAATAGCTTAGCATAGCATAGAGGGAGAGATTTGCATTATCCATGGATGACATCACATCATTTTGCTGAATTTGAATTATGTTTTTGTGCTGTGACATGGTGTGAGATCCTTCTTCTCATCTTTCACTTCTCACTTTCATAGCTCCTCACTTGCATTACCAATGGCTCTGGGTGGTTTGCTTTCCAACAGAAACTTCACTTCTTTCACTGCACCAGGTTTTTCTTCCTCAACCATCATTCTTTTCACTCTACTAATTTTATCTTTTTCTTATACTATTTTACTCAGTTATTCTTAATCTTATGGATTAAATTGTCACTTTGTTCTTTTTTGCTTTCTAGCTTACTATTGCTAGAGATTTCTTTGCCTTTACTTTCTCATTATTGTAGATGTTTATCCATAGAGGTGTAGATAGTAAAGCCAAACGTTGGAGTTAGATATTGAAGATTTTTTTGTTCAAAACACATTTTCCCACAATCTTTTTATAGCAGGAAGGAGGGGGAACTTATGGAATGATGATGACCCTTTTCATGGTCTGTGCCAACAATTGCCTAGAGTGGCTTTTGGTAAAATTCTAGCTGTTTCTTGAAAACTTGCTTTAGAGATGAAACTTTTGAGTATTCAGAGATATTTTTTCTCAATGATTTAACTTGGTAGCAAGTAACATCCTCTGATGCACGTTTCACTGATTTGGCTCTCCACAATCCAACTAGTTCTCCAAGGGAAAAAACATTTGACATTCCACTTTCTGAAACCAAGCTTTTTTTTTATGTTGTTTGAGGCACAATAGTTACCAGAATTTATACATACATATCCTTATGGGGATGTAGTTGATCTGATAAAGTTATGGATGGAGAAAAGCATGGATAACTTTTTCGGTAGTTTATTTTGATGACAGAGTTATATATTGTTCAGCAATGCATGGAAATTATGTTAAGTTTGAGATTGTGTATCAATTAGGTTTGATTTTGATTCTCTTGAAACCCTCAAAGCTTGCTTTATGTAGATCACTACAGTAGCCTATGAACAAAAATTTTAGCAACTGTTTGATATGGACAGGAAATGTATATCAATTGGGAAAGGATCTATCACCTCATAGAGGGGACATTTCTTGTGCATTTGTTGCACGTTATGGTGGTCAGGTTGCAAAGGATCCTTTCTCAAGAGGCTGGCATGGGATGCGTTTTCATGCTAGAGAACCTTTAAATGAGAAAGTTTCAAAAGCAATACCAACATTTCAAGATGAAGTGCATCGTTGTTCTTCAATATCCCAGAAATCTATTCACTGCATGAACATGAAACTCAACGCCAGAAGATTTCAATGCTATCTCTCTTCAGATCCCTATAGTTGTAGCCTTATTCAACAAAGAGCAGTATATGGACTAGGATTAAGCAAAGTTGGTAAGGCTAATCCGGCTTGTGTTCATTACAAGTCAGAATCGGAGGTGGATCCCCTTGCATCAACTGAAGGGACAGGTGAAGCCATTCTCTTGGAAGGGAATGCTCCACAAGTATCTTCTTGGTGGCAGAAGTTTCCTAAGCGTTGGGTTATTGTATTGCTATGTTTTGCAGCATTTCTGCTGTGCAACATGGACCGTGTGAGTGTTTTCATTTGGTATTCAGACAATTTAAATTACAATATATTAATGTTTACCATGTCTCATATTCCCAATATATTCATTCCTTCATATTTCACTGGGTTGGCATTGCAGAGTCTCTACTGTCTCCAATATTGTACTACTTTTTATGCAGAAGCTGTTATTATGGTTTTTCTTTAACTAACAAGACAATGTGATGTTATGAGAAAGATAAAAAGAAAATTTAATAGATCCTGAATAAATAATGGTAGTCCCTACTATAATTTTTGGTCTCAACTCAATCTCTGTAATATCACATTGTGATGTTAGTAACATGAATGGGTCCAAATCTTTTCAATTATATCAATCATTTGATATGTAGTTGTGTTTTTAAATTTCCCTATTCTTGATAGTTGTGTTTTTAATATGAACTACTGATGCTTCTTCTCCATTATAATATACAGGTGAATATGAGCATAGCAATACTTCCAATGTCACAAGAATTTAAGTGGAACAGTGCAACAGTTGGCCTAATTCAGTCATCTTTTTTCTGGGGCTATCTTCTTACTCAGGTGTGACTGCTATATCAGCTATCCTGAACATATTAATAACAATGAAACAAAGGATGAGGGTATGTAAAGCAAGAGAAATAGGGTTTTTGATATTAGCCTAATAGAGAGTGTAAAAATACAAGGCATAATAAAGATATAAATATATAAACATGACAAGAGCATAAAGACTAAAACTATCCTTAACTAATATATATAATATTATCTAACACATATTACTTTAAACGACAAATTGATACCATATATTTATCTTCTAGCAGGCAATAGAGTACATGGCCTAGAAACACATATTACTTTATGTTTTTTTAAGAGAACATGGCCTAGAAACTCAAATCTTTAACTGTCTTGTCATAGTTGCATACTGACATTTATGCAATGTTGTTTTGTTTTTCTGGTTTAGGTCCTCGGTGGCATATGGGCAGACAAACTTGGTGGGAAGCTAGTGCTAGGTTTTGGAGTTGTCTGGTGGTCAATGGCAACAATTTTAACACCTATTGCTGCAAGATTTGGGCTCCCTTGTTTGCTTATTATGCGTGCATTTATGGGGATCGGTGAGGTTGGTCTATCATATATCTATTATACTACATGGTTTCATCAACTTGGTTAAGGAAACATGTTCTTATGGTCACTTATCCAGCCATCTATTCTTATGCATAACCAACTATCAGCTTTAAAAAAGGATACATGAAAAGAAAATTACAAAACTGGAGTTAAATTGAGTTTTTCTCCCTTTTTCAAATATCTTTGTAAAGACAAAATATGAGTTTTGTCACTAAATTAGGAAGGTTGAAATTCTATTCTAGTGCTAAATTCAGATTATGATAGGATATAAAATCCGTATAGTTGAAGGGAAAATAGGTCGGGATCAGATCAATTCCTGATATTTTAGAAATAGGCTGTTTTTATTCCTTTCCTATTTATATGCTGTAAACCATTAACGTGAGAATCAGAACATAGTTATATTCCCTTCCTAATTACTAGTTTCAAAAGCACTGAACCGGTAAGCGGAGTTCTGAATCATCTTAATAACCTTCTAAGACTCTTAGGATATATGCTTCATCTTGGTAAAAATGCTAGGATAGGATGTACAAATGTTAAACTTGATCTATCATACACTTTATAGCTATACTTGAGGATTTCACACACGTGATAAACATATCAGCTTTTTGTAAAATCTCATCTGAATCTTAATGCTTTGGTGGTCATCATAATTTGGAGTGTCAACTGTTTAGGCTCTCACAAGCTTTATTATGAACTTTGGCTCGATAAGATTGCTTGCAACTTTCTATCGTGTAAGCATGAAGAAAAAGTTAGAAAACTAGCCTCAAAGCATGGACTTTATTCTCCTTTAAAACAGACAGGGAAAGTGATGCACAAATGCAACCAAGATAGACAAACATACCTTCATAGTTTATGACCTCTACCCTCCAAAACTAAGCTATCCATGTGTAAATAATACAAACAAAAGGATGATATTTTACCATATGAATGATCTCATGTTGAAAGTCTAAGCATATAGGCAAGAATCTTAGTCTTAAGATTTAGAACCTCACCATGCTAATTCTTTGTTTTCAGGGTGTTGCCATGCCTGCTATGAATAATATGCTTTCCAAGTGGATTCCAGTTTCAGAGAGAAGCAGATCACTTGCCCTAGTATATAGTGGCATGTACCTTGGTTCGGTGGTTGGCTTGGCATTCTCACCGTTGCTAATCCAAAAATTTGGGTGGCCATCAGTTTTTTACTCTTTTGGATCCCTTGGAAGTCTTTGGTTTGCCTTGTGGTTAAAAAAGGTAAGTAAGTTTCACTTAATTTTCTCAATGTATCTTTTCCTAATGGAAAAAATGTTTGAGAGGAGGAAAAAAGAACCTTCCCCCTGACAATCCATAATTAAGGGGACGGTCTAAAAAGTGTTTCATAGTGTATGACTTCAATTTCATCAGTATGCAAGTTTATTTTCAAGAATATTGATCCATTGACTGGATATAAGAGCAGACCAACTTTCTTGCACAATAAGGTCTCTGAAATTCTATTTAGATGGAAACACATTATCATTGCACAGAAAATTCTAAATGGCAGGGGTACTCCTTAGTTTCCTGCTTAGCCTGTTGACTCATTTCCTTTCATCTCTGTTGGGCTCTACCAGGCATATAGCTCCCCAAAAGATGACCCAGATCTTGGGGTAGAGGAGAAAAGGTTCATACTAGAAGGCAATGTATCAAATGCACCTGTTTCTTCCATTCCTTGGAAATTAATTTTATCAAAAGCACCTGTTTGGGCTCTTATAATCTCCCACTTCTGTCACAATTGGGGGACTTTTATTCTTTTGACCTGGATGCCTACTTATTATAATCAGGTACTAACTTTTTATTAAATTTAACCACTTCCTTTAGTTGTATGTATCTGTACAGTGAACTCATTACTTAGTACATCACATTATATTTCTGCTTTTAGGCCACTGAATGAATAGACTAATCATTTTCTCAGGTTCTGAAGTTCAACCTCACTGAATCTGGGCTCTTATGTGTTCTTCCATGGTTAACCATGGCTGCTTCTGCAAATATTGGTGGGTGGATTGCTGACACACTTGTGAGAAAAGGCCTCTCCATAACAACTGTTCGAAAGGCAAGAAAACCATTGCTCTTGTAGCAGAATTTTGTCATGCATGGCCAACTGCTATCTATATACATGATGTTCTCAATGGAATATCTTTTTTCTTAAATAATAGTACTAGGCATCCATTCATTTCGGTGCTAAATAGAAGGAAATATTTTGCATTGATTTCACTCTTCAAAATGATTCTGCTTTTAATGCTTTTGAGTTTGCAGATCATGCAATCAATAGGGTTTCTGGGTCCTGCCTTTTTTCTTTCTCAGCTGAGCCATGTCAAAACACCTGCCATGGCTGTACTGTGCATGGTGTGTTGTCAGGTATGAGATTCCTCTATTTTTTGAAGCATTAGAACCTCTACAACATGTTTCCATATGTTCTAAATATATGCAGAATCACCTTAATTTAGCCATAATGTTATTTTCTTGACAGGGATCTGATGCATTCTCACAATCTGGTCTATATTCCAATCACCAAGACATTGGACCCCGCTATGCTGTGAGTATTTGCTTTCCTAATATCTGTGGCCTCAACCGATAAACTGGAAATTTTGAGCTTAATAGTGTTAAATACTATTAGTAAAACGAATATGGCATATCACCAACACAATTTTACCAAAAGATTAAAGACTACAATACACTTCACTTCAACTATTCTTCTTGATACTCATACATCAAAATATGCCTCTATCATATTATTCACGAGATTCAATTTCAGGGTGTATTGCTTGGCCTATCAAATACGGCAGGAGTGCTTGCTGGTGTCTTTGGTACAGCTGCAACTGGTTTAATACTCCAGCGAGGTCTAAGAGTTCCCTCTTTATTTTGAAGTTTACTTTTTTTTTTGCAACTTTTTTCTTGGTTTTCAATCATGTGATCTTTTATTGCAGGTTCTTGGAATGATGTTTTTAAGGTTGCTGTCGTTTTGTACATAATAGGCACATTGGTGTGGAATATCTTTTCTACTGGGGAGAAAGTTATTGACTGAAGTTACATGTCAAGGAAAGTGTAGCCTTTTTAGCCATGGAAATATGGAAACGGATGGAACACTAATCTGATTACCAAACATGTCTTGGAAGATCAAACCCCCTAAAAAAGTAGAAAAAGAGACACCATGGAAGTTTTCACCATAAACCATGGCCTTTGATATAAAAGTTTCTCCAAGAAATCTTGGATTAATTTTGCTCCTTTTCTGCAACACTCCTCTACAGTGAGTTTGTTTCTAAAATGAGTAAGTAAAGGTGTGTCTACCTCCTTTATATATTAGATACATTTTTACTTGCTTACTTTATAGCCAAACTCAGTAATAAACTCACTTTACTCCATGAATTCAAGTGCTTTCTGTATAGAAAGTCAGTGGGCTGTTTCCTCATGTCAAACCTCATCTAAGCATACACAAGCTCAATATATACATGTTATTTAAGAACACTACCTCATGACACCAACATGTAAATTAGATTATTCAGCTATTTTATTATATCTCTCTAAGGACATTTGTATCTTTATCTTTTTCATTTTATCAATGTTTTAAAAAATAATTGAACTAATAAAAACATTAATACATGATTTATTGATCTAATTATAATTCAGTTTGTGATGCAATTGGTGATGATTATTGAGAAATGATTTAATGAATCTCTGTTATGATTTTGTAATTTTTAGTAAATTTTCATTAATAACAAAAGTTGCGTTAGAATTAATGTGTTTTAAGTATTAGTGTGTGTATAATTTATAAAATGACAAATTAACAATATGATAAAATAAAATTAACAAATCATATAACATAATATTTATCTATCTACATCACATCCATGAGTTCATTTTACAATAATTTAGACAAACACTGACCTTAAACAATTCAGAAGACAAGAATATAAATAAAATTGTCTACATTATCTAATAGTGATAAAAATGCTCTACTCAGCAGGGAAGTTGTGAATGAAATACCAATTTTTGCGTGTTTGGGTTATTAATAGATCATTTGAGGCAAGATTTTGACTGCTTTTTAAGGCCAATGGTTTTAATTAGTTTAATTTTATCAGTAGAGGGTTTAGTTCATGGTCTAACTGATCTCACTAATTGGTTTCCCAATACTTACTTCAACGCGTCATTTTTCATTGTAATTCATAGAAACAAACACAAGAATTTTTCTGCCATAAATCTTACAATAATAAGGCAACTTTAAAGATGCCAACATTAAAAATTGATTTAAAAAATTAAGGTACATCTACATTGTTTCTTACAAGGTACTAAACTTCAAATAAAAATGTAAATGATACAAATCAACATAAAACCAGCAAAATATGTCACAAAGAATTATCGATCCCCCCATTCAACATCCATGAATTGCTGCCATGGTCACAATTATCCATTCTATCCGTTGGTTTGACTTCAAGCATTCTAAGGAGATTCCATGTTTCATGTTGATGACAGTAGATCACAGTAGAGGTTGTATGCACTTGGCAGATCTGTAAGAGAAGAAAGTTGATATCCCAGCTTTGTGAAACGTTGATGCCAAAGATACTAACTTCTATACAAATACTTTGACAATGGGAACTTAAGGCTCCTTGCAACCTGCTTAAGAAAATTGAAAGCATTACTTCTTGTTTATAGAGTTTATGTGTATATTGAATCTCTTTACATAAACAATACCAAAGAATTTTGAGGGAGAGTTCATAGATGTCACCTTCAAAGCCAGATCTTCTGAAATGGTTGATCGATACCGGGTTGAGCCCTCAATTGGACAGCTTCTACCTTTGAATATAAAATTAGCATTGCATAGACTAGACAACTGCAAAAGAACGTCAGACATCAGTCCACCGTTGCCACCTTCAATAACAAATCCATCATTGTTTGGTTCTTCCTCATCTTCTGAGACTGACACAAGGCACTGAAAGATGGCTAATAACCTCTCCAATGGGAAAGTCCCAGGTCCTTTCATTAGTAGCTCTTCTTCTAAAGTTTCCTTCCGTTCCATCGCTTTCTCAGAAGGCCTACACATGAAAAAACACAACTCAGAAAAAAGCAGTGCTCTATAAAGAAATGAAACAAAAAAGAGAGTAAAGCTATCTTTTAACAACAGGCTACAAAAGAAAAACATCCAATCGGACAATAATTAGAATTTTAATTCCTACAAAGACAAAAATGAAAAGGAAATTAAGTACATGGGAAAAAGATCAGAAAAAGGCTTCATTCACAACGATGAAGAGTGTTAAATCATATTACTTTGTTTTCATAACAAGACATATTTGGTATTAACATTAAATCATCATACTTACTTCCTCTTCCGCTTTCGATTATCAGAACCACCTTTGGAATCAAAAAGTGAAGCATCAAGAGTGGCGGGGTTTCTGGAGGCAAGGAATGCTGAAATCAGAAGATACTTTGCACTAGTAGACATATGAAAATCAAGACTGCCAAGTTCTTCAGATTTCTCCAATCTCCTGGGATTTCCCTTCCTCTTTTCCTCTTTCCGGGTCTCCACTTCAGTAGAAGAAAGGGATGAAACCTTAAATATCTCATTCAAAGAGGGGCCAATATAAGGGCTGATATGAGCAAGCAGCCTTCGCCTCATCTGTTGATCAGGAGCAACTCCCTTTCCCTTATCACTTAAAGGTTCGCAATATTTTTCATATAGTGGCTTTAAGGCAGCAGACAAATCACCAACTTGCTTAGTAATTCCATAAAAAGACTTCAGAACTACACTGCAAGAAAAAGACATAAAATTCTTCACTATATGAGATTACGTAAAGCAGAAAATGGAAAGAGATATAGGGATGGAGTATGTTACTCGAGAAATGAGGAATAAAGCTTCTGGTTCACTTGGTTTCTTAATAATATTTGACGAATATCACCTTCTGCGTAATCAGGAAAGTAAACGGGGATAGGCTCTACATATCCCATGTTAGAGTAAAATGTGTCTGGGGAAGTACTGCTGATAAAAATCAGACCCACCTCATGCATCTTTAGCATATCATAGAGATTAAATAGCAAGGGCAATATAGTAGAACTATTATCCCATTCCCTAACAAGATGAAAATTGTCAAACACCAAGTAGATCATGTTTCCAATTTTCTCTTCTGTCGTCTTATTTGAGACCAACTTCTCTGACTTCTCTTTAAGATTGTTTATAACATTGGTCAATGCTTCCCGAAGAAAGTTGACAAAATCAGACGGTCTGTCACAGCGTTTTGCATTTGCATAACCATTGGCAGCATTTTTTCTATGGAGAAATAACTGATTTAGAATAGATTCAAACAAGATACCCTGGTTATAACATGTCCTACAACTAGAATAAACGAGAGGCCTGTTGAGATGCCTGAACAATTGAAGAATGATACTGGTTTTTCCCGTAGAAGGACCTCCATATACAAACAAAGGAAGCATTGGTGAATTCAAAGGTCCCAAAAGACGCACAATCTCAAGAATCTGGCTTCTTCTACCAGGAAAGTCGGAAATTATGTCATCTAGACTGATCGGATTTCCTCCAACAAAAAGGTCGTTGATTGTTAGAGGATCAAGGTTATGTACTTTTGCTGCAATTACATTATTTGATGTGGATGTTGGAGATGAAGCTGAAGACCTTGTCATTCTTCTTGGGGGTTGTGAGGTTTTCTCTTTATCCATTGTCTCAACCGCTGACGATCCTTAACTTCTGATCAATGATGAAACCATCAATTAGAAATGAATGAAAAGGATACATCAGTAAGTATGAATACCAACAGTTGTTGTAGAACATATTATACCAACAATACAGTGGTAGCCCAAACCCAACCCAATATCATAATGGAAAAGTCCAATCTGGCACAAGTATAAGAAGCACATATTATTATCTATAATAGCACTTATCAGAAAATCACAACCACTTCCTCCCAAAGAAAACAAAACCAACGCAACCTTTGGGTTCTCAATCCACCATTTGATCGGCATCGATTAACATGAGTACATTATCCAATCCAATGAATACTCAAGTAGGCATTAAAAACTTGATCATAATCACACAGATGGACATTCATATACAGCATTGATTAATGTCACAGTAAAAATTGTAGTTAAATGGATGTTTCCTTTCAAGAACAAATCTTAATATTAATGATTTCAGTGATATCTATCTAAAACAAAAACTGAAAATACAGTGTGTAAATGACATTAAGTTTATCCGACAACAACTGGATCACACAATTCTTCACCTAAAGGATTCCCATTTTTTATATAGAAAATAATGAGAAAATTTCCAAATAATAAAATATGTGAAAATCTTAAAGGAACCCTGTCACAGTGTGGGCGAAGAATCTAAAGATAAACACACTCACTCCCAAACATTGTTCGCAAAACAACTCAAACAGATAATAAAAATTCAAATAATTATTATTCTATCGTAATGAAAGCGCTGTCTAACACCACAACCAAGTTTAGACAGAGGAAAACCCAGAAGACAAAGTAGAAACAATGTGGCCTAGAAAATCAATCTCTGACCCGACCGAACTCAAAGCAATTAATGGTAAAGAAGCCAAGTAATAATAATGCATCTTTGTCCAACAAAGTAATTTTCTAACCAAATTTCACATTTGATAAATTGGGCTTCATCCCATTGAAGTGTACTTTCAAGCACAAGAATTGGGTCACTCCAATTCCCAGTTTTTCACACTGAACTTTTCATTGTTGATCACCCCCCTCAACAGCAACAAAAAAGAGTAGAGATTTCACATCCCAATGGAGAAAATAAACAGAACAGAAAATATCCAAATTGAAAAACAATAGCAACACTTGAGAAACATGGACATGCAGTTGAATCTGTAAGTCAGCGTTAGAGGACGAAAATCGTGTAGAACAGGGGAGAGAGAGAAAGAGAGAGAGAGAGAGAGAGAGAAAGAGAGAGAGAGAAGTTACCTTATTGGTGAAATGAATGAAGAGAAGAGAGAAATCAAAGTGTTTTAACTGTGGGTTTGGGTTGCAAACTCAACAGTGATGGCGCCAAAACCAATCGACACGACCCGCGAAAAGTGACCTAAGTTCTCTGTGTCGGCTCCTATTTTCTTTTTCTTTTCCTATATTAAGGTTAGCAATAATATTTTAAGGTTTTAAAGCGAAATAATAGGCAATATATTTTATTATATATATATGTGAGTAGTTCATAATACAACTATATATCATATAAAAAACAAATACATAATTTTTAAATTATATATTTTATTTTATTAAGTATTTTAATATACACATATAATAGATATACGATTTTATTGAAAACTATATATTTTATTATATTAAATAGATGATATAATTAAAATATGCATCACATTTTCTTTAATTTACTTACATTGGATTAAATTATGTTCAAAACATTATCCATTAGATGTCTAACACCTTCTCTTTATATACAAGTACCTTTTATATATTTTGCATCCTAAGTTTAGAATCAAAATTATAACATTCTAAATGTGAATAATATGAACAATATTTTTATTTTAACAACACTCTAAAATTTTGAAATTAAGAATTGAATTATTTTCCATAAATAAATAATATTTTATTAATTATAAAGCAATTATACATTAAAGTATTGTAGAAAGAAAAATGCATTCCAATTAAACTTTATAATAATGCACTTTAGATTAGATATTTTTTCCCTTGCTATTATAACTTTATGCTTTCCTTGCATAATATCATCATAAAGACTAAGTTATTTAACCTGTGTGGTTTATAGATAAAAATACAAAACAAAACAAAAAAACTACTTCACATATGCCACCATACATAATTAGAAATATGAGAATAAAATGAGATGAAAAAAGAGCTAATATGTGTTGGTATTTATTTTCTGGAAAGTATTAGATGTTGATATGATCATTTTGTCATTGTATATATTAATAAATTATATAAGTTTATTTATTAAATTATATAAAAAAATGATTACGAAATTAAGATGTTAATTTAGTTATACATATAATTTACCATCTTAAATATTATACACATTAAATTTGTCCTTTGAAAATAAAAATGTTTAATAAATAAATTTATAATATATAAATAACACCACATGACAAAAAGAAAACCTTACCCCACTAAGTGAGGTGGATTAAGTGGATAACAGTAACAATTAATTAACATGGTTAAAAACTACATTTTCAGAAATAATTTGTCTGATAAGTAATTAGTGTATAAAAATAAATATTTAATGAATATTTTATCTAAATCGGACCATAACTGTTTAATTTATTTTCAAAATACATTAGTTTTTAAAGTTAAACTTATCAAAAGTTCTTGGTGTCATAGAACAAATAAATGATTAGTCTTTTTATATAAACAAAGGAAATGTTATATGTGAGTACTAATAATATTGAAATAATAATGTACATACGAGGTAACATAAATTTATAGTGAGATAGAAAATTTGTAACCAACTAAGCTCGAGTTAGTGGATTATGTAAGTTAATTTCACCTAAACATGTTTTGATTTCTAACTTATTTTATATATTTATTGCATTATTGAAACAAGTTTAATTGGTCTACCTATTTATTGTGGTATAACTAAGAATAATTTATAGTAGGTTAACTCACTTATTTATTGTAGCTTAAAATGTTATATTGAGTTTAATGAGAAAAATCAAAATTCATATAGAAAATGAGTTACAATTTAAGTTCAATAAGTTTAAATTCATTTAAGTCAGAGGTTAAATAAGTTAAATTCATTTTGGATCCATACTAACAAAATCCAATCCAATTAAACTAGTTAATCGAATTTTAATTCATTTTAACATTCCTACCACCAAAGAAAATATTACACACACATTTTATTCTGATACATAATTAGTTGGTTGCATATATTTTTCAATTGTAATAAATGCAAGTCTAAAGGACTATTTTCACATAAGTTAAGTACTCAGACACACTTTAGCTCAACCAAACATAAGTACAAACTCTAAATTATAAATACATTACTCCAACAACGTAAGGGAAAATCGACAAGAGAAGGCCAAGATTCCAACATGTCATCAAAAGTCCAACAAACATGTTGCATAATCATCTAGCAACAAAATAAAAGAACATTAAATAAGTCATTCAAATATGATAATCACAACCATGTTAGGAATAGTGTGTGTTGCAACACTTTCTTTTTTTTGTCACACTTCATTTATGCAACATTTCCTACACACCATAATGTTAACAATAATTCCTCATTTTGACATTGGTAATATTATCCACACGTTTAGTAATTTTATCACATTTTTCAAATATAACTCCTTAGGAAAATTAAATAACACCTTATATGTAATTTCAATTTCTTTCTTGCAAAAGGACATAAGTCATCTCCTTTAAAACCAATATTTTGTTTGTAAATTATCCCAAATGGTAATTCATCATCCACAAAAAATATTAACTTAAGTTGGAACCTTAATCTTTCATAACTTGGTTCACAAATAAATTGAGTCGGTCTTCAATTAATGAAAATATTGTATGTCATGACAAATGCGAAACTATCTTCAATATACTCTTTTCACTTTCACTTGTCTAAAACATTCTTCCCTTATATGGTTTCATCAAACTTTAATGTAAAGTTCTACAACACAAATCACTCTTTATGTCAACCAAACACATATTTTACACATACTATCCCTTTTGACAAAAGTTTAAAAAAACATAAGATATTCATTTTCTAAATCATCATTCTCAACCACGTGTCATTCTAAATTTTGGTATTTTTATGTTTCTCACATTCCACCTTATGTTGTGATCAAATCACCTGGATTAAAAATCCATTCCACACACTTTTGTTAAATACCTCCATCACACCAATGCTTTTTTATTGTTTGTGTATTGAATATACACCTTCAACAAATATATTTTTCCACGTGGTTCATCTTTGTGAAAAAAAAAAATCACCTCTATTTTTTCAACAAAACATAATTAAACATTCTTATATTTTTTTATCTCTAACCTTTAATGCAACTTTAGAAAACATATTCACTTTGTTGCCTTCCTACTCTATTCGCTTTTTCCCTATGGGAAAATTTTTAGAATAGTAGTAAAGGCACAATCTCCTCTTCAATCTATTTTTCCCCAAAACATAATATTCACATAATGTGTATAAAAAAATTCCAACAAACTGAATGAATCATATGTTTATTCATAATCTACTTTAAAAAGAAGATATTTTGTCCTCTTAAATTATTTAATAACCTCTCTAAATCCTAAACCCTAACATTGAACAAGATGCATACTATCAAATATACATACTTTTACTTATCTGTATAAGATTACTTAAAACCTTCTTCAAACCTCCTTCTCAATACCTTAAAGACAATTGTGTATATGCAACATATTAAGGAGATGAGTCTATAATCCCCTAACTCTAATGATTTTCTCTCACAGGTGTTTAGAAGATAAATGAAATATTGATTTTTTTCATGTACCTTTCATTAACATATAACTCCTTATGATATTCTTTTTATCATATCCCAAAAGGTCTCAATAAAATAAAGTTGTCTCAATAAAATAAAGTTATATCCATATGGCCTCAAACTTTTGGTTGCTTTACATTCTCATGTGATTTCTTTCACCCCTCTCTCAAATCTACTTATCAACACAACATTTTCATATCCGTTCCAAATTCTAATCCACATAACCAAAACTTCTTGGTTCCTCTCATGACTTTCAAACCTTTCCATTAACATAACATTTTTTTTTAAAGTCCTTCAAAATTCTACTACATCAAGCTTTCATCTACTCCACCTTTCCTTAACAACTTTTTAAAAAAAATAATTTCAGTTCCTCCTTAACTCTAACTTTCTTTTATCCATTCACCTCTAATACCCATTCTTCTTATGTGTTATTTTCCTCTTTCAATTAACACCGTTATGAAAATATTTGGAATTTTAATCACATTCCTTTAACAATTTTGTTTTAATTTTTTTTGTCTCAAAATCCTCTTATTATAAGTTGTCACCCTCCAAATTCTTCTTTTAGGTTTTTTCTCCAAAATATTTTTTCTTTTTGGGGTTCCCCATCCCCACCTCTCTTTTGTATCTTATTGACTTCCAACTCAACATACTTGTTTCTTCACCATATCCTCAAACTCCTCTTAATTCCACTCTTTTTTTTTTTTCTACTACATAATTGTTTTTCTTAAAGTACACATGTGCTTTATCCTTGGATATTTATTTCCCTCCATGCTTCTTTCACCATATCCTTTAAACCTCTAATCCTCTAACCAAAAATCTAATACTCTTAAAGGTTTTAGTTCCCAATAAATGAGATATTATTTTAGAAGTAATGGGCATTGTGAACAATAGTCTTGGCTTCTCTCTATAACATTTTACACTTTTAATTTTTTCTCGTTCCCCACTTTAGAATGAGATACTCAAATATGATATTTGTATATGATCTAACATTTTACCTAATAAATCCAACAATAATTTATTAGTTAGAGTCTACTATGGTGATGTCTTATATTCAAATTAATAAAATTGATTCTAAGGTGTAATTTTTCATTTCCATACTTTTAATTTAACCATATCACTAATTAATATAGAATTTCTGTCATTATGTAGATATATAATCAAAATGTAACGCACAATACCTTATAAGTCAATTTTGTTGCATCTAATTAATCCAAACTTAAATTATAATAAAATAGGCTAATAGGAAAAGAGAAGAAAAAAACAAGGAGTACACTAATAACTTCAGACACAATTGGTAAAACAGTTCTCAGTTTTAATTTCAATTGTAATATTTATTTACTTCCATTTGTATAGTTGCTCTTTAGTTTTTTTTTTCTTCTCAAGTGTTGCTTCAAATAAAAAGACATTGTAAATACATGTATCTATAAGTTTTTAAAAGTAAGAATAGACTACTTTTCAATTTTTTTACTGAAACATGCTTTCGTACCATTTATATGTAAGAACGGTTTTTCTGTAAGAATCAACAATAGTTTTTTTCACAGTAAAATAAATCATTTTCCAATTTTTCATCTCCATAACCTCCTTCTCAGTCTCTTTTTTTTTAAAAATTTTCTGGGGGTGGGAATGAACTAAAATTGAAGAATAGCTAACATGAAAGAGAGAGAAGAGGGAGAAGAGAAGAAATGAGTAAAGTTAATTTGAGAAAGTGAAAGGGAGAAGAGGTGGTTTGTTTATTAAGAAATTGAAATTCATTTGGCAATAGGAGATAGAAAATCAATTTCTATTTTCTTTATCATCGTTCTTCAATCACTATCGGTGTACCTACAAAATTTATACCTGTTTGGTATTAATTTCACACGAAATTCTCAATGGACCTCTTCAATTTGACAGATATGGAATTGCTTAGGGTAAGACTAATGACAAAAATAGTGGACATTTGTGTCATAAGATTCATCATATGCATACATTAGATCCAATAGTCCACACTAATCAAGTTACTAAAATAGTTAAAGTTTAAAATTTATGATCACAACTACCAAAAATACACAATCTTCCTCGGATTGGTACTTTCAAGCGAAGAAGTTATATAATTATCTTTTAGTAAAAAGGTATACAGTTACATATTTATCAGATAAGAAAATTATTTAACGTACTCAAGAATAAAGTTATTCATGAGAGATGCCTGAGATCAATGTGCCAGTAATGCGGGCCCTTAATCACAAGTCCATTTAAAAACAAGCTAATAGAGATAATCAACTTTGTCGTTTGAACTGAGGTGACTCTTAGCATCTTGAAAGAATAAAAGATCCAAACCATACACAGTTGCACACATGTGTAGCACTTCACCACAAGTGTAGTTGTTCTCGTGTGTGCCATGCCTTTTGAACGATATCTATCAATTCATAAGCATGTACCCACAGCATGCAGTCTATTACAGCAGCCGTCAGACTCAAAGGAAAACTAAATACTCACAGTTAAAGCAATCACTTTATTTACATCTTTCGTGTTTAAACTGCCAATTTCACACTATCAGAATACATAACTTACCAAGTTGAATAACTTCAATAGCTATACAATGCTATAGTCAATACAAAGATGAAGAAAATCCATAGCATATATGTTTGATCACTGACATTCATAATTGGGAAAGGTCAACCAATCCTAATACCAAACCTGCATTTCACAAATGTAGCACTTTTCATTCTCAACCTCTCTCTGACATACAATTTTTCGTCATCATCTTCACTTAACACAAGGATAGGAGCCACGTGCACTGAGCCACGTGCACTGAGCCACCTTTTCTTCATGTTCTTTAACTTTCACTGGAGGAGCTGCCCCGGACCAAGGAGCCACGGCGGTGGCCACCAACAATCACATCTTTGAGTCGATATATGGGAGCAAGCACCCTGCTCCTCGCCTGTGGAAGCATTAAGATTGAGAATGTTAGTATTTTTGTAGTAATACGAGAAATCAAACAGAGCAGCTAGAGAGAATTGCACAAAAAGAGTTCGTGGCACTTGTTGATGTAGTAGGCCCTCAAGTTGACAAAAAATACCTTGAATCTGTAGTAAGATTTATGCTTCCCCACAGGATAGGGAGATCCAAAGATATAATTTTTCAAAAGTTCTTCCACTGCTAATGTTTCAGATAAGGACAAACATTACTTAAAAAATAAGAATAACATTCTTAAGACATGGTTACCACCCATAAAGATACCAAGGACATCATATGTTTTTCTATAGCCGGACTAAATAGATGGACAGGAAAAGATGATACACAACCATTGCAGCGGTGTGGAATGAAAATTGATTATTTTGGATAGAAGGTATAGTTCAAAACATGTTTCTGGATAAGAAAGAGGAAAGTTACTTCGGTAAGTATATTAAATATATAATATACTGGGCAGGCAAGATATTTTGAAAAGATTGGGACATTGCAATGTAATGGGTGGAGAGTCAATGACTCATGATTCTGACGATTTGTTCCAGTACTTCTTTGGTTTTGAGTAAATCTTTTCCTCAATTCCAAACTTCCATCTATAAACTTTAGCTTATTCAAAAAAAATCTTCATTATTATTCATCTCTGTATCACCACTATCAGATTTTGTCCAGTGTCAATGACAAATTAGTGTTATATAGAAACATACTAGTTAATGTGCATTAATGGAGTTTTATAATCAATCACAAAAGAGATTACAAAATTGAATCAAGCATATTGTCTATAACACATCAGAGTAGAGACTTGTCTGTGAATTATGTATGACTTTAGACAACCTTACACCATTTATCATATACATATATTTTCTGACAATGTATTAACTTGAATATGCTAACATAAAATGTTTCTAAGAACGCACGATGATAATGTATATACCTCATCATTTATACTGATTTGCCATTTAAGTTGTAAAGCTCTTTCCTGCTGCCAACGTTGGCCAAGCATTACAAGACCCATCACAGTAGCTGCAATGAAAACAGACCAGAAGGCATTTGTCTCTTTTGCATGAGAATATAAGGAGGCAGCTCTTCGCTTCCACCAAGCTCCACAAGGAAGATCTGAGGTGTTGTATTCCTTATCTTTGGAAAAGTTCTTTGGCAGTGATAAATCAGGAGACACATTTGATCCTTCAGCCGATTCAGTTGTTTCAGGCTCAACTATGCTTTCACCATATTCTGTTACACCACCAATAGTTGTTTCACCTTGGAAAGAAGTGTATTTTGCAGGGTCATATATACTCTCCCCTTTTTCAATCAAACCAAAATCTGGTAGAGTTGTACCTTCCTCGAACTGTTTACCATGAACAGTTAATCTATTGATTTTTCCATCAAAATAATGCATTCCCTCAAACTCTTCTGAAACTTCCAATCCTGGTAATGTCAAGTTTTCTTCATCTTTTCCACTTGGTCTGTTTACTTCTTCAACAGTCTCTTTAGAGGTAATATCTTTGTCTCCAGAATCATCATGAATCTCACTATAATCAGGTTCCACAGGCAAGTTTTCATGCTGACTGGGTGGAAAGACAAAGTGCCTAGACATGAATAAAGCACGTGATGTTTCTGCTTCATCCTGTACAAATGAACCTTCTCTCCCATCATCATTCATCTCAACATCATCAGGACCAGGAGCAGCTGCATATGTCGACGCCGTGAGAGATACAACCTCCCATTCATTCCCGCGAGAAGTCTTGTCCCCTCCATCCTCATTGTCTGCCATCTTTCGTCTTCATCAGAAGAATGACATCAAATTCTAATTCAACTTAGAGTAAACTTAAATGGAAATGCATACATGCAAGGAGGGTGGGTGAGTGTATTTAATGCTAAAAAGGTATGATTTAATAATCAATATAATAAATAAGAAAACTACCACACCTGAAAAAAAAAGTGTCACAACCATGTGCAGAGTCATTGAATTACAGTTGTAGAAAGGGGACATAATGACTAGTTTTACGTACATGTGCAAGGAGGTAACATTGCTCAACTTCTAAAGAAACAAAAACGTCAATACCAAAATTCTAAACCACCTTCACAAACACACACAAATTTCCAACAAAAGAAAATCTTAATACAATTTTTGCTATTACTAAAGAAAATGAATCCTAAAAAACTACCCAAATTTCTTGCAAAAAATCCATCCACCTCACCAAAATATACTTTTCATTTACTCTCCAATTAAAAAACACCATGATAATAAATTACAAACTCTTTCACCAATTACGAATTCCATATTAGTTTTCCATCCTCACCCCCAAAACCGATCATGAACTCCATCCAATAAACCGAACAAGCTCTACCAATCCACAGAACTCAAACACTAATTCATGCACAGTTAGTTACACAACAAAAATGCAAAGACGTCAGCACGAAATAGAAACAAAACAACACCCCGCACAGAGATCCAAAAGACGGAACAGACCATAAAAATCAAATCAAAATCAAACCCTAGAACAACAACCCACAGAGCTACATCATCATCAGAAAGACCAGGTTCCATAATCATCAACAATTTTTTCATTTTCCAGGATCAACATAAACAGAGATTGATAAATAAAACTAAAAAAGAGAGAGAGAAAGAGGTTCACTAACGGGAACTAAACGCGACACGATCCGCGAAGAACCAGAACGTGGGTACGATGAGGTTGAAACTGAGAAGCAACTTGAGGAAAATGAAGGAGGTTTGGCTTTTATAATGATGATTTGTTTATCCGGAAGTTACCGGCTATAGCAGGTGGGGTGAAGAGAAGTGAAAGTGGACAGTTACCGGTTATTCCCTTTGCGTGGTGTGAGAGAGATGGGATCTGTATCTATCTAGCTAACTACTGAGTTTAACAAATCTGATCCTCTGCATCACTTTTTTGTGTACAGCCAATGTACTTCCGAATGCAAACCATTGATTAGTTAATACGTAATAGTTTAAGAAAGAGAGAGAATGTATTCAATGGTTCAGATTTCTGTTACATATGATATGGTTCTGTAGAGGCAGCAGAGAATCCTGGTTCTCAGTTTGAGATCATCCAAAACTGTAGCCACTACCATAAATAAATAAAGGTATTTTTATGTTTTATCAAATAAATAAAATTTGTTAAAAAATTTCTTTTGTGAAAAAATAACATTTTAAAATCAAATCTTGAAATTTTAATGTAAAAAACTATTATTTTTACTAATACAAAACTATTTATCTTAAATTTACTTAAGCAAAAACTTTGTTAAGGTTATTTGTAAGAACAAGTTTAACTTTGTTAAACTGTTTCATTCAGCTTTATTTTTAATATATCTCATTCATGGAATAAATAAAGAAAACAGATGAAAATATATTTTAAAATAAATATTTATTATTTTTATAACTTTCTAATTATAATATTTATTAATGATTCCATTTTAATTGAGTATATAAATGATTTTATGTTTGTGGTTTTGCTGATATAAATAAAAATAATAATCCATTATAAATTATCAAAATAATTTAAGTTTTACTTCTATGATATATCTATCTATAACAATATATAAAAAAATTATATTTTTAACGTACATAACTTTTTTAATTTTATTCTTGAGAAATAAAAAAAATAAAATGAGATCGACACCTCCTGATAGAGAAAGCCACGAGCTACAGCAGGACTACCAAGTACGTGGAATAGCATTTCAACACTCGAATAAAATATGCATAAAACATTATTTATTTATTTATTTCATAATTTCAAGACTAATATAAAATTAACCCAAAAATATTTTAATCAAAATAAATTCTCAAACACAGGAAAAAATTAATCCAAATATACCTTAATTGTTACTAAAATTAATCGTACTACCAAGTTTTAAAATGCCAAATTGAAAATATTCTTCATTCTAACATGCATAAATACTAAGTAAATCCAATATATAACTATCCATAACTCAATTAACCCGTACAAAAATGTTTTCCAATCTTAAGTGATGTACATAACACCCCATAAATCCAAATAAAATCAAATTTTGGTCAAGTTGAATTAGTTGAGAAAATCACTTTTTTTCAATTATCTAGTTAATATTGAACTCAAATTCTAACATAAAAGATTTGAAGATTTTTAATAAAAAAAAACTTTTTTTTAATTGAAAAATGTACTAATAGAAACAATTCTTAACTCACCACCTATTAGGATTTTATCTTTGAGAAAAACTAAATATTAAAATAAGAAATTCATGTTATGTTTGAATTGAGAAGGTTATGTTTGAATTGGGAATGAGATGTATGAGAATTTAAGGAAGTGAACATGTGAAGATATCATAGGAAAGTGAGGAAAAAAATGAGATTATTTAGATTGAAACATATTTGAAAGTAAATTTATGAGTGATGTAACGTTTGCGAAAGATTATTGACTTTTTTAAGATGTGTAAAATGTAAGTTTATAAATTTATTTTTATATTTAAAAATATTTGAATAATGGGATATGAGGCATTTTTGTGTAAATTTAAGTTAATTAAAATTTTATAAATTATTTTCATTATCATTGAATAATTATTTTAAAAAAATACATTATTGATATATTAAAAACTATTAAATATTTATAATTAAAAAATAATCAACAAACAATTATTATATTAAATTTAAATAACATTATTTTTTATATTTATTTTTAAATTAATATTATTATATAACTATTTTTAATATAACAAATTATATTTATTTTATATTATGATTTTGTTATTGTTATTTATACTAACCACACCTTCAGCTAACCATATTTCCACAAGTAAGCCATAATCTATTCTCACTTAAGAAAAGAGTCATAATTAATGTTGGAACTGGATAAAAGGAATGAATAATTAATTATGAAGTAAAAAAAACTAACCATAATCGATTATTGAGTTTTTGAACAACTAAAAAACCAAACATAAACGATTATGATATCTATATATGAAAGCATTATTCATATGCTTTATTCACAAGCACCATTGTGTTTCGTTCTTAAATTTTCATGACTTCTTACTTTTTTGTAACACTCTTGAATGACAACCAACCACCACCGAAGCACCACAATACCACCGTCGAGAACCACCAAATCACAGCACCACCACACACGTCCATGGTAAACCACAAAAGTGGAAGGTACTATGGTAAAATCAAGCTATCAAATGTGACACCCTCATTTCCATGTGTGTGAATAGTAGATTGTTGGAATGTGATTAAAAAGAGTGAGAGTATGAAAAAGTAAAGAAAGTGGAAATTTGTAAGAATTTAAAATTTAAGAAAATAAAACTACAAAGCTATCGTAATTTAAACTTTCTATTCATTAGAAATTTGCAAGGAAATCTTCAAAAAGATAGTTAACTATATTTATTTAATAATTAAATTTATTATGATAAAATAAGTAAATTAAAGTAACAAATATTAAAATAATATATTAAATTATTTTACAATTTAAAAAAAATATATGAATACAAAAAATTATTATACTATATTAATCAAATAATCTAAAATATTTTCATTCAAATTCAATCTATTTTCTTTAATTCGAACACCTTTACCACTTTCTCAAATCTTATTCCTAATTCAAAGAGATGAGGCCAGAAATTTAAAGAGAGAAAATTTTAATTGTAATGAAAAAAAAAAACTCCTCATAGACCTAACCATTGAATGTCACATTTATCTTATTAAATAATTTAATAAAAATATGTTTATCATTAGAACAAATTTTGGCTAGAAAATATTTTATCCTTAAATAATTGTTAAATATCAAACTCATTATGTTATTATATTCTTATTCGATGGTAAAAATATTAAATATAGATATTTACAATGGATCCAATCTGCGAAAACGTAACAGAAAATTGATTATTCATAATAATAATAATAGTTTTTAATTTTCTCCATATAATTATTTGTTTCAAATTTTGATTTAAAAGTAATAATCAAATTAAATAGTTTATATTATTTAAATATAAAAATATATATTTTAGTTAACTAATAAATAAATAATATATTCGTATACCTAAATATAATTCCTGAATTTTGTTTTACTGATTGTAGTGATATATTTATGTTTATGAAACTATGATAGCTAATTTGTATGTAAGAGATTATTTAATTCACTTATGAATATAAAAAAGTTAAAATTGTGAATACAGCACTAGTTATAAAAAATTACTGTAACTATCTTTATTTCAGATTTTTTATTACAATTTTTTTAACAATTTTATAATAATTACTAAAAAAATATTTTTATATAATAAAATTGTAAAACCAATTAAAGCCAAAACCCTAATGTGGATTTATTTTAAGTCAAATTTTATATTAATTGAAATTAAATAAATTAAGTCGTATTTTAATTTTATTATTAGTTTGGATGAATTTGTAATAAAATAAAAGAATTAGATAAAATAAAAACACTCATACTTTTTCTTAAAATTCATATATATATATATATATATGAACACGTGAATTTAGTTTTCTATAAAAGTAAAAGTATGCAAAATAATGTTATATTTTCGTACTTTCTTTTTTCATAATCTCTTGACACTTATAAAATTAATATTGTTGTTAAAAAACGTCGAGAACTCTTATTCAACCTGATAACATAATCTTCACAAGTTGACCTATCTGATGGTTCTTTCGGTCTCTCCTCTCTCGGTTGGGTTCTTCAAGTTGGGTTTTCGGCTTTTCCTCTCACAAATGGGTGTGTACCTACAAGGCGTTCTGATGCCAAAGTCAGAAATAGTTTTACATTCATAAGATAAAATTCACTCTTATTTACCTCTTGGGTTGATCCTCTATTCATAGGGTTTTCTTATTGGGCTTATACCTTGTTTGAGTCTTTTTTTTTTTTTTGCACTCCATTATTATTTTAAACACACCCATTGATTTGGACTTTTATCGATTTGTGTCTTGCTACAACGATTATACATATATGTTTATTTTATCCTCTATATAAATAGTTCTCAGCATAACTTTTCGATATATACTCTCGATTATACCTCTCGGTCTTGGTAGTACAAATATTAAATAAAAATGTAATTATAGAAAAAAATATAAAAGTATATTTAACCATTTGGTGTAGCATAATGAAAAGTTTAAAATAATTCAAAATATTATGGCCTAACACAATTAGATTTGAGTTTTGGATTTTGTACTTAACAAGTCCTAATAATTAAACCCGAGAGGTGTTTAAAAACGGTTCGGTTCGGTTTATTGAACCGGGTCATGCCCTACCTACGTGGACACGTGTTTCGATTTCCAACAAAGGAGGAATAAGGGACTGTTTGGATGGAAACGAAATATACGCAACATTTTGCAGTGAAACTGAACAGGGGAAGAGTGAAATGGGGGAACTTTACGCGTTGGACTTCGACGGAGTTATCTGTGATAGCTGCGGCGAAAGCTCTGTCTCTGCTGTCAAGGTTGGTTCCTCTCTTCATTCCACCCAAAACAATTTTTGTTTTTTATTTGAAAATCTTTTTAATTTTCAACGTTTTCTTAGTTTTTTCTTTCAATTGCTTTTTCCTCTGTGAATTCATGAGAATGCTAGTCCAACTCATCATAATTTATTCTGTGTTTGGAAATTTGCAGGCAGCCAAAGTGAGATGGCCTGGTTTGTTTGATGGGGTGGATTCGGTCACAGAAGATTGGATTGTTGACCAGATGCACACAGTATAATAAGTTCATTTCACTTAGTTTCACTTGTTATTGATTTCATGCAACTCTTCTTTGGTTTGGCTATGTTGGTGGTTTTGTAATTTGATTGGAAAGAATAGTAATCAGTGGAGGTATGACAGGAAGGGAGCAAAAAAAAGACTTAAATTTGCATGTAGCTTGACTTTGCTAATGAATTTTGGGGGAATTTGATTTTTGGATTTTTACTTTAGAGGTTTTTTATTTTGAATGAAGTGTCAAATATCTGTCATGTTCTAATTATGTAATTAATAAACTTCTCTTATAAGTTAAAATTAGGCTATGTATATCTTAGAAAGTAGAATTAGCAAGTATCACGATAGAGTTAACAAACATAACTTGGATAAACTTTGATACTATCCTAAAAAGTATATTTAAGTCTAATTTAAGCTCATAAAACCAACTTGAAAGGGAGTTTTGAATTCACTTATACATTATAATTTGGTCATTTTTCTAATCAAGTTAAAATTTGTAAGGTATGGGAGAAGGTTACTGTATGCAATCTTATCCTTGCTTATGCAAAGACTGATTCAAACTCAATCCCATGACCAACCCGTTATCAGACACAACTTTATAGACTACAGAATATGTTTCCATGTTTATGTAATAAGGCAGTTTGGAGTACTGGAAATATATTTTACAGTCAATAAACACGCACAGGGCACTTGACAAAAAGACCAGGAATCCAATATAGTTTGACAAGTGAATGTATATGTAAAGTAGACTTTTCCATTTTTATTTTTCTGTCCTATATATAGAGGGAATAAGAGGGAAAACCATTTTGTTTGTTTTCTTTTTATCGATTGATTACTATTGTTTCCTAATTTAGCTATCCTTTTTTGAGTGCAATAGATTATATTTGCTTCAATCATCGATTTCCATTGCAGATCATTAAACTATTTGATGTCCTGAATATCTTTTTATGTAACTTTTATGAGTTTTTTCAATTTGGACTATTTTTGTATGGAAGCATGTTGGACTTGTTTTCAGTTTAAAGATGAAATTCCGTAGTTTTTTTGTGTCAGGTGCGACCAGTGGTGGAAACTGGATATGAAAATCTTTTACTCGTGAGACTGTTGCTTGAGAGCAGAATACCTTCCATCCGGAAGTCTTCGGTGGGTAAAAATGCTTATTATTTTGATTTTTCTCATTAGTTATTTATTATTAGCAATCGAAAACCATGTCACTGAGATTATTCATCGGCCAACTCAGTGGATATTCCCTACGAATGATGTTATATAAAAAAAAAAACCATGTCACTGGAACTAGGTTTATAATTTACGATGATGCCAGTGGGCTTGAATCTGCATTTGCTTTCAAATGAACTCTGGACCTGTTAACTGATGCCATTGTTCTTGTGCAAGGTTGCTGAGGGGCTCACGGTTGAGGCTATACTGGAGAAATGGTTCAAGTTGAAGCCTATTATTATGGAAGAGTGGGGTGAGAATAGGGATGCTCTGATAGATCTTTTTGGAAAGGTCAGAGATGAATGGTTGGAGCAAGATTTTGCTGCTTGGATTGGTGCAAACAGGTAACCAAATAAAAATCCTGACAGGGGATTAACTTCTTCTGATAGTTATATTTATACCATATGCATGGTAAGAAAACTAAAGCATTAGGAAGCGATAGCTGAAGCACGAGACCATTAACATTCAGTTTTTATGAAGGGAAATGCGGTAAACAATACACTCTCCAGCTTATTTTTTCAAGCACACTCTTGCTGTTGGCTTATATTTTTTCAAGCACACTAATATTTTACTGTGATTTCCAACATAATTTAATTAATAGTAAAGAGCGCATTGAATAAAGTTAGAGTGTGTGTTGCTAACGCTCCACTTCAATAAATTGCCAGTGTAATAATATTTAACATGCTATCCTTAGACAACTATTTGACTGACCTGAAAATGGATTGTCATTGACAGAATGTTGGAGAAGTAGGACATATGTGTCATTTTTTATTAACAATTTTTCAACAATTTCTGTTCAAGGAAATCCCTTTTTAGATAATACTCCTGAGGGAATCAGTTTGTGCTGGCTTTGAATTCAGGTTATCCTTTGATTAGACAATGTTGTTGCATTAATGGGATATTGGTTATCCTGTTGATTGAATATTTTCTTCTAACTAATAATTTTATGCAGTAATATATATATATATATATATATTCTGTTCAAGGAAATCCCTTTATAGATAATACTCCTGAGGGAATCAGTTTGTGCAGGCTTTGAATTCAGGTTATCCTTTAGACAATGTTGTTGCATTAATGGGATATTGGTGTGTTCCTGTTGATTGAATATTTTCTTCTAACTAATATTCTGTTCAAGGACATCTTTGCACATGTCATGAATGGTATTTCCTATTATTAATTGACAATGCTTTGTCTTTAGAATATATCCTGGTGTTTCTGATGCCTTAAAATTTGCAAGCTCGAGAGTGTACATTGTCACCACAAAACAGGTAACCTTTTTTTCCCTTTGACCAAGCAAGGGAATAATAATCCTAACAAATAACAATAGACTATTTTACTTTCAATATTAACCAAAATAAGAGGGGACAAAGATAACGGGTCATTGTCCCAATACCATGAAATCGCATCATAGATTCATATTAAGTTCTACACTTATTTCTCTAATTTCAGAGCCGTTTTGCTGATGCTTTACTCCGAGAGCTTGCCGGAGTGAGCATACCACCAGAAAGAATATATGGCCTTGGAACCGGGTTAGTATATTTTACCAAAGTAATGCTGTAAAATATTTATATTTAACTTGTCTCTCTTTTTTACTTGCTATATTTTGATGACCTGTTTTTTTACTGGATTATCTTTGACATCACTTACAGTCCTAAGGTAGAAGTTCTGAAGCAGCTTCAAAAAAAGCCAGAGCACCAAGGACTGACACTACAGTAAGATATTGTGCTTTGGCTGCAATGCAAATAATGGCATTTTTGGTTATGGCTATTATTATGTATAGAACTTTGTCTTACTTCTAAAGATGGTTCAAAAGAATTAACTCCAGTTAATCTGAACAACCCAGCTTTGTTGAAGACCGGCTAGCTACCTTAAAAAATGTCATCAAAGAGCCTGAGTTAGACAAATGGAAGTTGTATCTAGGTAGTTCTCTCCACCTGTTCATGATTTCTGCACCATCCCTCATCATGTCTCAGTTCCCATGTTGTGCATTATTGCTTTTCCCCCCGAAATGTTTAGTGTACTTGATAAACTTGATTGTTTGGATCAGGGAATTGGGGTTACAACACCCAAAAAGAAAGAGAGGAAGCCGTAGCTATCCCCAGAATTCATGTTCTTGAGCTCTCTGACTTCAGCAAGAAGTTGAAATAGGGGTTTTCATTGAATTATCAGCTGTCAATAATTGAAGCAGATACAACTCATTTATTTATAAACAATAAAAAATTTCTACTGAACACAATTATCAACTCATTTATATTACCTAGTGAATCTCGAGCAATTATGCATTATCATATCACTATTGAGGAGAGATAAAAGTCAAATTTATAAAAGGTTACCGAGCTCGTTAATCAAGAGCAAGAGGTTTTGTTCAAAGTTTGACACATAAATTTTTTAATTTATGTGTTCTACTTTAAGTATGGAGTGAGTTTATTACTGTTTAATGCAATAATACGTGAATAAATTAGGGAGATATTTCTAGCATCCATGTTGCATATTTCATTATTCAGAAGTGGGGCTTTTCCTTATCTGATGGTGTAATTTTAACCACAAACGTGTCCCTCTTGTAGTGTTCTAGATGCTTTTTTTCAGATTACGAAGTGCGGTTTTGTGTGTGTTGCAACAGTTGAGCATTACTTTCAAAAAAATATCCGTGACAGTGTTCCATATGTTCATCTGAAACTTATTCAAATGGCAACAAGTACATCTTTCAATAATGGTTTTTCTTTTAGGCAATTAACATATCAACGAATATTTTTCCTTATAAAAATAAACTTTCATTGAACATTCATATGATCCACTGTAATTTTAACACAGCCAACACAAACCACATAATCATACCATGTTTCAATAATTTTATCTTGTCTCATACCAAATGACTTCAACCTCATATTTTTTAACAAGCAACTAAGCAAGTCAAATAGGCACCACGCACACATTAAAACAATTCAAACTTCATACAAATTGACTACTTGGTTCATATGGAAAAAAAAATCTTGGACCTGTTATAAAGAATAATCTATCTGTTTAAATATGAAGATAACAAGACTAACATTCTTAATAGATAAATAGAAAATAGAGGGGGAAAAAATGGTAGATTGGCACGTGTCCTGATTTCAGTGATAGTTGTTACCATAGAATTCAATCCTGTTTGGATGGCGGGTAATTGCATACCATGCAGTATAATATAATAATCTTCCGATAAGTTTAGCAATGTTGAAAGGAAGACAGGGAAATGGGTCATCTCTATGCTTTGGACTTTGATGGAGTTATATGTGATAGTTGTGGGGAGACAGCAATCTCTGCTCTCAAGGTTCATTCTCTCTCACCATCTATCTCAAATGGAAGAAGAAAACAACACAAAATAATTAAAGTTTCTGATGATCACGTATAGTCTACTGATGGTTTTGGTTTCAAAACTAAGCTGTGATTTGGTAATTTGTAGGCTGCCAAGTTGAGATGGCCTTCCTTGTTTGATGGTGTGGATTCAGCCATAGAAGATTGGATTGTTGATCAGATGATTACAGTAAATAATTTATGGCTGGCTTTGTTTTGTGCTGTTAGTTATTCTTTTTTTTTTTTTTTTATTTTTGAGAATTTTAGGATAAAAAATTTATTTAAGTATTTGATTATAATATTTTGTAATATGATAG